>JADMIO011014792.1_pt1 | contig 16036 bp, 14 predicted proteins | sample 8958161 | NCBI WGS metagenome assembly JADMIO01 (sample SAMN16585339, study PRJNA669376) | soil metagenome | isolation source: Crop rotation soil | place: USA: Cullars Rotation, Alabama | collected 2011
TAAGGAAAAATTTCCTGATGTACCCGTAATCTTTTTATCAGGTCAGGAGAAAGCAGAAGTTGCAGCTAACACAATGAAATATGGCGCATGGGATTACATTGTAAAAAATGAAAATGCTTTTCACAGGCTCGAAATTATCATTCATAATATCCTCGGACATGTAGAGTTAAAAAAGGACCTCGGTACACAGAAATTTTTCAATCGTTTGCTTGCTGTCATTGCAATCGCAATGTTGCTCGGTATGATAATAATGCGGATGAATCATTAAAATTTATTTCAATGGCTGTACTGAAAATTACACGGAAGAGTCACTATTCAAATTACTTTAGAAATATCCGCTTGTTTCTCGATGACCGGTTTTTGTATTCTATATCCGACGGTGAGACGAAAGAATTCGATATCAAAGAAGGTGAACATTCTATCGAAGCGAGGATCGACTGGACGTCATCTAATAAAATAATCTTTAACAGTAATGTAAACGAGACGATAACACTCGAGTTAGGGGCGAATATTCTCAATAACAAAATGAGTATCCTGTTATCGGTCCTTAGATTTTTATTAATTGTTTTTGCTTCTATAATCAGCATTCATTACAATAATTATTTTATTTTCTGGATCACCGTATTATTATTGGTGATGTGGTATGGCTGGGAGATCGTAAGAAGAAAAGGAACCTCTATAGTGTTTTATATGACTGCAGGCCGTCGTGAATATCTGTACCTGAAACATCTTTAATGCAATCACGCCTACCCTACCTTGATTCATCACGAGGCCTGGCGGCACTGATCGTATTGATTGCACATTTTCAGCTTGCACTTTTACCATTCATTTCTCAATCGGTAATTTCATTTACTCCATTAAATTTTTTATTCGATGGCGAATCAGCAGTACTATATTTTTTCCTGCTAAGCGGATACGTTCTGACACTTTCAGTTAAAAGATCAGGAACATTTGGGCTCCACTCTTATGGCAAATTTTTATTCAGAAGAATCCTGCGGATTTATCCGGCATTTATAGTTGCATTAATTTTCACCTTCATAATTCTGAAATTCATTCCTGCTAATACTGATGGTTGGATCGGCCAGTTCTGGAAACCGGGATATACTCCTGTCGACATACTGAAACAATCATTGCTGATCACAAGAATTCCTGCAGAACCGGTGTTAAGATTATTGCCTCATGACTGGACATTATCGATTGAAATATCCGTTTCATTGATGCTGCCTTTGATAGCAGCTGCATCTTCAGTAAATGCATTCGTATCACTGATCATTATTTACTTATCGGTGCAGTTCCTAAAGCTTGACTCATTCACATTCGACTTCGCCCTGGGAATTTACATTGCCTCGAACCAGGAAAAATTAATCCCACTCATTCAATCACGCCGGAGGGCATTTATTTTAGTATGCGCTGCAATCGTTTTTATCTCATTGCAGTATTTGTTTCCTCAACAGTTCAACAGGTCTGATTTGATTTTATTACATCATAAAACCTACCCGCTGGCAGTATTTCTGTTAGTGTTGATATCATCAGCAAAACTTCAGAGGCTGTTTTCAATAACTCCATTGATCTTTCTTGGAAAAATCTCATACAGCTTTTATCTTTTTCATCTCGTCTTACTATTACTGGTCATTACATTAATTAATCTTCCGGTTATGCTGACCTTTTCAATTTATCTTCTTATTTGTATAGTTGTATCGGGTATCAGCTATTGCTTTATTGAAAGACCTTTTATGAATATCAGGGTTGAAAATCTGAAACAAACAACCAGACAGTCAAAAGCGTAACCGGATTTTTAAAATTCGTACCTTTGACGCGCTAAAATCAGAATTATGTCGAATGCAGTTTTTCAGACTCCAATAGCAGTCAACGAACCCGTTTTGAATTATGCCCCCGGAAGTCCGGAAAGGGAAACTTTAAAGTCAGCACTGAAAGCAATGCGCTCTTCAATAAGGGATATTCCAATGTATATCGATGGAAAAGAAGTGCGTTCATCCAAGACCATCCGCATTGCTCCTCCGCACGATCATAAACATACCGTTGCAAATTACCATCTTGGAGAAAAGAGTCACATCACATTGGCAATCGACGCGGCGCTTAAGGCGCGCGAAAGCTGGGCGGCTTTAGACTGGGAACATCGTGCTTCTATATTCCTGAAGGCAGCTGAACTGTTGAGCGGACCATATCGTGCAATGATTAATGCCGCGACGATGATCGGCCAGAGTAAGAATGTTTACCAGGCAGAGATTGATGCAGCGTGCGAGATGATTGACTTCCTGAGATTTAATGTGCAGTTCATGCGTGAGATATATTCTCAGCAACCGATATCATCCAAAGGAATATACAACCGTCTCGAACAGAGACCACTCGAAGGTTTCATCTTCGCCCTCACTCCGTTTAACTTTACAGCGATAAGCGGAAATCTTCCGACTGCTCCTGCAATGATGGGAAATACAATCGTCTGGAAGCCGGCGAATACTCAGATACTCGCAGCAAGCGTGCTCATGCAGGTATTCATGGAAGCCGGCGTCCCTCCAGGAGTAATCAATCTTGTGTATGTTTCCGGAACCGATGCTGGAGAAGTTATATTCAATCATTCCGATTTTGCCGGAATACATTTTACCGGATCGACCGGAGTGTTTCGTGATATCTGGAAGACAATCGGAAACAACATTCATAAATATAAAAGCTACCCGAGAATCGTCGGCGAGACCGGAGGAAAAGACTTCATCCTCGCGCATTCATCTGCCGATGTAAAGCCACTCATCACTGCCCTCACTCGCGGTGCTTTCGAATACCAGGGACAAAAATGTTCTGCGGCTTCGAGAGCATACATTCCGAAAAGTTTATGGTCGGATGTTAAGAAAGGATTGGTCGAAGACCTGAAATCATTTAAGATGGGTCCGACGGAAGACTTCAGTAATTTCATAAATGCAGTAATCGACGAGAAGTCATTCGACAAACTTGCAGGTTACATAGATAATGCAAAGAATGACAGCTCCATCGAAATTATCGCCGGAGGAAATTATGATAAGTCGAACGGATATTTTATTCAGCCTACCATTATTCACACAAAAGATCCGTTTTACGTAACCATGTGCGAAGAACTGTTTGGACCTGTTCTTACCATTCACGTTTACGACGATAATAAGTTCGATGAAATTTTAGAGATCATAGACCAGACAGGCATCTATGCATTGACCGGTTCAATTTTTTCTCAGGATCGTTATGCGGTTGATAAAGCGAGCAGGAAACTCGTGAATGCTGCCGGTAATTTCTACATTAACGATAAATGCACAGGCGCAGTGGTTGGACAACAGCCGTTCGGCGGCGGACGTGCGTCAGGAACAAACGATAAAGCAGGATCAATGTATAATTTGCTTCGCTGGGTATCGCCACGTACAATCAAGGAAACGTTCGTCCCTCCGGTCGATTACCGGTATCCGTTTTTAAATGACGAATCGCAGAATGGCGCCGCCTCAAAGGAAAAATCGCCCGAAAAGCAAAAGGCTTCTCTAAGCTAAGCTTTCAACAACCGGTTGTTATTATTCCTGTTCACCGGTAAGTAGCCGGTAACATGCTATCAATAAATTTGTGGGATTGCACCGTCCATGAAAAAGAACAAACTATTTTCTTCAAAATATCTTCCTCTCCTGAAGAATAAATACCTCCTGACATCAGTAGGTTTTATTATCTGGCTGAGTTTTTTCGACAGGAATGATTTTATTACAACATGGACCTATCATAAAAAGTTGAAGGCACTTCAGAAGGAAGAAGCTTTTTACGACGAGGAGATCAAAAAAAATACGGACGACCTGAACAATCTTTTAACGAACCGGCAGACACTGGAGAAATATGCCCGCGAACATTACCTGATGAAAAAGGATAATGAAGATATTTTTGTGACTGTGACCGAACATAAGGAAAACAAAGACTGAGTTTTATCAAATTCAATTATATTCCCCGAAAACCCTTCTCATTGCATCTGCAATTTCCCCGAGTGTAGCAAGCTTTTCTATTGCATCGATGATGGGCGGCATAAGGTTATTTCCATCACGCGCCGATTGTTCAATTTTCTCCAATGAACTTTTTACATCTGCAGAATTTCTTTCTGCTTTCAGCTTCTTCAATTTTGCAATCTGCAGTTGCCTGATCGAATCATCGATCGTAAAGTGTTTATCAAACACCGGTTCTTCTGCTGTAAACTGATTAACACCTACAATGATTCTTTGTTTATCCTGCACCGACTTCTGATATGAATAAGAGGCTGCTGCAATCTGATTCTGCATATAACCCTGTTCGATTGCACTCACCGCTCCTCCCATTTTGTCAATCGCATTAATGTATTCGTTGGCCTTCGCTTCAAGCTCATCGGTTAATGATTCCACGTAGTATGAACCCGCAAGCGGGTCAACAGTATCCGTCGCACCACTTTCATAAGCGATAATCTGCTGAGTGCGCAGTGCAATTGTCGCAGCTTCTTCAGTCGGAAGGCTGAGTGCTTCATCGTATCCGTTCGTGTGCAACGACTGTGTTCCACCAAGCACAGCCGACAATGCCTGCAGCGTCACTCTCGAAATATTATTCATCGGCTGCTGTGCAGTGAGTGTCGAGCCGCCAGTCTGCGTATGAAAACGCAACATCATCGCCTTTGGATCTTTAGCGCCGAGGTCTTTCATGATCTTCGCCCACATTCTCCTCGCAGCACGAAACTTTGCAGCTTCCTGGAAGACATTGTTGTGAGCATTGAAAAAAAACGAAAGGCGTTTTCCAAATACATCAATATTTAAATTCTTATTGAGCGCAGCTTTTACATATTCCTTCCCATTGACAAGTGTGAATGCTAGCTCCTGCGCCGCTGTTGAACCCGCCTCTCGTATATGATACCCCGAAATCGAAATCGTGTTCCACTTAGGGACTTCCTTACTGCAGTATTCAAAAATATCCGTAATGATGCGCATCGAAGGCTTGGGCGGATAAATATAGGTTCCCCTCGCAGCGTATTCTTTCAGAATATCATTCTGAATTGTCCCGTTGATTGCATCCAGGCTTACTCCCTGTTTCCTCGCGAGCGCAATATAAAAACCGAGAAGGATAGAGGCTGTAGAGTTAATCGTCATCGACGTGCTCACTTTCTCGAGATTTATTCCGTCAAATAAAATTTCTATATCCCGCAACGAATCAATAGCCACTCCTGCTTTACCTACTTCACCATCCGACAGCTCGTGATCAGAATCATATCCTATTTGTGTCGGAAGATCGAATGCGACAGATAATCCTGTTGTTCCCTGATTGAGTAAATAATGATATCGCTTGTTAGATTCTTCCGCCGTTGAAAAGCCTGCATATTGTCTCATCGTCCACAGGCGACTTCTGTACATGTCAGGCTGAATGCCACGTGTAAAAGGAAATTCACCTGGCAATTCCTTTAAAGGCTCATGCTCCGTATACACGGTTTTAATTTCGATATCGCTGTCAGTGAAACGTTTCTCCATTCAGTTTAAATAATTAATCCGGGAAATTACCAGAATCGAAAACAGCAATCAATATTCAAATTATGTGACAACGATACTTTATTAAAATTCAGATTCAGGTCGTTTAACCAAGCAATCTCTTCGCTTCCGACTTCAGAAAATCTACCGCCTTCTGTGTCGGTACATTTTCCATCTTCAATACCTGCTCAAAAATCTGTGAGCTCATCTGTATGCCGGAAGCATTCGAACCAACGTGACTGAATGCATTATTAATTATGCGGATCATTTCTTCCTTCGCATCTTTTACTTCTTCCCATGCCTGTTCGCTGACATAAATCTGCTGCGAGAGATTATGTTCAAACTCGGCCCTGATTGTCGACACAAGTTCCGATTGCAACTGGCTCGCCGCCATACCTCCACGATGCACACGAACCAGCAGGCTGTTTGGTGAAATCCTTTCGAGAAATAATATCAGTCTCTCCATCGCCTGCAGCTTCAATGGAATCGAATCACGCTGCCTGATATTTTTATCTTCAACACTTTTCAGTTGCATGTCGCGCTCAAGAAATTTTTTCAATGTTGCATGCTGGTTATCCAGAAACCGCTTCATCACGGCGAACATTCCAAACATCACAATTATTGCCGGAACAAAATAAAGCAGCACATCAGATAGCTGGCCCATATTATAATTTATTTACCACGCTCGGTACTGCGTGGTGTTATCAAATAGTTTTCTCAAAATATTTTTTTCAACCTCATTGAAGTCTACCTCTCTTCTCTCGTAAACACGCTGTGCAACTTCAAGTGCATCTTCCAGCCTGTACGTGATAAATCCCTCTGAACCGCCCCATGCGAATGACGGAACAAATTTAGGTGGAAAACCATTACCGAAAATATTCGCACTCACACCAACGACCGTCCCTGTATTAAACATCGTGTTGATGCTGCATTTTGAATGATCGCCCATGAGCAGTCCGCAAAACTGTAATCCTGTATTAATGAATGCCTCGTCGTTATAATTCCAAACCTTAATCTTAGAATAATTATTCTTCAGATTGGAATTGTTACTGTCAGCGCCGAGATTACACCACTCACCAAGAACCGAATTTCCAAGAAAGCCGTCATGAGCTTTATTAGTATAACCGAATACTACCGAATTACTGATCTCTCCTCCCACTTTGGAGTATGGACCAATCGTAGTCGCACCGTAAATCTTTGCGCCCATCTTCACCTGCGAGTGTTCACCGAGTGAAAACGGTCCTCTGATCATCGCACCTTCCATCACTTCAGCATCTTTTCCGATATATATCACTCCACCGGATGCATTTAAAATTGCACACTCAGCTTTAGCACCTTCTTCCAGGAAAATATTTTCAGGATTTAATACTTTGTTCGTCGCACTTACCGGAGCCGATTTTCTTCCTTTAGTGATCAGTCTGAAATCCTCCCGTAGTGCCTTATCATTCAGAGAAAATATATCCCAGCAGAAACTGATCTTATCAATTTTAACCCCGGTCGTTATAGTCTGCTGAAATTTTATATCCGCAATATTATTTACATGTTCAAACGGTCCATCAATTCTTCCTGCAATCAATGTTGAACCATCAACCAGTTTATCTCCAGATTGAAGTCTGTCGATCTCGGATATTAATTGGTCGTTGGGTAATATTCTGCCATTAATGAAAATATTCCTAGCGGAAGATTTTAATTGATATTTTTCACGCAGGTATTCATCAGTAAGAAAGGAAAATTCATCTTTGATGTGCTTGAGCCATTTTTCCCTGATCTTCAAAATTCCTATCCTGATTTCCGCAGCCGGTCTCGTATGAGTTAACGGCAATAAACTCTTGCGGAATTCATCATCAAAAAAAACAATCATATGTTTCTGGAATGTCTGTGCAAGAAACACAGTTTAAAACAAAGTACAAAGAATAAATTTTTGCCGACTGCCGCCTCTGACTCAAAAAAAATCCCCCGGAGGATGTCCGGGGGATGTATGATATCTGAAATCAAAGATCAGCTCTTAGGAGCATCCGTCTTGACTTCTTTTTTCTTTGCATATCGGTTACGGAATTTATCAACGCGACCTGCCGTGTCGATAAGCTTCATCTTACCGGTATAATATGGGTGCGACATATGGCTGATTTCAAGCTTAACAAGCGGGTATTCATTACCATCTGTCCATTTAATTGTGTCTTTTGTTTCTACTGTAGAACGGGTAATAAAGGAATAATCGCAAGAAATGTCCTTGAAAACCACCATTCTGTAATTTTTCGGATGAATGTCCTTCTTCATGATCTGTCAAAATTTTGAGGTGGCAAATGTAGTATAATTTTCTTTTTTATCAAATATTATATAAGAAAAGATGCTATTTTGCAGACCCATTTATGAAAGATAATGGAGGTATAAAGTTACCGATATACTTCTATACATATTGACTTAATACAAGCAGAGTCCTATATTCGAATTTTAACACATCCCAATCCCGAAACACTTATTGTTGAAAGCTGCGGCCAACAGTTATTGATACATCAATGAAGGAAGAATTAATCCAGCAACTGGAAGTTTTACAAAAAGAAGAAGTTTCTCCTGAAATTTTTTCACGTGCCGACGATATTAAGAATCAATATCTGCGATTATGCGAAGATCAGAATAATGAAATGCTTCAGAAGTTTCTGACCGATGGCGGACAAGCCTCCGATTTCGAACCTCAGAAAGATCCACTCGATACGCGCTTCAACGAACTGATGCTGATTTTATCAGACCGCGAAAATAAATTTCGCAAAGTCAGGGCAGATGAAATTCAGGGAAAACTGAAAGAGAAAGAAAAAATCATCGAGTCGCTCGAACAACTCATTTCAAGCGAAACCAATATCGGCAAAGCCTTTCATTCGTTCAAGGAATTGCAGACACGATGGAATGAGATCGGCAACGTACCTGTAAGAGAATACAAAAATCTCCAAAGCATTTATCACCGTCACGCTCACAACTTCTATTATAATATGAAGCTGAGCAAAGACCTGCGCGAACTCGACTTCAAACGCAATTACGAACAACGCAGCCAGCTACTTCTCAAAATTGAATCACTTCTCGCGATGGAACCAAACAAAGGCATCGAGAGAATGATCAACCTTTACCGCATGGAGTGGTCAGAACTCGGACCTACTTCTCCTGAAACCATCGAACCACTTCGTACACGTTACAGGGAACTGATCGGACAGGTATTCCAAAAGATTCGCAGCTTTTACCAGGAGAGACAGAAAGAAGAAGAGCAACATTTAGAAACAAAGAAAAAAATTCTCGAGCGTGCAAAAGGCATCGCCGAAGAAAATTTCGATACGCCAAAGCAATGGCAAACCATGACCGAAACCATCAACGGACTTTTCGAAGAATGGAAAAAAGCCGGTTATGGTCCAAAGAAAGAAAACGATTCGATCTGGACCGAGTTCCGTGCCGCGCTGAATGCTTTCTATTCGAAGAAGCGTGACTTCTTCGGCGGAATGAAAAAAGTTCACAAGGAGAACAAGGATAAGAAACTAGCTATTATCGCTAAGGCCGAAGAAATTTCAAAACAGGCATTCGACAGTTTCGAAGAGCCTACAAAACAAATCCTGCAGCTTCAGCAGGATTGGAAAACTGCCGGACAAATTGAACAGTGGGAAGAAAATAAACTGTGGAAGAAATTCAGAGAAGCTTGTGATGCTTTCTTCAATGCTAAACGTGAAAAATTCAGTGCCCGCGATCAGGAACAGCAAAAAAATCTGGAGTTAAAAGAAGAACTTGTAAAGAAAGTTGAAGCCTTCACTCCTACCGGAAACCACGAAGAAGATCTTGCTGCGTTGCGGGGATTTTCCGAAGAATGGAAAACCATACAACATGTTCCGATTAAGGAAAAGCAACGCATCTGGGAAACATTCAAAAAAGCACTCGACAACTGTTACGATAAACTGAAACTCGAATCCGGTCAGCGTCATTTACTGAAATTTAAAAACAACGTCGATTCATTGTCACAGTCGGAAGACTCACAGCATCTGATCCGCAAAGAAAAAAATGCAATACGCGATAAGATCAATAAGCTGCAGGCAACAATTAACCAGTATGAAAATAATCTCGGGTTTTTCAGAAACTCCAAGAATATGGCGCCGTTGTTAACTGAAGTCGAAAGCAATCTGAATCGTGCAAAAGAAGAAATGCAGATGCTTCAGAAAAAACTTCAGATGTTCACCGAAGCCTGAAAAAACAGGCAAGCAGAAAATTTTTTTGTTATTTCACGTTTGAGAAATATCTCATCCGATAAAATAAATTGATGACTAAACGAACGCTTGCCGTTATCGCTTTTATTTATTCTTTGATATTAGTGCTCAGCTCATGTAAAAAAGATGAGTTCGAAACAGGCGATGTGAAACTGGAATTTTCTGAAGACACAATTATCTTCGATACGGTCTTTACTACCGTCGGAAGTGCGACTGAGTTGTTCACCGTTTACAATCGTGGCGACAAGGATGTTAAGCTTTCTTCCATCCGTCTTGCTAAAGGAACAAGTTCCGACTTCAGGCTTAATGTCGATGGCGTACCGGGAAAATCTTTCAACGACGTACAAATAGGCGCCAACGACAGCATTTTTATTTTCGTTGAAGTTACTGTCGATCCAAACAACGCCAATACTCCAATGATTGTAACTGATTCTGTCATCTTCAATGCTAATAATTTTCAGTCGGATGTCGATCTTGTCGCCTGGGGACAGGATGCCTATTTTCACAGAGCCTCTCCTACTTCACAGATCTTTCCATTCTTTATTCTGAACTGCAACGAAACCTGGTCGAACGATAAACCTCATGTTGTTTACGGTTATGCAATGGTCGACTCCGGATGCACACTTACAGTGAATGAAGGCACGAACGTTTACTTTCATCCGGGATCAGGGCTGCTGGTCTTGAATTCCGCATCGTTAATTGTTAATGGAACAATGCAAAATAAGGTGACATTCCAGGGCGACCGGTTAGGCGAAGACTTTAAAGATGTTCCGGGACAATGGGACAGGATCTGGTTATCCAACCTGAACATTCATTCCAATATTAATTCGCCCGGTACTAAAAATTCGACCATCAAAAACGCTATTATAAAAAATGGTACGATCGGTTTGCTTGTGGATACCGCATTCGACAACGATCCAACGCATCTGACACTTGAAATGGAAAATACAATCGTGAAGAATATGTCATCTAACGGAATTGCATTACGCGGTTCAAGAGTAAATGCATTCAACTGCGTATTTGCTAACTGTGGCGCACAGACGGCAAACATTCTTTACGGAGGCCAATACAACTTCTATCACTGCACATTTGCAAACTTCTGGGAAAACGGCCAGCGGCAGGATGCATCTGTAAGCCTGAATAATTATTTCGTCGCTGATAATACCCTGTTCGTAAGAAAGCTAAACGCCAATTTTTACAATTCAATTATTTACGGGAACAACGATACTGAACTCGCCCTTGACTCAGCATCGGCAGGAAATCAATTCGGTTTTCTGTTTGATCATGCACTTTTAAAACTAGAGAGTACTTTCCCTACAGGGGACGCCTCTAGATATAAGTTTGTCATTCGCGCAGCAAATGAATCCAACGATCCAAAATTCGCAGACGTTGCAAATAATTTTTATCAGCTCGACACGAACAGCATCGTTATCGATTCCGGCGACATTGCTCCGGTATTTGATTTTCCAACCATTCTTAATAAAGATATATTAGGTATAAACCGCCCTCAGCGCACAGCTCCTGATCTCGGCGCTTACGAACGCGAATAATCTTTTCGAATTACCCACGGATTCCTTATCTGACTAACATTGTTATTTCCGGTATCATATCTTCCTTCCATTTCATATTTCACATATTTTAATTTCGATTCAGATTCATTCATCGAATCCCGCGAACACTTCATCAAACAGACATTCCGAAACCGTTGTCATATCTACGGCCCGAATGGCAGGCAGCAACTAATAATTCCTGTTAAACACGACAACCTTTTCCGTAAAGCTATCACTGAAGTAGAAATATCATTCGAAGAAAGGTGGAATAAAAACCACTGGAGATCTATCTGTGCCGCATACAGAAATGCACCTTATTTCGAATACTACGAAACAGACTTTGAAATTATTTTTTCGAATCCCTCGCTTAAATTATTTGACATTAATATCCGGTTGATGGAATTGCTTTTTAGTATTTTCAAATCAGGAAAAGTAATCCGGTTTTCATCAGCTTATGATGATGAGCCTGTCACACAAAAAAAATACGATCCTGAATTACATAAATTAAATATCGAACATTATCATCAGAATTTTTCTGAACGCCATGGATACATCGGCGGGCTTAGCATCATCGATTTTTTATTCAACATGGGACCGGATTTACCGGCTCTTCAAAAATATTACAATGAAAGTATTTCTGCTATGCGCATAAGTTCTGACGGATAATCTTTTTTCCTGCTCACAACTTCACTGAAAGGTGTATGCACCACCTTGTTTCCAATCACCCCTACCATCTCATTCGTATGGCCCGCAAGCAATGCCTCCACAGCCGCGACGCCGAGCGTGCTTGCAAGTACTCTGTCGGCACAGGTCGGCGAACCTCCTCGTTGCAGATGTCCAAGCACACTTACACGCGTGTCATATTCACTGAATGTCGCCTTCACTTTTTCAGCAATGTCGTATGCTCCGCCTGCATCATCACCTTCTGCCACAATTACTATCATAGAAGTTTTTTTTCTTTCCCATCCCCGTTCCAGTATACTAATTATCTTTTCGACTTTCGTTTGCGTCTCCGGAATTAAGATCGCCTCCGCACCACCGCCAATTCCGCTGTAAATTGCAATCATCCCCGCATCACGCCCCATCACTTCTATAAAAAATAATCTGTTATGAGAATCAGCCGTATCGCGAATCTTATCGACTGCCTGCACAACCGTATTCAATGCACTGTCGAAACCTATGGCGTAATCAGTTCCGTAAATATCGTTGTCGATCGTCTTCGGAATTCCTATCGCCGGAATTTTATACTCTGAGGAGAATTTTTCAATACCCCGGAATGATCCGTCACCACCAAGCACAACTAATGCATCAATACTTTTCTCTTTCAGATTCTCATAGGCCTTCTTCCTGAATTCTTCTCTTTTGAATCTTTCGCTTCTTGCAGTCTTGAGAATTGTCCCGCCACGCTGCAAAATATTGCTTACGCTGTGCGACGACAATTCAATGAAATTTCCATCGATCAGCCCCTCGTATCCTCTCATCACTCCGGCAATCTCAAGATTATAATAAATTCCTGATCTCACTACAGCACGTATTGCAGCATTCAAGCCGGGACAGTCTCCGCCGGTTGTGAGTACAGCTATCTTTTTATATATGGTCTTACTCATTCGGTTTCATTTTCGATACCTTCTTACTACCCTCGTACAGTTCAAATTTTAAAAACCTGCATTCGAGTGCACCATTATACAGCTGAATTTTTCTCGACGGGTGCAATCCGATATATTTCGCAGCCTCCTTGTTTGCCGTTAATATCCACGCTCTACTTCCCTGAAATTTTTTCTTCAGCTGATCACCGATTTGCTTATACAATTCAAATAAATCATCGTCAGTAATTCTACCTCCGTAAGGCGGGTTACTTATTATTGTCTGCTTACTTACGGGAGGAGTATAATGTTCAAACGGCATCTGGTTAAAATCAATATCATCTCCTACACCAGCATCAGCTGCATTTTCTCTTGCATTCGTTATAGCAGAAGGTGTCCTATCGATACCGGTGATTGTAAAACCGGTCTTCTTCTTTTCCTTTTCACGTGCATCCAGCAAAACTTTTTCCCACAGTTCTGAATCGAAGTCGTTCCATCTTTCAAATCCGAATTCATTCCTGAAAATACCTGGTGCAATATTTCGCGCCATCAATGCAGCTTCGATCAGTATTGTCCCGCTACCGCACATAAGGTCTGTCAGGGGTGAATTCCTGTCCCATCCACTCAGCATTATCATTCCTGCCGCAAGCGTCTCATTCAGGGGAGCTTCTCCCTGTTGTTTCCTGTATCCTCTTTTATGTAACGACTCCCCCGAACTATCAAGTGCAAGCGTAGCTATGTTATCCGACAGATGCACATTGATGCGAACTTTCGGAAAGCGCAGATCTACGTTCGGTCTCTTTCCAACCCTATCACGGAACTGATCAACAATTGCATCTTTCGTCTTCAGAGAAATATACAGAGAATGCGTCAGGTTCGATTTTACAGTGACACAATCCACCGCCAGCGTCTCATCGGCTGTCAGAAATTCTGACCAGTCGACCTTTTGAACGCCGTCGTAAAGTTGTTTCTCATCTCTCGCCGGAAAACTTTTTATTGGCAGAAGTATACGAAGCGCTACCCTGCTGTGAAGGTTTGCTGCATACAATGTCTCAAGAGTACCCTTAAAAAACACAGCCCTCGTTCCGGTGTTCACTTCTGTCGCTCCCAGCAATCTTAATTCTTCCGCCAGCAACTCCTCAAAGCCAAAAGAAGTCTTTGCAATCATCTGAAAATTTTTCATTCTTATTGTTTCGATAACCATCCTTTCTTGTAAAAAAAGATCAGCTGAAGGATGACTATGATAAACATTATCACGCAAACAACAACATAACCATGTGGTGAATATAATTCAGGCATATTCATCTTTAGTATTTGTCCGGTCACCGGATCCTTGTAAGCGAAATTCATCCCGTATAATCCGACGATGAATGTCAATGGAATGAATATAGTCGAGATGATAGTTAAAACTTTCATCACCTGGTTCAGCCTGTTGCTTACCGATGACTGGTATACTTCCATCAGTGAAGCCGTTACCTCCCTGTAGCTTTCAACCAGATCAAGTAACTGGATGCAGTGATCATATGTGTCTCTGAAAAAAACTTTTGTTCCTTCATTGATTTCAGTAAATGCTGAACGAAGAATATCATTCATCTTATCCCGCTCAGTCCATACAATACGCCGCAACGCAATTAGATCCCGTTTCTTCTGCAGAACCCTGTTCAGCAACTCCTTTGTTGGTGCAGCGATTAACTCATCCTGCAGATCATCCAGACTGTCACCCATTCTTTCAAGTATCGGATAATAGTTGTCGATTACTATATCCATGATGGAATATGCGAGATAATCTATTCCGCTCTTTCTCAAAAAACCTTTTCCGAGCCTGATGCGCGTACGCAATGGCTCGAAGATATCTTCGTAACCGGTCTGAAACGTAATGATGAAATTTTTAAACAGGAAGATACTTAGCTGATCATTCACCAAGCCCTGGTCATTCTCCCTGAGCATTCTCGAAATAAAAAAAATATGTCCGTTATTTTCTTCCGCCTTCGGCCGTTGGTAGGTATTTACAACGTCTTCCATCTGAAGTCTGTGAATCTTGAAATGATCTGCCAGCTGTTCAAGGAACAGTTTATCTCCAAGCCCTTTCACCTGGAACCAGTGAAGCTTTTCCGGACTGTGTTTAAGCTGATTCTGCATTTCAACAAGACTATAGATTTCATATTCCTTTACAGTCTCATTATCGTATGTAAAAGAACGAATGACAGGCTTAAGCGCATCATCGGCAACGTTAATCGCACCGGGAGCTGTACCCGGAGGAGATCTCCTGATACGTTTACCTCTTTGGAGCCTGATACTTTTTCGCATTATCATCTGAAAGGTTAAAAATATACAAATGCTTTCAATACGAATGAAAAACGTTTTAGGCTGCAGGAATGATTTGTTGCATAAATACAGGTATCGAATTGTTTAACCGGCATCAACTCACAGATTGATTTGTATTTTAGCGACGATTATAAGAAGAAATGATTTCAAAAGTTCAACCTGTTGTTAGTGATACCGGCGATCATGATGATTGGTTCGAGAAGTGGTTCGATTCACCTTACTACCACATCCTATATAAGAATCGTGATCATCACGAAGCAGAAATGTTTCTCGATAAGCTTATTGCCTTTATCAAACCTTCAGTTGGTGCACGGATACTGGATGTCGCCTGCGGCAAAGGAAGGCATTCGATCTACCTGAACAGGAAAGGATTTGATGTGACCGGCTTCGATCTTTCAGAGAAAAGTATTCTCTACGACAAGCAATTCGAGAATGAACATCTCGCTTTTTACCTGCATGACATGCGGGAAGTATTCAGATCAAATTATTTCGATCTTGTCTTAAATCTCTTCAGCAGCTTTGGATACTTTGACCGTATACGCGACAACATCCGTTGCATTATCGCAAATGCCATTGCGCTTAAACCCAACGGTATATTCGTGTTTGACTATTTCAATACTGCGCATATAAGAAGTTTTCATAACACAGAATTTGAAAAGACTGTTGATGGCATCACCTTTCATATCCGCAAAACAATCGAACAACAATTCATCAAAAAGGACATATCATTTACAGCTGAAGGAAAGAATTTCAATTTCCAGGAAAAACTTTTACTTATCACCAGGAAAGAACTTGAACTTTCCAGCACAGTGGGATCCGAAGCTTGGAATTCACGTGACTTGAAGTCGCGG
>JADMIO010785102.1_pt1 | contig 16034 bp, 8 predicted proteins | sample 8958161 | NCBI WGS metagenome assembly JADMIO01 (sample SAMN16585339, study PRJNA669376) | soil metagenome | isolation source: Crop rotation soil | place: USA: Cullars Rotation, Alabama | collected 2011
CTTTCCCGTGGGCGTGGGGGAGAAAGCCGAAGGCACGCCGTATCGGCCCGGGACGCTCGAAGCCTACCTCCGGGCCGGCGGCAACCCCGCGAACGAGCCACTCACCGTGTCGCTCACCCGGTTCGATTGCGTTACGCTGGTCGAGTCGTGCCTGGCGGTCGCTCGCGTGGCGGGCAAGGAGGGACGGCCGACCTGGGCCGGCTTCGGGGCGGAGATCGAACGGATGCGCTACCGCGGCGGCAGGCGCCGGGGCTACACCTCACGGCTGCACTATTTCAGCGAGTGGATCAGCGACGGCGCGGCTCGTGGGCTGGTGCGCGATCTCGGTAAGGAGCTCGGCGGCGCGGCCGACGTGCGCTCGCTCCGCTTCATGAGCGAGCATCGCGCCAGCTATCCCGCGCTCCGGGATGACGCGACGTTCGAGGAGATTCGGCGCATCGAGCGCTCGTTCGATGCCCGCTCGCGGTTCGTCGTGCCGACCAAGCTGATTCCGCAGGTGGCGGATCGGATCCAGACCGGCGATGTGCTCGCCTTCGCGACCGAGATCCCGGGTCTGGACGTGACCCACGCCGCCTTTGCCTACCGCGCGCCCGACGGCGCGCTTCGAGTGCTGCACGCGCCGCTGTCCGGCGGCGTGGTCGAGATCAGCCGCACGACGCTGCCCGAGTACGTGGCCGCCATCCGGCGCTCGACCGGCATCCTGGTGGCACGGCCCGCCTGGGGCTAGCCGCTACCAGCACCCGACGCCGCGGGCGCGGCACCAGCTCACCACCGTGTCGGCCAGCTCCTCCAGCACCTCGGCATCGGTGCGCCCCGAGCGCTTGAGCACCTCGAACCCGTGGTTCGCCGCTTCGACGACGTGCAAGGTGGCGAGCGGGCCCAGCCGCGCGCACACGCCCGTGATCAGCCCCAGATCCGCCAGCTCGTCGCGAGTGCCCTGAAGGAACAGCATGGGCAGCGTGACCTGGCTCAGGTGCGCGGCGCGCTCCTCGCTCGGCTGCTTGGGGCGGTGGAGAGGAAACCCGAGGAACACCAGCCCGGCAACACCCGGCAGCGGTGCCCGCGCCGCGGCCCCCGACGTCATGCGCCCGCCCATGGATTTGCCGCCGGCGATGAGCGGCAGATCGGGCGCGACGCGGGCGGCGGCCGCGACCGCCGCCCGCACGGTGGCCTCCAGCACCGCCGGCGGATCCGGCCGCCGGGCGCCGGCCTCCGTATACGGGAACTGATAGCGCAGGCTCGCGACCCCGCGCGCTGCGAGCGCGGAGGCGATGGCCTCCATGAACCGATGCCGCATGCCCGCCCCGGCGCCGTGGGCGAGCACGTACAGCACCCGTGCCCCGTCGGGACGGGTGAGCAGGCCCGACACCTGGCCGACCCGATCGCCCACCGTGATGTCGAGGTTCATCCCGCCAGCTCCGCCTGCAGCCGACCGAGCGCGTCCGCCAGGTCGGGCACCAGGTCGATCACTTCGACCAACGGATCCGTCCTGAGCTTCTTCATCCGCTCCGGCACCGTCTGCATCGTGTGCGCCCGCAAATCGAGCTTGCCATTCACCTCCCGCCAGCGGAGCGGGGTCGAGACCGGCGCGCCGGGCAGCGGGCGGACGCAGAACGGAGAGACCAGCAGCTTGCCCGAGCCGTTCTGCAGGTAGTCGATGTAGACCCGTCCGTCGCGCTTGGAGACCTGCCGCGTAATCGTCGCGATCTCGGGCAGCCGGCCCACCAGGCAGCGCGCGAGGAGTTCGCCCAGCGAGCGGGACTGCTCGTGGGTGCACTGGCGGCCCAGCGGTACCAGCAGGTGAAGCCCCGAGGAGCCGCTGGTCTTCACGTACAGCGGCAGCTCGATTCGCCGGCACAGCTCGCGCGCCGAAAGCGCCACCTCCACCACTTCCGCGAACGGCGCCCCCTTGGGATCCAGATCGAGCACACACCAGTCGGGCCGCTCGAGCGTCGGCGCCCGGCTGGCCCACAGGTGCAGCGGAATGGATCCGAGATTGATGACGTAGAGCAGCGAGGCGAGGTCGTCGCACACGAAGTAGTCGATCTCGCGCTGGGTGTCCTCGCTCCACATGCGCTCGGTCCGGACCCACGTCGGCGTGAAGCCGGGCGCATCCTTCTGGAAGAACGACTTGCCCGCGATCCCATCGGGAAACCGCGTCATCACCAGGGGCCGATTCCGAAGGTAGGGCAGCAGCCACGGCGCGATCGCCCGGTAGTAGGCGACCAGGTCGCCCTTGGTGTAGCCGTCCTCGGGCCAGAAGACCTTCTTCAGGTTGGTGAGCTCGAAGGGCAGCTCGCCGTCGTCGCCCTTCCCGGCCCCACGTTCCTCGGGCTTCGCGACTCGGCCGGACCGCCGGCCGCCGGTCCGTCCGGCGACGCCTTTCGACCCGCCGCCCCCGGGATTCGCCGGCATCTCGTCGACGGCCGCAGTCCACCGGTTATCCATCCTACCGTCCGATCGTCGCTGCTCCCGCCGGCACTCCTCCGGCCGCTTGTCATCCCGAAACCGGAGAAACACCGGCTGCCGGAGCAGGCCTTCCTCGGTCCACTCGGTATACTCGACCTCGCATACCAGCACCGGGTCGACCCACGTCGTGCCGCTCTCCTTCGGGATCGGGCCCACGCACGGCGGGTCGGTGCGCCGGTTGGGTTCGAGGGTGCGGGCCACCTCGGCGAGCTGCTTCTCGGTAAACCCGGTGCCCACCCGTCCGGAGTAGGTCAGTACGTCATCCACGTATTCGGCCAGGTGCAGCGCGCCGAACCCGCCGCGTGAGCCTTTGGGCGCCGTACAGCCGACCACCACGAAATCGCCGGTGAGCCGCGAGCGGACCTTGAGCCAGGACGGACTGCGGCCCGACTTGTACGGCGCCGAAGCCTTCTTCCCCACGACACCCTCGAGCCCGAGCCGCTCGGCCTCGCGATAGAGCGCCTCGCCGTCTTGCTCCACGTGCTCGAGGTAGCGCAGCGCGCCGAGCGGCGGCAGCACCCGGCGCAGCAGCTCCTTTCGAGTCGTGAGCGGCAGCGACCGGAGATCGAAGTCCTCGAAGCCGAGCAGGTCGAAGGCGTAGTAGGTCACCGGGAATTCGACCGCCGCGTGGCGGATGTCGATCGGCCGCCGGAGCCGGGCCCGTCCCTGCAGGCGCTGAAAGCTGGGTACGCCCCGCTCGTCGAGCGCCACCACCTCGCCGTCGAGCACCAGTCGCTCGAATGGCAGCGCGGCGACCGCGCGGGTCACCTCGGGAAAGGCATCGCCGCACTCGTTTCCGTTCCGGGTGTAGAGCCGTCCCGCGCCGTGCTGGCGCGCCGCGAGCACGCGGTAGCCGTCGAGCTTGGGCTCGAACACCCAGCCCTCGCGGGAGAACGGCCCCTCGGCGGTCTCGGCGAGCATCGGCTGGGTGGATTTCACCTCGACCACCCGGCGGGGCGCCTTGAGCCGGCTCAGCTCGGCCCGGATCGCCTCACCCTGGTCCCGTCCAGCCGCCAGATCCCCTACGCTGAGCCCCGACAGCACCGACTCGTTGGGCGGCACGCGCTCGGCCGAAGCCCAGCCGTCGCGCTCCTTGATGAGCAGCCATTCCTTCTGGGCCTTCTTGATCTTCACCAGCGTCCACATGCCGCGAAGCTTGTATCCCTTGAGCTCGAACAGGAGTTTGCCCTGGGCCATTCCCTCGAGCGGATCCCCGTGGGGCACCCACTCGCCACGATCCCAGACGATCACCGCGCCGGCGCCGTAGTTGCCCTCGGGAATCATCCCCTCGAAATCGCCATACTCGATCGGGTGATCCTCGACGTGCACGGCCAACCGCTTCTCGGCAGTGTCGTAGGAGGGCCCCTTGGGCACGGCCCACGAACGGAGCACGCCTTCCATCTCGAGCCGGAGGTCCCAGTGGAGTCGGGTGGCGTCGTGCATATGAACCACGAACAGCCGGCCGGGCTCCTGCCCCACCGCCCCCGCGGGCTCGGGGGTACGCTCCAGGGCGCGCTTGGCCCGGTAGGCGGCCAGATGATCCGGGGCGGGTGGTCGCGGCATGGGGGTGGAATCTACGGGTGGGGGCCAGAGGTGGGAGACGAGTGCGGCTTCTTGCACTATCCTCGGCGAAGCGAGCGGTGCTGGGGCCCAATCGCGACCGACCCGGCGGCGAAATCAGGGGTTCGGCGAGCCCGTTGGCGACGTGTAACCACAAGAATGGATTGACGCTAGGTCGTACTGCAGAATTCTGCACCCTTCACCCTGCACCATCGCCTTGCGGTGGCCCGATTCTGCCGGTATATCAAGCCCCCAAACCAACCCAACGACCACTGCTTATGGCCGCCAGATCCATCGGGTCCGCGACGATCTCCTTCGGGCTGGTCTCCGTCCCGGTCAGCCTGTTCTCCTCCAGCGAGTCGTCCGCCAGCGTCAGCTTCAACATGCTGCACACGACCTGCGGCTCGCGGCTCAAGCAGCAGTACATCTGCTCGAAGGAGGGGACCGTCGTCGAGAAGGACGAGGTCGGGAAGGGCTACGAATTCTCCAAAGGGCAGTACGTGCGGTTCACGCCTGAGGAGATCAAGGCCCTCGACGAGAAGGCGACCAACGCCATCGACATCGCCGAGTTCGTGCCGCTGGCGGCAATCGACCGCATCTACCTCGAGAAGGTGTACTACCTCGGCCCCGACAAGGGCGGCGAGCGGGCCTACGGGCTCCTGGCCAAGGCGCTGGAGACCACCGGCCGCGCGGCGCTGGGCCAATACTCCGCGCGAGGCAAGCAGTATCTCGTCCTGGTCCGCCCGATGGGCAACCTCCTGGTCATGGAACAGCTCCACTATCACGCCGAGCTCAAGAGCGCGGACGACGTGCCGCGGCCGGAAGCCGCCGTGAAGGACACCGAGCTGGCGTTGGCCCGGCAGCTGATCGAGCAGTCGGCGGTGGACGAGTTCCATCCCGAGAACTACCACGACACCGTGCGCGAGCGGGTGCTCGAGGCGATCCAGCAGAAGGTCGAGGGGCAGGAGATCACCTCGGAGCCGGCCGAGGCGCCGCAGACCAAGATCATCGACCTCATGGACGCGCTGAAGGCGAGCCTGGCCAAGCGCGGTCCGGTCGCCGAGGAGAAGCGTCCGGCCCGGGCCCGCGCGGTCGCCACCAAGGCGGCCAAGGAGCTGCCCGAGCGGCCCAGGAAGAAGGCGAGCGGGGCGCGGTAGGCGCCGGCGCCATGCGGCTCCACGTCGGGACCAGCGGCTGGTCCTACAAGGAATGGAAGGGCAGCTTCTATCCCGCCGACCTGTCGGCGGACGACATGCTGCGCTACTACGCGACCCGCCTGGCGACCGTCGAGATCAACAACTCGTTCTACCGCATCCCGAAGGAAAAGGTGCTGCTCGAGTGGGCCGATCAGGTGCCCGCCGGGTTCCGCTTCGTGCTCAAGGCCTCTCGCCGGATCACGCACATCAACCGACTGGCGGACGAGGACGGGTCGCTGGAGTACTTCCTGCGCACCGTGAATGTGCTGGGAGAGCGCCTCGGCCCGACCCTGTTCCAATGCCCTCCCTCACTGCGGAAGGACCTGCCCCGCCTCACCGAGTTCCTCGCGCGGGTGCCTCGGACCTGGCGGGCCGCGATGGAGTTCCGCCACGCCTCCTGGTTTACCGACGAGGTCTACGACGCGCTTCGGGCCCACGACATCGCGCTGGTCAGCGTGGATGAGGACGAGAGCGAGGGCTCGGGCGCGCCGCTGGTGCCCACCGCCTCCTGGGGCTACCTCCGTCTGCGCCGGACCGACTACGCCGAGGACGCGCTCGCGGGATGGCTGGATCGGATCCGAAGCCAGCCGTGGTCCGAGGCCTACGCGTTCCTCAAGCACGACGAGGACAAGCCGACGGGACCGGAAGCGGCGGTGAAGCTGGCGGAGATGGCAGGGCGGCAATAGCGCTGGAGCCGTAGAGCGCGGATGCTCGAGAGCAACAGCCGGGGTGCGGTGAGGAACGGGCCCGAGCGCCACTGCGTTCTCTTGTGGCGCTCGGGCCCGTTCCTCACCGCACCCCGGCTGTTGCTCGGACGATTCACCCGATCTTGACGATCTTTGCCACCGACGGCACCCCGCTCGAGTTCACGATGAACAGCATGTAGTGCCCCTGGGGCGCCAGGTTGAAGTTTGCCGGTGCCGTCACCGTGATCTGCCCGGTTCCCTTGGTGAAGCTCAGCAGGTTCATCCGCTGGCTCTGGTTGAACGAATGAGTCACCGCCGAGAGCCGGATCCAGGTCACCTTGGCGATGCTGGATGCGCTGGTGGTCTTCACCGTGAACACCTGCCCGTACGTCACCACGGTCGGAGCGCTCGAGATGACCGGCCGGGCCGCGGCGGTGCCGTCCGACTTGAACAGGTACGGCGGCGAGAAGATTTCGGCCGTGAAGTCGTCGGTCTGACCGGACGCGGCCGGCTGTCCGCTCCCCACCGAGAGCACCCGGGCGTCCGGCAGCAGCAACGCCTCCGAGTGGTAGAGCCGGTTGTGCGTCATGCTCGCCAGCGGCTTCCACACCGTAGGGTTGCCTGGGTCCCACAGCTCCGCCGTAAGCACCGCGCTGGTAGTGGGCGACGTGTTGAAGCCGGTGGCGTTGCTCCCGCCGGTCACCAGCACCTTGCCGTCGGCGAGCAGGGTGGCGTTGTGCTGCCGCCGGGCGACCGCCATCGCTCCGGCCGAGGTCCAGGCCCCGCCGGACGTCAGGTCGATCCGCTCGGCGGTGTTGGTGGGGGTATCGCCACCGCCCACGATGAGAATCTTGCCGGCATCGTACATCACCGCCGAGCCGTAGTCACGATAGCAGCAGCTGCTGGTGGGCCCGGCCGTCCAGCTGCCTTTGTTGGCGGTGTTGAGGTAGGCGGTCGTCTGCTCGGGCCCCGCGTAGAACACCCGCCCGTTCGGGGCCACGAACATCATGGGATAGTAGGGCACCAGCCGCGATGCCGAGGTGAGGGCCCGCCAGGTGTTGGTGCCCGGCTGGTAGACCTCCGGAATCAGATTCACCACGCCCGCGGTATCACCACCCGAGATGGTCAGCACCTGTCCATTGGGCAGCGTCGTGGCGGTGGGATACCAGCGGCCGTTCCGCATATCGGCCGCGCGGGTCCAGCCGTTGGTGCGGTAGTCGAAGATGTAGGCGACCTTGATGCCGAAGTTGTCCTTGCCGCTGTGCCCGCCGGTCACCAGCAGCCTGCCGTCGCGCATCAGCGCTTGGCCGCTGCAGAAGAAATCGGCCGGCCGGGTGAGGTCGGTGAAGCTCGAGGGATTCGACGGGGTCCACAGCGTCGGGACGTGGAGGTTGCGGCCGTAGGTCAGGATCTTTCCGTTGGGCAGCAGCACCGAGTTGATCGCGACCGCCGGCCACGGAATCGGCGCGGCCCACTGCCCTTGAGTGCCGGCGGCCGCCGCCGAGGCCAGCGGGTCGAAGCTGACCACCACGCCGACGTTGCGGCTCAACGTGGTGGTACAGGATTCGGTGACGGCCTCCGTTTCCGCCAGCGAGGCATCGCAGCCGCCGCCCGCCCAGGCCTTGAGACGCTGGTCCCGCCGGAGCTTCGCCGTGAGCCTGACCTGGGTGCCGCGGGCGAAGCCGGCGCTGCAGTTCCCGGCTGCCACCCGGCCGTTCTCGATCGTGCAGCTGATTCCGCTCGGCGTCGAGTAGACCAACCCGCTGCCGCCGGCCCCGCCGGAGACCGTCAGGGTGAAGCTGGTCGACATCGGGACGAACGTGGCCGCGACCTCGCGGTCCCGGTCCATGGTGACCTGGCACACCCGGTGCTCCTCGACGTTGGGGCGGCACGTCGTGCCCCACTCCTCGTCCAGCTTGAGCACGGCTCCATTGCCTGCCGCAGCCGTAAGGCTCACCACCGTGCCTGCCGGGTAGCTGCTGCTGCAGCCGCCGATGACCTCCGAGGCACCAGTGGCCCCCACCACGGTGCAGCTGATCCCGCCATGGCTGGACGAGACGGTCCCGCCCGCGGTGCTGCTTCCGGCTCCGATCGTCAGGCGATACTTGAGGCCGGCCCGCATGGCCGGCGGCTCGGTCGGCTCGGGGCCGCAACCGTGCAGCAGCAGGGCGCCCGCGATGGCGAGCGCACCGGTGGATGCGAGCAGGTGGACACGGCGAGACATTGGCATGGGAGCCTCAAGGGGCACACCTGCAACATCTGGCGGACCGATATGTCGTTGGAAACCACATCCATATAGCACGCGGGACCGAAGTGCGGTAGGCGCGAGACTGCCTATCGGGGGATGAGTGGAAGCGAAGTCGCCCGCCGACTCCGGAGTCACCCTGAACACCGAAGGGGGCAGGCGCTAGGGCATGCCCCCTTCAGTGCTCAGGGGTGATTTCCGACTCAGCGAACGGCGCCCTACATCGGTTCGATCTGCACCGTCGCCGAGGTCCACCCCGACCGGGTCACCAGCTTGAGGTGGAGCAGCCCGGTTCCGGCATCGTACCAGTAGCGATCGCCCGAGCTGGCGTCGAGCTCCGCCAGGCTGGCCGCGGCGGGCAGCGGGTGAGAGCCGTTGTAGTCGCGGGTGACCTTCATCGCGGCCTGGGGATAGGGCAGTGTCACGCTCGCCCACTCGCTCTCGAGCGTGCGGTTGAGCTGGATCCTGGGCCGGAGCGGAGCGGCACCGGCGAACTGTACGGTGTAGGCGCGGCCCGCAAGCACCGTGGTCAGCGCGTTGTTGGAATTGCCCGGGACGCCCACCAGCGTCACCGCCGCCGCGTCGTCTCGAGTAAGCGTGAGGGGCGCCACCGGCTCCGCATCGGCCCGGATCTGGAGTCCCACGTAGCGATTGGGACAGACGTAGGCGTTCCACTCCGCCCGGAGCGTGCAGCTGGGCGTGGTCAGGATCGGCGAGTTGGCGACCACGTACGCCCCGGCGGTGCCGCTGACCGCCCCGTCCCGGTCCAGGAACACGGCCGCCTTGTCGCCGTCCTTGTCGGCGTGGGGGCTCTCGAGGTAGTACGGGTTCGCGTTCTGAAACTGGAGCGCGCCGGCGAAGTTGTCGGTGCTCACCGAGAAGCCGTTGTTCCGGTTGAAACCGAGCGCGCTCGACGGAATCGACCCCGCGGCCGTGTAGTTGACGAAGGTCACCCGGTCGGCGCCCACCCGGCCGTCGTAGAACTCGTAGCCTCGGCGCGGCGCGCCGGAGGTCAGCGTGCTCGCGTTGTTGGCCGACTCGCCGACGAACAGCGCATCCTCCAGGAAGGTCTCGTCGGCCGCGAAGGTGGCGCCGATCGCATTGTCGGCCAGCACCGCGTTGCTGAGCCGCTCGTCACGGCCGCGGATCCACACCGCCCGGGTCTTGTGCTTGTAGGCGACGAAATCGGCAAAGGTGGCGACCACCGCGGTCCCGACGTCGTTGGGGTCGCTTCGCGGCGAGTAGAACGTCGTCTCGGTGGTGCCGTCGGGCCGGGGCCCGTCGTCCACATTGAGGCCGGCCCGCCAGTTCGAGTGGGCGACGTTGCCGCTGAACTCGCGGAGCGGCGTGAGCCGAGGGAGCAGCGGGCTCCCGGTCGAGAGTCCGGTGGGCGAGGCCGGCAGGGCGTACCAGAACCCGAACGCCTCGGAGCCGGCCGCGACATTGTCGCGGATGGTGTTGTCCGGGTTGGTGAGCCAGAAGGTGGCCGCGGTGGCGTCGCTGGGGAGCACGCCTTCGGTGGTCGGGTGGGTGCCGAGCCCGAGGTTTCCCTCGAGCAGGTTGCCGGTCTCGCTTCCGTCTTCCAGGAAGTAGCCGTGGCCCAGGTTGTCGTAGCACACGTTGTTCGCCACCCGGGCGTTGTTGGTACCGTGCACCGTCACGCAGCGGTTGAAGCTCTTCCAGACGCTGCTGCCCGCGAAATACTGCCCGTCCACCGGCCCCATCAAATGCCAGTGCATCGGGTAGCGGGCCATGAGCCCCTTCTGGCCCATGAAGTGAAGCTCGACCCCTTCGACCCGGAGGGTGCCGCCCATGCCCATCATGTGGCCGCCGTAGCCTGCCACCACGCTGGTCGCGCTGTCGCCCTGGATCACGACGTTGCGGGTCAGCAGCCCGACCTCGGCCCGCTCGTCCAGCGTGCGGCCCGCGATGGTCTGGAGCTCGCCGTAGTGGGCGTACGCCAGCGGCTGCTCCAGCGTCACCGTGCTGCCCGAGCGCGAGGCGATCGTCGCGACTTCGGCGTGGCGCGGATCGAAGTCGCTGGACGCCACCACCACCTTGTCTCCGGCGCGCCAGGGCATGCTGGTGGCCAGCGCGAGCTGGCTGGCCCCCGCGGGCGCCGACGATGCGAGCCGAGTCCAGCCGGCGCGCGGCTCCCCGTGCAGGTCGAGGGTGCCGCCGGACACGCCGAGCACCCGGTTACCCATGCCCATGATGTTGGGGCCATCGGAGCCGCCGGTCAGCGTGATCGTCGCGCGGTGCTGGAACGGCTCACCGCTGGTGCCGACCCGGAGCGTGCCGGTCACGAGAATCCAGCCGGCCGTGAGGTCCAGGTCGGTCTCGCCGAACACCAGCGCGCCACGGATCGTGAGGCTCGCGAGTGGCGGCGGGCTCACGTCGAGCCGGATGGTCCGGCCATCCGGAACAACGACCGAGTCTCCAGCCACCGGTACCTGGCCGCTGGGCCACGCCGACGGGCTCGACCAGCTCAATGCCGGCGGTAGCGGCTGCTCCGGTCCCGGCTGCTCGGGGCCGGTCGCGTCGGTCGAACAGGCGATGAGTGCAGAACAGAGCACACCGAGGCGGAGGCAAAACGCCAGTCGGATTTGCATGGTGCCCTCGCGGCGAACTTGGGATGCGGGCTATCGCGGAATGCCGGGCGGCGAGGGGTCGCGGGGCAAGACTCGGGCGAGGCTGGGCTGCAATCGGTCGCATTTCCCCCCCTGGGTCGGTTATCTTCGGGGTCCCCGGATCAACTTGCAGTCATAGAGCAGGCATGGTCGCACGAGACGTCGTCGTCTCACGAATCCGCCGAGTTCCGGTTGCGGCCGGGGCCATCGCCATGGCCCTCGGCGCGCTGCTGCTGCAGGCATACGTCTTCGGGATCGTGCCGCTGGCGCCGACCGCCGTATTCATGCCGCTGGCGCAGCCGCTCGACGCCGTACTGTTCGTGCTCACCGGCGCGGCCCTGATCTCCCTCCGGATTCCGTCGCCCCGCCTGCGTCAGACTTCGGCGGCGCTCGCCACCGCGACGGCAGCGGCGCTGCTGGTCGAGTACATCCTCCGGGTAGACCTCCGGATCGACCTGCTGCTGTTCCCCGACCAGGTCACGCAGTTCGTGCCCGTCTTCCCCGGGCGCCCCGCCCCGCTCAGCTGTGCCGGCTTCCTGTTGCTCAGCGTGCTGCTGCTGGCCCCGCCGCGCCCGGGCGCCCGTCCCAGCCGGTGGTACAGCGCCGCGCTCATCACGGCGGTGATCGTGCCGCTGCTCGCCATCGCGGGGCATCTGGGTGGTGTGCCCGAGCTCTACGGCCTGGCGCCGGGCAGCGGCGTGGCGCTCTACGCCGCGGTCGGGCTTCTGATCCTCGCGGCCGGTCTCATGGCCGCGACGCACGAGCCCGCGCTGGTCCCGCTGTTGCTCAGCGACGAGCCCGGCACGGTGCTGCTCCGGCGCCTGCTGCCGTTCGCGCTGGTGCTTCCCATCCTGTTCACCGTCGGCAGCGTGCAGGCGCTCCGGCTGGGCTTCTACCAGGTCCACGTCGGCCTCGCCGCCTACGTCTCGGTGTTCATCGGGATCTCGGTCTGGGCCGCCTTCCGCTCCGCCAACGTCGCGAGCCGGGTCGAGGCCGGCCGTCGGGCCGCCGAGCGGGCCCAGGCCGACCTGGCGCTCCGCAACCGGCTGCTCGAGGCGCAGGCGGCGGCCCAGGCGGCGCTGCAGGCGAGCGAGGAGCACACCCGCGAGCTGCTCCTGATCCTGAGTCACACGCCGGTGACGGCGCGCGGGCTCGATGGCCGGATCCGCTTCTGGAGCGCCGGCGCAGAACGGCTCTACGGCTGGTCGTCGGACCAGGCGATGCAGGCCGGCCGCCGCGACCTGCTCGAGACCGAGATGCCGGTGCCCTTCCGCGAGGCCGAGGCGGCTCTGTTCGAGCGGGGCGAGTGGCTGGGCGAGGTGACCCGCAAGACCCGCGACGGCGCCACGCTCCGGATCGCGACTCACTGGATCCTTCACCGCGACCCGGTGGGCCTGCCCGACGCGATCATCGAGGTGGACGACGACGTCACCGAGCAGCGGATCGCGGAGGCCCAGCTCCGCGGCAGCGAAGCGCGCTACCGTGCGCTGGTGGCCGCCACCGCGCAGATCGTCTGGACCATGTCGGCGGATGGACGCGAGGCCGGCGACCTGAGCCAGTGGGAGCGGTTCACCGGGCAGACGCCGTACGAGGCGGCGCACGGCGGCTGGATCCGGGCGGTGTTCCCCGAGGACCAGCCGGAGGCCGCCCGCGCGTGGAACGCGGCCGTGCGCGAGCGCAAGGTGCTGGTCACCGAGCATCGGCTCCGGCGCCGCGACGGGCAGTATCGCAACATGGAGCTTCGCGCCGTGCCGATCCTCGACTCGGAAGGCAAGGTGCGGGAGTGGGTCGGGGCGCACACCGACGTCACCGACCGGGTCAAGGCCGAAGAGCAGCTGGCGCAGGCGCAGAAGCTCCAGGCGGTGGGCACGCTGGCGGGCGGGGTGGCCCACGAGGTCAACAATCAGCTCATGGCCGTGCTCGGCTTCGGCGAGTTCGTGGTCAAGGAGCTGGGGCCAAAACACCCGCAGACCAAGGACGTCGAGGAAATGATCCGGGCGGCCATGCGCGCGGCCCAGGTGGCGCAGCAGCTCCTCACCTTCAGCCGGCGGCAGGTGAACCAGGTGCAGCCGCTCAGGCTGTACGGCGCGGTGGCTGCCCTGGCGCCGGTGCTCGAGCGGATTCTCGGGGCGGACAAGCAGCTCACGCTGCTGCCCGACCGATCGCGCAGCTCGGTCGTCGCCGACCCGACCCAGGTGGATCAGGTGCTCATCAACCTCGCCGCGAACGCGCGCGACGCGATGGGCACCGGCGGGCGGCTCACCATCTCCACCGACGAGGTGGTGCTGGAGGAGAGCTACGCCCGGGAGCACGGCCTCAAGCACGTGGTGCCCGGCGCCTATGTGCGGCTCATCGTATCCGATAACGGCTGCGGCATGGATCGCCAGACGCTGGCCAAGATCTTCGAGCCGTTCTTCACCACCAAGCCGGTCGGATCCGGGACCGGGCTGGGGCTCTCGACCGTCTACGGCATCGTCAAGCAGCACGATGGGTTCATCTGGGCGTACAGCGAGCCCGGACACGGTACCACGTTCAAGATCTATTTCCCCGCGGCCGCCGCGGAGCAGGCGGCGACCGCTCCGGAAGTTCTGCGGGACGCGCGGGTGGAGCGCTCCCGCCTCGAGCCGGGGCTGGTGCTGGTGGTGGAGGACGAGGCGGCCGTCCGGCAGCTGGTACGGCGCTCGCTGGAGGCCGTGGGCCTCACGGTGCTCGAGGCGGAAAACGGCCAGCAGGCGCTCGATGTGGTCGCCCGCCGGCGGGAGCGGCCCAAGCTGGTGCTCACCGACGTCATCATGCCGGGACTCAACGGACGGGAGCTGAGCGAGCGGCTGGCGACCACCCAGCCGGGACTCCCGATTCTGTTCATGTCGGGCTACACCGACGACGACGTGCTGGCGCGGAGCCTCCTGCCGGAGGAGGCGCCGTTCATTCAGAAGCCGTTCGGACCCGATGAGCTGGTCGCGAAGGTAAGGACCATGCTCGCGCAGTAGGCCGCCATTGCGCGGCCCGCACCCCTCGGCGATCCTTCCCGCCCACCTTTCCTTTCCGGATCACGTCTGACCGAACCCGCCCGCCCTCTCGAGCGCGACGCCTCAGCGCCGGACGCCCACGCCGGCGCCGAGGCGGTGAGCTTCTGGACCATCGTAAAGGAGGCGGTGCGCGGCGAGGTCCATCACGACTTCACCCAGGGACCGATCGGCCGCGCGATTCTCCTGCTGGCCATCCCCATGGTGCTCGAAATGGTGCTCGAGAGCATCTTCGCCGTGGCCGACATCTTCTGGGTGTCGCACCTGGGCCCGGACGCGGTGGCGTCGGTCGGGCTCACCGAGTCCCTGCTGACCGTGGTGTACGCGCTCGCCATGGGGCTCGGCATCGGCGCCACCGCGGTGGTCGCGCGACGGATCGGCGAGAAGGATCCCGAGGGCGCCGCCCGTGCGGCCGCGCAGGCGCTGGCGTTGGCCATCGCCGTCTCGGTGGTGCTGGGAGTAAGCGGTGCGCTGCTCGCGCCGCGGCTGCTCACGCTCATGGGCGCCACGCCATCGGTGGTTGCGACCGGACGCGGCTACGCCACCATCATGCTGGGTGGCGAGGCGGCGATCATCGTGCTGTTCGTGGTGAACGCGATCTTCCGCGGCGCCGGCGATGCGGCGATCGCGATGCGGGTCCTGTGGCTGGCCAACATCATCAACATCGTGCTCGGGCCGCTGCTCATCTTCGGCGTCGGGCCGTTCCCCCGGCTCGGCGTCACCGGCGCCGCGATCGCCACCACGTTCGGCCGCTCCGTCGGCGCGACCTACGCCGTGGTCCGGCTGTTCCGCCACGCCAGCCGGGTGCCGGTCACCCGCCGGCACCTGAGGCTCGATTTCCGCGTGATGCGCCAGATCCTCGACCTGTCCGGTTCGGCCACGCTGCAGAACCTGATCGGCATGGCGAGCTGGATCGGACTGGTCCGGATTCTCGCCGGCTACGGCAGCGACGCGCTGGCCGGGTATACCATCGCGGTGCGTCTGATCATCTTCGCGCTGCTGCCCTCATGGGGCCTCAGCAACGCGGCCGCCACCATGGTGGGGCAGAGCCTCGGCGCCCGGAAGCCCGGCCGGGCCGAGGCGTCGGTGTGGCGGGCCGGGCGGTACAACGCCTTCTTCCTGACGGCCGTGGGGATCTTCTTCTTCCTCGGGGCGCCGGTCATCCTGACGGCGTTCACCTCGGATCCCACCGTCAGCGGCTATGCCATCCACTGTCTCCGCATCGTTGCGCTGGGCTATCCACTCTACGCCTACGGCATGGTGCTCACCCAGTCCTTTAATGGCGCGGGTGATACCTGGACCCCCACCTGGCTCAACCTCGCCTGCTTCTGGGTCTTCGAGCTGCCGTTTGCCTGGGCCCTGGCGCATTGGCTCGGCCTGGGTCCGACGGGCGTGTTCTGGGCCATTACGGCGGCCTTCTCGCTGTTGGCGCTGGCGAGCGTAGCCGTATTCCGGCGGGGGAGGTGGAAGGCGCAGGTGGTGTGACGAAGGACGACAGGGCGACAGAGCGAGAGGGCGTCAGGGCGTCAGGGCGTCAGGGCGACCCGGACTACCCCAGCCAGCCCCGGTTGCGCCAGGCCGGCACCAGGGCGGCAAGCATCACGGCTCCGGTCAGGAGAAATGCAGCCGGATAGCCGATCCGCACCGCTACCGCCCCGAAGCCGGCCGCGCCGAGTCCCATCCCGGCGTCATATGCCAGGTTGTACATGGCGCTGGCCATGTCGTAACCGGCGGCGGTGACCCGGTCGAACATGAGGGTGAGGACGGCGTTCTGGGCCACCCCGAAGCCGATGCCGAGCAGGATGGCACCGATGGCCACGGCGGCCGGATTGGCGAGCAGCGCAAGGCTCGCCACGCCGATGGCGCCGACCATGGTCGCGCCGACCAGCAGGCCGGCCTGCGCGTGCCTGGCGCCGAACCGCCCGGCGCTCCACCGTGCCGCCATGGCCGCAACGGTATTGGCGAGCAATGCCACAGCCGCCAGGTGGCGCGAGCCGCGAATGGCGAGCGGCAGGAACGTCACCACGATGCCCGTTCCCATGGCGGTGAGCAGGAAGATGAGCGCCGGCCGGCGCTGCCCCGGCATGCGCAGTCCTTCGAGCACCCCGATCGGGCTGCCCGCCCCCGCCATCCGCCCCGGCATCGCCGGCATCACCACGAGACAGGCGAGCGCGGCCACGGCGCCGGCCACGAACACCGGCGGGTAGCCCGCCCGGGGAAAG
>JADMIO010826476.1_pt1 | contig 16033 bp, 14 predicted proteins | sample 8958161 | NCBI WGS metagenome assembly JADMIO01 (sample SAMN16585339, study PRJNA669376) | soil metagenome | isolation source: Crop rotation soil | place: USA: Cullars Rotation, Alabama | collected 2011
CGCGACAACTTGTCCACGTGGAATTCTAAGCTTAGGATCCCAATGTGCTGGAAAGAGTTGGGGGAGCGCATCGTCGTCACTGAGCTACGTCAGCCGTATGCCGGACAGCGCGTCGTTCGTGGCCGGGAGCGCGAGTGCCAGGCGTGCTGGGCCTCGTGAGCGGGACTGCTTGTTCGGCCGCCCTCCGGGAGTATCATGGAGTCGATGTCGAGGACTCCTGGAGATACGGCTGGTGGACACTCTCTCTCTGCGCGACGAACTGACTCGACGACGCGATGTGGTCGAGACACGAATCCACGCCGCCTGTGCCAGGAGCGGACGGCGGCGCGAGGACATCCTGCTGCTCGCCGTCACCAAGACGGTTCCCGATTCCATTCTTCAACTCCTGCCGGACCTCGGACTCTGTCGCCTCGGCGAGAACCGACCGCAGGAGCTGTGGCGTAAGGCCGAGCTTCTGTCGTCCCGATCGGACACCTGGTGGCACCTCATCGGTCATCTTCAGCGCAACAAGATCGAGCGAACGCTGCCTCTCGTCGAGTTGATTCACTCGGTCGACAGCCTTCGCCTGCTGAATGCCATTGAGGAAAACTCGGCCAGGCAGGGTCGCAGAGTCGCCGTCCTCCTCGAGTTCAACACCAGCCGCGAGGCTAGCAAGCAGGGATTCGCTCCCGAACAGCTCGACGAACTCGTCCCGGCTCTTCAGTCTCTCCGACATGTCCAGGTTCGCGGCCTGATGACGATGGCCGCCCTCGATGCGGACGCCGAGACCTCTCGCCCTTGCTTCATCCTGCTGCGTTCCCTGCGCGGCAAACTTCGCGCACTCCTCGCGGAGCGCCACAACTGCCGCCATCTGTCAATGGGCATGACCAACGATTATGAGGTCGCCATCGAGGAAGGGGCGACCATCGTGCGCATCGGCTCGGCCCTCTTTGGCGGCCTCTACGGATGACATTGTGCTACGCGGAACAGCGCTTATAATCGCCCCGTGGGTCAGAACTGGAATCCTGACCCACACTCTGCACCCTTCCCGTCTCCTCTTCCTTCTCGGGACGGTATGGAAACGCGACTCAAACTCGACATCCAGCCCCAGCCCGACAACAGCACGTGCGGGCCGACCTGTTTGCACGCGCTCTATCGCTATTACAACGATGAGGTCCCTCTCGAAACGGTCATCGCCGAGGCGCCGATGCTCGAGAGCGGCGGCACACTCGCCGTCCTGCTCGGCTGCCACGCCCTGAAGCGCGGCTACGAGGGAACCACCTACAGCTACAACTTGCAGCTCTTCGATCCTACCTGGTTCGGCGATCCACCCGCTCCACTCGCGGAGAAACTCACGGCCCAAATGGCGGTGAAGGATTCACCCCGGCTGCACGCCGCCTCGCTCGGCTACCTCGAGTTTCTCCGGCTGGGCGGCTCGGTGTGCATGGAGGACCTGACCAGCGAACTGATCCGCCGCTACCTCACGCGCGGCATCCCTCTCCTGACGGGTCTGAGCGCGACGTTTCTCTATCGCGATGCGCGCGAGTATGGTCCGGAACTGGAATCCGATGACGTGCGTGGCTCGCCGACGGGTCACTTCGTCGTGCTGTGCGGTTACGATCGTCAGACGCGCAATGTCCTGGTAGCCGACCCGCTCATGCCCAATCCTCTCGCCAGCGAGCAGCTCTACGAGCTGAACATCGACCGTGTCGTCAACTCCATCCTCCTGGGGATCGTTACTTACGACGCCAACCTCCTTATCCTCCAGCCCCCTCACTCTACCCTCTCCCCCTCGGGGGGAGAGGGTAGAGTGAGGGGGAAACCGAAGCAAAGGAGGGCACGTGCCGATCGTCATCGTCGCCAATGACCCCCGCGACTGGCCCTTCCAGATCCCCAATGTCGAGGTCGTCGGCGCCCGCTCGTACCTGACACGCCCCGAGTACAGCGACCTGCGCGGTGTCAAGCTGTTCAACCTCTGCCGCAGCTACCGCTATCAGAGCGAGGGCTACTACGTCTCGCTGCTGGCCGAGGCGCGCGGTCATCGGCCCCTTCCCAGTATCACTACCATTCAGGATCTTAAATCACAGTCGATGGTGCGGCTCTTCTCGGACGACCTCGAGGAGATCATTCAGGAATCGCTGTCGCCCATTCATGCCGACAAGTTCACGCTGACGATCTACTTCGGCAAGAACCTCGCCAAGCGGCACGATCGCCTGAGTTTGCATCTGTTCAACCTCTTTCAGGTACCGATGCTGCGCGCCCAGTTCGTCCGCGATGAGAGCTGGCAGTTGCGCTCGGTCTGCGCGCTGCCGGCCAGCGAGGTGCCGGAGGCGCATCGCGAGTTCGTCGTGCAGGTGGCGTCGGAGTTCTTCGCCGGCAAACGCTCGCGCGTCAAGCGCCAGACGCCGTCGCGCTACGATCTCGCCATCCTTTACGACCCCGAACAGGCGGAGGCGCCGTCTAACGCCAAGGCCGTGCAGAAGTTCATCAAGGCCGCCGCCACGTTGGGGCTGGAGGCGGAGGTCATCGGCAGAGACGATTTTGCTCGCCTGGCGGAGTACGACGCCCTGTTCATTCGCGAGACGACAGCTGTCAACCACTACACCTATCGCTTTGCCCGCCGCGCGCTCAGCGAGGGCATGGTCGTCATCGACGATCCCGAGTCGATCGTCAAATGCACCAACAAGGTGTACCTGGCCGAGCTGCTCAATCGCCATGACGTGCCGACTCCAAGGACGCTCGTGGTGCATCAGGAGAACATCGCCTCCATCACCCATGATCTTGGCTTTCCCTGCGTGCTGAAGCGGCCCGACAGCGCGTTCTCGATGGGCGTGGTGAAGGTGGAGTCACAGGAGGCGCTGACGGAGCAGCTGAACCGCTTTCTCGACGATTCGGATCTGGTCGTGGCGCAGGAGTTCCTGCCGACGACGTTCGACTGGCGCATCACGGTGCTGGATCGCCGGCCGCTGTTCGCCTGCAAGTACTTCATGGCGGAGAACCACTGGCAGATCATCAAGCGCGAGGGGGATCAGAAGCATTTCGGTAACTTCGAGTGCCTGCCGGTCGAGTTGGCGCCGCGGAAGGCGGTGCGGCTGGCGTTGAAGGCCGCCGACCTGATCGGCGACGGACTGTACGGCGTCGACATCAAGCAGTCGGGCGATCGCTTCTACGTCATCGAGGTCAACGACAATCCCTCCATCGACGCCGGCATCGAGGACGTGGTGCTACGCGACGAGCTGTATCGGCGCATCATGGCGGTGTTCCTGGCGCGCATCGAACAGAGGAAAGCGGGGTACGCGCAACCATGAGCCGGCCCGCTCTCCATCTCTTCGAGGGTTTCGGCGTCGAGCTGGAATATATGATCGTCGACGCCGAAACACTCGACGTTCGGCCAATTTGCGACAGGTTACTTGAGGCGGTGGCGGGCGAGATCACCGGCAGCGTCGACATGCCCGGCGGCGTCACCTGGTCGAACGAGCTGGTACTGCACGTCGTCGAGCTGAAGGCGACCGAGCCGCTGTCTCGGCTGGAAGGGGCGGCGAGTGTCTTTCAGCAAAACGTCCGCCACGCCAACGAGATGCTGGCTCGGCTGGGAGCGCGGCTGATGCCGTCGGCGATGCATCCGTGGATGGATCCGCGCCGCGAAATGGTCCTCTGGCCACACGAGTATCATGCCGTCTACGAGGCGTTTCACCGCATCTTCGACTGTCGCGGGCACGGCTGGGCGAACCTGCAGAGCGTGCATCTGAACCTGCCCTTTGACGGCGATGACGAGTTCGGCGCGCTGCACGCGGCCATTCGCTTCCTGTTGCCGATCCTGCCGGCCATCGCGGCCAGTTCTCCTATCGTCGAGGGAAGGACGACAGACATTCTCGACAATCGCCTGGAGATGTACCGGACCAACTCGTCGGCCATCCCCAGCATTGCGGGCCAGGTCATTTCCGAGCCTGTCTTCACAAGACGCGATTACGAGGAACAGATACTCGCGCGGATCTACGCGGACGTCGCGCTTGTTGACGCGGAGGGCGTTCTCCGCGACGAGTTCCTCAACGCGCGTGGAGCGATCGCGCGATTCGGGCGCGGGGCCATCGAAATTCGCCTTCTGGACGTCCAGGAATGTCCAGAGGCCGACGTCGCACTGTGTGCTCTCATTGTGGCGGGGCTGCGCCACCTTATGAGCGATGCAGCGACTCTGCCACTCATGAAGGGATTCCGGACGGACTCATTGCATCGTCAGCTGTTGGCCTGCATCCGCGACGGTGAGAATGCGGAAATAGCCGATCCGGAATATACGAAAATGCTAGGGTTTCGAGGTGCATCGAGGCTGCGCGTCGGAGAGGTCTGGCGCATGCTCTTCGAACAGGTGAAGGCTGACCTCGACTCTGAGACGCAGGCCGCTCTCGAGACGATTCACTCGCATGGGCCTCTCGCACGTCGGCTACTGACAGCGCTGGGAAGAGAGCCTTCGCGGGTACGACTAATTGAGGTCTACCGGGAACTCTGTGCCTGTCTTGAGGAAGGAAGACTGTATTTCCCGTCGTCCTGAACGATACTTTCCTCCCGACGACGTGTTTGAAGGCATATTCCACCGTTGCTCAATCACACGTCAAGTGAGGGAGTATTCATGGCCAGATGGCTAAGTGGGTTGACCGGACTGGTGCTGTGTTGTGGCGCGACCTGGGCAATCGAGGTCAAGGGGCCGGTCGTCAAGGTCGAAGTGGAGAAGAACCAGATCACGCTGACCATCGACGGCAAGGACCAGACCTTCGACATCAGGAAGGGTGCGAAGGTTTACACGCCTGGCAGAAAGCAGATGGAAGTAACCAACCGTCTGTCGGACGTGAAGGTCGGCGCCGAGGTGACGGCCAACGCGGAGTAGGTGGGCAGCAGGAGCGAGTTGACGTTCGTCAAGGTCGAGCAGAAGAAGAAAAAGAAGAAGCAGTAGGGGCAGACGACGAGTGTGGTCGCGTTAGCGCCCGGAGTTCTCGGGGCGCTAACGTGACCCCGCTCGCCAGTTGTCAGTTCATTTCCTCGCTTCGATCGCTATTTTGTTGATCCCTAGCTCCAGCAAGGCAGCGACGACCGCGGCGACTTCTTTTGAAGGCGTCCCCGGCGTCGCGACGATGGAGGCGTGGGTTCCCTGTCCCGCTTCAGGTTGAGCGATCATCGTTCCGTTCACCTTGAGCGGCTTCAACCCATCCAGGACTTTCCTCACGTCCACGAACGGGGTCTTGCCAGGGAAATGCAGCGTGATGGTGACGCCTTTCTTGACCACGGGCAGCTCTTCCTTGCCGTCGTTGCCGATCAGCACGGCCACCAGGGCGCCAGCGCCTGGGGTTTCTACACCCTCCGACTTCCTGGCGGGACTGTCCGCTCCGACTGCGAATGGAGCGAACAGGAGCGCGAGAGTCAGACCGACAAGCATCCGATTCATCGAAAGCCCTCCGAATGAGGAACGGAGCGATCTCGATTCATCGTCCCCCGGGAAGGGGATCTCGTCAAGAGACGAGCGCAAACTGAGTACGAGCAGGAATGAACTCATGGAACAGGTCGAGGTGAGCCTTCGCCCTGATCGGAGTCGCCCTCGTTTGGCCTGGTCGCGGGCACTTGCTCAGTGGGGCTGCCGAACAGCTCGGCCCGCACGCGCTCACGCTCACGGTCGATCTGCTCGGGGACAGCACCGAGTTTCCGCAGGATCGATTCCGTCATCGCGAGCGCGACCTCCCCTTCTTCGGAGATGACCTCGTCCGCACCGGCCTTGTTGAGAGATTGTCGTTCACGCAGATAGGCGGAACGCACCAGGACGCGCACCTTTGGGTTCAGCTCGCGCGCCAGGCGAATGATCTCCTCGGCGTTATGCAGCCCGGAAGCGCTCAGGATCAACGTCGCCGAACGATCCACGCCAGCGGCCTTGAGTGTCTCCTTGTGTCCGGCGTCGCCGTACACCGCCTGAACCTTCTCCGCGCGCAGGCGCTGGACTGTCTCCAGGTTCATCTCGATCACGGAAGGCACGATCTCGTTCTCGAGAAGCAACCGCGCCAGCGTCCGACCAATGGGGCCATAGCCCACAATGACTGCCCGATGCCGGGATGTGAGCTCAGCCTCGGAATCGGAAGGAGCAGCGGAGGGGTGCAAGGTGGGAGAGGTGGCGCGGCGGGTCAGCAACCGCCAGAGGCGCGGACGCCGTACCGCCCACGCTTCAAGAGGATCGACCAGGCGATAGAGAAGCGGATTGAGGGAGATAGAGACAATGGCGGCCGCAACCAGGGCATTCGTGGCGGCTTCAGGCAGCACACCAAGGCCCCGGCCCAGCGCGGCGAGGATAAACGAGAACTCGCCGATCTGAGCCAGCGCGACGGCGACGGCGATGGCGACGCGGACGGGATAGCCCAGCAGCAACACGATGCCCAGGGCGGCCAGCGGCTTGCCCAGCAGCACGATGCCGAGCGTGGCCGCCACCAGGCCCGGCGCCTCGAGCAAGTAACCGGGGTCGAACAGCATCCCGACGGACACGAAAAACAGCACCGCGAAGGCATCGCGCATCGGCAGCGCTTCCGACGCCGCTCGCAGGCTGAAGTCCGAGCGGCCCACCACCATCCCGGCGAGAAAGGCGCCCAGTGCCATCGACACACCGAAGACCTTTGCCGAGCCGACCGCGATCCCCAGCGCCACGACGAGGATGGTCAGAGTGAACAGCTCGCGCGAGCGCGTCTCCGCCACGCGGGTCAGCAGCCAGGGGATCAGGCGTCCGCCAAGCAGGAAGGTCAGGGCCACCAGAGCGGCGATCTTCACCGCCGCCAGGCCGAGGGCCAGGAGCAGACCGCCGGGTGCTGCGCCCGGCTGCTTGTTGCCGAACAGGGCGGGCAGCACCACGAGCACCACCACGGTGAACAGATCCTCGACCACCAGCCAACCGATGGCGATGTGTCCGGTCGGTGTGTGCAGGTCATTGTGGTCCACCAGCACCCGGGTCAGCACGACCGTGCTGGCGACGGAGATGGCCAGTCCATAGACGACGCCGGCCGTCCAGCTCCAGCCAAAGGCGTGCGCCGTCACGGCTGCGAGCGCGGTGGCGACCAGGCTCTGGACGATCGCGCCGGGCAGGGCGATGCGACGCACCGCGAGCAGCTCTTCGAGATGGAAGTGCAGGCCGACACCGAACATCAGCAGGATGACGCCAATCTCGGCGAGCTGCTCGGCGAGCTGGTGATTGGCGACGAAGCCGGGCGTGCTTGGACCGACGGCGACGCCGGCAAGGAGGTAGCCGACGATGGGCGACAGTCCCAGCCGGTGCGTGACGTAGCCCAGGATCAGGGCGGCGGCCAGGCCACCCGTCAGCGTCAGGATCAGGTCCAGGTTCGCATGCAAGGGACACCCCTGGCAGTCGGGCGCGAAGGGGGTGAGGCGCCACAGCACGACTGCGGTGGCGCCTCCTTCTTTCTACTCCAGATCGCCCGGAGGGAAGTCGAGCGTGAAGGGATGGTCCGGCTGGCCGCCCATCCACCAGTTAACCTTCTGCCAGAAGGTCAGGCCGTTTCGCCAGCGCCGGATGGCCTGGTGCAGTTTCACGGCGGCAGGGTGCAGCGCGTCGCCGACCTCGTGCAGGGCTTGCAGGCCGCCGGACAGGTTGCCGGACAGCAGCAGGGCCGTCGCGTAGTTGGTCTTGAACACATCGGGCACGTCCCTGCGACTCACCAGCCCGCCGGACGCCAGGACCAGAGCACGGAACACATCGACCGCCACCTTCGCATTCCCCAGGCGAAGCTGGCAGACACCCACGGCGCAGCTGGCCCAGGGTGACTTCACTCCAGAGCGAGCGACCGTATCGAGTGCCCGTTCAATCTCGCCTTCCCGGAGGAGCTTGTCCACCCTGGTGAGCAGGTTGACGAGATCCAGCGGCCTTTCTTCAGCCCCTTCCGTCCGTGTGCGCACCTCGGCAAGCGCGCTGACCGTGAGGGCCTTCCCCTTTTGTGCCATCGTTGATACCTCTGCATTGAATTGTTGTGATTTCATTCCGTGTCGAACGGGACGGCAGGCCGGCGCTGAGCGTCACACGCAGAAGCGCTTGCCCTCGTTCCCACCGTGGTAGTGGGATCAGAGACGGCGCAACACCGCGTCGGCTACTCGTGATGCGCTGGCAGTGGGCTGGTCGTCTCAGTTCAGCCAGGTGCAGAAGCGGACGTGAAGGGAAGGATTAGAATACAACGGGTGCCGGGCACCAGGACAGGGCAGCCAGCGGGGATAGTGAGCAAGTGTTGATTCGCCGGCAGGCGGCAGGGTTGAGCCGAAAACCGGGCGTCGAGCATCGACACCTCGCAGCATCAAATTGTCCGGGCACAACGCGTGTGCGGGGCCTTCGGACCCCCCCTCGGAGATGGCTGGGGTTGCAGATTCAGGGGCTGGGCGGTTTGAGAGAGGTCTCTGTCCCTGATGAACGCTAAACGGGCCATGCACCGCGGTCGCGAACGACTCCGTCGCGACAGGTTCGTTGGCGATGCAGATCAGGGCCAGCAAGGTTGCAGACAAGCCGCTCCTCAAAGGAGAAGAGAGAGCACTCAATATCCTACGTCCACGCAAGGTAGACGACACTCCAGGAATCGTACCGCTTCCTGCCACAGGGACAAGGCCGCTGAGCAGCAGCAACCTGAGTCCGATAAAAAACCGGACAACAGTTATTTCCACAAGACATTGTATAGTTGATGTTTATATCATTATCGCACTCATGATGTCAAAATGGGCAGGACGGAGAGATTGGGAATTATAGAATGCTTCCGCAGAGTTGGTATCAACTACCGTCACTATCGCCCCAGGGAGGATGTTCGATGAAGTCGTGGCTCGTCGCTCTGTTCGCGTTCTGTCTGCTGGCCATCTGCACAAGTGACGCCAGCGCTCGTGGGAGACGCTGTGGTTCGAGCTGCTCGAGCAGCTGCTACACGCCGTGCTACACCTCGTCGTGCAGCGTTTCGTCATGCACCGTTACCTGCGCCCCGGTCTACTGCTACTCATCGTGCTACAGCTGCGGGCACTCGCGTTGCCATCGCCGCTGTCGGTAACCCAATGCGAATGCAGCCTCCGGTTCACCGGAGGCTGCATCCTTGTGCTCATGACTACTCTCACGTCTCTTCGATGACCGGCCGTCCTCTCGGCTCCCCAGGTCACCTGATCGAAATGTTCGGGGCAGGGCATCGGCTTGCCAACCATCGCACCTGGAATTCCTTTTGTGATGCCAATCACCCCTTCGATTGTCTCCCCTGGAACGCCTTCTTTACCTCCGCCAGCGACCGTGTGTTGAACACGTCGTCCTTCTCCAGCCACCCCCGTCGAGCGACATCGACTCCGTAAGCGAAATAGCCCAGCTCGTCCGTGCTGTGAGCATCAGGGTTGATGACCAGCTTGACCCCGAGTGCCTTGGCGCGCTTGCAGTGGACCCAGTCGAGGTCGAGGCGCATCGGCTGCGCATTGATCTCGATCATCTTGCCCTGCTTCGCCGCCTCCTGGAGCACCGCGTCCAGGTCCACCTGGTAGCCATCGCGCTTCAGGAGCAGCCGTCCCGTCGAGTGTCCCAGCATCGTCACATACGGGTTCCGCAGCGCCTTGATGATGCGGGCAGTCATGTCCTCCTTGCTCTGGGTGAAATGCGTATGGACGGAGGCGACGACGTAATCGAAACTCGCCAGGACCGAATCGGGAAAGTCCATCGAGCCATCGGGCAGGATGTCGCACTCAGTCCCCTTGAAGACGTGGAACCCCTTTATCTGTCCGTTCAGCGCGTCGATGTCGGCCTGCTGCTTGCGGACACGATCCGGCGTCAGGCCGCGGGCAACGGTCAGCGACTGGCTGTGATCGCCGATGCCGAGATATTTCAGGCCGAGCCGCTTCGCCGCGCAGGCCATCTCCTCCAGCGTGTTGGCGCCGTCGCTGGCCGTGGTGTGGTTGTGGAAGACGCCCTGAATCTCCTCCGCCTCCAGCAGCATCGGCACTTCGCCCTTCTCCGCCGCGTCCACCTCGCCGGTGTCCTCGCGCATCTCTGGTGGGATGTAAGCCAGGCCCAGCGCCTTGAAAATGTCCTCCTCCGTCTTGCAGTTGATGTCCTTGCCGTTGCCGACCAGGCCGTATTCGCTCAGCTTCAGTCCCATGTCCTGCGCCCGGGAGCGCATGGTGATGTTGTGCTCCTTCGAACCGGTGAAGTGGTGCAGTGCCAGCGCGAAGATATCGTCGGTGACGACACGAAGATCGGCGTTGATGTACTGCGGCCGGCCAGCGGTGCCGACGTTGAAGATGACACTCGATTTTGTGTCGCCGTGACCCGTCACCTGAATTACGTCCGGCAACGACACGAACTGCTTCATGATCGGGGCCGCGTTGCTCGCCGAGATCAGTACATCGATGTCCTTGATCGTCTCGCGTCGCCGGCGAAGACTACCGCACAGCTCGATCCGGATCACTCCCGGCGCCTTCTTTAGCACCTCAACCAGGTGCAGGGCGATGGGCAGGGCCTGATCGATACGCACGCGGTTGCCGAACAGACGGACGGTCTCGATCCCCTTGAGGATCTTCTCCTGCGTTTTCGCCCCGAACCCCTTCATCTTCGCCACCTGCCCCGTCTCGCACACCTCCTTGAGCTTGTCCAGCGTATCGACGCCAAGCTCATCCCACAGCGCCTTCACCTTTTTCGGACCTAGCCCCTCCACCTTCATCATGTCGAGCAGCCCGGTCGGAGTCTTCTTGCGCAGTTCTTGGTAATAGGGGAGCTTGCCCATCTTGACGAGGGTGGTGATCTTCTCCTTGAGAGTGTCGCCGATACCGCGCACTTCGCCGAGCTTGTCCTGGCCGATGAGATCGCTCAACTCGACGTCGAGTTGTTCGATGGTGCGGGCAGCGTTGTGATAGGCGTTGCAGCGGAAGGAGTTCTCGCCCTGCAATTCGAGCAGGGTGCCGATCTCGTCGAGGATGGCGGCGACCTGATGCTTGTCCATGATCGGGTTCCTTGCAACGAGGGGAGCAATCTCACCTCCAGCAGCATAACCCGGCGTGCGGGGGATCGGCAATCCTGGTAGCACCGCTTGCGGCGTAGCGACGTGCGCTACGCCGCAAGCAACAGCCCTCAGGCGGCCTGGGCGGCGGCGATACGACGAGCGGGATGGAGCATCACCTCCAGCGCGGTGACAAAACGATCCGGTCCCCGGCCATCGATCAGTTGGCGGCCGCAGCGCGACATGGCCTGTCGCTCTGCCTGGTCCGCGAGGATCTCCTGGACCGCCTGGCGAATCGTCGCGGCGGAGGTCGTCTCGTACCATCCCAGACAGGTGACGGCTCCCTCCTCCTCCAGGCGCTGAGCGGTCGGCCAGTGATGCTCTTCCTGAACGATCACCAGTTGCGGCACGCCGACGCAGGCCAGGTCGAGCGCCCAGCCGTTGCCTGCCGTCACCGCGAAGTGACAGCGTGTGATCCGTGCCGCCACCTCTGCCGGCTCCAGCGCCAGTTCCAGCCGATCCGCATTACTTGACGCAAGCCCCTGTAATTCAAGCAGATGTGGATGATGTGGCCGAACGGCAATGTCAACGCGCGCCACGCGTGGACAGGCTAGCAGGAGCCGGGCCAGTTCGCCGGATTGGTTATGTGCGTCGTCGTCTCCCAGGGCGATGAGGACGCGGAAGGGCTGCGCCGGTTCCTGAGAGCGGAGAGGCCGTAAGCGGCGCACCTCTGGCCGGACGAGCGTGTAGCGAATACCGAGCAGCAACTGTGTCCCGAGGACGTGCTCGAACGCCTCCTTGCTGGGGCCGAGCAGCGGATTGACGATCAGGTGCGACGGGAAGCGCGTCTGGGCCAGATGATCGATGGACACGACGAGGATACCCGTCGCCCGCAGTGCTTCGAGGTAGGTTTCCGTTGCGGCGATGGAGTCGACGATGATGGCGGAGGGCGAGAGCCGCCGCACTTCCTGGAGCGTCTCCGTCAGGTCGTCGTCGCTGCCGATGGGGTGAGCCGCCTCGATCCAGTCGTTGCCGCCCCGACGGACGTTTTGCAATAACTCGGGCGGATCGAGCTGAGAGAGGAAATAGGTCGGCCGACGACGGCGCTGGAGTGCTCCGGCGCAGGTCAGACAGCGCCAGAACGATTCCCAGCCAGACGAGCGCGTACCGTCGACGCGGAAGAGAATGGGAGCGCGAGTCATATCTGTTCCGTTTCAGACAGGGTATGGGGACCCGACAGGCCTCCGTGTTCCGGAGGCCTGTCCTTCGAGCATGACGTGGTGCAGGTGGATCAGGCGGCGTTCTGGCCGAGCGTCTGCTGATAGAAGTCGCGGGCGCGGGCCAGGTCACAGGGGAAGTCGACGTCCACGCGGCGATGATCGCTGCTGAGGTGGAACGCCAGCTCCCATTTGCGGTGCGTGGTGCAGAGGACGTCGGCCAGGTAGCCGTGGACCATCGATCCTGGCCCATGCTGCCAGACGTGCTTTTCGAGCATCTCGAACAGTTGCCGCGAGCCGTCAGCGGTGCAGCGGACCATACCGGTGAACTCGCCAAGGATCGGACCATCGAGCCAGGTCTTGGTGATGGTGCGCAGCCCACCGGAGCGACTGACGAAGACCTTCATGTCCTCGTCGTCGCAGGTCTTCAGCTCGACATCGACCAGGATGTCGGCCTGGGGCTGATCGGCAAGGAACGCCTGCAAGCGCGGGGCCTCCAGGTAATGGTCGCCGACGGAGAAGAGGAAGGATTGTCCTTCCAGGAAGGGACGCGCGAGCCAGACGCTGCTGAGAATGCCGTGATGCTCGTAAAAGGGATTGAACACCAGCTGGGCGCGCTGTCCGAGCTGGGTGCGAACAGCTGGGGCGTCAAAGCCGACGGTGAGGAATGTCTCTTGGATGTCGGCCTGCTCGAAGTGGCGGAGCAGGTTGCCGAGGATGGTCTCGCCGCCGAGATCGGCCAGGACCTTGTTGCGTTTCTCGCCAAGGTCTTGCAGACGGGACGAGCGCCCCGCCGCCGCGATGAATCCCTTCATCAATCCTCTTCTCCTGGAGGCCTTCCGTGGCCTTTGCCGACCGTTCCGTCAGTCGACGAGAGCGATCTTACAACGACCCCGTTGGCGAAAAAAAGAGCAGAATTAGCGCCAGAACCGAGCCCGGAGCGTCAGCGACGGGTCTGGCTGTACCCGTCGCTGACGCTCCGGGCTCGGACGGACACAAACGCGGTTGTTCCACCACGAAGGGGGGAGTAGAATGCCGGCCAGCGCCGGAAGGTCCGGCCTAACAGAGGAGGGACGACTCATGGACAGGAAAGCTCGCCTCGGACGTGGGTTGGATGCCCTGTTCGGCGGCGCGGAGGATATGACCACGAACGGGCACGGATCGGCGCATGTGACTGTTGATGCGATCGACCGGAACCCGCTTCAGCCGCGCAAGACCTTCGACGACGACGAGATACGTTCGCTCAGTGAGACCATCAAGGCGCACGGCATTCTTCAGCCGCTCGTCGTTCGACAGATCGGCGACCGTTATCAGCTCATTGCGGGAGAGCGCCGGCTTCGCGCCGCACGCGCCGCCGGTTTGCCGACGGTCCCTGTCACGGTCGTCAACTTCAACGACCAGCAGGTCATGGAAGCCGCCCTCATTGAGAACATTCACCGGGCCGACCTTAACCCCATCGAAAAGGCGCAGGGCTTCAAGGATTACCTGACCCGGTTCCAGCTGACGCACGAACAACTCGCGGAACGACTCGGCCTGGCGCGCTCCACGATCACCAACCTCGTCGCCCTGCTGGACCTGGCCGGCGAAGTGCAGGAAGCCGTGCGGGTCGGACAGCTGACGACGGGACATGCGAAACTCCTCAAAGGCGTCGACGACCATCAGCGACAGGTCAGCGTCTGCAAGGAGATCATCGCGCGCGGGCTGTCGGTCCACGCGACCGAAGCGTTTCTCAAGCAACCGCCAGCCGAGGAGAAGGAGACGAGTGGAGGCGCTGGCAGAGAAGCCGCGCCAGCGAAGACCGCACACGTTCAAAGCATCGAGGACGAGCTGCGGCAGAAACTGGCCACCAGGGTCGAGATCAAACTCAAGGCAAAGGATCGCGGACAGATCGTGCTGACCTTCGAGTCGAACGACGATTTCGAGCGACTTCTGGAGGCGCTGCGGCAATAGCCCCTTTGCCAGGGTCCGCGATCGCGATACGATGTAAAGACAGACTCGGGGCGTAGCGCAGTTTGGCTAGCGCGCCTGCCTTGGGAGCAGGAGGTCGCGGATTCGAATTCCGCCGCCCCGACTTACTCACCTAGGATGGGCCATCCATGAGAAAACCGCTTGACCGCGTCAAATTGCGCGCTTATGCGCGCGCCTGGTATGCCAGAAACCGCAGCAAAGCGATGGGAAAGGTCAGGGCACGTGGCCGGAAGATTGCTGCCTGGTTTCGTGAATACAAGAGAGGATTGTGCTGCAAGCGATGCGGAGAGGACGATCCTGTCACTCTCGACTTCCACCACAGAAATCCGTCAGAGAAAGACTTCCTGCCCTCTCGTGCTTGCTTCGTTGGTTGGGGGATCAAACGCATCCTGGCAGAGATTGCGAAGTGCGATGTTCTCTGTGCCAACTGCCATCGCAAGTTGCATCGTGATCTACGGAACAAAAAACGAGCAGATCAACTCCTGAACGGCTCGAAGCAGCTACTGCTCTTCCCCGATCTCGACGAGGAACCACTCCAGCAAGAGCGCTAACCTGTCTCCCTCCGCCGTGGCAACTGCCAGGACCTCTTCATGTGACAGCGGCGTGTCGCTCAGCCCGCACGCCCGGTTTGTGATACACGACAGCGCCGCACATTCCATCCCGAGGTCCGCCCCCGCCTGCACTTCCCTCGCCGTCGACATGCCGACCGCGTCCGCTCCCCAGTGGCGCAGCGCCCGAATCTCGGCACCCGTCTCGTAGCTCGGCCCAGTCAACGAGGCGTAAGTCCCCTCCTTCAAGGCCACTCCCACTCTCGAAGCCGCAACGTGCAAACTCTGTCGCAAACGCGGTGAGTATGGAGAGGGACGCGCGCCAGGGCCAGGATGTCGCCACCAGAACGGTCGCGTCAACTCGACATGATCGGTGAGGGCCATCAGACTTCCGGGGGCCAGATCGTCCCGAATGCCACCCGCCGCGTTGGTATGCAACATGATCCGCGCGCCAAGATCAAAGGCAACCTGCGTCGGCTGTATCACGCGCTCCCACGGATGACCTTCGTAGAAATGCAGTCGGCCCTCGAAGACTAGGACGGAAACGCCACCAACCAGGACGAGAGACAGTTGTCCGCGATGGCCATGAACGCCAGATGCGGTCAGTCCTGGAACGTCGTCGAAACCGACCTGCTTCACCCGTCCCCAGCGATCGACGACAGGCCCCATCCCCGAGCCGAGAACCAGGGCCACCCGAGGCGAGTGATCCTTGCAGGAGCCAACCAGATCGTCGATTGGGACTGCTGAGTTCATGACGGGCGTCTCAGCCTATCGCCACTCCAGAGTCCGGTTCGGGACGACCGAAGAACCGCTCCTCACGAGCGCGGGCAGCCTGAACGATCAGCTCGGCGCTGACCTCCTCGCCGAAGCTGCTGGTGTTCAGAATCAGGTCGTAGCCATACACCTCGCCGGGTTGGCGGTGAAGAAAGTTGGTGAGGAATTCGGCGCGTCGGGCGTCGCGCAAGCGGACACGTTGTCGCGCCTCTTCCACGGTCAGCCGTAGCCACTGTCCCATGTAGGCGATGCGATCTTCCAGCGGTGCGACAAGTCGGACGTGCAACGTCGATTGACGCGGCAATAAATAACCCGCCCCGCGCCCAATCAGGACAACATGTCCCTGGGCTCCCAGCACGAGCGTCGTGCGACCAATGTTCACGATGGACGCGGGCAGAGTGCCTCCCTCGCGCGACTGAAAGGCCTGGAGCCGTTCTTCCACCCAGCGGCCCGCCACCTCGGAAAGGCTATCCATCAGGCCCTGCTGGACGGTACTGTCCTGCATGACATAATCGAGCAGTTCCTGATCGTAGACCTCCCAGCCGAGCAACCGGCCGACACGTCGTCGGGAAAG
>JADMIO010957515.1_pt1 | contig 16033 bp, 9 predicted proteins | sample 8958161 | NCBI WGS metagenome assembly JADMIO01 (sample SAMN16585339, study PRJNA669376) | soil metagenome | isolation source: Crop rotation soil | place: USA: Cullars Rotation, Alabama | collected 2011
AACATTAAATCGAATCCCGCCAATGTGCTGAAAAGCGCGAACCATGAGTACATTTTTGCCACCAGGTACGATAATGTGCAGAAGGTAACCAATAATAACATCAGCCACTCGGCCAGTGTGGGCGTTAATCGGAAAATTGTAAATATGTACCTGTGTACGGACGGTCTGCCTATTGAAAAATCTCCTTTGTTCCAGGGATACAGCACATTCCTTTCGGAATATCAGAATAGGGACACGCGCATGAAGTATACTTTAAAGGTCCCCTATGGATATTACTGGTCAGGCAATGCCAACTACCGGATTGACTGGGTGGGCGGTGCCGGCGATAAGTCTATGGCGCAGGGACCCCTGATTCCCACGGGTTACAGCAGCCAGAAATGGATTACCGAACGGCAGTGTCCCGATTACCAGGAATCGGAAGATTACCCGGTAATAAGGTATGCTGAAGTGCTCTTGATTTATGCAGAGGCCACCTTTGAAAGAAATGGCACCATCAGCGATGCTGACCTCGATAAATCGCTCAACCTGGTTCGCCTGCGCGTAAATGTAAACAGCGGCATGCCAAAACTCAGCAACGCGTTTGTCACTGCCAACGGTCTGGATATGCGTACGGAGATAAGGAGGGAACGTACACTGGAATTATTCAATGAAGATTTCAGGACCGATGATATCAAAAGGTGGCATAGCGCCGCTACCGATCTGGTCACCAATGTTGGCGGAACGGCTTATGGAAACCTGAGTCAGTATGTAAGTGCATGGCCTGTTTCCATTAAATGGACAGGAACACAATACCAGACAGGTCCGAATGCCTATACAAGTGGTTCCGGTCTGCCCAAGGATGCCAACGGATGTATCATTACCGACCAGACGACACGGCAGTTCAGCGAGAAAAATTACCTGTTACCGATACCCTCTACACAGATTGCCCTGAACCCGGCCCTCGGACAAAATCCCGGTTGGCAATAGACCGGTAAAATGAACATTTCATTACAGGCAGCATGATTTTGTATGATAGCAATCGTTTAAAATCCAATATCACTGCCTGTAATGAAATGTTCTTAAATTTAATACCAGTGAAAAGCATACGCGTGTTTTTATGGATATTAATGAGTGTTTCCTGGTTACAATCGGCTGCGCAGGACCTGGTCGTTTACCCGCCTCCGCAGGCTGTCATATATTCCATGCACAACGACGACTATACGGTACGGGTACGCAAACCGGGCGGCGAGTGGCAGGACCTGTTTGAATACAACGCAAAGGTGGACCTGGATAAGCCGCAGGACGCGTCGATGGTCTATTTTGATTTCTCGGGAACGGTAGAGGTATGCGTACGCAGGAACAATGAAAGCGTGCAAAGCGTACGCATAAGACCGGCGTCGGCAGGAGTAGGTTATCGCCGGACAGGCAACCTTGTTTATTTTACGCTAACAAGGCCCTGTAACCTGTCCGTTGAGTTTAACGGCGACAAGCTGCACAACCTCCACCTGTTCGCCAACCCGGTTGAAACAGGTAAGCCGTTGCCGGGCGATACAAACGTAATTTATTTCGGCCCCGGCCTGCACACGCCGCCCGATAGCGCGCATGGGGCTTACCATATATCTTCCGGTAAAACGGTTTATATAGCCGGCGGAGCGGTGGTAAAAGCAAAACTGGTATGTGATAGCGTAAACGATGTGAAAATTACCGGCCGGGGTATACTTTACCAGGGGCAGGAAGGAATCCAGGTAACGTATTCAAACCATATAAGCATTGATGGTATCATCGTGCTGAACCCGGCGCATTATGCCGTAAATGCCGGTCAATCCGAACATATTGTTATCAGCAACCTGAAATCGTTCAGCGCAAGGGGATGGGGAGACGGCATCGACCTCTTTTGCTGTTCGGATGTGGCGATTGACCGTGTTTTCATGCGCAATTCCGACGATTGTATTGCCATCTATGGGCACCGGTGGAAGTTTTATGGCAATACCAGGAATTGTACCGTCAGCAACTCGGTATTGTGGGCCGACATAGCGCACCCCATCAATATCGGCACCCACGGTAATACGGATATTGCCGGCGATACCCTTGAAAACATCCGGTTTAAGAACATCGATATCCTCGAGCACGATGAAGACGACCCGGAGTACCAGGGTTGTATGGCCATTAGTGACGGCGATTATAATCTTATTCGTAACATATGGTTCGAAAACATCCGGGTGGATGATTTTGAAGAAGGGCAGTTGTTAAACCTGCGGGTGATATTTAATAAAAAATATAATACCGGCCCGGGAAGGGGCATACGGGATGTATATTTTAAGAACATCAGCTATCTTGGGGCTAATATTTCGGCTTCCGTTATCGGCGGTTATGATAAAGAACGTTCTGTGAGGAACATAACGTTCGAGAACCTTCGGATTAATGGAAAACGGATGATGAATGCAACTTCCGCCCATATCCAAAAGGGGGAGTTTGTTCAGCAGCTCATTTTTAAATAAGAACAGATGAAGACATTTTATCCAGGCGTCCTGTTTATTATGCTGTCGGGGGCAATGGCCTGTACCGGCAATAAGGTAGATGTAAACGGTAACCTGCAGTATTGTGTTGCCCAGGCAGCCAAAACGGCGCAGGGCATCCCCCGTGATACCCCTGATATTCCCCGTAGCGTAGCCAAAGGCGCGGCCAAATGGCAGTATGTAACCTATAAAGACTGGACCAGCGGTTTCTGGCCCGGCATCTGCTGGTATGCATATGAATATACAAAGGATAGTGTTTGGAAAAATCGCGCCGAAGCCTCCTCAAAAGAGTTGATACCATTGTCGCAACATGCCGCGGGCGACCATGACCTCGGCTTCCAGTTGTTTTGCAGCATCGGCAATGGCGAACGCCTGACCGGCGATACGGCCTATGCGAAAATACTCATTGCCGGCGCGGATACGCTGGCGACGCTGTTCAATCCGAAGATTGGCACTATTCTTTCATGGCCGTCGAAAGTAAAAAAAGAAGGCTGGCCCCATAATACCATCATCGATAACATGATGAACCTGGAACTGCTCTGCTGGGCTTCAAAGCATGGCGGCGACAAACGGTTGTATGATATCGCCGTAACGCACGCGCTTACCACTATGCACAACCATTTCAGGCCTGATTATACTTCTTACCACGTTGTTTTGTATGATACGCTGACCGGCCGGAAAATAAAAGGCATTACGCACCAGGGCTATGCCGATTCCTCCCTATGGGCAAGGGGGCAGGCCTGGGCCATTTATGGGTTTACCATGATGTACCGCGAAACAAAAAAGCCGGAATTCCTCGATTTTGTTCAGAAAGTAGCCGATGTATACCTGGAGCGGCTGCCGGCAGATTTGATCCCTTACTGGGATTTTAATGCGCCGGGTATCCCCGATGCGCCGCGCGATGCTTCGGCGGCGGCTATTGCGGCTTCTGCGCTGCTGGAACTCCATGGTTTTGTACCCGATAAAGCAAAAGCCGGGGTGTATCGCGCCAAAGCCGAACAAATGCTGGCAATGCTTTCTTCGGAGCAATACCAGTCCCGTGCCGTCAATAATGCCTTCCTGCTGCATTGCACGGGCAATAAGCCGATAGGAGGGGAGGTGGACGCTTCTATTATTTATGGCGATTATTATTATATGGAAGCCTTGCTACGGCTAAAAAAATTACAGGAAGGAAAAAGTATTTATACAAATTTATAAAGCAGACCATCCATAACCATACAAAAGGCATGAACCGGACATTACGTACATATACCATCGCTATTATTGCACTGTTCACAGGGGCCGCCTGTTTTTCCCAGCCGGGGGAAGGGGGGCGGGCCGTTGTATCGTCGCCCGATAAAAACATTACCCTGCAATGTTATCAAAAGCAACTGGGCGATGGCGCAAAAGCTATCTATTACTCCGTAAGCTATAAGGGAAAACCGGTCATACTCGAGTCGCTGCTGGACATACAGTTGGATAACCACCTGTCGGAGCAGGCGATGGCATTAAAAGTAGACCGGCACAAAAGGTGGTTCGACAACCTGCAATGGCTGTCGGTACAGGCTGTTGCGAAGGATACGGTTTGGCAGCCCCTGTATGGCGAGCAAAAACAAATAAGGGATAATTACCGTGCGGCCACCATCCATTTTGTAAAGGATGATAACCCTATATACAAAATGGATATTGAAATGCGGGCCTACAACGAAGGCGTTGCTTTCCGTTGCTTTTTTCCCGAAAATGAAAAGGGCACGTATTACAGGATAATGTCGGAAAACACCGAGTTTACGCTGCCCGAAAATACGCAGGCCTGGTTTGCCGGTTGGGCGCAGGCGCCTTACCAGCTATTGCCCCTGCACGATTGGCCGCAGGAGAGTGAGCGCCCGCTGACACTGCAACTGCCTGGTGGCGTATACGCCTGCCTGGCGGAAGCGCAGATGGTGGATTATGCGCGCACCAAATTCAAGCTGAGCAATGAAAAACCAAATACGATCGTCACCAGCATGTACACCCCGGCCGATTTGATTTCGCCCGTGGCGACCCCCTGGCGGGTTATCATGGTAGCGGAGCGTGCCACCGACCTGGTGCAAAACAACCATCTTATCCTCAACCTCAATGAACCAGCCGGGATAAAGGAAACCGGCTGGATAAAACCCGGGAAGATAATCCGGGTCATGACCCAAACCACCGATATGGCGAAAGCCTGTATCGATTTTGCCGCGCGGCATAAGCTGCAATACATTTTATTCGACTGGAAATGGTATGGCCCCGCCTTTACTTTCGAATCGGATGCAACAAAAGTGGTCGCCCCATTGGATATGCCCGCCATCATCCAATACGGAAAGGAGAAAGGCATCGGCGTATGGCTTTATGTAAACCTGCAGGGATTGTATGCGCAATCCGATTCTTTGTTTGCCGTGTATAACAAATGGGGCGTAAAAGGCGTGAAGTTTGGTTTTGTACAGGCAGGTTCGCATCGCTGGACTACCTGGCTGGAAAAAACCATCCAGCAGGCGGCGGCCAGCCATATCATGGTGAACATTCACGACGACTGGCGTCCCACCGGCGAACAGCGCACCTGGCCCAACCTGATGACGGCGGAAGGGGTGCGCGGCAATGAAGAAATGCCCGACGCTACGCATAATACCGTGCTGCCTTTTACCAGATACATCGCCGGCCCCGCCGATTATACCATCTGCTATTATGATAAGCGGATTAAAACCACGCATGCCCATCAACTGGCGCTCGCCGCTATTTATTACAGTCCCATACAAACGCTGTTCTGGTACGACCAGCCCACCGCTTTCCAGGAAGAACCTGAAATAGCATTTTTTGAAAAGATACCGGCTGTTTGGGACGAAACCCGCGTATTGCAGGGAGAGCCGGGTAAATATATTACAACGGCCCGCCGCAGCGGCGAGGATTGGTTTGTAGGGACTATCACCAACAACGACGCTCGTTCATTAAAGCTATCCTGCAGTTTCCTGCCCAAAGGGAAAAAATACATCGCCCATATTTATTCGGATGATGCAAACGCCGCCACTAAAACGAAAGTCAAGGTAAGCAAACAGGAAGTGGATGCGTCCACTGTATTGGATATACAACTGGTCGCCTCGGGCGGCCAGGCGATATGGATGAGTCCCAAATAAATCCCGTACCATGATAAAAAACAGCATTGGTCTTATTCTTTCATTCCTTGTTTTGCCGGGTATCGGCGGGTTTTGCCAAACGGCACCCCCGGTATTGACCGATGTGCTGGCGCTGGGTAATGAAGCATCGGAAAAGGCGCATCATTTCATGGGCGGCGAAAGCCGGCAAATCACGGGCGGGTTAAATGAAACGGCACGTATACTCCTGCCCGCAACACCTGCGGGCTGGCAGGGTGGTAAGCTATCGTTCACCATTAAAGTAGATCCCGACAAACAGAATTATATCACCACCCGTTTCTGGGGAAACGATGTAAGCCACAACCGCCTGTATTTTGTGTGCGGCGATAAGCAGATAGGCGCCCGTCACCTGGGCGATATCGATATGCTTGATATCGGCAGCGATGCGCCGTTTTATAATGATCGCTTTTTTTATACCACGCTGCCCCTGCCGTTATCGCTTACCAGGGGAAAGCAGGAACTGCCACTGGAAATCCGCAGCCAGGGAATGATATGGAGCTATGGTCAAACCTGGGCGCAATACCAGAAAGATATGACGGAACCTACCCGGGGCATCTATAAAGTATATACGCATACGGATGCCACCTTTGTTCCGCCGGCGGAAGAAAAACAGGGCGTTGCGCCTGCGCCCGCCCTGAGAAAAGCGCCCGGGCCGGAAGTATTGAGCAAGCTGAAGCAACGGGTAAACAATGATATCGATAAGCTGCGCAAATCGGCCAAACCCCTGAACCAGATGCAGATGCAGTTCCTGGCGAAATCATACCGGGTAAAATGGAGCGACGGCTATAAGGATAAAGACGTTGTTTTCCAGGTGCGGAATGGTCTTGATGAATTATACAAAGCCTATAAGGCAAACCCTAAACTGGCTTTTTCCGATCCTTCCACGCCCAACCCCGATTGGTTTGGTTTTGGCCCTGCCGCACAGTCGCTGTATTTGCTGTTTGATGAGCTGAAGCAAAAGCTGGATGAAACAATCGATGATGGCATGGGTAATAAGATAACCCGGCGTGCAGCGTTGACGGATATGCTGCTTACTTCGAGGAACCTGAACCAGCGGTCAAGACGCCAGTACAGCAACCAAACCATGATCAAAGACCTGTATGGCATTTATTATTGCAATAAAGGTTTGCAGTTGATCAACCCCGATAAAGCCTTACCCGAAAAAGAGGCGCTGCGGTATTTGTATGAAGCGGTAGGTCTTCAACCCTGGCTGGGCAGCGATGGCGATAACGGGCCTACCCGCTCACAAGGGGACAATTACTGGGAGCTGACAAAAAAAGGGCTTACCAAAGAGCTGGGTTTTGTGGGCAATTACGGTGAAGTGCTTGATTGGGTAACGGAGATTTATGAAGCTACCCGCCCGCAGCCGGAACAGCCGGGCGACGACAAAATAAAACAGCAGGTCATCAAAATAGGCCTGGCCCGTTCCTGTTTCCGCTATCCTATGCCCGACGATGATAAATACAATGCCATGCGCCAGGAGGTGGTAGTAGGGTGGAGGGATGTGCATTACCCCGGCGATGTCACCTATGCGCAACGTCCTTCATGGGATGGCAACCCCGCACAGATTGCCGCCGCTACGCTGGATACAAGGCTGGTGGCGTTTGCACAGCAGATGTTTTCCGACAACCAGTTTTTTTCTATCGTCGGACAGCGGATGAAAGACAACGGGTTCAGGGTTACCGCAGGATTGCTGAACGTGCCCGATCAATACGACCTGCTGAAAGCACAGCCCGCGTCTTCCTATCAATTGCCCATGAGCGCCGGGCAGCCCGATTTTGTATTTGCCGACGAAGACGATGGCGTGGTAGCCATTAAAAACGGGAAAGAGATTTTTTATGCGTCCTTGTACTGGCGGGCAAGAAACGCCATCAATCACCTGGCGCGGGTGCATGATATATTGCCCGGGTACGACAGGATAGCAACGGTATGCATCGACGAACAATTTGACGACAGCGGGATGCTGTATGAGGTGGCCGACCACACCAATATGGGATTTAGCAATGGCGGCCTTACATACCCCGATGGTTTGCACCTGGCGAATGCCGGCGAAAAACAACCCATTGCTAAAATCCCTGCAGGCGTTCCCTATAAGCAAGGGCAGGAAAATCCCTATGCAGGCCGCGCCGATTATTATCAAATGCAATACGGCGATTATATCATTGCCATGAATGCTTCCGCTACCAAAACATTTGAGCTGGCCGTGCCCGAAGCTTTTATACAGGCAAAAGAGCTGGTGTCCGGCAAAAAGGTGACGGGCAGGAAGATAACGGTTCCCGCAGAAAGCACCCTTGTACTATATAAACAATAAAAATATGATTGCAGAAAAGACCATCGCTGCACCCGCACCTGTTTACGTTTCGGCGGCAAAGCCTGCCTTTACGGAAAAGAAATACATTGTTACGCTGATTTTTGTTACCTCCCTGTTTATGCTGTGGGGAATCGCTCATTCCATGAGCGATGTGCTGAACCGGCATTTTCAGAATGTGCTGCACGTTTCCAAAGCGCAGTCGGGATTGATACAACTGTCTGTTTTTGGGGCCTATGCCATTATGAGCATACCGGCCGGGTTATTCATGAAAAAGTTTGGCTATAAAACCGGGGTGCTGCTGGGCTTGTCTTTGTTTGCTACCGGCACCTTCCTGTTTGTTCCTGCCGCCAATGCCGGTTCATTTACTTTTTTCAGGATAGCTTTATTTATTCTTGGCTGCGGCATGGCTACGCTTGAAACAGTGGCGCACCCCTTTGTAGCGGCGTTGGGCAACCAGCGCACCAGCGACCGGCGTATCAACTTTTCGCAATCGTTTAACGCCGTTGGCACTATCATAGGCCCGGCCATTGGGACTTACTTTTTATTGCGGGCTACCGGTGGCGGACAGCCGGCGGATTTGTCATCGGTTAAAGTGCTGTACATGGGCATAGGTCTTTTTATTGCGCTGGTGGCCATCAGCTTTTCGCTGGTGAAAGTACCGGCATTGACCGACCCGCATGCAACCTCGGTAACCGATCCGGAAGCGGTAAACATAGACATTGCTCCGTCAAAAAAATTATTCCAGCACCGCCATTTTGTATGGGCGGCCATTGCGCAGTTTTTTAACGTAGCGGCACAGGCGGGCACCTGGAGCTATTTTATTAATTATGGCCATGAAAAGATGGGATTTACCGACGAGCGGGCGGGCAATTTTATGGTATTGTTTATGGCGATGATGGCCATTGGCCGTTTTACCGGTACGTATTTAATGAAATTCATTGCGCCCAATAAGCTGCTGGCCTCGTTTGCATCCGGCAGCATATTAATGTGTGTAATCGTGGCGCAGAGCTGGGGATGGCCTTCTTTCATCGCGCTGCTGATGATTAATTTCTTTTTCAGCATTATGTTCCCCACCATCTTTAGTCTTGGCTTAAAGAACCTGGGAGGACATACACAACAGGCTTCTTCCTTCATTTCGATGGGCGTGGTAGGAGGTGCTTTTTTCCCATTGGTAATGGGACTGGTGGCCAACCACAACGTAGCCACGGCGTACTACCTTCCCATCATTTGTTATTTCGTCATCTTTTTATTTGGCGCAAAATTGTATAAAGTACAGAAATGACGCTGGTAAGGGGAGTGCTAAAAAAACTGAGAAAATTATGAAAACGATGAACGACACAACAGCAACAGCGGTAGGAATAGATATCGGGGGCACGCATATCACCGCGGCCCTTGTACATCTTGGAAGCGGTCGTATAGTAGCCGGTACCCCAACAAGAGCGGCCGTGAACGCACATGCCCCTGCGGCGGAAATACTGGATATATGGACCGCCGCCATACAGGACACCCTCCGTAAGGCCGGTATGCCGGTCACCCGGATAGGCTTTGCGCTCCCCGGCCCGTTTGATTACCATAAAGGCGTTTCACTGATAAAAAACCTGCATAAGTACGATGCCTTGTACGGTCTTAATATCAAGGAATTGGTGGCGGCGCGTTTGGGAATGAATGCCGCCGGCATCCGGATGCGCAATGACACGGAAGCCTACCTGGCGGGAGAAGCCATCTGCGGCGCGGCGCGCGGCTATGCAAAAGCCATCGGTATCACCATGGGTACGGGTCTTGGCTCCGCAAAAACGGAAGCCGGCATTACCCAGGACCTGAACCTCGGGTCTTCGCCTTTCCGCGACAGCATCGCCGACGATTATTTATCTACCCGCTGGTTTGTAAAACGATTTCGTGAATATGGAGGCGAACCTATTCATGGTGTGAAAGAATTACTGGAACTTCGGGAAGGCCCCCAGCGGGAAATGGTATCGGCGGTATTGGAGGAGTTTTACCAAAACCTGGCCCTTTTCCTGAAAGCGTTTATCGCTGCAGAAAGTCCCGATGCCGTCATCATAGGCGGGAATATTGCCGAAGCGTATGACTTGTTTTATCCACCGGTCCGCCAATTGCTGGAAGGGCATAGCGGCCGGGCCGTATTTAAAAAAGCCGTGCTGGGCGAAAATGCCGCGCTGGTAGGCGCGGTGAGCCAATGGATGGATGTGCCCAGCGTGATGACCTTATAAAATAAGGACCCTTAATAAATAATATGACGACGATAATAAAATACCGGCTGGCTGTTTTTGTACTGCTGCTGCAGGTGTGTATGCTGCATGCCCAGTCGAAAAACGCGCATCCCTACCTGTTCTTTACTGCCGATCGCATCCGGCACCTGAAAGAACGGCTTACAACGGATACGCTCGTGGCGCGGGCCTGGAATGAGATGAAGGCAAAGACCGACCAGGCCCTGAGTGCAGGGCGTGGTGGTAATATAGACGCTTTTTGTCTGGCTTACCGGATGACCGGCGAAGCAAAATATGCCCAACAGGCAAAAACGCTGCTCCTGCAACTGGTGGGTAAAGAGGCCTGGGACGGCATGGATGATCGTACGCCCCGCTGGAACTCCGGTCTTGCCACCGGGCGTGGTTGTTTTACTTCTTCCCTTGCATTCGATTGTATTTATGATTACCTCACCAAACAGGAAAGACAGGAAATAGCGGCTAAAATAGTAAAGCTCGGTATCGAGCCTTCTATCGGCGACTGGATATCCGACGATAAGCGTTTGCATTCCCTGAACTCGATGGGGCACAACTGGTGGAGCGCCGTAGTGCATGAAGCGGGCATTGCTTCGCTGGCGGTGATGAACGAAGTGCCGGAGGCTAAGGAATGGGCGACGGAAGTATTGCGTTCCAGTTCGGAATGGTTTGGTTTTTCCGGCAGCGTGCTCGAAAATAAACCCGCCAGCTTTGACAGCGATGGCGGGTTTTATGAAAGCGTCGGCTATGCCAATTTCGGCGTATCCGAATACCTGCTGTTCCGCCTGGCATGGACCAATACCTTCGGCCCGGTGAAAATGCCGTATGATAATTTGCTGGAGAAAACGATGGACTGGTGGATGCATGCCTGTTACCCGAACAACGGTCGACTGATGTCGCTGAACTTTGGCGATTCAAATCCTTTTGCCAATGGCGACAAGCCGGTAAAAATAATGATAGCATTGGGTTTTGGTAAAAACCGCTACAATTGGTACCTCAACGAAACCCGGAATGGCGGGTTCAATGAAGACCTGGGTATCAATACGCCGCTAGGTCTCGTATACCAACCCGATAAAATAACCGCCGTTATAGCGCCTGATTTACCGGCGTCTTCTATTTATAAAGACATGGGCTGGGCCATGCTCCGTTCTTCCTGGGATAAAAACGCTACGCTCCTGGGCGTGAAATCGGGCTTTACCTGGAACCACGCACATGCCGATGCCGGCTCCTTTGTATTGTATCACCGGGGGAAAAACCTGCTGATAGACGGGGGAGACATCGGTTACGCCCTGGATGAGTACAGCGATTATTTTGTACGCAGCCAGGCGCACAATGTAATGCTGTTTAACGGCAAGGCGCAGGAGCCGCAGGACCAGTACAATGCCGTGAAAACCCCTGGTCATGTATATAATATGATAGATGGCGGCAGCATGAAATATGTGCTGGCGGATGCCACCGGCCCCACGGCGCATTATTTCCTGCGCAATTACCGCAGCTTTTTATGGGTAGGCAACGTGATATTGATAATCGACGATGTAAAAACATACGAACCCGGCAAATTCGAGTTTCTCCTGCACTTTGATAAAGACGCCAAACGCCGGGGTCCCGACTTTGAAATTACCAACGACAGCGCGGCCATCCTGTTCCGTCCCCTGTTTCCTGAAACATTGCCATTAGGGTACGCGCATGATTTTCCCGATAAAATGAAAGTGGAAGAACGGGTAGGCATAAAGGACCACGATGCAAAGACAAAACTTACTTATTATGCCATCTCGCCACCAGAGCCGTCAAGGCAAACAAAATTCATCAACGCGATCATCCTGTTGGATGATCACAATAAACCGGTAGAAACGTTTGTCGGTTCATCGGGCGCCAACGGCGCACCGGCAAGAACAAACCTGCCGGTGATCGAAAGGCTGGAAGGCATTAATTATATCGGCGTACGGATTACGCAGGACGGGAAGACGACCGATGTGTATTTTAACCTGCTGGCCGATGGAAGGCTGATGCACCGGAACAGCAACACGACTATCAACGGCTGGGAAACCGACGCCTATATCATGGCGGTCACTTATCCCGAAAAGCAAAACGCTTCTCCCGCCAACGCAACGGAATATTTTATCAGCAATGGCAGCTACCTGAGAAATGACGGTAAGATCATTCTCCATTCCCTGTCAAAAGTATTCATGCATGCCAAAGCGGAAGGCAATACCGCCAACGTCATACTACAGGGACAGCCGCTGATGCATGTAAACCTGTTGCTGAAAGACAAACCTTCCCGGCTGTTGCTGAATGGTAAGAATGTAAAACCGCTACTGAAAGCAGATAATAAAACGCTGGTGCTGGATATCAACGGGCAGGAAGCGCCATAGCCATGCCTGCCGGTGGAGGATGCATATGATAAAACGCCCGATCATATTTCTTGTTTGCCTGTATCTTTTTTTGCAAGGCCATGCGCAGGATAGATTCATGGCTTCTTCGCGCAACGCCGTATACCAGTACGCCGTGCAGGTGGGGGAGCGAACGGCGTATTTATGGATACCGCCGGATTGCAAATATGTGAGGGGCATTATCATGTCGTTGTCCAACCTCACGGAACGCCGGTGGCTGGAAGACCCTATCATCCGCCAGGCGGCTGCCGAAGAAGGATTGGGTATTGTTTGGCTGGGACCTGTTCCCGGTCCATCGAAGGAGACCGGGAAGAACACTGCATTAACGGCCGATATGAAACCCGGTGCGCCGGAAGCATTGCAACAAATGCTGAAAGACATGGCGGCGGAAAGTGGCTATGATGAATTGGAATGGGCGCCATTTATTGCCATGGGCCATTCGGCCAACGGGCCCTTTGCCTGGAATGTGCCCAACTGGAATGCTGAAAGAACCATCGCCGCCATCCCCATAAAAACGGTCCCCTTGCCGGCATTGCATTTTGAAGGCGTTCCGCTTTGTTATATCGTGGGCGAAACAACCGAATGGCCGCAATACCGCGATGGGCGGCCCGGCGACCGCGATTTCTTCTGGCCCGTTGTTCGCGACAGCGCTCTTGCACGGCGCAGGGACAGCGAAAATAATCTTGTGGGCGTTGTCACCGATCCCGGCGGCGGTCATTTCGACTGGTCGGAGCGCCAGGCGCGTTTCGTAGCCCTGTACATTCACAAAGCCTGTAAATACCGGTTGCCCGGCAAAACGCAGGTGCGGGGTCCCGTAAAGTTGAAACGTATAAATATATTATCCGGTTGGTTAACCGATACCGGCGGTATGCAACCGGATAGTTTCAGCGCCGCTCCTTACCAGCAATACAAAGGTGATCCCAAAAAGGCATATTGGTTTTTTGACGAAGAAACAGCCAAAGCCGCCATTGCTTTTTGCGGTGATCGCCGCAGGCGGGAGAAGCAAATGCTTTCCTTCGAACAAAACGGCCGCCTGCTGCCGGTAGCCAAACAAGGTTTTGCCGCATTGGCATTCCAGCCGGAACAGGATGGCATTAGCTTTACAGTAAAAGGTGGATTCCTTACTGAACTGCCGCCGGAACTAACAGGCGCGGGCAGCCCGCTGGGGCATGCACCCGGTGCTATCAGCTTCCGTGTAATAACCGGCCCCGCGGTGCAAACAGGTTCCAATGCATTTCGTGTACAATTCGACCGCGCCGGTATGGGTGGGGCCATCTGGCTACAGGAAGAGCAGGCAGGCAATGAGCAATACCGGCATGCCGTTCAGCCCGGCCAGGTAAATATTCCTGCAATGTTGAAAGACGGCGCGCCACAGGACATCCGGTTCCCGGCCATCGCCGATCAAAAAGCCGGTATTTCCTCCATCGCATTAACAGCTACCGCGGGTTCCGGCCTGCCAGTCAATTATTATGTAGTAGCAGGTCCGGCCTATATAGAAGGCAACCGGCTGATATGTACACCCGTGCCGGTAAGAAGTAAATACCCGGTCAAAATTACCGTGGTGGCTTACCAGTGGGGCAGAACGATAGCCCCGCTGTACCAAAGCGCCCAGCCCGTGACAAGAGTATTTTACCTGCGCAGATAATCAACAACACAAAAAAGGATTGGATGAATAACAGGCATGTATCCCGGCGCTCAGTAATAATAGGATTTTTCCTGCTGCTATGTACGACCGGTTTTTCACAGGTATGGCAATGGTCTGTGCCCGTTCAGAAAGCCCGTAATCCCGGCGCCCGTGCTTTTTTGTGGGTGCCCGAAGATTGCCGGAAGATCAAAGCCGTTATTGTGACCCAGAACAATATGGAAGAGCAGTCGATTGTGGAAAATGCGTTGTTCAGGGAAGAAATGCGCAAGCTGGGATTTGCGGAAATATGGGTGTCGCCTTTTTTTGATCACCTGTTCCGGTTTAATGAAGGCGCCGGCGACATATTCAACGGTATGATGAACGATTTGGCGGAGGCGTCGGGGTACAGCGAGCTGCGGTATGCGCCTGTCATTGGTATCGGTCATTCGGCGGCCGCCAGTTGGCCCTATTATTTTGCCGCCTGGAATCCCGGAAGGACATTGGCCTGTATTTCCGTCAGCGGCCAGTGGCCCTATGTGCGGAACCCGCAGTTTTCACCCGATATATGGGGGGATAGAACGATTGATTTTATTCCCAGCCTGGAAACCATGGGAGAATATGAGGCCGCCAATACCTGGAGCGCCGAAGGGCTGAAAGAACGAAAGGCGCATCCGTTGATGCCGCTCAGTATGCTGGCTTGCCCGGCGGAAGGGCATTTTGCCGCAACGGAAAAAAAGATCCGTTACCTGGCTTTTTATATACGCAAGGCGGCGCAGTACCGGCTGCCGGAACATTATCCCGAAAACGGCCCGCCCGAGTTGCGTTCTATCGATCCGTCAACATCCGGCTGGCTCATGGAAAGATGGAAAAAAGATGAAAAGCCGGGCGTATCTCCCGCGCCGGTAGGAAAATATACCGGCGACACCTCGCAGGCCTTCTGGTTTTTTGACAAGGAGACTGTGGAGAAAACGCTACAGTATGAAGCTGCCTTTCGCGGGATGAAAGCGCAGTTGCTGGGTTATGAGCAACAGGGCCGGGTACTGCCGCAGAAAAACACCCACCTGCAGGTAGACCTGCAATTTGTTCCTCTTGAAGATGGGATCAGCTTCCGGGTGAAAGGCGTTTTCCTGGATACCGTTCCCGGCGCTCATCCCCGCACCTCCGAATGGACAGGATTGCCGGCAGGTGCGCCCATCGGTCATGCAGCAGGCGGAGCGCCCATATCGATTGACCGTGTATCCGGTCCTTCCAGGAAAATAAATGATAGTACGTTTCAACTGTCACTCGAAAAGGGGTTGCCGCCCGGTCAAAAAAATTATACGCTGGTGTTTGCCGCTACCCATCCGGGAGATGATAAGTACAAACCGGCGGTACAGCAGGCCCAACTGGTAATAAAAGCGGATAATGCCGAAGGCGCAGCGCAGCAAATCAATTTTCCCGCCATTCCCGATCAACCCGCGTCTGCCATCTCCGTTCCATTGGAAGCCGTATCTACTTCCGGCGCGCCGGTATCGTACTATGTGCTCGAAGGGCCGGCCATTGTAAAAGCTAACAGGTTGATATTTACCCGCATCCCACCCGGGGCGCGTTACCCCGTACTGGTAACGGTCGTGGCCTGGCAATATGGAAATACAAATGCGTCAAAAATACAAACTGCTGTACCCGTCTCCCGGACTTTCCGGTTAAAAAAATAATTGCACAGAAATGTTTACACAACGATCATTTCCCCGTCAGAAGTGCCGGGAGCTTTTATAAAATATCTAGAATTAAGTATTCTTTCCAGCACAGTGGGATCCGAAGCTTGGAATTCACGTGACTTGAAGTCGCGGC
>JADMIO011280101.1_pt1 | contig 16033 bp, 7 predicted proteins | sample 8958161 | NCBI WGS metagenome assembly JADMIO01 (sample SAMN16585339, study PRJNA669376) | soil metagenome | isolation source: Crop rotation soil | place: USA: Cullars Rotation, Alabama | collected 2011
GGCGGCGGCCCGCCCGCGACCGGGGTCGCGCCGTCGGGCTTCACCGCCAGGAGCGGCCCGGCCCGGCGCGAGGACGCGACCAGGATCTGCGCCAGCCGCCGCAGCGGCGTTTCGTCCCGGCCCTCGGCCGCGTGGCGGAATGCCGCGACGAGCCCGGGGAGGTCGAGGAAATCGTGCCGCGACAGGGGGGATTCGGCCAGCAGCGGGCGCTCGAGGTAGCGGAACATGCGGACGCCGAGGTTGTCGAAGACGCCGCCGTCGGTATAGGCGTGCCGGCCGAACTCGCCGTCGCCGGCGCCGACGTCGGCCCCGGTCAGCTCCAGCGGCGGGAAGAAGCCGGGGAAGGCCGACGACGCGGCGACGGCCATCGGCACGGTGGCCAGGCCGACCTGTACCCGCTGGGTGCGGAGGTCGCCCGACTGCCGGCGCATCATCAGCAGGCCGTTGCGACTGAACGAGCAGAGGCAGCCCTCGCTCAGGTTGGTGGCGAGGATGTGCAGCGCGGGCCGCGCCGGCAGCTCGAAGAGGCTGGTGTCGCCGTAAAGGTACTTCTCGTAGTGGACCTCGAGCAGGCCGGTCCGGGTGAGCTTCCGGTTGGGCAGCCCCAGGAGGCGGCGCGCCCCGCGCACCGGGAAGAGCAGGGGGTAGCGCCGCAGGATGCGGTTGCGGGCATCCATGCGGACGAAGCGGAGCAGCTCGGCGGCCGCCGCGTCGAAGTCGGCCGCCGGGCCGTTGTAGCGGTCCCAGTTGAGCGCCAGGTGGGCGGCGAAGATACTGCCGCCGGAGACCGAGGTGATGTGCGTCACCTTGCCGAGCAGCCCGGCGTCGCGGAGGAGGCGCGCCAGGCCGAGGTGATACAGGGTCGCGCGGAAGCCCCCGCCCGAGAGGGCCAGGCCGATCTTCTTCATTCGCCGCCTGCCTGCGTGAGACGCGGTAGATGGGTCGCGCGGTTCGCTGGTCGCCGCACGCTCGGGGGTGGCTGGTGAGATATGATTATAGCACGGCGGGCCGGCGTTTCGCAACGGCTCGCGAGCGTCGCGCCCGCGGCGCCCCGGACGGCGGGGGCTAAAGATCGACGTGGCAGTCGCAGCCGAACCCCTGCAGGCCGCCGCCGGAGCCGACGGGTTCGTCAGCCGCAGGCGCCAGACCGCCCTTGTTCGCGGACTCCTACAGAGCCGCCCAGGATTACCTTACCAACGTCAACGCCCCGGACGGGGCCGTCGTCAACTACGTCTGACGTCCACCGGACCGCCCGGACTCGGGAGACCGTCCCGCGGACCGGCGGCGTTCTGCGGGCGCCGGCGGCGGCGTCCAACGGTCCCGGCCGCCCCACCCGCCGGCGCCGGCCAGCGCCAACTCGATCAGCATCTCGGCCGAACCCTCGTCCGACCACGCCTCGTCGGCGCCCGGGTCGTGCGCCCCGCCGGGGTCGGCGTCGTCGCCCGGCCGGTCCGCCGCGGGGGACGGCGACGTGGGCCCGGCAGGGGGGCCGAGCCAGCGCAGCAGGTCGTCGATCACCTCCGGCAGCCAGGCGGGTGCCGGCGCCGCCGCCGGCTCCCGGGTGAACCGGGCGAGTGCGTCGTCCACCCCGAGCTGCCAGGCCTCCCACCCCGGCGCGCCGCCGGCCGGCGTCACCGGGAGACCGGCCGTGCTCGCGTCCGCCCCGGCGTCCTGTTCGTCGTTCACGAGGTCCAGCAGGTCGTCGGCCTCGGTCGCGGCCGGCCGCGCCGACACCGGCCTCGTCGGGAACAACGATTCGAGCCGCCCGTCGGACGTCGTGTTCCCGTCGCGCGCCGGGTCGAGCCCGACCGTCGGCGGGGTGGCGGTCAGGGTGGCGATCGGGGCCGGGACCAGGACGGCGACCACCAGGAGGCGGGCCCCGCCGACGACGCTCCCCTCGGCGTTCGGCGCCGGTTCCGGGACGTCCGTCGCCAGGGCGATGAAGTCGGACCGGCCGAGGACCACCGGCACGTCCTCGCCCCGGCGCGCGACGTACACCTCGAATTCGCCGCCCCGCTCGAGGACCTCGAGGGCGCTCGGCTCGCCGAGGAAGCCGGCGAACGTGCCGGCGAGGGCGTACTCGCCGTCCGCCCCGGCGTGTAACAGCCCGACGCCGCCGCCGTCGAACGCGACGGCCAGGAAGCCGCCCGGGCCGAACCCGGAGACGGCGGCGACCGGCCGGAAATCGAAGACAGTTGAGGCCGCGAACGCGACCGGGTCGAACCGGCGAAGACCGCCGTCGGCCGCGACCAGTAGGCCGGCCCCGGTCGGGTCGATCCGCGCCTGCCGGATCGGCCCGCCCAGGTCGAGGGTCCGCGGATTGGCGTCGCGGAAGAAGCCGGTGCCGACCCCGCCCGACCCGATCCCCGGCAGGGCGACGACCCGGCCGTCCTGGTTCGTCACGAGCAGGTCGGGGACGCGGTCGCCGGTGACGTCGCGGGCGGCGACGGCGAGCGGGCCGAACCCGCCGGCCCCGAGCCGCGGGCCGGCCGTCGCCGTCCACCGGCCGCCGGCCCCGCGGGCGCCGAGGAGGACCGACACGTCGTTCGACCCGTGATTGGCGACGGCCAGGTCGGGCACCCCGTCGCCGTTCAGGTCGCCGACGGTGACGGCGACCGGGTCGAAGCCGACGTCGTAGGCGACCGGGGCCGCGAACCGGCCGCCGGCCAGGCCGCGGAAGACGAGCACCTTGTTGGCCAGGCTGCTGGCGACGACGAGGTCGGGGTAACGGTCCGCGTCGAGCCGGGCGAGTTGCACGGCGCCGGGAGCCAGGAGCGGCGCCCCGGCCGGGTTGACCGGGACCGGGGTGCTGAACGTGCGCGTCCCGGGCTTGCGGAACAGTACGGAGACGCGGTCGAGCGCCTGGTTCGCGAGGACGACGTCGGCCACCCCGTCGCCGTTCAGGTCGGTGACGGCGAGCGGCGCCTCGCGGAGATTCCGGCGGTCGGGGGCGAACACCCCGGCCCCGTCGCCGAGCAGGGCGAGGACGTCGCCGAACTCGTTGCCGACGAGCAGGTCCGGCCGGCCGTCGCCGTCCACGTCGGCGACGGCGAGGCCGCGCGGGTCCGGGCCGGCCGGCGAGCGGACCGGGGCGGCGAACCCGCCGGGCCGGCTGAGATACGTCCAGACCTCGCCCACGTCCTCCATGAGGACGGCGACGTCGGCCGTGCCGTCGCCGTCGAAGTCCGCCGCGAGGGCCTGGCCGGGCCGGGCGCCGGTCGGGAACGCCGGGCCGGCGTCCGGGCCGGGGAACAGGCCGGGGCCCGCGGCGACCGCGAGGGTAAGCGCCCGGGCGCCGCGGTTGACGGCGACCAGATCGGGAACTCCGTCCCCGGTGAAGTCGGCCGCGGTAACCGCGACCGTCTCCAGCGGGCTGTACCCGACCGGTCCGTCAAGGGTGTCGCCGAAGGCGGCCGGCCCCGCGCCGGCACGGTAGCGGGCCGCCCGGCCGAACGCCCGGTCGGGCCGGGCGCGGTCGTTGAAGAAGACGGTGACGTCGCCGCTGACCTGGCCGGCGACGAGGACGTCCGGACTCCCGTCGCCGTCCAGGTCGGCGAACGCGAGGTCGGCCGGGGTGTTGCCGGCGGCCAGCCGCACCGGCGCCGCGAACCGGCCGGCGGCCGTCTGCCGCGCGATATCGACGTGGTTGTCGAACGCGCTCGCGACGACGAGGTCGCCGAGCCCGTCGCCGTCCAGGTCGGCCGACGCGACGCGGACGGGGAGGCCGCCGGCGACGGTGAAGGCGACGTCGCGGCGGAACGACTTCGACCGCGGGTCGTACGCGTAGAGCGAGATGGCGACCCCGGCGGCGCCCGGGTCCGGGCGGGCGTCGGCGGCCGCCAGGACGATTCGCCCGCCGGCCGCGACGGCGGTCACGTCACGGGCCGGGCGGCCGGGGTTCACGACGTCCGGCGGCGCGAACACGAATTCGCCGGCGCGGAGCCCGCGGCGGTACAGCAGCCGGCCGGCCCGGTCGAGGGCGATGAGGTCGGCGACGCCGTCGCCGTCCAGGTCCGCATACAGCGGCGTCGGGCGGACGGCGACGCCGTGGGAGTCGTCGGCCGCGGTCAGCAGGACCGGGCTGTCGAACCCGGGCGGGGCCGCCACGTTCAGGAGGACGCTTACCGTGTTCAGCCCGGCACTCGCGGTGGCAACGTCCAGCCGGCCGTCGAAGTTGAAGTCCGCCAGCGCGACGGCGGCCGGCGACCGGTCCACGAAGAAGTAGACGGGGAAGTCGAACGTCCCGTCGCCGCGGCCGCGCATCACGTTCGCCACCTGGTTGGCAACATCCACGACGACGAGGTCGGGCCGGCCGTCCCGGTCAAGATCCCCGACGGCGATCGCGAACGGCGACAGGCCGGCGGAGAGGGTTTCCGCCGGCCCGAACTGCCGGCCCGGCCGACCCGGGAACAGGGTCAGGTCGTTCGTGCTCCCGCTGCCGGCGACGAGGTCGGGCCGGCCGTCGCCGTTGAAGTCGCCGACCGCGAGGGACCCGGGCATGCCGGGTGCGGCCAGACGCACCTCCGGCGCGAACGTCCCGTCTCCCCGGCCCCACAGGACGGACACGGTATCGGTAAAGGGGACGGCGACGGCGAGGTCCGGGCGGCCGTCGCCGTCGAAGTCCGCTGCCACAAGCGCGAACGGGAACGGGCCGACGCCGAACCGGGTTTCCGGCCGGAACGTCCCGTCCCCCCGGCCGAGGAGCACCGACACGTCCGCCCCGCCGCTGTTCACGACGGCGAGGTCCGGCCGGCCGTCCCGGTTGAAGTCGGCGACGACCACGGCCGACGGGAAGTCGCCGACGGCGAGGCGGGCCTCGCGGGTGAACGTCCCGTCGCCCCGGCCGAGCAGGACCGACACGTCGGTCGCGCCGCTGTTCGCGACGGCGAGGTCGGCCCGGCCGTCGCCGTTGAAGTCGCCGACGGCGACCGCGATCGGGGCGGACCCGACCGGGAACCGCCGCTCGGCGGCGAACGTCCCATCACTCCGGCCGACGAGCACGGACACGTCGTCGGACGAGCTGTTCGCCGTGACGAAGTCGGGCCGGCCGTCGCCGTCGAAATCGGCGACGGCGACGGCGGACGGCGAGCCGGCGACGCCGCGGCGCGGCCGGGCGACGAACGAGCCGTCGCCGCGGCCCGGCAGCACCGTCAGGTCGCGCGACACCTGATTCGCCGTGACGAGGTCCGGGCGGCCGTCGCCGTCGAAGTCCCCGGCCGCGACCGCCGCCGGCGACGACCCGGTCGGGACGCGCGGTTGCGGGACGAACTGGCCGCCGCCGCGGCCGAGGAACACGGAGACGTCATTCGCCTGGTTCGCGGTGGCCAGGTCGGGCACTCCGTCGCCGTTGAGATCGGCGACGACGAGCGCGACCGGCCCGCCGCCGGCCGCGATAGGGCTCTCGCCGGCGAACGTCCCGTCGCCCCGGCCCCGGAGGACGGATAGGTCGCCGGAGTTCGTGTTCGCGACGACCAGGTCCGGAATCCCGTCGCCGTCGAGGTCGGCCGCCGCCAGCGCCGACGGCCGATCTCCCGCGAGGACGCGGGTCTCGTCGGCGAACGTGCCGTTGCCCCAGCCGAGCAAGACGGAGACGTCCCCCGACCCGGCGTTCGCGGTCGCCAGGTCGGTTATCCCGTCCGCGTCAAAATCGCCGGCGGTGATCCCGCCCGGCTCGTCCCCGACCACGAACCGGCCGGCGTCGGCGAACGTCCCGTCGCCCCGGCCGAGCAGGATCGCCACGTCGTGCGAGCCGGTGTTCACCACGGCGAGGTCCGGCCGGCCGTCGCCGTCGAAATCCGCGACGGCCAGCGCGCGCGGGAAGTCGCCGGCGGCGTAGCGGACGGCCGGGGCGAACGTGCCGTCGCCGCGGTTCAGCAGCACCGCCACCGCGCCGACCCCGTCGTCGGCGCCCAGGTCGCCGGAGCCGCCCTCCGCGACGGCCAGGTCGGGCCGGCCGTCGCCGTCGAAGTCCGCGACGACGACGGCCTGCGGACTCGCCCCGATGCGGTACTGCGTCTCCGGGCCGAACGCCCCGCCGCCCAGGCCGAGCAGGATGGCCACCGTCCGTGAGTCCCCGCTCGTCGTGACAAGATCGAGTCGGCCGTCGCCGTTGACGTCGCCGACCGCGAGGGTCCCGGGCACCCCGGCGTCGAGCGGGTGGGAATTAATGCCGCCGGCGGCCCGCTCGAGCGGGTTGACCGGTTCGAGGGCCGTCGTCAGCCGGTACGCGAGCGGGTCGGCCGGCGCCGCCGGTCCGCCCTCGGCCCGGAGGAAGTAGGTGCCGGCGTCCAGCCGGGCGACGAGGTCGGCCGGGGTCGCGGCCGCGGCGTCCGCCTGGGCCAGGAGTTCGCCGCCCGCGCCGAGCAGGACCAGCCGCGTCGGCCCGGCCGCACCGCCCGGGCCCGACAGCCGGGCCGTCAGCCGGCCCGGCGCGCCGACCTCGAGCCGGTAGGCATCGGTGTCGCCGGGGGCGAGGTGGCCGACGAGGTCCGTCCGTCCGGTGATCGGCTCGGCCGTGTCCGGCCGGTCGTTCGTGCCGGCCGTGGCGGCGGCCTCCCGCTCCCGGGTCGGCGCGGCGAATCGAGTCACGTCCAGGGAATACGCGTAGCCCGCCGGATCGAACTCGAACGGGCCGCCGCCGACGTTGACGTCCGCGACGGGGTCGTAGGCCAGGTTGGTGTCGCGGCCCGAGAGGCCGACATAGTAGACCCCGGCGGCTGGGGCGTCGAAGGTCAGGCGGGGGTCGGAAAACGGGACGAGCACCGCATAGGTCAGCGCCCGCCCGCCCGCGTCGAACACGCGGAGCGCGGCCAACACCTCGGCGCGGGGCGAGCCGACGGTGACCGAGAGCCGGTCGCCCGCGTCGAGGCGAACCGCGTACAGATCGACCTGGTCGAGTTCGGTCATGTCGCCGGCGGCCGACGCGGTCTGGTCGGGCGCGAACGCCAGCAGCTCGGCCGTCGCGAGCGTGTGGCCGGCGGGCGCGAGCCGATCCTCAAGTCTCTCCAGCCGCGGCCGGCGGCGCGGCCGCCCGGGGCCGGCGGCGGGAGGAAGGTCCCAGGGGGCGGGGTGTCGGCGCATGGCCTACCGCGCCTCCGTCGGGGCCGGGGCGACCGTCGCACGGTCAGCCAGGGCACGAAGCCGGTCGGAGCGATGGACGGCCGCCAGTGCGGGCTCGCGGGCCACCTGGTCCGTCCAGAACTCGCGGCGGCGGTCGGCGGGCAGCAGGTCGGCCGCCTGCTGGAGGTGGTGAAACGTCCGCCCGAGGTACGCCGCCTGCCGCGGGCCCCAGAGCGGGTCGCGCCGCCCCTCCTCGGTCGCGCCGAGGGCGAGGAGTTGGCCGTACACGCAGGCCAGGTGGTAGTGCAGCCGGTCGGTCAGGTCGGGGCGGCCGGCGGCCGCGGCGGCGTCGTCGAGCGCCGGCTGGGTCAGTCCCAGCCGGGCCCGCGCCCGGCCTCGGCCGCAGAGTGCTTCGCTGCTCGCCGGGTCCCGCTGCAGGCCCGCCTCGAAGTCGTCGAGTGCGGGGCCGGCGGCGTCGAGGTGTAGGTACGTCCAGCCGCGGGCCAGCCGGACGGCGAGATCGGCCGGGTCGGCGTTCACCGCGAGTGTGTATTGCTCGAGGGCCCGCCCGTACTGCCGTTCCCGGGCGTACAGCAGCCCGCGGGCGTAACGTACGTCCGGACCGACCACAGGCTCCCGGGTGAGATACTCGTCGAGCGCGGCGGCGGCGGCGCCGGGGCGGTCGAGGGCGAGCAGCGCCATCGCCCGCAGCCGGTGGCCGAGGGCGAGCTCCGGGCGGGCGGCCGTCGCCGCGTCGTAGCAGGCCAGCGCCCGGGCCGTGTGGCCCTGCGCCTGGAGCAGTTCGCCGAGCTTCAGCCGCACGCCGGCCACCCGCGGCGAGCGGTTGCCGTCCGGCTCGCGCGCGATGAGGCGCCGCAGGTCGGCCTCGGCCGCGACCGCGTCCGACCGCGTGAGGTGGAGCTTCGCCCGGACCTCGTACGGCAGCCCGAGGTCGGGGGCCCGGGCGACCGCCCGGTCGAGCGCGTCCGCCGCCGCGTCGAGCTGCCCGAGCCCCTGCCGCGCCTGGGCGAGGTTCAGATACGCCTGGAACCCGTCCGGGCGGACCCGCGTGGCCTCCTCCAGGTCCGCGACCGCGGCCTCGAACTGGCGCTCGCGGACGCCGAGCACGCCGCGGTTGACCAGGGCCGTGTACCGGATCAGCGGCTCGTCCGCGTCCCGGAGGGCGTCGTCGAAATCGTGCCGGGCGGCGGCGAACTCGGCGGCGTCCCGGGTCTGGAAGCCGAGCTCACCGCTGGCGAACCCGCGGAGCACCCGCGGCCACGGGAACTCCGGGCGGCGGCCCAGGCACACGGTCAGCTCGGCCTTGGCCGCGAGCCAGCGGCGGCCGCGGAGGTGGCACAATCCCTGAAGGTACCGGGCCCAGAAGTGGTCCGGCTGTTCCCGGAGGACCGCCCCGCACGACCGGGCCGACTCGTCCAGACGGCCCGCGTGGTAGTCGTCCAGGCCGGCCAGGAACCAGTCGAGCGCCGACGCCGGCGGCCCGGCGCGTTCGGCCGGGGGCTCCTCGCCCGCGAGCCGGGCCCGGTAGCGGGGCAGTCGGGCCCGCCCGGCGTGGGCGGCCAGCTGTTCGCCCTCTGCCAGCCGCTCCGCCCGCTCGACCAGCGCGATCGCCCGGGCCAGGGCGGGCGGCCGCGCGTTCGCCTCCGCCTCGGCCAGGAGCAGGAGCAGCTCGTAACAGCCGGCCGCCAGGGCGGCGCGTTCCGCCGGCGGCAGGTGCTCCCGCACCCCGCCCAGTCCGGCACCGTCCGTTTCGTCGGACCCGGGCGCGTCGAGCCCGAACGGCGCCAGTCCGCGGCGGGCGTGGGCGGCCGCCTGATCCCAGCCGCCCGTCTTGTCGAGCCCGGTCAGCAGGGTGGCGTGGAAAAGGGCGTTCTCGCGCTCGGCGTGAAGCTGCTTCGCTAGCGCGGTCGCGTCGGCCCGCTCGCGCTGGTGTCGCAGGGCGAGCCGGGCGTCGGCCGCGAGGCGTTCGGCCTCGTCCCGGCCGTTATCGAGCCGCGGCTCCGCCCCGACGATGGCCAGCGCCCGGGACGCCTCGACCTCGGCCGTCTGCCAGTCGCCCCGGGCCGCGGCGAGCCGGGCGTCGGCGACGTGCCGCTCCTGTTCGGCCCGCAACCGCTCGACGTGCAGCGCGGCGGCCTGCCCCCAGAGGGCGAGCGTGACGGCGAAGCCGGCGGCGAGGACGAGCGCGGCGTACAGGGCGGCGAGCGCCTTGTGGCGGCGGACCCATTTCGTGGTGCGCTCGGCCGGGCCGACCGGCCGGGCCCGGATCGGCTCGCCGGCCAGGAATCTCCCCAGATCGTCGCCCAGCGCGCCGGCGTCGGCGTAGCGGCGGCCCGGGGACTTGCGGAGGCACTTGAGGCAGACCGTCTCCAGGTCCCGCGGGACCTGCGGCTGGAGGAGCCGCGGCGGGACCGGCTCGGTGTGCCGCACCTGCTCGAGGGTGTCGAGCACCGACACGGCCTGGAACGGCGGGCGGCCGGTCAGACACTCGTACAGGATGACGCCCAGGGCGTACACGTCCGTCGCCGGCCCTGCGCCGTCGGCCCGCCCGGCCGCCTGTTCCGGGGCCATGTAGCTCGGCGTCCCGACGATCGCGCCGGTTTGTGTGTCGGTCCCGGCCGTCCCGTCGAGGAGCTTCGCCAGGCCGAAATCCGTCACCTTCGGCTCGTAGTCGAGGAGGTGGAAGTCGTTTCCGGCCGGCGGCGACTCGGACGTCGGCCGCAGGAGGATGTTGGCGGGCTTGAGGTCGCGGTGGACGATGCCGCAGCGGTGGGCGTGTTCGATGCCGCCGGCCAGCGCCCGGACGAAGGCGGCGGCGTCCCGCGGCGGGACCGGGCGGCGGGCCAACCGCTCGGCCAGGCTGCCGCCGCCGACGTATTCGAGCGCGAGATACGGCCGCCCGTCGTGTTCGCCGACCCGGTAGACCTGGACGATGTTCGGGTGGTGCAACCGGGCGACGGCCTCGGCCTCGGCCCGGAACCGCCGCTGGTCGTCCGGGCCGGCCAGCGCGCCGTCGCGGAGCATCTTGATCGCGACCAGCCGCTTCAGGCCCGTCTCGTACGCCTTGTAAACCACCCCCATGCCGCCGCGGCCGAGGACGCCCAGGATCCGAAACTCGTCCACCGCGGCCGGCATGTCGGCCGGCGCGGCCGGTTCGGCCGGAAGCCCGGACGTGGTGTCGCCGGCCCCGGCCGGCCACAGGTCCCGCATCGCCGCGGCCGCGGCGAACTGGGCCCGCAGCTCGTCGGCCAGCCCCGGAAACCGGCACACGTACTCGTCCACGTCCGGCGGCGCCCCGTCGCTCTCGCGCAGGATAGCCTCGTTGCCGATGAGCCGCAGCAGGGCCTCGCGGTCGGCGGCGAGGGCCGGGACGGCCCGGACGTACTCCTCGACCGGCGGGCGGTCGCCGTGCCGCCACCGCTCGCGCTGGTCGGCGAGCAGCCAGCTGGCCAGCGTGACGGTCGTCGGCGACCGGCCGGCGGCCGCGTCGTTCGGCGTTCGCGATGGTTCACTCATCGGAGCCGTCCAGTCCCAGTTCGCGGGACACGCGGTCCAGGGGGCGCGACAGCCGCCGGCGAAGGGGCGGCGCCAGCCTGGTCCGGGCCATCGTCGTTAGCAGCCGGTCGGTCAGGTCGGGGCGGCCGGCGGCCGCGCCCTGGTCGCCCGCGCGCACCCGCCGTATCGGCTCCTCGAACGGCAGCTCGGCGGACATGCGGCGGCCCCGGGTGGACGTGGTGCGCCGATTATAGCCGCCCGGATTGCGGACCGTTAAACAATTCGCCAGGCATCTGCCAAAGCTTCATGTTTACCGCACGGCGTGCCGACGGCGACCGGGGTCCGTTGACGTAGTCCGAATCCTACCAATAACAGCCCGGCAGGACGTCGGGGCCGTGGCCGTTGTCGTCGCCGCCGAACACGCCGTCGTTGCACGCGGCTCGAAGACCTGGCGCATGACGTTGCGCTTGCGGGGAAACCCGCCGGACGGTTGCAACAAACCTGGCCGGGTCGCCCCTGTCGAGCAAGCCGTCCGGCATTAGCCGTGCGTTGGTTGCTATTAAACGCCGTCTACTTCCGGGCCCGGGCGTCGTCGGACACGGCCCGGGCCACGCGGAGGCCGTTGAGGGAATAGTGGTACGTCGGACCGGGCCGGTGCCGGTGGCTCACCGTGCAATTATCGGCGGTGATTCCCCAGAAACCGCCGCGCGACACGCGGGCCGGGAGGCCGGTCTTGTCGCTGATCACGGTCTCCTCATTCCACTCGCGCACGTTGCCGTGCATGTCGTACAGGCCGAAGGCGTTCGGCATGAGCTCGCCCACCGCGTGCGGGCGCCCGCCGCTGTTATTGGCGAACCACGCGTAGCGCGGCAGTTCCTTGTCGTTATCCCCGAAATAATACTTCGTCGTCGAGCCGGCCCGGCACCCGTGTTCCCATTCCGCGTCCGTCGGCAGGTGATAGCCCGGGCCGCCCAGGATCTTCGCCTCGGCGTCCGAGATCCACGTATCGAGGCGACGGTTCCCCTTCAGCTCGTAGTACGGTTTCAGCCCTTCCCGCCCGCTGAGCTGATTGCAGAACTCCACACTGTAGAGCCACGACACGTTCTCCACCGGGAACCGGCTCGTGTCCAGACCCTCCACCGCCTTGTTCCCTTCCTTGAAAACGCTCGGGTTGTTTCCCATGACCCGTTCCCATTCCGCCTGCGTCACCTCGAACTTGCCCAGCCGGTACGGCTTCGCTAGGGCGGGCCCGCCCGGCGGGATCAGCACCATCACGATCCCCGTCGGGCTCGTCGTCTCGACGTCTACCTTCAACCTCGCGGCCCAGTCCGCCTGAAGCTTCTTCGCCTCCCTCTCGGCCAGCGTCACCGGCTCATACGCCGGCGGATTCGCCGCCGGCTTCGTCTCGGGCGGCGCCTTCGCCTCGAGCTTGGACTCAAGGGGCGGCTTCTCTTCCGGCCGCTCGCTGATTTCGGCGGGGCGGTCTTGCTTCGCCTCGCGCTCCGGCACGGTTCCCGTCTCGTCCGGAACGCGAAGGGCGGTTTGCAATGCGACGATACCAACGGCTACCACGCCCAGCGCCAGGCCGACCAGCACGACGGGCCGGCGTTTTCGCGGAGGACGGCTGGCGGTCGCCGTTGCGGCCGGCGCCGCCGGGGTGGACGACGAGGGGACCGCCGCCCCTTCGCCGCGGGACGGGCGCGACAGCTCCTTCAGCACGCGGACCAGCTCGCCACTGACTTCCTTCGCCGTGGCGTAGCGGTTCGCCGGGTCCTTCTCCAGCAGCCGCAGGATGATCGTCTCCAGCGACCCCGGAATGTTCGGGTTGAGGCTGCGGGGTGGCGCGGGGGTGTCCACGGCGATCGCGGTCAGGACGGCCGTCATGCTGGCGCCGGCGAACGGCTGCCGGCCGGTCGCCAGCCGATACAGCACCACGCCGAGGCTGAACAGGTCGCCGCGGCCATCGACCTTCTCGCCGCGCGCCTGCTCAGGCGCCATGAAGGCCGGGGTGCCGACGATCGCGCCGGACTGTGTCAGGTGGGCGTCGTCGCCCTCCGCCCGGGCCAGGCCAAAGTCGAGGAGCTTCGCCCGCCCCTTCGGGGCCTCCAGCCAGACGTTCGCCGGCTTGACGTCGCGATGCACCAGCCCCTGCTGGTGGGCCGCCGCCAGCCCGTCCGCCATGTCCCGGGCGATCCGCACGGCGACGCTCAGCGGCGGCGTCCCCTTGTCCTTGAGGTATTTGTCCAGCGGGCTGCCGTGGAGGAACTCCAGGGCGATGAACGGCACGCCGTCGCACTCATCGACCTGGAAGATGGTGACGACGTTGTCGTGCCGGACCCTCGCCGCCGCCCGCGCCTCGCGCAGGAAGCGCTCCTTGGCCCCGGCGTCCCGGGCGAGGGACGGGAGCATCACCTTGAGGGCGACCTGCCGCTGGAGCCTGGTGTCCTCGGCGAGCAGCACGCACCCCATGCCGCCGCGGCCCAGCTCCCTCAGGACCCGGTAGTGCGCCAGTCGGCCCGGTGCCTGGAATTCGACGGTGGCGGGGTCGGGATGCCCGGGGACCGGCGGGCCCGCGGTCACGTCGCCTTCACGGGAGGCGGTGGGCTCGATCGGCCGGACGGGCGGCGGCCGGGGCGACGGCGTTCGATCGGCACGCGGAGGCTCGGCCATAAGCACGTCCGTCGGGCGCGGCTCGGAAACGTGCGTGAGCCGGCATTTCCCTGGTGGGCGCCTACGGGGACCTCGATCTCGACCCCTGGGATGGAGTCTAACTCCGCGCAGGATTGATTACAATAAATATCCCACCCCGACGGCCGCCCGGCCGCCCGTACCCGGTGCGGGCCGCGCCGCCCTACTGTTGCTGTTGCTCCTGTTGCTCGGCCCGGACGTCGTCCGGGTTGTCGTCGCGGACGCGGGTCACGATCTCGGTCAGCGGGACGTCGAGCGGCGGGAGCTGCTCCTGCCACGACAGCGACGGCAGCCGGTCGAGCGTCCGCGTCTCGACCCGCACGCGGATCGATTCGCGCGACCGGCCGCGGTACACGCCCTTGTTCGGCGGCACGTCGGTGAAATCCCGGCCGACCGCCACCTTGATGAAATGCTCGTCCACCAGGCAGTCGTTCGTCGGGTCGATCCCGACCCAGCCGACGTCCGGCAGCCACGCCTCGCACCACGCGTGGCTCTGCGACTCCTTGTTCGGCCGGTGAATGTACCCGCTGACGTACCGGGCCGGGACGTCGAACGCCCGCAGGAGGGCGATCATCAGGTGGGTGAAGTCCTGGCACACGCCCTTGCGGTGGGTCAGCACGTCGTCGATCGGCGAGTGGGCGAGCGTCACGTCCGGGGCGTACTCGAAGTCGGCGTGGATCCTGCCGGCGACCCGCAGGACGAGGTCGGCGACCCGCGCCCCCGCCCGCGGCCGCAGGGCGTCGAGCAGCGGCGTCAGGAGGGGGGTGCGGCGGACCGGGCCGCGGAACTTGAGGAAGTCGAGGACCCGCAGGTCGGCCCCGTCGAGGTCGAGCGGGACCGTCGCCCGGCTCGCCGACAGGTCGCGCGGCCGGGGGTGCGTCTCGACGATGCCGGCGGCGAGGATGCGGACCTCGCGGTGCGGCGGCAGGAGGTTGAACGAGTGGATGCGGTTGCCGAGCCCGTCCTGGAACCGGAGCGCCTCGACCCCCGGGCTGACGGCCAGGTGGAACGAGTGGCAGCTCTGGTCGGCGTCGCTGGCCGGCTCCATCCGGACCTCGGCGAACGCCTCGGTGACGGGCTCGGTGTACGCGAACCGGGTCTCGTGCTGGACTTCGAGGATCATGGGATACCTGATGGAACGATGAAGGAAGATCGGGTTGTCGGCTGTGGAGTTCGTTGCCGCACGGGCGTCACCCCCACCCCAGCCCTCCCCCATCGAGGGGGAGGGAGTCACGCTTGCAACGACGTGACGCTGTTGGCAGACGTCGCTCCCTCCCCCTCGATGGGGGAGGGCTGGGGTGGGGGTGACGCCGGTGCAACGACGTCATCCCACCAGCGCCGGCCTCTCCCTCCCTGCTCTCACGGCAGCGCGCCTCCGACCCCCGGCCGGTCAGCGCAGCGAGTACTGCTCGTTCAGCGCCCGACCGATCTGGCCGCACCGGTCGAGGACGCCGCCGAGAAAGCCGTGCAGGTCGTCGGCCAGGACCTGGTCAATTTCGCAGAACCGGAGCTCGCCGACGACGCGGCCGAGGAGCCGGCCGGGGCGGCTGAGGCCGGTACCGCGGGCCGCCCCCTCGATCGCCGTCAGCGCCCGCTCGGCCGCCTCCAGGCAGAACCGGACGGACCGCGGGAAGTCCGGGTTGAGCAGCAGGAAGTCGACGACGTGCTCCGGGTCGAGCCGGCCGGCGTACCGGCGGCGGTGCGCCTCGTACGCCCGGCAGCTCCGCAGCACCGCCGCCCACTGGACGTTCGACAGCGGCAGGTCGGCCGGCTCGTGTAGCTGTTGCAGCCGGTGGTACTGGATGTCCACCGTCCGCAGCGTCTTGTCGGCCCGCTCCAGGTACTTGCCGAGCTGGATGAACTGCCAGCCGACGTCGTGGTTCATCGTCGCGTCGCACGCCCCCTGCAGGGCGTAGCTCCCGGTCTCGACGGCCTGGTAGAAGTCGTGCGGCGACTCGCGGGCCCGGCTGATAAAGTCCGGGTCGAGCAGCTGCAGGTACAGCGTGTTCAGCTCGCGCCACACCTCGGAGCTGATCACGTCGCGAATACTCCGGGCGTTTAGCCGGGCCCGCGACAGGCACGACATGACGCTGCCCGGGTTGGTCAGGTCGAACGTGAACGACTCGCCGATCGCGGCCTGAAGCGAGGCGTCGCAGGCCGGCGGGACCGGCTGTTGCAGGATGGTGGCGATGCACGTCCAGTTCTGCACGTGCGGGTCCGACGCCACGCCGCGGAGGTCCACCTCCAGGTGGAAGCAGACGTCCAGCAGCCGGGCGACGTGCTCGGCCCGCTCGAGGTACCGGCTCATCCAGAACAGGGCGTCGGCGACGCGGCTCAACATGATGGAAGGAGGAAGGAGGACGGAGGAAGGATAAAAAAACGCCGACGGCGGGCGGGTCGCGGGAACGCATTTTTCGTCCTTTGCTCTTTGTCCTTTGGCGTTACTCGGCCAGGACCCAGGTATCCTTGCTCCCGCCGCCCTGCGAGCTGTTGACCACCAGGCTGCCGCGGGGCAGGGCGACCCGGGTCAGCCCGCCCGGCGTGACGGTGATCTTCTCGCCGCACAGGACGAACGGCCGCAGATCGACGTGCCGGCCCTCGAGCCGGCCGTCGATGAACGTCCTTTCCAGCACATTGGGATCCTAAGCTTAGAATTCCACGTGGACAAGTTGTCGCGGCCGCTTCTATAGTGTCACCTAAATACTAGTGACTCCAGCGTAACTGGACTGGCCACAGTTAGGCCGCAAATGTAATCACACTGGCTCACCTT
>JADMIO010833566.1_pt1 | contig 16032 bp, 17 predicted proteins | sample 8958161 | NCBI WGS metagenome assembly JADMIO01 (sample SAMN16585339, study PRJNA669376) | soil metagenome | isolation source: Crop rotation soil | place: USA: Cullars Rotation, Alabama | collected 2011
CTTTCCCTCAACAAGAAAAACCCGGCCAGAGGGAGCCCATCATGCCTGGGCAACGCGAACCAGGCCAAAACCCGCCACACGAACCCATGCAGCCTGGTCCACCAGGGCAGCCACCCGCGAATCCAGAGCCGGACATCGGCAAACCGATCCAGTGAAGGTAGGGAAAAGGAATCGCCATGGACAGGGATCGACTGAAAGACGCCGGCCATGCAGTCAAGGCCGACATCAAGGAAACGACAGGAGTCACCACAGGGAACAGGGAATCGAAGCCCGCGGATAAGGCCGAAAAGGAGGCGGGCATAGCACCACGCAAGACGGATGCCGCCAACGACGACATTCTGGATATGCCGAAAGAATAGGCTTCGCCATATTGGTTCTTCGCCCTCTTCGGAGGGCATTTTGCTGGCCGGCCGCGGCGGGCAGGCAGGAACCGCTTCGGGCGCACTCGATTGCCTAGGATATTCGCTGTAGTGACACGGCTGGTGTCTTTCTATTGACTATTCAAGGGGTTGACTCTGGCGGCTGTCCGTAGGAAGATACTTTAATATAAAAGTGTAGGACAAAAAATTAATACACCTATATGGAGACAAAAGATGAATCTCAAGCCAGCTTTTGCAAAGGTAGCGCGGGTTCTGGCCCTACCGATGATCCTCGGCTGCTCCGTGGCGTCGGCCACGAACCTGACCGTAACGCACTGGGCCGACGGCATGTACGGCACCCCCTTCGCCGTGGCTCTCGAGAAAGGCTTTTTCAAGGAGGCAGGGGTTGATGTCACCGGCTTCATTACCTCGCAAGGAGGCGGCACAACCGTTCGCAACGCGCTGGCGTCAGACATACCTTATGGCGAGGTAGCGCTTCCGGCCGCCATCGCGGCCATCAAGCAAGGCGTAGAGCTCACTATCGTGCATGGCGGCGTCCTGAGTCTTGCCGATAACGTATGGGTCGCAAAGAAGGACTCGCCGCTCAATGGCATCATGGACCTGAAGGGCAAGAAGCTGGGTTACAGCAGCCCCAAGTCTGTCACGGATATGGTCTCGACTATTGCACTGACCAACCGCGGCATCATCAAAGATGTCGATCGCAAGGCCGTCGGCAGCCTCAGTTCCGCCTATACGGCACTACGCGAAGGGGCAGTCGATGTCATTTACATGACGGAGCCAGTGCTGAGCCGTGAAGCAGACAATCTCAAGATCGTCTTCAAGTCGGGCGACGAAATACCCAGGCTCACGCAAACAGTGGGCATCGTACGGACGGATTACCTGAAACAGAACCCGGCGACCATCAAGGCCATCATCGAGGGACGCCGCAAAGGCGTCGACTATCTGCTCAAGCATCCCGACGAATCCGGCGATATCCTGGCCAAGCATTACAAGATGGATCCGAAGATCGCCAAGCTCGCGATCAAGGACATCATGGCATCCACGGGTGATTACTGGAGTCCCGGCAAGCTCGATTATGAAGGGATGAACGCCATGCTCAAAGGACTGATTCTCGTCAAGGCGATCAAGGACGAGCCCTTCGACTGGAGCGCCATCGTCGACGAAAGCCTGTTGCCGGCCGACCAGCGCAGCAAGCAGGTAACCAAATAATGGCGGGAGCCTTTAATTTGGTGAATGACAATCCGAAACCGGGAATACGCGGCACGCACGTCGCCATCCAGGGGGCCACCAAGATCTTTGCGGCCCCCGATGGACGGACGCCGCTGCACGCACTGGGCCCCATATCGTTCGAACTGCGGCAAGGCGAGTTCTTTTCTGTAGTGGGGCCGTCGGGCTGCGGAAAGTCGACATTGCTCGATCTGGTGGCCGGCCTCAGCACGCCCACGGAAGGCAGCGTGTTTTTCGAGGGCGCCGAAGTCAAGGGCCAGGTTCCGGATGGGGTGGCGGTGGTCTTCCAAGAAGATGCAAGCTTTCCATGGCTCAAAGTCTTTGATAATGCCGCCTTCGGAGCGCGTCGCAATGGCCTGCCCGAAAATGAAGTCAAGGAGCGTGTAGACCATGCCCTGGCGTTCATGGGGCTTGCGGGATTTGCCAATGCTTATCCTTCGCAGCTTTCCGGCGGAATGCGGCAGCGTGTGTGCATAGCCCGGGCGATGGTCCTGCGCCCTCGGCTGATGCTCCTGGACGAACCATTCGGCGCCCTCGACCAGCAGACCCGCCTGCTGATGGGCGAGGAAATGCTCAAGCTCTGGCGCGAGACCGAGTCGACGGTCATGCTCATCACGCACTCCATCGACGAAGCCGTTCTGCTGTCCGATCGCATCGGCACCATGTCTGCCCGCCCAGGCCGATTCATCGATATTGTCGAGACGGGCTGGAGCCGCGAGCGCGGCAGCGAGACGGCCATGGATCCCAAATACGGCGCATTGCAATCGAAGATCTGGGGTGTATTGCGCAATGAATCGCTGAAGGCGCTGGGGGCCTGAACATGTCGAGCACCCTGCCCCCCGCCGACGCGCTCAGGCAAGGTACCCCAGCCCTGGCGCCGCGCCGGTTCCGCGTTGCTCTGTTGCGATTCGTCGTCGTATTGCTCTCCGTCGCCTTGCTCGAGATCGCCAGCCGACAGGCCTGGATAGATCCGATCTCGTTCATTCCCCCGTCAGAGATGGCGCTGAGCGCCTGGACGCTGCTCAGGGAAGGCACCTACCAGAAAGACATGCTGCTGACGCTGTCTTCCGCGACTGCCTCAATTCTGATGGCCACCTCGGTGGGATTCGTCTTCGGCCTTGCGCTATTCAAGCTCCCGCGCTTGAGGCGTGTGCTGGATCCGTTGCTGCTGTCGTATTACGCCGTTCCGATTTTTGTCTTGTATCCGCTGCTGATCGTCGTTTTCGGCCTTAACCGATGGCCGCTGATCATGCTGGGCTTCCTGTTTGCCATCGTGGCCATGGCGGTCAACACGCTCAACGGTCTTGAACGGGTGCCGCAAGTTCTGCTGCGGACGGCCCGGATGTTGCGGATGGGCAGAACGCGGGAGGTTTTCCTTATCACCCTCCCCGCCAGCCTCCCGTTCGTCTTCACCGGCATCAAGCTGGCCATCGTCTATTCCTTCATCGCCGTCATAGGCGGCGAGTTCCTTTTGTCGGGCGCGGGCCTGGGTTATCAGATCGCCTTTGCGTACAACAACTTCGACAACGCGACCATGTACGGTCTTATGTTCCTGCTGCTGACCTTCATTGGCGCCGTCAATCTGGTGCTGCATGCCGTCGAACATAGCCTGTACCAAAGGCGGGTCATCAAGGAAGCCCTATGAATGCACAGGTCAGCGAACAGGTTCGAACCGGCAGGCGGGCAAAACCGTCTTCCTGGATGGACACCGTCCTTCTGGTCGTCGGCGTCGTACTGCTATGGCAAGCAATCAGTTGGGCACTGGGCACCGAAGTCCTACCTGGGCCTGCGCGTACACTCGCGCAATTGCAGCGGGAATTCGCCGATCCCGATTTTGGCGCTCACTTGGCGGAAACCAGCAAAGCATTCGCCTGGGCGTTGCTTATCGCCGTATCGGGCGGGATCGTACTGGGCCTGGTCCTTGGCGCACGGCGGTTGGCCGGCGACGTCATGGAGCCGATCCTGATCGCCCTGTACTCCATACCCAAGATTGCCTTGTATCCCATCATCCTGCTCGTATTCGGCTTGGGAATATCGGCAAAGGTCGCGTTTGGCGTCATCCACGGGATTATTCCGATCGTCATATTCACCATGACGGCGGTCCGCAATATCCGTCCGGTCTACATACGATCGATACGCGCCCATCGCCTGACTCCTTGGCAAGGCGCAATGCACGTGCTCATACCGGCCACGGTGCCCGAAATCGTTGCAGGACTGCGGATAGGCTTTTCATTGACTTTGTTGGGGACGCTGCTGGGCGAGATGTTCGCTTCGCAGCGCGGGATCGGCCATCTGTTGATGCTTGCCATCGACCGGAACAATCCCCCGACCATCATGGCGCTGGCCTTGTTGCTGTTCCTCTTTGCGACGGCCGTCAGCATCGCGTTGTTGCGGTGGGATCGCCACCTGCGTCACTAGAATCAAACACCGGAAATCGCCATGGTCAGTACGCTCTTCGACAAAGTATGGAATGCCCACGAGATCGCCTCCCTGCCTGGCGGGGCGAGCCTGCTGCACGTGGATCGGCATTTGATGCACGAACTGACGGGCGTCGAGGCGATCAAGGCCCTGGACCGTCGTCACATCGCCGTACGCAACCCGGACCTTACCTTTGCCACGTTCGATCATGTCAGCTCGACCCGTCCCGGCAGGCTGGCCGGCGACGCGCGCTGGAGCACCGAAATGATCGATACGCTGCGCGAACAAGCCACCGAGAAGGGTATCAGGCTGTTCGACATGAACAGCGGCCGCCAGGGCATCGTGCATGTCATCGGGCCCGAATTGGGATTGACGCTTCCGGGACTTTCCATCGTATGCGGCGACAGCCACACCTGCACCCATGGCGCATTCGGCGCCATCGCGTGGGGCATCGGATCATCGGAACTGGTCCATGTTCTGGCCACGCAAACCATACAGCAAAGACGCCCCAAGACCATGCGCGTCACGTTCACCGGCAAGGCGGGCGCGGGCGTCACTGGCAAGGATCTGATTCTTCATTTGATCGGCGTCCTGGGTGCCTCGGGGGGCACTGGCTATGCGATCGAATATGCCGGTGAGGCGATCCGCGCGCTCGGAATGGAAGCGCGCATGACCTTGTGCAATCTATCCATTGAATTGGGCGCCAAAGTCGGCATGATTGCCCCGGACGAGACCACGTTCGATTACGTGGCGGGGCGCGAATTCTCGCCGAAGGGAAAGGCCTTCGAGCGCGCCATCGCGTACTGGAAGACGCTGCCTTCGGACGCCGATGCCATCTTCGACAACGAAGTGCAGATCGATATCGACCAAGTGAAACCGCAAGTCACTTGGGGAACCAGCCCCGAGCATGTCGTTCCCATCGATGGCGTTGTCCCCGACCCGAGCCGGGAACCCGATCCAACGTTGCGCCGCGGATTAATCAACGCGCTGGAGTACATGCGGCTGCGGCCTGGGCAGCGTATCGATGAAGTCAAGATCGATCGCGTCTTTATCGGTTCTTGCACCAACAGCAGGATTTCCGACCTACGAGCAGCCGCGGCACTGATCAAGGGGCGGCACGTTGCCAGCGGCGTCACCGCGTGGGTGGTTCCGGGGTCTTCGCAGGTCAAACACCAGGCCGAACACGAGGGCTTGAATCGCCAGTTTATCGATGCAGGCTTCGAATGGCGCGAACCTGGCTGCTCCATGTGCGTGGGCGCCAACGGCGACATGGTGCCGCCAGGCCAGCGATGCGTCTCGACATCGAACCGGAATTTCGTGGGGCGCCAAGGCCCCGGCGCGATGACACACCTCGCGAACCCCGAAGTGGCGGCCGCCAGCGCCATCATGGGACGAATCGCATCACCCGACATGTTGGAGCATCGAAGATGAGAGCATTCACGCAATGCGAAGGACCTGCGGCAGCGCTGATGCAAGACAATATCGATACGGATCAGATCATCCGTATCGAACGCATCGCCCAGCTTAAGCGCGGCCAGTTGGGTCCCTGGGCGTTCGAGAACCAGCGTTACCTCGCAGACGGCACCGAGAACCCCGACTTTGTTTTGAACCGGAAACCCTATCGGCATGCCGTGATCTTGATCGGCGGAGACAACTTCGGCTGCGGCAGCTCGCGCGAAATGGCGGTATGGGCGCTGGAAGAATTCGGCATACGCGTCATCATCGCGCCCAGCTACGGCGACATTTTTTTCAGCAACTGTCTGCAGAACGGTTTGCTGCCCATCACCCTGCCGCGCGACCAGGTCGAGAAGCTGGCTGACGCCGCCTTATCGGCAGAGACATTCAAGGTAGACCTGAACGCCTGCGCGATCACGACGCCGAGCCTTGGGGATATGCGGTTCGACATTCACCCTGCCCAGAGACAGGCCCTGCTCCTGGGGCAGGATGAGATCGCACAAACCTTGGCCGCCAAGTCGCAGATCGACAATTTTCAGCATCGGGACAAGATCGCCAGACCGTGGGTGTATATGGCGGGATAGCACTGCGAAAATGGACCGCAGCGCTCTGCCACTAGTCCGCTACGCGCCGCACCGGAGGCACGATCCAACTGCCATCGAGCATTTCCGGCTTCGGCCAGTAGACCCGCATGATCAGATTGAAAGCCTGGTTCTCGCCCTGTGGGGCGGGCAGCCAGTTGTTTGCCATCGCCCCTGCCACCGCGTCCTTCTGAATATAGATAGTCAGGGATCCATCTGGATTCGGCGCCAAGTCGCTGCGGTCGCCCAGCGCATAGCGATTGATGGGATTCCTGACCACCGCCTGATCGCTGTCATAGAGGGTGAGCGACCAAAACGCATTGGCGGGCGGCCACTGCCCCGGCCGGAACGTCAAGGTGTACCTGCCGGTGTTGACCATCGGTTCACCGGCGCCGTCAATCGCAGTACGCGGATAAACCGCATCTTCAGGCAGGTTTGCGCCCAGGCCGACGACAGCCGTCACGGCGCGAACGTCGTAATTGTCGCCATATTTGCCTATCCCGCTCGTCATGACCGTCCATCCATTGACGGGCGTGCCTCCACTGTTGGAGACCAGTGCGCGCAGCTTCGCCTTGCCAACGGCATAGCCTTCCTTGATCGCAAACGACGCGGCAACCGGCTTGGACGCTAGATCGAACGGCTGACCGGCAACAAGACCCAGGATCTTCAGCTTCTCGAGCATCGCACCATCGTAGGCAGCCGGTGGGTTGTCCTTCATCAGCGCCGCCAATTCGCTGAAGAACTGCTGGGCATCAAGTTCGTCGACCTGGGTGGGTGGAGTCGTGGATACATCGACCCGCTCATCGACAGACATGACAACCGGCGGAACGGACGGGCCGCCCCATTGCGAAAACGGCATCAACTTCAACGCGTCCTGAAACGCATGCACCGTTGGCATGTCGGCCGTGTCGAGTACGTGCGTTCTACCGGTGATCCACACCATGGACGTCGGAGAAGCGATGTGCTCGAGGCCAGCCGGTACTTCGCCTTGCCAGTTCGGGCCGGTCAGCAGGAAGGCGCGCGCTTCCGGCCCACGTGTCCGCAGGCCCGGAGAGTCGAAGACGTTTGTCCAAGCGTCCAACATCTGCAGCAGGTAATAGCGGGCCTTATTGTCCGGGGTCGCGTAAGCGCGCGCATCCGGCACAGTGACGACCAGCGGCTCCGAAGCGAGATCCAGCCAGGCAATGGAATACAGCGTGTCGACATTGGGTGACACCACGTCCTTGAAATCGGGATCGGGGAATGTGCGTATGTGAGCATACTGGTTCATGGGTGCACGCGAACCCTCTGGGCGGGAAACGGCTGTGGACACCTGGCGCGTGCGCTCCATCAGCACCAGCGGATATCCATATATGTAGGCGTCCCTCGCCGCCTGACGCATTGCTTCGGTCTCAGTGGAATCACCGCCCCCGCCATCTCCACACCCCGCCACCGCGAGTGCGAGCAACAACGTGAACCAACGTCTCACAACCATCCCCCCGTTTATTTGTTTATTGTTCGTAAATGCCATCCAAAGCGGGCCATTATGCTTGCAACGGAGGGATATGGCCAGCTGTGCGCAAGACGCGGGGCGCCCCAGGGATGCAGGGGAGATTCAGGGTGACGGTTCTATTGAAGGGACAGCCACGGCGATTGGGCGAGCAAGGGCCGATACCGGCCGGGTGTGTGGATGTCGTAAGGTCGCAGGACACTCTCCAGATATCCCGTCGTGCTCTCGCGCATGGCCTTTCAGGCGAGGGAGCCCCCATCAACGGTCAAGGTGGTGCCCGTAATCACGCTCGCGGCGGGACTGGCAAGAAAGACTACCGAGTTCGCGATTTCGCGTGGCTCGGCGTAGCGTCCCAAAGAAGTCAGGCTTCGTTGGAAATCGGCAGCCTCACCATCCGCGGGATTTGCATCCGTATTAGTCGCGCCGGGTTGCACAAGGTTGACGGTGATGCCGTTCGGGCCGAGTTCGCGCGAAAGGCCACGCGTGAAGGAGGTCAGTGCCGCCTTGGACATCGCATAAAGCGTTATGCCCGGGAACGGGACCCGTTCCCCCAAGGCCGAACCGATCGTGATGATGCGCCCCCCTCCGGCGAGATGTGGGATGACAGCCTTCGCAAACAGCACTGGAGCCCGCACATTGATGTTCATTACGGCCTGATAGTCGTGCACATCAAGGTCGGCAATCATGCCCGTGTGACCAATCGCTGCGCTGTTGACGAGGATATCGAGCCCGCCGAGCGTCGAGGCAGCCTCGCTCACAGAGCGCGAGATAGCCTCGGGATCGGCGCTGTCAGCTTGGATAGCCACTACCCGACGCCCCGTTTTCTCGATTGACTTCGCGACCGCTACAGCCTTCTCGGCTGAGTGTTGATAAGTGAATGCAACGTCGGCCCCGCTCTCTGCCAGTGCCAGCGCGATCGCGGCTCCGATGCCTCGCGATGCTCCAGTCACCAATGCGCGCTTCCCATGTAGATCGATCATATTCTTTCCTTTCAAAGATGCTGTGGTTCAGATGATTTCGCTTCCCGTGTATATCCGGAGCCAGCTCGATATCATTGGTCATCGGGCTGCGCCGGTATGAGCAGTTTCGGTTCCTTTGGCAGAGGGATGAACTCTTCATTGTCAGCATCAGGCAGCTTCATCCTGCCGGCTTTCCAGTCAGATGCCGCCTGCGCGAGCCGCTCCTTCGATGAAGAGACGAAGTTCCAGTAAATGAACCGCCCACCCACGGGCTCGCCGCCAAGAACCATCACGGTAGAGCTTTCCAAGGCCCGCACGCTCGAGGCGGCCGAGCCAAGCACCAGCATCCTGCCGCCCTCGTAGCGCATGCCATCCAACTCCACCGCACCCGTCGCGATGTAAAGCGCGCGCTCCTTGTATCCCCCCGGAATCTCGGCGGTTGCGCCAGATGCCATGTCGAGATGGACGTAAAACAGCGGCGAATGCGTTTCGGTACTGGCAGTCAGGCCGTAGGCGCTGCCGGCGATGAGCTGTCCGCTCACGCCGCCTTCGTCCCATTTAGGGAGATCGCGCCCGGCATGATGGGAGAAGGAAGGGGATATTTCTTCCAGCTCTGTCGGCAGCGCGACCCATGCCTGGATGCCGTGCAGGTGATCGCCCTGCATCCGTGCACGCTCGAATCTCTCGCTATGCGTGATGCCTCGTCCTGCGGTCATCCAATTCACTTCCTGTGGCCGGACTAGCTGCTCGTAGCCGAGGCTGTCGCGATGCATCACCTCGCCAGCAAACAAATAGGTCACCGTTGCCAGACCGATGTGCGGATGGGGACGGACGTCAACGCTCCGATCGATGCCAGGCGCCAGATCGAGGGGTCCCATATGGTCGAAGAAGATGAAGGGACCAACCATGCGCTGCTTTGCGAACGGCAGCACGCGACCCACTTCAAAGCTGCCGCCGAGATCGCGACGCCGCTGCTCGATGACCATTTCAATCATGCCGTGTCTCCTCCGCGCTTGCCGGCCGGAAGATCGGCGTGACCTCAGTGTCCACAATCGGCTTCCCAACGCCTTCAAGCTGGCCGGCCACCAGGCAATCTGGATTTTGCTTAGGGTTCGAGTTCATATCGTTCTCTTTCGTTCATACAGTATTAAAGTGGTCGCAACAGGTGGCGGACGTGGGGCGGTCGATCGTCGATGTGAAACGCATTCAACAGCTCCTGATCCAGTGCGTCGCTATGGGTCACCCTCGCATGCTGGCGCTGATGCTCGACCCAGCTTTCGACGACGAATTCCTCGACTACTCGACCGGGCTCTGCGACGTCCTCCCAGACATCCCAGCGGATCGCTCCATCGCGATAGCGCGTCGCCCGAAACTTGCGCAGCGCGGTGGTGAATGCAGCCTGTTGTTCCGGGTCGACCCGGTATTCGATCTCGATCAGGACGGGGCCGCGGTCATGGGCAGGCGGAATGGCGACGACAGGTTCGGCCCAATGGTTCGAGGGCGCCAGATCCATGGTGGAATCGTTCGGCAGCCGCCAGCGAAGCGCCAACAGGTTCGCCAACGTCAGGCCGATGGCCGCGACGATCAGGGCGTCGGAGACGCCCGCGGTGCTGGCGAGAGTCCCCCACAGGATACTGCCGCCGGTCATGGCTCCTTGAAGCACCAGCAGATAGACGGCGAGCGCGCGCGCCTTGACCCAGCCAGGCGAGGCCATCTGCGCTGCGACGTTGAGTGAGGTCAGCATGCCGATCCAGGCCAGGCCGGCAGCAAACATCACTGCCCCGGCCAGCCAAGCACTGGGCGCCAGGGCCAGTGCGAAAGTCGCCGCCGCGAACAGCAGCGTCGCCCAGATCGACGTCGTGTTGGACGCTACTTTCTTCCGCAGTTGTTTCAGCAGCAATGCACCGACAATGGCGCCGGCGCCCATGCAGCCGAGAAGCCCGCCATAGCCCACCGCATCCAGCCCCAGTTCACGGCGCCCCACCAACGGCAGCATCGCCCAAAGCGCACTGCTGAACAGGAAGAAGCCAAGGGTGCGGATCAATACCAGCCGCATCGCCGGAGAATGCCGCGCATAGCGATAACCGGCCCGAAGCGCGCCGAAGAAATGTTCAGGCGGCAAGCTGTGTACGGTCGTGGCGCGCCTCCATCGGACAAGCACGATCAGTACCGCCAGAACCGATACGGCATTCAGCGCGAAGACCGCGGGAATGCCAGCCATCGCCACGATCACCCCCCCAAGGGCTGGACCGATGGCGCGCGAGATGTTGACCCCCAGGCTATTGAGCGCCACCGCGTCGGGTAAGCTTGCCTTGTCGATCAGTTCGGGGACGATGGCCTGAAACACTGGCGCGCTAAGGGCCGCCGCCCCGCCGAGAACAAAGGTGGCGCCAAGCAGCACCCACGGAGTGGTCAGCCCTTCAAGGGTCAGGAAGGCCAGAGCCGCCGCAGCGGCAAGGCCAAGAATTTGCGCGCCGAGCAGCATCTTTCGGCGATCCACGATGTCGGCCAGCGCGCCTGCCGGCAGCGCCAGCAAGAACATTGGCAGGGTCGTGGCGGCCTGCACCAGTGCCACCAATAGTGGGTCTGGCGATAGCGAGGTCACCAGCCATCCCGCACCGACATCATGCATCCAGGTGCCGATATTGGAGATAATCGTGGCGATCCACAGTGCCCGAAAGACCGGGAAGCTTAGTGGGCCCTTCGCCGGGGCGGGCATATCATCGGCTACATCATTGATTCGAGCGACAAAGCCGCCCTTATGACCTTTATCCTCGTATGAAATTTGACCCACGGGTTTATCGGTCATTTCAGCCTTCGTAAATATGAACGGGTAAGGTGGCGGCGCTTCGACCAAGGTCCGCCCGAGGCATCGGCCACCATGTAGGTCCCATGATCAAATCAGTGTCCTCCGGGGAACCCGATATGCCGCACGGGGTAATGAGGTATGAAATTAGGCTACTTCGCGCCGACCTCGAATGGTGAGGTCGCCTTGGTTGTCTTGACGGTCCATGATCCGCTCTGACGGAATGAGCGCGCCGATGCGTAGGTATCTTCCAGGAACTGGAAGTAGACCATCTTGCCGTCGCGTACCTTGGCGTGAATCGAGAATGGCGAGGTGAAGACATGGCCTACTTCCACAGAGCGATAGGTGAACTTGCCGAAGATTGCAACATCCTCGCCGGAAGCCAGCTTGTCGGTGATTGTGAAGTCCTCGATGTCCCAATATTCTGCGACGCGTAAAAATGTACTGCTATAGGCGCCAGGGCCTTTGGCAGTCCCCGTCCACGGCTCGATCTTCTTCAGTTCCGCGTTGTCGAAGTTCAGCGATACATAAACTGCATCGGGCGCTACGAGGCGGGCGGCAGCGGCTTCGACCTTGTCGGGTGCTGTGTTGGATAGGAAATCCATCACGACGGTCAGAGACGCTGCGGACTGATCCGGCGAACCTATTGCCTCGGCTGCTGCAGGGGCTGACTGCAAGACAGTCGTGCTAATCCCCAGTGCAGACAAGAGAACTGCCTTGGAAAATGTAAGAATTGTCATGGGCTTGATCCTTTGCTATTCAGGTTTCTAAGTGTTTGTCGTCCGGGCGCGCTCACCCGTCATGCTGGTTTCTCATGGAAGTCCAGCCATGCCACGAGCAGGAAGCCACCCACCAAACCAAGGTGCTCAAAGAATGAGTTCGCGGCCATGAAGCGCTCGTGACCTGCTGGCAGTTCCCAATAACGCAAGGCGATACCTGTGGCAAGCAACGTGAAACCTGCCAATCCCAGGGCCCCCAGCCAACGCAAACGGCCCGTCAATATCATCAATGACGCACCCAACTCCAGTACGATCACCAGCACCGCAAACAGCGGTGCCGGTGTCAGCCCAAAGTGATTCATCTCTGCAATGGCCTCAGGGAAATCGGTGAGTTTGACGATGCCTCCTTGCAAATACGCGGCGCATAGCCCCAGATACGCAATGAAGCGAACGGCGCCGCTTCCAAGTGCGAGCCGAGATGCAGCGGCCAACCCATTACCATTCGTGGTGTTCATAAACATAGCCCGTCCCTTACACTGCCCAGCAGGAGCAGCCCAACGCACCAAAGAAGCCTTTCAAGTCTGAGGCAGGCACCTTTGACGCCCAGGCGTGCGCATGATCGTGACCATGCATTCCGCATGCGCTTGCGCAGCCACAAGAAGCAATAGCGTTGTATCGGAGCGCTTGCAATGAGTTCTTGCCGGCCCCTTCAGGTTCGCCCCAAGCCCCATAACCTTTGAACAGGCGAGTAGGCGACCAGTCAGGCATCGCGGGCGGTATGGGATTGTCATCCAATGATGCGAACTCATCATCGCCGAATACAACACGACCGCCGACCACCGTCAGATGCGCGGTAAGGAACGAAAGGTCGTCTTCAGAGACAGCGAAGTAATCTTTGCTCGGCACGATAAAGTCGGCAAACTGACCCGCCTGGATTCGGCCGCGCTTGCCGTCCTCGTTGGAAAACCAGGCAACGTTCTCTGTCCACATTCTCAGTGCCGTTTCGCGGTCCAGAAGATTGCGCTGGGGATACAGGCGCAACCCGCCGACCGTTTTGCCCGTTGTCATCCACGAGAGTGAAACCCAGGGGTTATAAGACGCGACGCGCGTGGCATCCGTCCCGGCAGAAACCTTTACGCCCTTATCGAGCATCTTGGCGATTGGAGGCGTCGCCTCGGCGGCTTTGGCGCCATAGCGCTGAACAAAGTATTCACCTTGATAAGCCATGCGATGCTGGACAGCTATGCCACCGCCCAAGGCGGCGACTCGGTCGATCGATTTGTCGGAAATAGTTTCCGCATGATCGAAAAACCAATTGATGCCTTGCAGCGGGATCTCTTGATTGACCTTCTCGAACACATCCAGCGCTCGCGATATGGTCTCGTCGTAGGTGGCATGCAACCTCCAGGGCCACTTGTTCTGCGCCAGAATGCGCACCACCTCCTCCAGTTCGCCCTCCATCTCCGGCGGCAAGTCAGGTCGTGGCTGACGAAAGTCTTCGAAATCAGCGGCAGAGAAAACCAGCATCTCGCCGGCGCCATTGTGACGGAAGTAGTCCGTACCTTGTTTGTATTTCACGCTGCCGGTCCACTTCAGGAAGTCTTCTTTCTCTTCCTTCGGCTTTTGCGTGAACAGGTTATAGGCAAGTCGCACTGTCATCTGGCCGTCGTCTGCCAACTTTTGAACAACGGCATAGTCGTCCGGGTAGTTCTGGAAACCACCACCCGCGTCGATGACGCCCGTTACACCAAGGCGATTGAGTTCGCGCATGAAGTGACGCGTCGAATTCACTTGATAGTCGAAAGGCAACTTGGGGCCTTTTGCCAACGTCGAGTAAAGGATCATCGCGTTGGGCTTGGCCAGCAGCAAGCCGGTGGGGTTGCCATTCGCATCGCGGGTTATTACCCCGCCCGGAGGCTCCGCGGTATCTTTGGTGTAGCCAACGGCGCGCAAGGCAGCACCGTTCAACAGGGCACGATCATAAAGATGGAGAAGGAAAACGGGGGTGTCAGGCGCAATCGCGTTGATCTCATCGATCGTCGGCAAGCGCTTCTCGACGAATTGATGTTCGGTGAAGCCACCGACGACTCGCACCCACTGCGGTGCAGGGGTGACAGCGACCTGTCGGCGCAGCATGTCCAACGCATCAGCCAGGGATCGCACGCCGTCCCAGCGCAACTCCAGGTTGTAATTGAGGCCACCTCGAACCACATGAGTATGATTGTCGATCAATCCCGGCAGTACTTGCCGGCGTTTCAGATCAACCAATCTGGTTGTTGAGCCGGCCGAAGCAAGGATTTCACTATCCAAGCCGACCGCCAAAAACTTTCCGTCTTTGACGGCCATTGCCGTGGCGGCGGGATTGCCCCGGTCGAGCGTCGTGATCCGGCCATTGTGGAAAACAATATCGGGAATGGAATAAGCCACGAGGGCATCTCCTTTAATGATGATTTCTGCGACGCCCGTGCGTCCCGGAACGTTACTGAGCGCGGCGTGGACGCATGTATCGGGGCGACGCCAAGAAGCTCTCGGCGATTCGTCATACCGCGTCCTTCTTTATTTGATTTCTTCCCGGGAGCTGGCCAAGTACATGTTCGGTCGCCTGCGTTTTCGCGCAGGCTGTGGTGAAGGCCGTACCGTCAAAAAGCTGCTTGCTCACCGGGATAAGCTGTTCACCAATCAACATGCCGAGCAGGCCCAACAGTGCGACCAGTGGTGGCGCCGGCGAACGCACACTGAGCACGCTGTAGATAACGCCCACCAGCACGCCGGCGCTTAAAGAAAAGATATAGAGTTTCATGGTTCGCTTCTTCCACGGACGGACCTGTTTGTCCCGGGCGCAGCGATCGATTTCGATCGAGACATGGCGTGATTCGATCCAGTTCGAAGGTCAGATGTGCGCCCGCGCCCTTTAAGCAGTCGCCGCCTCGGGGGCAAGAACCTGTCCATGTTCCATCCGCTGCGGCGCCTTGTGCACCATGGTGTACGCATAGTCGACGCCCATGCCATAGGCTCCGGAGTGCTCGGTAACCAGCTCCATGAGGGCGTTATACGTTTCTTTATTTTTCCAGTCGCGTTGCCATTCCAGCACAACTTGTTGCCAGGTAACGGGCACGACGCCCGCCTGTATCATGCGCTGCATGGAGTAGTCATGAGCCTCCTGGCTCGTGCCACCCGATGCGTCGGCGACCATGTAAATCTCGTAGCCGCCTTCCAGCATCGCGGATAGGGCGAACGTGTTGTTGCAGACCTCGGTCCACAAGCCGGATACGACTACTTTCTTGCGGCCGTTTTTCTTGAGCGCGTCTCGCACTTTCTGGTCATCCCAGGAGTTCATCGAGCTACGCTCGAGAATGGGCGCCTCGGGAAACACCGCCAGCAGTTCAGGATAGGTATAGCCAGAGAAGCTTTCCGTTTCCACTGTGGTGATGATGGTGGGAATCGAGAAGATCTTCGCGCCTTTGGCCAACCCGACTGTGTTGTTCTTCAAGGTTTGTCGATCAATGCTTTGAACCCCAAATGCCATTTGCGGTTGTTGATCGATGAAAATCACTTGGCAGTTGTGCGGCGTGAGTAGTTCGAGTTTTGGATTGGTCATGTTGGATTTCCTGTAGAACATGCTTGTGCAGATAGTGACCGCCGCCAATGCATCGATGCCCGATCGACCATGGTGGCGCCTGAGGGCAGACGCCCTAGCTGTCCTGGGCCGTTGATGGCCAGGATCACGCTATTGCCATAACGGCGGTATCACTATCTCGCACACGGCCGACCAATAATTGGACAGTCTTGCCTTTATGGAAGAATCCTGCGGTCAAATGGGTGGTATAAGCTCGACGAGCACCTCGTGTATCGCGTTGCGGAGCCTATAGCGTGGAAAACAATCATTTGCACCCAAGAACCTTCGTACCAGAGGGTGACGAGGTCGTCGAGTTTGGCCCGTTTCGGCTGGACATGGCGGGACGTTTGCTGCAGCACAATGGGGCGGCTGTCAGGGAAAG
>JADMIO011609094.1_pt1 | contig 16032 bp, 13 predicted proteins | sample 8958161 | NCBI WGS metagenome assembly JADMIO01 (sample SAMN16585339, study PRJNA669376) | soil metagenome | isolation source: Crop rotation soil | place: USA: Cullars Rotation, Alabama | collected 2011
GCAGGCACCCGCCTCGTTGCGCGGAGCTAAACTCGCCGCCAGCCTGTCCGCTTCGATCCGTCCGCCCGCCGTCTCCGGCCTCTTCTACGACGCCGATCCTGCCGCGCTCCGGCGGACGGTGACGTCGTTCCTTCCGGCATCGGCATCGGCGCCGTTGCCGGAGCGCTCCTGGCGCGCGGTCCTCCTTCCGCACGCGGGACATCGCTATTCGGGTCGGGTCTGCGGCGTCGGCGTCGGGCACGGCGCCTGGCCGAAGACGATCCTGATCCTCGGCCCGAACCATCACGGCGTCGGCGCCGAGGCGTCGCTCTCGAACGCTACGGCATGGCGCACGCCGCTCGGCGACGTGCCGATCGCGAAGCCTCTCGTCGACGCGCTCCGGACCTCGTCGCGACGGATCGAGCTCGACGCGCTCGCCCACGCTCGCGAGCACGCGATCGAGGTCATCCTGCCGTTCCTCCAGGTCGTCCGGCCGGATGCGGAGGTCGCTTGCCTCTCGCTCGGCGCAGCCGACGTCTCGCTTTGCGCCGAGGTCGGCGCGGCGGTGGCGGCGACGATCAAGGACGTCGAGTCGAAGGGCGAGCGCGTCGCGATCGTCGTCTCCTCCGACTTCAGCCACTACCTCCCGAAAGCGACGAACTGGAAGCAGGACGAGCGGGCGATCGACGCCGTCCTCGCCGGCGACCCCGGCGAGCTCTTCGATCGCGTCCTGCGCCGCGAGCGGATCTCGATGTGCGGCATCCTCCCGGCAACGGCCCTCCTCTTCGCGCTGAAAGACCTCCCCCGCTCCGAGCCGACGCTCCTCGCGCACGCCGATTCGTCCGACGCGGGCGGCGACGCCAGCGCCGTCGTCGGGTACGCTGCGATCGGCTGGCGCGAGTCGGCGCCGTCTTGATCCGACGAAATCCCCGGCCTCCACGCCAAAGACTCCCGGGTCCCCGAAAGGAGCTCTCGTGAGAATCACCCACCTCTCGGCGGAATGTCTCCCGTTCGCGAAGACCGGCGGCCTCGGCGACGTCGTCGGCGCGCTGCCGAAGGCGCTCGCCCACCGCGGGCACGACGTCGACGTCTTCCTGCCGTTCCACCTGGAAGCCGCGCGATGGTTCCGGCGGCGGAACGATTGGCCCGAGCCGGCCGTCGCGCCTTACGACGTCTCGATCTACGGCCACACTTACAGGATCGGGCTCCTGCGCTCGAAGCTCCCCGGGAGCGACGTCCCGGTCTATTTCGTCGCGAACGACGGCCTCTTCCACCGCAAGACGATCTACGCGCCGAACGAGGTCGGCGAGGACGACGGCCTCTGGCGCTTCTCGCTCTTCGTCAGGGCCGCGGTCGAGGGGATGAAGCGGATGGGACACCGCCCGCAGGTCATGCACTCCCACGACTGGCATCCGGCGCTCGCGCCGATGCTCGGCGCGTGGAGCAGCTGGCGGGACCGCTTTTGGGACGACGTCTCCTCCGTCCTCACGCTCCACAACCTCGCGTACCAGGGCATCTATTCGCCGGACCTCTTCCCGATCCTGGGCCTGCCGGACGACGTCTGGCGCGGCGGGAACCTGGAGCACGGGAGCGCGCTCAACCTCCTGAAAGGCGCGATCGTCGCCGCCGACGTCATCAACGCCGTCTCGCCGACGTATTCCCGCGAGATCCGGACCCGCGAGGGCGGCTTCGGCCTGGAAGGCATCCTCTCCGCGCGGTCGGACCGTCTGACGGGCATCCTGAACGGCGTCGACACCGAGGTCTGGGACCCGGCGACGGACAAGTACATCCCGAAGCACTACTCGCTGGAGTCGATGGCGGGAAAGGCGGATTGCCGCGCCGCGCTCTGCCGCATCGCCGGGTTCGAGCCGGGCGACCCCGCGATGATCGTCGGCGCGATCGGACGGCTCACCGATCAGAAGGGGTTCGACCTCCTGCTCGAGGCGGCGCCGGAGCTGATCCGGCGCGGCGTGCGGATCGTGATGCTCGGCTCCGGCGAGGCGGGGCTCGAGGGCGGGATGAGGGTGATCGAGTCGCACGCGCCGGGTCGCTTCAAGGCGCTCGTCGGCTACGACGAAGCGCTCGCGCACAAGATCGAGGCGGGATCGGACGCGGTCTGCATGCCGTCGCGCTTCGAGCCGTGCGGCCTGACGCAGATGTACTCGCTCGCTTACGGCACGCCGCCGATCGTCCGGCGGACGGGCGGGCTGGCAGATTCCGTCGTCGGCTACGACGGCCAGAACCTCGACGACGCGACCGGCTTCGTCTTCGAGGACGCCTCGCCGCACGCGCTCGGCGCCGAGATCCTCTTCGCGCAGCGGATCTTCTTCCACAAGGAGCAGTGGAACCGGATCGTCGCGAACGGCATGAAGCAGAACTTCACGTGGGACCACAGCGCCGAGCAGTACGAGGGGCTCTATCGATGGGCGCGGGAGGTGCGTGGGCTTCCGTGGTGAGGTTCGCGCGCTTCACCTCACTTCGATCGTGCGGCGAGCGCGCTTCCTTCCGCTGATCCTCGTCCTCGTCCCTCTCGTCCCTTCCTTCCTCTACATCGTCCGGCATCGGTGGGTCCAGCCGATGTACGAGGACGACGCCGCGCTGATCGAGATGACGGTCCGCGCAGCGACGCACGGACAGCAGCTCGTCGGGCCTTACTCACGCTTCGGCTGGAGCCATCCCGGTCCCGCCGCCGCATACCTCCTCGCTCCCGTCTACGTCGCCGGCGGACGAAGGTCGCAGGCCCTGGTCCTCGGCTCGCTCCTCATCACGGCGGGAGCGTCGCTCCTCTTCGTGCTCGCTTCGACGTCGGCGGGCGGCGCCGCGGGCGGCTGGATCGCGACGACGGTCCTATCGGTGCTCCTCGCGGAGCTCGGACCGAGGATCGTCGCGAGCCCGTGGGGACCTCATCTGACGATCGTGCCGCTGGCGGCCTTCCTCGCCGTCGCGGCCGCGCTCGCGACCGGCTCGCCCCGATGGCTCCCGGTCGCCGCCGCCGTCGGCACGTTCCTCGTACAGACGCACCTCGGCCAGGTGCCGATCGTCTTCGCCGTCGGCGCTGCCGCGCTCGGCTTCGGGCTCGTCCGCGCGCGCGGCGAGCCGGATCGGTTTCGGCCGTTCCTTCGGCCGTCGATCGCGGCCGCGATCGTCCTCGCGATCGGCTGGGCGCCTCCCGCTCTCGAGCAGCTCACCCGGAAGCCCGGGAACCTCCGTCAGATCGCCGAGTTCCTGTCGACGTCGGGCGGGGCCCATCGCTGGGCGGAGGTCTTCGAAGGGCTCGCGCGGCAGATCGGATCGATCCCGATGGGGATCGCAAGGCTCACCGTGCCATCTACGTCTGACGAGCGGCTGCTCGGCGCGGGCACGTTCTTCCTTCTCCTCGTCGCCGCCCTGCCGGCAATCGCGGTCCTCTGCCGCGCTCGCGGCGACGACGTCCGTGCCGTTCCCGTCACGCTCGCGTCGCTCGCCGTCGCCGTCGCGATCTGGTCGGCAATCCATATCCGGGGCGAGGTCATCGACTACCTCCTGCTCTTCGGAGCCGCGGTCGCCGTGTTCGGCTGGACGGCCCTGGGCGCCGCGCTCGCGAGCTTCTCGCGCGGGACGCGGACCGCGCGGGGGATCGGCGTCGCGCTGGCGGCGGCGATCGTGGTCCTCGCGACGAAGTCCCAGATCCGGGAGCTCCGCGTCGATCCGCCGATGGCGACCCAGCCGCTCGCGCCGATCGACGCCCTTCGCTCCGACGTCGCCCGCTGGCTTCTCGAACAGCATGCCCGGCGTCCGCTCGTTCGCATCGCGACCCACGACGCCTGGATCCCGGCCGCGGGTCTTCTCAACGAGCTCGAGCGCGTCGGCGTCACGGCAGCCGTCGAGGACGACTGGGCTTCGATGTACCCCGACGCCTTCCACGCTCTGGGCTCGGAAGATCGGACGCTTCTCATCGGGAGCGCCACGTGGGCCGCCCAGCAGGAAGGCAGGCCGGATCTCCTTCTCGTCTCGAAGGCAGGCGCAACGGCCGTCCTGGCCGAGACGGATCGCGAGTGGCTTCCGAGGCACATCCATGCCGGTCCGCTCGAGCTCGTCGAGACCGTCGGTACCGTGGGCGACGCGCGGCACGTCGTCGAATCGGGAAAGCCGGTCGACGGCATGGTCTGGAACGATCCCGCCTTCGTCGTCCTGAAGGATCGCGCTTCGTTCTTGACGGTGAAGCTGCCGGTCGCGGAGGCGATCGGCGTCCTCGTTGCGGCGGACTCCGACGATACGTACCGCGTCCAGGGCTCTCTCGACGGCGTCAGCTGGACGGACGTCGGCGATGCGGGTCCGCTACCGGGGCCCGGCGTTCAGACGCGCGCGCTTTTCTCGCCGCGAATCTCTGGCGCGAGATTCCTGCGCGTCTCGGCTATCGCGGGCGACGGGAACTTTTCGCTCGCGAGGATCCAGGTGGTCGTGAAGTGACGTCGCCCGGCTTCGTCGCGGCGATGACGTAGGTCGGCAGGAGCTCGTCCCGGAACTTCCGCCAGACGTTGTAGTTCATGAAGTTCCCGGCGGTGAAGAGCACGACCAGATCAAGCTCGGGCAGGACCATCAGGAGCTGGCCGCCGTTGCCGTTCGCCTCGTACTGGCGGTAGACGCGCTCCCCCAGCTTGATCTGGTTGACGTGCCAGTTGTACCCGTCCGTCCCCTTCGACTTCATCGGGTGCGAGACGGTGCTCGTCTCGACCCACGCCTTGCTGACGAGACGCTTGCCGTGCCAGACGCCGCCGTCGAGATAGAGCTGCCCGAGCTTGAGCCAGTCGCGCGGACGGAGGTGCGTCCCGCCGCCGAGGTACGCCTCGCCGGTCGGCGTCAGGTTCAGGTGGTACGTGCGGAATCCGAGCGGGCGCGCGAGCGCTTCGTCGAAGAGCTCGACCAGCGGACGCTTCGTCGCGCGCTGGACCATCCCGCCGATCAGGTTGACGGCGCCGCTGCAATACGCGGCCGACTCGCCCGGCTCCTTCGCGAGCGGCAGGTCGAGCATGAAGCGATACCAGTCCGGCTGCGCCGTCTGCGACTGCATCTTGTCCTCGTTGCCGGGCGCGTCGTCGTCGTTCTCGTTGCACGGGAAGCCTCCCGTCATCGTCATCAGGTGCTCGAGCGTGAGCCGCGACTTCCGCGGATCGCCGCCCGTCGGCACCTCCGGGAAGAGCGAGTGGACGGGCGTCGACGGCTCGAGCTTCGCGCCGCGGTCCATCGCGATCCCGACCAGGACCGACGCCCACGTCTTGCCGCCCGAACGGATGTCGTGCCGGCGCTCCTTGTCGAAGCCGAAGAAGTACTCCTCGAGGACGAGCTTCCCGTGCCGCGCGATCAGGAGACCCTGGACGAGCGGCGACGTCTGCGGCCGCGGATCGGTGTCGAGGAGCTTCTGGACGAGCTCGCCGATCGGCTTCGCGTCCATGCCGACGTCGCCGAGCGCCGCGGTCGTCCAGCCGTCGTCCTCCGCGATCGGCGCCCGGTACCAGTAGCTCGATCCGGCCGGCGTCCGCGGGTAGTAGCCGATCGCGTCGTCGCGCGTCCTTCGCGTCAGCTCGAACGTCGCGCCGAAATCCGCGATCGGCAAGAGCAGCCGATCCGCCTTCTCGTCGAACGTCCCCTCGAGGAGCGTGCGGTCGCCTTGCAGGCTGACGAGCTTCACGCGCGGCCCGTCCGCGACGAGCTTCAGCCGTCCGTTGCGGTAGTAGCCGTCGGGGTTGCGCAGGACGGCGCTCAGGCCGCCGTCACTCTCCGCTCGAACGTCGACGTAGAGCGTGACGGCTTCGTCGAGCGGCTCGACCTTCCCGCGGTAGACGTCGCGGCCGATCCGGACGAGATCGAGGGGCGTCGCCCACGCGACGCCGGTCGCCGCGCCGACCGCCTGCTTCCAGACCCCGCGGAGCCGCTGGCCGGAGGCGTCGCGACGGCCGGTGAACGACCCCTGCTTGCCGGCGAGATCGAACGAGAAACCGTCGCCGTCGACGACGACTTTCGCGTGGACGCCGCCGACCGTGGCGCGCCAGCCGTCCGCGCCTCGCGCGAGCGTCAGCTCGCCGCGGACCTCCGGCCCGAACGATCGCGTCGCTCCCCAGAGCCCGACGAGCGGCGAATCGGCCGCTCGCAGCGGGGCGAAGGAGAGGAGTGTCAGAAGGACCCCGAAACGCCTCATCGCGGAAGCTCCCTTCGTTTGACGAAGCTAGCTCTTCGAGGTTTCGTCCGTCTTGAACGGAACAAACACGGGCGCGGCGGCTCTCCGGAGCGCTCGGTAGGCACGGGGCGTCTCGCCGAACGCCCGCTTGAAGCGTCTCGACAGGTGGCTCTGATCGGCGAAGCCGGAGCGATCCGCGATCTCGGCGAGCGGCGCGCGCGTCTCGACGAGGAGCGCCGCGGCGCGCTCGAGACGGCACCTTCGCAGGTAGTCGCCGGGTGCGCATCGGAAATGGCGTCTGAAGGCGCGCGTCAGGTGGACGGGGTGGACGCCGGCGACGGCGGCGATCTCGCCGAGCGAGAGGTCGTCGCCGCAGGCGTCGCGGAGGAGCTCCTTCGCGCGGCGGAGCCAGCCGGGCGGCGCGCCGCGCTCGACCGGCCGCGACGTCCCGAAGCGCGCCAGGAGCTCGGTCGCGAGCCCCTCGACGATCGGCGCCGAGGCGTCCGCGGCGGCGATCTCGCGGGACAGCCGGCGCGCGAGCGCGACGACCGGCGCCGCGGCGAGGACGGGACGCTCCGGCAGCTCGGTCCACTCGGCGACGCGCTCGAGCGCGCGCCGCGAGATCGAGAGCGTCACGAACCGGCCGCCGAGCGAGACGAAGCGGTCGCGGTGCGTCGTGCCGGGCGGGTTGTAGACGAGACACGGCGCGCCGCAAGGGTCCTTCGACGCCGCGGTCAGATAGGCCCCGTCGAGGACCAGGACGGCGTGCGCCTCCTCGTGCGTGTGGGGGACGACCTCGCGCTCCGGCACGGTGGGCGCGAAATGCGCGACGGTGAAGCCGCGCACGTCGAGCGATGCCGACGTCCGGCCGAAGAACGTCCCGAACGGGAGGACCTTGTCCGCGGGCGCCTCCTCAGTCGGGGAGCATGACGATCAGGTACTTGCTGCCGCGCCAGAACTGAGCCGAGTCGCTGACCTTCAGGACGGACGCGTTCGGACCCGCGTCCTCGAGCGTATAGCTCTCCTTCGGGTGGTCCGACAGGACGCGCGCCTTCTTCGCCGCGGCGGCGACCGGGAACTCCGTCTCCTTCGTCAGGTCGATCTCGCGGAAGACCTCGGGGTCGAACTTCCCGGTTCGGAGCCAGCCGCCTCCGAGGCCCAGGACGGAGCCCTTCTTCTCGATGAGTCCCTTCTTCTTCAGCTCTTCCTTCTTCGCGATCGCGACGTAGGCCTTGTTCAGCTCCTTCGTCTGCGTCTCGATCGTCCCTTCCTTCTGCTTGATCGCCTCGGCCTGCTCCTCGACGGTCTTCGTCAGGTGGAGGACCTTCTCCTCCAGCGTCGCGATGACCTGCTGCTTCTGCTCCAGCGAGCCCTTCAGCTCGTCGATCAGGATCTCGAGGACCGACGAGTGGTGCATCAGCGCGGCCGTGACCTGTCCCGACGCCTTCGCCTTCGCCTCTGCCGCCTTCTTCTCCTTCTCGAGCTTGTCGAGCTTGGCCAGGTTCTCGTTCACGGCCTTCTTGATCGCCGCGAGCTCGGCCGTCAGGCGCTCCTTCTGGCCGACGTTCCCCTTCCCTTCCTGGGCGATGTCGATGGAGCTCTGGATGGCCTTCAGCTCCTTGCCGCGGAGATCGGCGAGCGACTTCTCGACGTCGTTGAGCGTCGACTGCATCTCGGTCGACGCCGCGCTGCTCTTCGTCGACGTCTCCTCCAGCTTCTTCTTCTCCTCGGTGAGCTTCTGGTTCTCCGCCTTCAGCTGCTCCATCTCCTTCTTGGACGTACAGCCGGAGAGGGACAGGACGGCGACGAAAAGGACCAGAGGGTTGGACCAGCGACGACGCATCTCGACTCCTCCTCGAACGATTGCGCAAGAGTAGCAGCCTCCCTCCTCGCCGCCGAGTCGCGGCGGCGGAACTCGCTTAAACTCCGCGCCGCTTCCCCGCAACCAGCGGGAACTCGGAGGGTTTCCATGAACATCTGCATGGTCGGCACCGGGTACGTCGGGCTCGTGACCGGCGCGTGCCTCGCCGACTTCGGGATGGACGTCACCTGCGTCGACAAGGACGAGACGAAGATCGAGCTCCTGAAGCGCGGGATCTCGCCCATCTACGAGCCCGGGCTCGAGGAGCTCATCCACAAGAACGAGAAGGCCGGGCGTCTCCGGTTCACCACCGACATCGGGACGGCCGTCGAGCGCTGCCTCGTCATCTTCATCGCCGTCGGGACGCCGCCGAAAAACGACGGCTCGCCGGACCTCTCGTTCATCTTCCAGGTCGCCGACTCGATCGCTCAGCACATGAACGGCTACAAGGTCGTCGTCACGAAGTCGACGGTCCCGACGGGGACCGGCGCGCAGATCGAGGAGATCCTCCGGACGAAGAACGGACGCCACAAGTTCTCCGTCGTCTCGAACCCGGAGTTCCTGCGCGAGGGATCAGCGATCGAGGACTTCATGCGCCCCGATCGCGTCGTGATCGGCTCGCGCGACGAGGAGGCGATCGCGATCGTCAAGGACGTCTACTCGCCGCTCTCGATCGCCGGCGTCCCGTTCGTCGTGACGGACGTCGAGTCCGCCGAGCTGATCAAGTACGCCTCGAACGGCTTCCTCGCGCTCAAGATCTCGTTCATCAACGAGGTCGCGGCGATGTGCGAGAAGATGGGCGCCGACGTCAAGGACGTGGCGCGCGGGATGGGGCTCGACAAGAGGATCGCCCCGCAGTTCCTGCTGCCGGGCCCCGGCTACGGCGGCTCGTGCTTCCCGAAAGACTCCTCCGCCGTCGTCGACCTCGCGAAGAAGCACGGCTATCGCTTCCAGATCATGGAGTCGGTCCTCGCGGTGAACGAGGAGGTCAAAGCGCGGATGATCGACAAGGTCGCCGCCGTCGCCGGGAGCCTCGACGGGAAGCGGGTCGCGGTCCTCGGGATCGCCTTCAAGCCGGAGACCGACGACATCCGCGAGAGCGCCAGCATGAAGCTGATCCGCGACCTGAAGTCGCGCGGCGCGAAGGTCACCGCGTTCGACCCCGCCGCGATGGAGAACGCGAAAAAGGAGCTCGACGGCGTCGACTTCGCGTCGGAGCCTTACGCGTGCGCCGAGGGCGCCGACGTCCTGGTCCTCGCGACGGACTGGAACCAGTTCCGGAAGCTCGATCTCAACCGGCTCGAAGGGACGATGAAGGGGAAGTCGTTCGTCGACCTCCGGAACCTCTACGAGCCGAAGGAGATGAAGAAGCTCGGCTGGAACTACGTGGGGCTCGGGAGGGGCTGAGGCCGTCCCGGGAGGGACGAATCGCGTCTGCGACGGCTCTCCGCGCGGTTGGCCGAGCGCACCGACGGGGAGCGCTCACTCCCCGTCGGGGAGGTTTGACGCCGCCAGCCACGCCGAGAGCCGAGCAGACGCTACTTTTTTCGTCCGGGGAAAACCCCGATTACTTCTTCCGCCGGTATATCAGGACTCGCTCCGTGATCTCTCCCCCCTGCCGCGTCGTCTGAAGGCGCGTCATGACGTCGCCGTCGTCCGTGACCGTCGTGTGGGTCGTCTGAATGACGTCGATCAGGTTCTGGGCCTTCATCTTGACGATCTGCTCGAGGAGCCGGCCGCCGGCTTTCCACTCGAGCGAGATGTTCCCCGTCTGCCCCTTCGCGATCTCCCGCGCGACGGGCACGCCGTCGGGCGTCAGGACGAGCGGCTCGCCGATCGGAGCGCCGTCGAAGAGACGCTGCGTCGAAAGCTGACGACCTTTCATCTCGATCTTCAGATCGACCATCTTCATCGAGTCCGGAACGTTCTTGCTGGCCTTCTCGTCCAGCTTCCAGAGTCCCTCGATCGGCATGACATAAGCCATCGCCGAGAAGGACCACAGGACGCACAACGCAGCCGCGAGAAACGTGACGCGTCTCATCATTCCCCTCTCCTTCGCTCCACGTCTATTCTGCACCCAAAAAGTCGAACCGGGGGAGCCGACCGACACCCCCTAGAATCCGGGAAATGCGCATCGTCGTCACCGGCGCCGCCGGTTTCCTCGGGAGCCATCTGTCCGACCGACTCCTCGGCGAAGGGCACGAGGTCGTCGGTCTCGACAACCTGATCACCGGCGACGTCAAGAACATCGCTCACCTCGCCGGAGAGCCTCGCTTCCGGTTCGTTCGCCACGACGTCACCGAGTACATCTACCTCGATGGCCCGGTGGACGCGATCCTCCACTTCGCCTCGCCCGCATCGCCGATCGACTACCTGCAGATCCCGATCCAGACGCTGAAGGTCGGCGCGCTCGGGACGCACAAGGCGCTCGGTCTGGCTCGCGCGAAGAAGGCGCGGTTCCTCCTCGCCTCCACGTCAGAGGTCTACGGCGACCCGCTCGTCCATCCGCAGCCCGAGACGTACTGGGGAAACGTCAACCCCGTCGGGCCGCGCGGCTGCTACGACGAGGCTAAGCGCTTCGCCGAGGCGATGACGATCGCCTACCGCAACTTCCACGGCATCGAGACCCGGATCGTCCGGATCTTCAACACCTACGGCCCCCGGATGCGTCCGAACGACGGCCGGATCGTCCCGTCGCTGATCGGCCAGGCGCTCCGCGGCGAGCCGCTGACCGTCTTCGGCGACGGCTCGCAGACGCGCTCGTTCTGCTACGTCTCGGACCTGATCGACGGCATCTATCGCCTGCTTCTGTCCGACCTCGCCGACCCGTGCAACATCGGGAACCCTTCCGAGATGACGGTCCTGCAGTTCGCCGAGGCGATCCGCGACCTGACCGGCGGCAAGGCGACGATCATCCACAAGCCGCTCCCCGTCGACGATCCGAAGCAGCGGCGTCCGGACATCACGCAAGCGAAGGCGAAGCTGGGCTGGGAGCCGAAGGTCCCGCTCCGCGAGGGGCTCGAGAAGACCCTGGCCTACTTCAAGGGACGGGCTTAGAACCGGTAGAAGAGCGAAGCGGAGAGCTGGCGCGACGCGCGCCCGACGTCGAACGAGAGATCGAGCGAGATGCGGCGATCGAACGTCGCGCCGATGCCGCCCGAGAACCGGTCGTCGGGACGTCCGCCGTCGAACACTTTCCGCACCGCCGAGGAGTACGGCGGGTCGACGAGGTCGTACGCGGCGGACGCGTCGCGCGCCACGAGGTTCGCCGTGACGCCGTGGGCCGGCTCGCGGTGCCAGCCGACCCGGAACGCGAGGCGAAGACGGTCGGCCGCCGCGACGTACTCGACGCCCAGACGCGGCACCACGACGTCGCGCGGGCGCGAGAGGTCCGCGAACGTCTTCACCGCGAGGTCGCTCCCCGTGACGATGCCGCAGTACGGCACGACCGCACGCGGCGCGTCCGACACGCCGCTGTAGCGGATCCACTGCCCTTCGACCGCGACGGTGAGCCCCGGCAGCGGCTGCGACGCGCCGCCGACGGCGACGTCGGCCGGGACGCCGAAGGCGACCTCGCTCTCGGCGGGAGGCGGCACGGCGCCCAAAACGCATTCATTCGGCACGGGCCCGCTCGTCTCGGACGTGCTGCGGACCAACAGTGTCCCGTGGCGACGCGCCGAGAAGCGCGCGGACGCGCCGGCGGTCAGGAGTCCCTGGGCCAGGACGTCCGCGTGGATGCCGACGATCCCGCCGAGAGCGACGCCGTCGAGCCCGCGGACGTCGATCTCCTGCGTGATGCGCTGCGTCTGGAGCGCCGAGATGAACGTCCGGCTGACGATGCGGTGTTGCCCGCCGGCGTCGCCCGCGACGTCGAACGCGATCCGCCCCGCCGTGATTCCGAATCCGAGCCGGAATCTCTCGTTGAGCCGATAGGCCACCGAGAAACCGAGGAGACGGTTCGTGAGCGAGACCGTCCCGAGCTCGCGGTACTCGAAGAGGTAGTCGCGCCGCGTCGTGCCGCCGCTCGATCGGTTGTCGCGCAGCTCGACGTACGCGTAGCCGTCCTCGCCCGGATCGGCGCGGAAGCCGAGGTTCTCGGCATACGTGAGCGCGACGACGAATCGCGACGAGATCGGGACGACGACGCCCGCGTACTCGACGGCCGACCGTGTGTCCGAGAGACCGAAGCTCGCCGTCCGGACCTCGGGATAGGGAACGACGAAGTTCGGGCCGGTCGCCGTCGCGCGCGCGGTCGCGAGCTCGATCTGGTTGTCGAAGCGCTTGAGCGAGACGCCAACCTCGATCGACGAGAGGAGCCCGAGCCCCGCCGGGTTCGCGAGCGCGGCCGTGGCGTCGTCGGCGATCGCGGTGAACGCGCCTCCCATCGCCAGCGACTTTCCGCCAGGGTTCGCGACGTTGAACGGGATCTTCGAGAGGAGCGCCGACTCGAACTGTGCTTGCCCGACGGCGGGCGACATCAGCGCGAGAGCCCCGACGGCGAGGACGAGGCGTCTCAACGCAGCGTCTCCCGGAGCTCCGCGATCGTGAGAAACGAGAAAGTGGCATCCGAGGCAACTCCTGCCGAAACCGACGCGGTCCGTTCCTCGGTCCGGCCGTTCGCCGCGCACCGAACGACGACGCGGTAGCGCCCGGGCGCGAGGTCGCGAACGACGAACGGCGTCGTCGCGGGCGGCGGCACCGGCACCGAGGCGCCTGTCCGGAGCTCCGTCACCGAAACGACGCGCGCCCACGGCGTCGCGACGAGACGAAGCTCGCCCCCGGGCGACGGGGCGGGAGCCGCGGCGGGGACGAAGAGCGGCGCAGGCGGCGTCTCCCGGACGGCCGGCGCCGGCGTCGGCCGGACGAGCGTCGCGCTCTTCTCGGCCGGCTTTCGCAGAAAAGAGAAGAGGACGAGGAAGCCGACGAGCGCGGCGAGCGTGATCGTCCCGGCGACCGTTCTCCCGAGCGGAGTCGACAGCACCCGCGTCGGAGATCTCTTCACGACGAGCCCCGTCGCGACCGTCGGATCGTTCGACTCTCGCGACTCGGGCAGCGGCAGCGGCCGCTTGCCGCTCGCCTCGACCGACGACGTCCGGTGGACGTTGACCAGCTTGTCGACGATCTCGCGATAGCTCCTCGGACGGTCCTCGCGCCTCTTCGAAAGCATCTGCGCGATGAGCCGCACGAGCTCCATCGGGAGCGCGGGCGTCCCGGCCGGCGCGGCGACCGGCGGCGCGGGCGTATTGAGGTGCGCCGCGATGTACTCGACAGGCGCCTTCCCCTCGAACGGCCGGTGTCCCGACAGGACCTGGTAAAAGATGACACCGAGGCTGTAAACGTCGCTCCGCCAGTCAAGATCGGCGCCGTGTCCCATCGCCCCGAGCTGCTCCGGAGACCCGTAAGCCACCTTCCCCAGGAAGAACCCCGTCGCCGTGAGGGACTCGAGCCCCGTCGGCGCCTCGAACATCTTCGCGACGCCGAAGTCGAGGAGCTTCACGATCCGCTCGCCGCCGCGCTCGATCACGAAGATGTTGTCGGGCGAGAGGTCGCGGTGGACGATCCCGCGGCTCGCGAGGAGCTCCATCCCGTGCGCCGCCTGGATCAGGAGCGGGACGGTCTCGGGAAACGGCCGACCGGCGAAGCTCGTGAGCGGCACGCCGTCGAGGAACTCCATCGCGAGGTACGGCGTCCCGTCCTCCTCGCCGATCTCGTAGAAGGAGACGATATTGACGTGGAGCAAACCCTTGAGGATGTCCGCCTCACGGGTAAACCGGACGCGCGCCTCGCTGACGTGCCCGGCGCTGTCGTCGGCCGCCGCCTCGGTCCCGCGGATCACCTTCAGCGCGACCTCGCGCCCGTCGCGCTCGTCGACCGCGCGGTAGACGACCCCCATCCCGCCTCGTCCGACGCGCTTCAGGATCTTGTAGTGCGCGATCCGCTCGACGGCGGTCCCGGCCCCGGCCACGACCGGATTGTCCACGATGCCGAGCGGGCGCCAAGCGTATAAGTCCGTCAAAAGAGCGTGATGCGACTCGTGTCGTTCGTCCTCCTTGCCGCGGGCCTCGCCGACCCGCCAGCCGTCCGCGACGTCACGGTCCCGGTGCTCGACCGCCTGGAAGGAGCTGTCGCGGACGTTTCCGTCTGCCGCATCGTCGAAGACGCGTGTACGGCGCTGACGACGCGGCGCGACGGCGCGGACGTCGTCTTCGGGCTGCCGAAGGGCGAGCCCGCGAAAGTCACAGTCTCGGCGCCCGGGTTTCGATCCGCAGACGTCGAGGTCGCCGAGGACGTCACGAAGGTCCCGACGGTCACGCTCCGAGCCACGAGCGGGCTGACCGCACGGCTCGGCTCGCCTGACGCCAAGCATCGCCTCGCGATCGAGCTGCGAGCCGAGGCGAGGGTCGAGAAGCCCACGCGTCGGTACCAGGAGCTGGGGCCCTTCCGGAGAGAGCTCGAGCCCCATCCACAGCACGTCGCTTTGCGGATCGAGGACCTCCCGCCCGGCGAGTACTTCCTCCGCGCGGCGCCACCGGCGAACGGACCCGGTGGTCGCTCGATTCGAAGGAGCTCGTCGAAGCCGAAGGCGACTGGTGCGGCGAGACGTTCCTCGACGTGACGGCCGAGCGCCGGCCGCGGGTCTCCGGGCGGCTCGTCGACCGCGACGGGAAGCCCGTCGCCGGCATCCCGGTGATGGCGCACGCCTCGAAGCCGGGAACTTCTTCCAAGATCGGCGCCGACTTCAGCGAGGCCGAGTCCGAAAAGGACGGCTCCTTCTCGCTCCGGCTCGGCCGCCGCGGACCGTGGCGACTCGCCTTTCAGGCCAGCGGATACCGCGCCGTCGCGCGGGAGCTTTCCGCGAGCGACACGAAGAAGGACGAGATCGATCTCGGCGCGATCGAGATCTCGCGAGGCACCGCCGTGCGGGGACGCGTCGTGGAAGCCGTCTCCGGAAAACCGGTGGGCGGCGCGCGCGTCATCGGTGAGGAGGTCTCCGATTCGCAGGTGAGCCAGAAGCCCGACCACGCCGACTCGTACACGAAGGGCTCGTCGGAAGCGGACGGGACCTTCGAGCTCTTCGGCTTTCCAGAAGGCAGCACCGTCCAGCTGACGGTCGCTCATCCGGACTTCGCGGAGGCCCAGGTGCGGTTCGCCGCCGGGACCGACTCCGCCGAGGTCCGGCTCGGCGCCGGCGGGACGATCGAAGGCACGGTCTGCGGCCCGACCGGAGAGCTCGCCGGAGCGACGGTCTCGGTGACGGGGCCGTCGTCCCGCCGGGAGCCGGTATCCGTCAATGCATCGGGCCGCTTCCGGATCGAGAAGGTCACGCCCGGCCGATGGCTGGTCATCGCCCAGCCGGCGCGCTCGTTCCGCTGGGCGGGGCTCACCCTCGGGCGCGAAACCGTGACGGTCGAGGAGGGGGCGGCCTCGGAAGTCCGCGTCGGCTGCGGATCGATCGTGGTCTCGGGGACCGTCCTCGTAGACGGGAAGCCGGCCACGGAAGTCGCCTGCCAGATCATCCGTGCGCGAGGCAACGCCTCGGCGTTCCAGACCGACGCGAACGGCCGGTTCACGACCACCGTCTCGACGCCGGGGCTCTACCGCATCACCGCGCACGACGGATTCACCCGGACGGCATGCGACGTTCCGGAGAAAGGCGCCACGTGTACGTTCGATCTGATGCCCTACCCGCGGTGATACCGACGGCGCGCGCCCGTCCGTCAGAAACGCCTGAGGAGTCCCGATGAAGCTCATCACCTTCGTTCTTCTGGCCGTCCCCCTCGTCGACGAAGCCGCCCTCACACGCGACGTGTCGCTCTCGATCATCGATCGACTCGGCCGCGCCGTCCCCGACGTGGCCGCGTGCCGCATCGCCGGCGAGACGTGCGCGCCGCTGAAGACGCGGCGCGATGGCGACGACGTCGTCCTCGCGCTGCCGAAGGGCGAGCCGGTGAAGGTCCGTGTCTCGGCTCCGGGCTTCGAGACCTTTCCAGCACAGTGGGATCCGAAGCTTGGAATTCACGTGACTTGAAGTCGCGGC
>JADMIO012807562.1_pt1 | contig 16032 bp, 12 predicted proteins | sample 8958161 | NCBI WGS metagenome assembly JADMIO01 (sample SAMN16585339, study PRJNA669376) | soil metagenome | isolation source: Crop rotation soil | place: USA: Cullars Rotation, Alabama | collected 2011
CTTTCCCCGATTGCCCGCTCCTCCTTAAAGAATCTCACGCTCTCCTCAATCGAAAGCTTTAACACCTCCGCGATGTTCCGCCCGTGCCATGTCACTTCCAGCGTCTCTTCTCGATAACGCCGTCCTTTGCAGGCAGGGCAGGTCACCTCGACATCCGGCATGAACGAGAGCTGCGTCACGATCGTCCCGTCCCCCGCACATTCTTCGCAGCGGCCACCCTTCACATTAAAGCTGAAGGTCGACGGACCGAACCCGCGCTTCTTCGCTTCCTCCGTTTGCGCAAACAATTCACGAATCGCATCGTAAATCCCCACGTACGTCGCGGGATTTGACCGCGGCGAGCGGCCGATGGGCGATTGATCGATGTCAATCACATCATCCACCGCCTCGTGTCCTTCCAGCGTCTCATGCGCTCCTGCCAATATCCGGCTGTCGTACCGCAGTGACGCCAGCTTTTTGTAAACAATGTCGTGCACCAGCGAACTTTTCCCCGATCCCGAAGCTCCCGTCACACACACCAGCATCCCGAGCGGAATCTCCACATCCAGATTCTGCAAATTGTTCTGTCGCGCTCCACGCACTCGCAGGAGCTGCCCGTTGCGTTCGCGGCGCTTTGCTGGCATTTCAATTCTCTTGTCCCCCCGCAGATAGGCACCCGTGAGTGACTTCGGGTCTTTCAACGCTTTGTTCGGCACCCCCTCCGCCACCACTTCTCCACCATGAACCCCCGGCCCGGGACCAATCTCGATCAGCCAATCCGCCGCGCGAATCGTCTCCTCATCATGTTCCACCACCACCACAGTATTTCCCAGGTCACGAAGCCTTTCGAGCGTCGCGATCATCTTGGAGTTGTCTTTTGGATGTAGACCGATGCTCGGCTCATCCAGCACGTACAGCATTCCCATCAATCCCGATCCTATTTGTGTCGACAGCCGAATCCGCTGCGACTCCCCTCCCGACAAAGTCCCGGAGCGCCGGTTCAAGTTGAGATAGTCCAGCCCAATTCCAATCAGCAGCTCAACCCGCCCTTCAATCTCACGCAGGACCGTCGTGGCAACCGCCGTCTTGTCCGCGGAAAGATCCAGTCCTCCGAGCCATTTCTGCAATTCCCTCAAGTGAAGATCGCCCGCCTCAGGCAACCTCTTTCCTCCCACCCGCACAAGGCTCCGAGTCTTGCGCAACCGCGCCCCGCCACAATCCGGACAATCATAATCCACCATCACCTTCTGCAGGTACTCCTCCATTCCATCCCGGCTGCTCCCCTGCTTCTGATACCAACGATAGTTTCTCTCGATTTGCGGAATGATCCCCTGGAACGCCATTTTTTTCCCCGCGTGCTGCTCCCCCTGCCGTGCTCCGGGTGGCACTAAAATTTTAATCTTCTCACCTTTGCTTCCGTAAAAAATTAAATCTTTAACTTTTTTCGACAGTTCGGAAAAAGGCGCCTCCAGGCTGAAGTCATAATGTTCCGCAAGGCTGTACAGCCATCTCCCGCCCCACGCATTTTTGTCATGGTTGAACGCCTCCTTCACAATCGCCCCATCCCCCAAACTCCGGCTTGGATCAGGCACCAGCAGCGTTGGATGCACCCGCTTGGATGTCCCCAAACCAGCACAGGTTCGGCACGCGCCTGCCGGATCATTAAAAGTAAAGTTGCCGTGATGCAGCGTAGCGGAAATCAGGTGATGCTCTGCGCAGCCGAAATCTTTCCAGAACTTTTTCTGTTGATGCCCGGAAAGCCCCTCAGCATGAAATGAAAAAAATCCATCCCCGACCTTCGAACCATGCTCGATCGCCGCCAGCACGTGACGATCAATATCCGGTCCCACCACGAACCGATCAAGGATTGCTTCCACGTACGGATGTTCGTCCTCCTCAATCTCGAAGTGATTTCCCAGGTCCCGCTCCACGCCATCCACACGCACCCGTCGATAACCCTGCAACCGCACCTGTTCAAACACGTACTCCCAGCTCTCACCGTAAATCTCGAACACCGGGGCGCGCAGTTCCACTTCCGTCCTTGCCGTCAGTTGCAACACTCGCTCCAGCATCTGCCGTGGTGAACGTGTGGCCACCCCTTCCTGGCAACGTGGGCAGTGCGGTCTCCCAAGGGTTGCATATAACATTCTCAGGTAATCCCAAAGATCCGTCATCGTCCCAACCGTCGAACGCGGATTGCTCCCAACCGTTTTCTGGTCGATCGAAATCACAGGCGATAAACCATGCACGAAATCCACATCCGGTTTCCGCAACTGATTCACGAATCGCTTCGCGTAAGCCGACATCGACGCCAGCAACCGCCGCTGTCCCTCCGCGTACAGCGTATCAAACGCGAGTGACGATTTCCCCGAACCGGAAACGCCAGTGATTACCACCAGTTTGTTCCGTGGGAATTCCACCGTAACATTTCGAAGATTATTCTCCCGCGCCCCCTGGATCAGCAGCGTCGTCCGCATCGATTCATCCTGCGCCTGCTTCACTCTTCCTCCCACAAATACGCAGGCTCCTCCACCTCCACTCGGCTCAGCTTGGTCAGTGCGAACGGGGCCGAAAATTTTCCAATCCGCTCCTTCTCCTCCAGCCATTCACAGGCCGATTCCAAATGCCACGGAAACAGTTGCGAATGCGCGAAGTAATCCGAAAGTTCGCTCAACGGCACCAGCCGCTTCTCCCGTTTCAGGTACCGCAACACCGGCTGCAACCGCTCTTCGGCATGCTTCTCCAAATACGTTTCGAACCCTGCCAGTTTCTTTTTCAGTCCTGCCCCCGTTCGCGGTCCTTTGAGCAAATTGACGTAAAGGTCCTTCATCACCTTCGGCGCCAATTGCAATGCCCTGTGAATCATCAATCCCTCGTACACCTCTCCTGCCGAAATCACTTCCGCTGCTGCCACACAATGCGCACACCCCAGCAGCTCCTGGAATGCCAGTTCAAAGTCCTTCTCATCCTCCAGCAAACGCCGCGCGTGCCTTTGACAATGAACCAGCCACGTCGTTGCAATGCACAATTCCCGTTCCTGGTCTTTCCGCGCCAGCGTGTCTGCCTCTTCAAACCATTTCACCAACGCCGGGTCCTCGCTATAAACCAGCTTTCGCTTCGCAAAGTAACTGTAACGAAATGCAGTTCGTGCTGAGCCCTCCACCATTCGCTTGAATCGAGTTCGTGGAATTAGCTCGACATGCAGGTTCACCCCTTCCTCAACCAGACTCCGGAAAATCCGCGGATCCTCTCCATCCGCTCGTAACCGCTTCGTCACCCCATCCTTCTCAATCAGCCACAGCCCAATCGCGTCCTTCCGCCAAATTGTCTCCTCTGTCAAACTCCCCACCAGCACCGCCGCCAGTATATTCGGGTCCTTCCGCACCCGCTCCAGGAACAACTCCAGCCCCTTCTCAAACCGCCTCAATTTCTCCCTGCGATTCATCCCCCTCTCAAACCCGATTTTCCCAACTTTGTAAAGAACTGGTGCAACTTACAAATCGTCGTAACAATTATTGAATCTCTATTTCCTCAGGAGGAAAGTAGCGTTAATGAACGAACTCAAACTCAAATTGACGGCTGTACGACCTTTATGAAACGAAATCGCGCAATCATTCCGGTCCTTTTTGTTGCCCTGCTCTTCTCCCCCCTTATTTCGACTGCGGACGACGCGAAACTAATGAATGCTGTGCTTGGCGAGGACAGCAAAGCAGTAGAAAAGCTTTTGAGGGAGGGAGTTCCTGCGTCATTTGAAGACCCGCAAACAGGGAGCACACCGCTCATTAGTGCGGTCGCAAGTCTCAATGACAATATCGTCCGCTTATTGCTTGATCATGGCGCAAAGCCGGAGCACCTCACCAAAGCTGGGGATACTGCCATTCACACCGCCGCTTACAACGCACCAGAGAAAATTCTGAAGCTACTTCTAAAAACGAAGCCGGACGTAAATCTGAAAAATGGCGGCGGGGCCACTCCTTTAATGATGGCGGCTTTGTCCGGGAACACCCTAGCGGCAAAAGCTTTACTAGAAGCAAAAGCTAAAGTGGACATCACCACTCCCAATGGCACTACCGCACTGATATTGGCCGCGATGGAAGGCTCACACACCACAACCGTAAGAAAAAACGAAGTTGCCACCTCCCTACTGAAAGCCAAGGCCGATCCGAATCATCGCGATGACCAAAACCAAAGTGCGCTCTATTTCGCCGTAAAGAATCAGAATGAGACTTTGGTAAAGTCGCTGCTGGAACACGGAGCAATCATCACTGCAGACTCCAAAAAGGACGAAATCATTTGGGAAGCCGCCCGAACCAATCCAAATGCGAAGATATTCGCCGCACTCGAAACCGCTTCTAAAAAACTTCGCGTACAGAAAGATAATTAGAGTTATTGTTCCACCGCGTTTCAAAACGCCAGCGTTCGTTGACAAGAATACATCCTGCAGTTGAAATTCCTCGTATGTCCGTCAAGCGCTATTGCATCGCCAGCTTGGGATGGATACTCCTCTCTCTCTTATTCTTCACTTTTTATTGCAATCTTAGCTTCCTGTTTGTCGGCCTGTTTCTACTTTACGTGGGACTTTTTGCCTTTGCCGTGGGCTGGGTTGCCTTCGGTATCCAGAGGTGGCGAGCCTCGCATCAAGCCACTTTTTTACTTGCGGCCTTGCCTGTCCTCACGTTGGGCGCTTATTTGTGGCACTCCGGCTTCTCACTCGGGCATCAACTTTATTTCATGATACAAAAGCCCCATTTCCAGCGAGTCGTTCGTGAATGGAAAAGCGGGACTAAGACGCAATCAATAGTAAATCCCCTGTTGACCTGCGATGTTCGCGTTGAGTCCGACCCGGAATTAAGAATCGCCTTTATTCAGGGTGGTATCCTCGACAACTTTGGGGCCGTTATCTACGACGAATCAGATGAGTTGGCCACTTTGGCAGAGTTCAAAGCCTCGACTCACGATCCATCTCAAAGCAGTTCCAAAATCCGTCACCTTTTAAAGATCTTCGGAGGCGACGTAATATCTTGTCAACGTCTTCAAAAGCACTGGTACTATTGCTCTTTCACATAAGCTCTTCTCTCTCCCTCTTCTTAGAGCAAGGCCACTTCAATGGAAGTCTATAAAGGGTGAGAAGTGAAAAACTAAGAAAAGAACCAAAACAGTAAACTGTTTAAGTAGCCTGCGCTGATCCTTTGGCCGGATTTTGCTGCATTTGCTTTTTTACTTTCCGTGAAAATACAAGAAGGACTCCTTGGAAAAGAGCAACCGTCGTACTTCGAGCTGCACCGACGGAGCAGCTTTCATATTGAGATGCGTATTTTTCCAGCTCTCCACCTGTGGGATGGTAACGCGTAATTATCTCAGCGGATAGCCAGGCTGTGGAAGCCAAACACGCCGCGGCAAGAAGGCAAAGTGCGCAGGTCAATCCCGCAATTAAATTGATCGCAAATAGTGGTCTCATGAAACGATTCGTAACCGCTTCAATGGATCGCAATCATCGAACTCGCAGGAAACTGGGCACTCAAAAGGAGTATTGCTGCGCGAAGCCATCAACCCATTACTGCCTCCAAAAATTCTTGAGAAACAAATATTAAATACCCCAGTTTGCCGAACGCTCATTGGAAGGGTATCGACAGAAATGAGATAGGACTTTATCCCGAAACGATGAACTTCAAAATTTTCGCCACCCCCTTTTTGAGAGAGGTAAAACAGACGATCTTCCGCTTCCCCTCAAGAGATTTATCACCATTCGATCGATATGAACACGATCAAACTGCGATCCATTCAATCCTGGCCGAGTTGAACGCCATAAAGCCCGGGTCTGCGCCACCCACAAATCTGTTGCAGGCTCTTTCTTCGAAAAATCAAGCAGTCGAAGAGCCCTGGTCCAGGCGTTCCGTATCAACCCTATAAGGCGCGGCGCTTTTCTCTCACCACCTTTATGTCCGCCGTCTGAAATACGCAAAAAGCGCCGCAAGTCCACCAACTAAAGCTGCTGCTTTAACCACTCGGAAAACGTTAATGACCCATGCGATCCCAATCCCGAGCGCAGGCCACTGTATCCACCAATGGTGCGGCGAGGTCATCAGATTGATGACAAAGAGCAGAGCCAGAATCAGCGGTCCAATAAACAAAAATTTTAAAGCGCGCCAAGCTCTCAGCGGTTCTATATTCATATAACCGCACCCTCGCCCCACCTCTAATGCTCGACAATTATAATCGCCCGGTTCAGTTATAACCCGAACCCAGGCACTCCAAATCCACACTTCAGCGCCGTAGGCGCGACATATTTGTAGTAATCGTCCACATAAAAAAATATCAGCTCCGATAGGAGCGGCATCTGAAGCACCCGCTTTGTGAGAGCTTTTATCCTTATAGTTTTGCGAATAACAATCCGCTTATCTATTCGGATCCGACCGGTGCTATGACGAGTATCGAGATCACGGTCGCTGAAGCAATCCAGAAAGGCTTTCAGGCCTTGAGATCGATAGCAGTAAGTTGCCAATCGCCATGAACTGCGTCTGCTTTGTTTCCGTTGACGTACTGGTTGTAAAGTGAGTTTCCAGATAGGCTTAGGTTCGTAGCCATCCGTTTCACAGCCCTGTAGCTTTTCTGCATAAGACGAGGAGTTGTTCTTTACGTAATTCCTGTTTTGAAGAAAATGGGCCTCCTTGAAAAAAACTGGAAAGTCACACCTAAGCGGACAAGAACGTGCCTTTTTGGCTGCTGCGGAGATCGGTGACGTTCAAACCGTGAGTGATCTCTTGAACCGGGGACTCAGAGTGGATGTCAGGGATGATAGTTCCCTTCCATGGAACGTCACCGCATTGATGAAAGCGGCCGGCGGTGGGCACGTGGAGGTTACTCGATGCCTTTTGGAAGCTGGAGCGGATCATTCACTCAAGGACAAGAATTACGAAGGAGGAGGAAACACCGCGCTACATTACGCCGCATGGGCCAGGCAAGTGGAAACCGCCGCCGAGTTAATTAAGGCAGGCGCAGACGTGAATTCTGTAAGCAAAAGCGGCAACACTCCGTTAACATTGCTTTTTGAAGACGGTCCGTCAGTAAGCTCTTTGAGTGTTGAAGAGCGGATTGAGCGGGACGAGAAAGGAATATCTGGGACAGAGGCAAGTAGTATTTACCGAATAGCAAAGTTTTTTTTGGATTCGGGAGCAAACCCCAACGGCGTGAAAGGTGAACCCTTGCAATGTGCGGCCGAGCAGGGGCTAATTGAGGTGGTTAAACTGTTATTGGCAGCAGGGGCCGATCCGAATTTGAAATCGGACCAAGGTTGGACTGCATTTACCTTTGTGGTCGATAAGCATGAGAAAATTGCTGAGTTGCTATTGAACTCAAAGCTGGATTTAGAGTTGAAAGACAAAACGGGTAAGACTCCGCTAGCCTGGGCTGCCCTGACCGGGAGCGCCACTCTCGTCTCACGTCTTATACAGCTAAAAGCAGACGTCAACGCCCAGGATAAACGTGGCTTAACCCCGCTGGACTTAGCTCTTCGAGAAAGTCAGAAAGGTGTGGCAAGCATGATTCGAAAGGCGGGTGGAAAGTCTTTATCGAAGAAGACTTCTTAAGGCTTCTTAGCATGTCCACAACCTGCGCAATCTGTTTTCAAAAGCAAGGCTTGGCAAATGGATCGAAGAGGTTTGCGTCATATGGTGATACTCTTCCATATATTATCGAAGCATTAGATACACTTTCTGATCGTCATCATCTTGTGCGGCCGAGCGCTTTTGTTTTCGACCCGGGGACGGAAATTGACTGTGAACCGACTCCAAAAATATGGCACCATTGTTCCACAGGATTAAAGACGTTTCGGACCTTGCTGAAGATTGTGGAGGGCAATTGGAATGACTTTGCCAAATACCTTGAAAGACCCGTTTTAGAAAAAGCAGTCATTCACGAACTTAACGCCTTTATTGAAATTTTAAACGCACCAGCCGCCGCCAACGACTTTTTCCATATCCTGCCTGACAGATAGTGGAGCACAAAGGTGTTCTCATCGCTTTTTTGCTATTTGATCTTCAAGCAAAAACTTTACTTCAAGATTCCATGTCACGGCTTATCTGACTTTCACCGCTTCGCCTAAGCGAACATCAAAATTTGCGCAAATCCAGTCCGTGCCCGTCCCTTTTGTCCTTTGATTGGTCCCGCCTTATATCCCTCGGTTTATTGATTCCCAAAGGCAACCACCGAGGTAAAACTGTGAACGCTGCCATTCTCTATAGCCTCGAATAACCTTCCCTCACGGTTTGAGTCTCTTGAATTCTTCATTTACCTCCGCCACCTCGAACCTGGTTGCATGCCATTTATACCCCCACCTTTATTCCACTGCCAATCACCGGCAATTATAAAGGCGCGGTCCAGTTGTAAGTCGAACTTTCCTCCCTCCCTGCCCTCTTCTTCACTTCGTGTTCTTCGTGACCTTCGTGGTGAAAACCAACCGTCCCACACAACCGCAAATCAAAAATGTTGACTCAGGAAAGTTCCGTACCTGAACACGAGTATTCACAAAATTTTTCCAAATTAAATTCTTCGCGCTTTCCCTCGTTCTCCACCATAATCGACCCGAGATTTAAGTTGGTCTCAATCCCGATGCACGGGCTCTGCAGCTCACAGTCAGGATTGATCCCCACTAAAACAAACAGAGCATAGGTATGCTCTGCCGTTTTCCTTAAAGTCTCAAAATTATGAAACCGCCAAACGTCTGTACAGCCCCCACCACCCACAGGCGAATTGTCTCTTCAAATCCTCAACCTCCTGGCGCCTCCACTTCTTTGCGTAGAATTCGACGTGAGGAGAATCACTTCATTTTCGCGGTTGGAACGAAACACCACCTCTTCGCCATGAACCTTCACGGCCGCAAAATGTTGACTCTTCTTTTGCAAGTACTTGATTTAATACTTATTAGCCTGATTTATCCTTTAACCGAAGGTTCCAACTTCCGAATCCTGAATCGTAGTGGCGGCCTGCAAAGACTCATAAATCAAAAATCCTTTTGTCGGAGAGGCCAGGGTGAGGGCGAACTTTTGCGCCGCTCGACAGAGCCAAACATCCCAATCAAAAATCAAAAATCGAAAATCAAAAATGTTCACGCCGCCTCTGATTTTTTGAGGAATTTTGAAATTTTTTACTTTCGTTTTCAGACCAGAAACGAGCCCACTTCAAGCCCTTGGTTCTTAATCCGAAATAGGCCAACCAAAGGTACAAACTTCCACTCAGTCCGCTGTCTAGTGGCCGTCAGCAAAGAACCCTCAATCCTAATTCGTTCTAATGCCAGTGCGGCTCGCGCAGAGCATCGAGGTGAGGCCGGACAACTTTGTACAAAATTTACAAATTTTTACAAAATTACACAGCGTGATTTACACATTAACCTTTTGATGACCAGCTTCTTAAGCCAAAAAGGCCTCACCCCTCCCCACCCCCGCTTTGTACAAACACAGATCATTCGAGCCTCGCCAGTAACCGAAGGTTCAAACTTCCGAATCCGCATTCCGCAATCCGCATTCCGCAATCGTCCCCTTGCTCATGAAACCCCCGTATATCGGGCTTTATCGGCTTTTATCGGTTTTGAAAATTCCCATTTTTTATTTTCCGGCTCCCCTCACCTATGTCCCATAAAGAAATTATTCACCTCCTTCCCTTCAATCCATACAATCACCTCTGTGATTTCAAATTCCGAACGCCCGCCAGCATCTGACCCTGCCCCCTCAAAACCCGTCGATCCCAACATCCAGATCAAGTTCACCATTATCTTTGGTATTCTGGCCCTCATTCCTTTTGTCCTTTTCTACTTTTTCGGAGTGGACCACAAATCCGGCTCTGCCGAGGGCAGTTCCACAAACAAAATCCCGGTCGCAAACTTTAAGGAAATCACAGCACAAGCCGGTATTCATTTCAGCCATGTGAATGGCGCGACCGGCGAAAGACTTCTTCCTGAAACAATGGGTGCGGGTTGTGCTTTCTTTGATATGGATAACGATGGTGACCAGGATCTTCTCCTTGTAAACTCCACTTTTTGGCCATGGTCCAAACCCGAGGGAAAACCCCTTCCAACCCACGCTCTCTACGAAAATGATGGCAAAGGGAACTTCAAAGATGTCACTTCCGGCTCAGGTCTGGATATCTCCACCTATGGAATGGGTGCGGCCATCGGCGATTTTGATAATGATGGCTTGCCCGACGTTTTTATTTCAGGTGTTCATGGTAATCATCTCTTCCACAATCTCAGCAAAGGTCATTTTCAGGACATTACTCAAACCGCGGGAGTCGGCGGCACCGGCAAGGATTGGAGTACAAGCTGCGCCTGGTTCGATTACGACCGCGATGGCGATCTGGATCTCTTTGTTTGTAACTACGTACAGTGGTCTCGGGAAACTGACCTCAGCGTGGATTACCGCTTGCCCGAGGTGGGTCGCGCTTACGGTCCCCCTATGAATTTCTCCGGCAGCTTTCCATACCTTTATCGCAATGATCGCAACGGAAAGTTTACGGAAGTCTCCTCAAATGCCGGAATTCGCATGACCAATAAAGCGACTGGGTTTCCCATGGCCAAATCTCTTGGGGTCTCCCCGGTCGATTTGGATAACGATGGCTGGGTCGACCTCGTGGTCGCCAACGACACCGTTCAAAATTTTGTTTTCCACAACAATCATGACGGCACTTTCGCCGAAATGGGGGGGCGGTCTGGCGTTGCTTACGACAAATTTGGCAGCACTCGCGGCGCCATGGGAGTCGATACCGCTCGCCTTTACAATGATAACGCCCTCGCCATCTCCATCGGCAATTTTGCCAATGAAATGACCGCCTTCTACGTCTCTTCCCGCGACCCTCTTGTTTTCAGCGACGAAGCGCTCGATACCGGCATTGGTACCCCCACACGCACGTTGCTCACTTTCGGCATTTTCTTCTTTGATTATGATCTCGACGGACAATTGGATCTCCTCACAGCCAACGGCCATATCGAACCTCAAATCCAAAAGCTCCACTCAAATCAAACCTACACTCAGCCAGCTCAGCTTTTCTGGAATAATGGCAAAGGCCTTAAGCAAGGTTCATTCGAACTCGTCCCCTCCTCACAATGCGGCGAAGACCTTTATAAACCAATTTCTGGTCGCGGCTCGGCCTATGCCGATATCGATGGGGATGGAGACCTCGATGTCCTGATCACCCAGGCCGAAGGTTCTGTACAAATGTTCAGGAATGAACAAAACCTGAACCACAACTGGGTGCGCCTAAAGTTGGTGGGAACGAAAAGCAACCGCGATGCCATCGGCGCCTGGGTCAAAATTACCGCCGGAACACAAACCATTTCTCAACAGGTCATGCCCGCTCGCGGTTACCTCTCCTCATCGGAATTGCCTCTCACCATCGGTCTCGGCACGAAATCAAAAATTGACAGTGCCCAGGTCATGTGGCCCGACGGCTCTCTCCAGTCCGGTATTCAGCTCAAGCTCAATTCCCTGAATACAATCACTCAGCCTTAATGCCCGCCTGCTTCCGTCGCCGACGCAGAGGTCGGTGGGATTTCCCCATGTTTCCGAAAGAAATGGGTTCCGTGCTTCTTCCGGTTTTCTTCCAGCAACACTTTTGCTCTCGCAAGTGCATCGTCAAAAGTCCCACAAACATTCTCCCTTCCAATTTCATCCAGGAAGTTCCCCTTCTCCATCGTAAATAAAGGTTGCGCGTGCGGACCGCTCAACACCAGGTGCTTTCCTTTTCGGTGTAGTTTCTCGTAAAGGTCCTCCAGCGCATTTAATCCTGTCGCATCCATCGCCAGCACCTGCCCCATTCTCAGCACTAGCACCTCGGGCTCTTGCCGCGCCCTCTTCAACGATGTCTCCAGTTTATCTGCAGCCCCAAAGGTAAACGCCCCAAATAATCGAAACACCAGCAATCCTTCCGGCAGCTCTCTCGTGGACACTCTCTCCGCTTCCGGTTCGGGAAATTCCTCTTCCCTGGTAATTTGCGTCGTTTCGGAAATCCGTTTAATGAACAAGATGGCCGCCAGCACCATTCCCACTTCCACCGCCACCGTCAGGTCAATCAACACCGTCAGCAGGAACGTCGATAGAAATACGGCCGCATCGCTCTTCGGCCAGGATGCCAGCCGTTTGAACTGATGCCATTCTCCCATATTGAACGCCACGAACATCAACACCGCGCTCAATGTCCCCAGCGGAATATTTTTCGCGAGCGGTGCCGCGACCAGCACAATCAGCAACAGCGTCAGCGCATGAACAATTCCCGCCACCGGCGTTCTCCCTCCGCTCTTTACATTCGTTGCCGTCCTCGCAATTGCCCCCGTCGCCGGAATTCCCCCGAACGCAGCACTTGCGATATTTGCCAGCCCTTGTGCCATTAACTCCTGGTTCGAATCGTGCCTGTCATCGATCATCCCGTCCGCCACCACAGCACTCAGGAGCGATTCAATCGCTGCCAGCAACGCAATCGTAAATGCCGGCTGGATTAATGCCTTCAGCGCGCTCCAATCAAGGTGCGGAAATTGGGGCATGGGAATATTGTTCGGAATCCCTCCGAATCGTGTTCCGATCGTTTCCACCTGCAGTTTAAAGACCGCCACAGCCACTGTTCCCAACACCATCGCCACGATTGATCCCGGAATTCGCCGAGCCCAATGCTTCGGCCACAAAACAATGATCGCCAATGAAACAGCAGAAAGCGCCACCGTCGGCCAGTTCACCGTTTGCGCGTGCTCGCCCAGCACCTTCATCTTCTCCAGGAAATCCGCCGGCACCTTTTCCACATGCAACCCGAAAAAATCCTTGATCTGCGTGCTGAAAATGATGATCGCGATGCCGCTCGTGAAACCTGTCGTCACTGGGTACGGAATATATTTGATCATCGTCCCCAGCTTCGCCACGGACATGATCATCAACATCACCCCGGCCATGATCGTGCAAATCACAAGGTTCGGCAGCCCGTAGTTGACGATGGTCGCGTAAACAATCCCCACAAACGCCCCCGTTGGCCCTCCAATCTGCACTCGCGATCCGCCCAACAGCGAAATCACAAACCCTGCAATGACAGCTGTGAACAAACCTGCTTTCGGGTCGACTCCAGAGGCAATTCCAAACGCCATCGCCAGCGGCAATGCGACAATTCCTACGGTCAATCCGGCGATCAGGTCCGCGGCAAAATCCTGCCGCGAATAATGTTTAAGGGTGATGAATAGGCGCGGCCGAAAAGAAAAAAGTTTGGGAACTTGGTCGGGCATTAAAAAGCCTTCGATAATCTACACGGTTATTTCCATTAAATAAAAACCGTTCCATTCTCTAACGGACACCCCCTCAAGGGTCAAACTCCATCGATAGCCAGTTCCTATCCTTTGCTAAACAATTTTTGCCTTTAACAAATCCCTGCTCTGGACGATGTGCACCCCAGCTTCCTGCATTTCCTCCAGCGCGGCGCGCACATCGCCCTCTTTCAGATTCACCCCTCGGCACGCGTCCTCTACGACGTATGTCTTGAAATTCAGCGGCAACGCATCCAGCGCGGTAAACTTCACACAATAATCCGTCGCCAATCCCGCAATATACAGATCGGTCACTCTCTTCGCGGTCAAATACCGCTCCAGCCCCGTCGACTTTAAATGCCCATTATCATAAAACCCACTGTAGCTATCAATTTTCGGGTCGGTCCCTTTCTGAATTACTTTCTGTATTCTTGTTTGATCCAGCTCACGGGCCAATTCCGCTCCCTTTGAATTTTGAATGCAATGTGCCGGCCACAATATCTGCTCCAACCCATTTAGCTCGATCCGCTCTCCTGGCGTTTTTCCGGGATGATTCACCGCGAAACTTCCGTGGTCACTCGGATGCCAATCCTGCGTTGCCACCACCACCTCAAATCGCTTCTGCAATTCATTTACAATCGGGATGATCCTGTCTCCTTCCGCTACCGCCAGGGCCCCTCCAGGCAAAAAGTCGTTCTGAATATCGATTAGCAACAGCGCTTTCATTTTTTCTCCGTATTTCGCCCTACTCCAAACCCCGCGCTTTTAAAATCAATTTTGTTTTCAATTCGTGCAGCGATTGCTCCAATCCCACACGATATTCGTGCGGATTTACAAATCGCTTAATTCCGGCGTGAATTTTGCCCAATTCCCTCCGCGCCCGGCTTTGAACCTCAAAGACACTCGGCAATTCATACACGCGCTTCCCCTTTCGAAAGATTGGAACTAGTAGATCTTTTCCCTGCGCATCTGCTGGCATCGTTTTTCGCCGCGTAAAATCAAATGGGTCAACTGCGACAAACTCTTTCGGTCCGTGTAGCGCCTCGTCGTAGATCACATCTCCTATGTACTCTCCATTTCTTTCAAACCGCCGCACCTGCTGAATTCCTGGTGTTGATACTTTCACCGCCTGCTCCGATAATTTCAGCTTAGGTTCCCAATCGCCTCCCGGCTCCCGAATCGCACTCAATTTATACACGCCTCCCAACGCGGGCTGGTCATATGCGGTTACAAGCCGGGTTCCCACTCCCCACAAATCGATCTTCGCGCCTTGCGCCTTTAGACTCACAATCACGTTTTCATCAAGGTCATTGCTCGCCAATATCACCGCATCCTCAAACCCGGACGCATCCAAAATCTTTCGCGCCTCAATGCTCAAGTAGGCCAAATCTCCCGAATCAAGTCGGATCCCCAGCAATTTATGCCCTTTTGCCAGAAGTCCTTTTCCCACCTTCACCGCATTCTCCACTCCCTTTAAGGTGTTGTAGGTGTCGACCAGAAACACACAATTATTCGGCAATGCCTCCGCATAAGCCTCGAACGCTTCTAATTCATTCTCAAATGCCATCACCCAGCTATGCGCGTGCGTCCCTTTGATTGGAATCCCATACATCTTTCCCGCGAGCACGTTCGATGTCCCTGCGCACCCTCCGACAAACGCCGCCCGGCTCGCGGTCACTCCTCCATCTGTTCCTTGTGCCCGGCGTAACCCAAATTCAATTACCGGTTCACCTCCCGTTGCCAAGGAAAGCCGCGCCGCCTTCGTCGCCACCAATGTTTCAAAGTTTATAAAATTCAGGAAGGCCGTTTCCAGCAATTGACACTCGATGATCGGCCCTGTAATTCTGAGCAGCGGCTCATTTGGAAACACAATGCTCCCCTCCGGAATCGCGTCCACATCGCAATTGAATTTCAGATCACTTAAAAATTCCAGGAATTGCCCGGGGAACATTTCCTTTCCATCTGCGCCCGTTATTCTCCCGAGATATCGAACATCGCTTTTGCTCACTCGAAACTGTTCGATTAAACGCACCACATTCTCCAGCCCGCACGCCACTGCGAATCCTCCCCCAAATGGATTCTTCCGGTAATTCAGATGAAATACCGCCTCTTTGCGCCAGGTTCCCGATTTCCAGTACGCGCATGCCATGGTCACTTGGTACAAATCCGTCAGCAGCGCGGGAGAAAATTCCTCATCCTTCCAAAACGGCATGCAGATTTTTTATCGGGGCACACGTTATTTGCAAGGTTCTGTGTCTTGCATGGACGTGCCAAGTCTTGCTTTGGGACACTTTCAAGGTCGTGCCCAAAGCACTTTTTCTCAGTTCTGGGCGTAAATCCCACCCTAATAGGCAAATAGGGGTTTTTCCGATTGGCACTCTCTTCTATTTCGGCAGACTCCTCCGCTTTGGCATACCCGTTGCTAAGGTATGCCTCACACGTCCTCCGCTGCTCAGCGGTGACTGGACGGCGACCAAGCCCCGCCGCCACGGACCTGTCAGTTCAAGCCAGCCCTGTAGGGTCGATGGTTTGCAAAACCAATAATAGGTGAGTTTCGAACTCACCCGAAATAATAGTGATGCTGAATAAAACAATAACAAACGGGTTTTGTACAAAATGGGTGCTTTTTTTAGCGGGGGTCTTTTGCTTCGGTTTTAATGCCGCACTTCGTGCGGATACGGATCCGAAATACTATGCAGTTATGGTCACGGCCCAGGTGCAGAGTTCACCCGCCCAGATCACCTTGCAATGGAGTTCGGATGGCAATGCCACTGGCTATGAGATCT
>JADMIO011184663.1_pt1 | contig 16031 bp, 21 predicted proteins | sample 8958161 | NCBI WGS metagenome assembly JADMIO01 (sample SAMN16585339, study PRJNA669376) | soil metagenome | isolation source: Crop rotation soil | place: USA: Cullars Rotation, Alabama | collected 2011
CCCGGCGAGCCGATCTCGCTCGAGGTCAGCCGTTGAGCGTGTTGATCGCCCCATCGATTCTCTCGGCCGACTTCGCCGCCCTCGGCGACGCGATCGGCGCGGTTGAACGTGGCGGCGCCGACCTGATTCACGTCGACGTCATGGACGGCCATTTCGTCCCGAACATCACGATCGGTGTCCCCGTCGTGAAATCGCTGCGCCGCATTGCGACCGTGCCGCTCGACGTGCACTTGATGATCGAGGAACCGGATCGTTACATCGAGGCCTTCGCGGAAGCCGGAGCCGCCATGATGTCGGTGCACGTCGAGGTGCTGCCGCACCTGCACCGCACCGTTCACGCCATCAAGAAACTCGGCGTCAAGGCCGGCGTCGTCCTCAACCCGGCGACGCCGACGGTGGCGATTCACGACATTGCCGCCGACGTCGACTACGTGCTCGTGATGTCGGTGAATCCGGGGTTTGGCGGCCAGACTTTCATCCCGCGCAGCGAGTCTAAACTCCGGGAGGTACGCGCCCTGCTGGACGCGGCGGGCAACCCTGCCCCGGTCGAAATCGATGGTGGCGTGGATCAGCACAACATCGCGCGCGTGGTCGCCGCCGGCGCGCGCATCATCGTGGCGGGCTCGGCCGTGTTCAACACGCCGGATGCCGAGCGCGCCGTCCGCGAGCTGAAAGCTGCGGCACTCGGCGCCATTCCGGCGGCCGCCTCTCCTCGATGACCGAGGCCCGCTCCCCGCAATCCCATTCGCGGCTCCGCGTCCGCTACGCCGAAACCGACCAGATGGGAGTGGTCTATTACGCCAACTATCTCGTGTGGTTCGAGGTCGGGCGGACCGATCTTTTGCGCGAGTCGGGATGGAATTATCGCGACATGGAAACGGATGGATTCAGTCTGCCGGTCATCGAAGCGCAGTGCGCCTACCGCGAGTCGGCGAAGTACGACGACGAAATCGAAGTGCGGACGACGGGGACGATGGTCTCGCCGGTCCGCGTGCGCTTCAACTACGAGGTCGTGCGCGTGGCCGATGCCGCGATGCTGGCGACCGGACTCACCGTCCACGCGACGCTCGATCGGAACGGCCGCCCGTGCCGGCTGCCCGAACGCGTGAGGACGCTGTTCTCGTGAAAGCGCTCGTCACCGGAGTCGCCGGGTTCATTGGGTCGACGCTCGCCGACCGTTTGGTCGCCGACGGCGTCGATGTTGTCGGCATCGACTGCTTCACCGACTACTACTCGCGCAGTGTCAAAGAGCGCAATCTCAGCGCACTACGGGAGAAACCGTCGTTCCGCTTCGTCGAATCGCGAATCCAGGATGTCGACCTGCCGGCGATGCTGAAGGATCGTACGCATGTGTTTCACCTCGCTGCACAGGCGGGCGTACGGAAAAGCTGGGGCAGCGATTTTGCGATTTACACCGTCAACAACATCGAGGCGACCCAGGCGCTGCTCGAAGCGGCCTGCGGCATGTCCAACCTCGAGCGGTTCGTCTATTCGTCGAGCTCGTCGGTGTACGGCGATCTCGTCGCCATGCCAATGCGTGAAGATGCGTTACCGCAGCCGGTGTCGCCCTACGGCGTCTCGAAGCTCGCCGCCGAACAGCTCTGCTATCTTTATTTCTCGAACTACGGCGTCCCGACCGTTTCTTTACGCTACTTCACGGTTTATGGCCCACGTCAGCGGCCCGATATGGGATTCCATAAATTCCTGCGCGCCATCCTCCTCGACCAGCCGATTACCGTATACGGTGACGGCGATCAGACACGCGATTTCACGTTCATCTCCGACGCGGTCGGCGCCAACCTCGCGGCGGCGGCCCGCGGGGTTCCGGGCCGCGTGTACAATATTGGTGGCGGGTCGCGCGTCTCGGTCAACGACGTGCTCGCGATGATCGCGCGCGTCACCGGCCGGACCCCGCAAATTACCGTCGATCCCGCGCAGAAGGGGGACATGCGGCACACATATGCCGATACGTCTCTTGCGCGCGCGGAGCTGGGCTACACGCCCACCGTCGGCCTCGAAGAAGGGCTGGCGGCCGAGTATCAATGGCTGACTGGAATACTGTGATTAAAGGCTTCAAGCTGGGCATGGTCGTTGTCGCGCTCGCGAGCGCCGCCGCGTGCGCCACCCATACGCGCAACGCGGTCCCGCCCGGGACGACCGAACCCGACAAATTCCTGTTCGACAAAGGGACCGACGCGCTCGACAACAAGAAATGGCTGACCGCCCGCGAGTTCTTCAAGCAGGTCACCGAAACCTACACGTCGAGCCCGTATCGCCCCGACGCGAAGCTCGGGATCGGCGACACATACCTCGGCGAAGGGACGGCTGAAGCGCTTGTACTCGCGATCAACGAGTTCCGCGAGTTCCTCTCGTTCTACCCGACCAATCGCCGCGCCGACTACGCGCAGTTCAAGCTCGGCATGGCGCATTTCAAGCAGATGCGCGCGCCGCAGCGCGATCAGACCGAGACGCGCGAAGCCGTCAAAGAGCTTCAGACCTTTGTCGACCGGTATGAAGGCAGCAGCTTGATCAACGAAGGCAAGGCGCGGCTGCGCGAGGCCAAGGATCGCCTCAGCACGTCGGACTACCTGGTCGGCTATTTTTATTTCCGTCAGAAGTGGTATCCAGGCGCGATCGATCGCTTCAAGGACGTCTTGAAGAACGATCCGGAATATACCGGCCGCGACGCCGTCTACTACTACCTTGGCGAATCCTCGGCGCGGGTCAAACGCGACGCCGAAGCGCTCGTCTACCTCGAGAAGCTCGTGCAGGAATTCGAGAAGAGCGAATACCTCGAGCTGGCGCAGAAGCGCATCGCGGAGCTCAAGACGGCGCAAAAAGAGACAGTCCCCCAGCAGAAGCCCGGAGGCTAGAGTGCGATCGTGGCAATTGTGGCTGACCTCGGCGTTCGTTCTGGCGGCTGGCACCGCCGGGTTTGCGCAGACCGCTGCGCCAACCTATACCCCTCTGGAACTGGCGGTGGGCTGCGCACCGCCGCCGACGCTCGATCTCCCGGAGGCAAAGTTCCACGTTGTCGGCATCCAGGACGTGGCGCCGCGCACGACCTACGGTACGCGCGACCAGCTGGTCGTTGACGGCGGCACCAACGCCGGCGTCCAGCTCGGTCAACAGTTCTACGTCCGCCGCGCCAACCGGTTTGGCGCGGACGACGGGACGCGCCTCGGCGCGCGCACTGTCGCCTGGATCCGCATCATCGCGGTCAATGAATCGACGTCAATCGCCGCGTTCGATCACGTCTGCGCGGTCGTCGCCCAGCACGACTACCTCGAACCCTTCGTCGCGCCGGTCGTGCCGGCCGGCGCGGAACGCGACGATGCCAGCGGAGAACCCGACTTCGCCAACCTGGGTCACGTGGTCGCCGCAGACGAAGGCCGGAGCACGGCTGGCGCAGGCGACTTCGTGTTGATCGATCGCGGCAGCGACCAAGGGATCGCGCCGGGCGCACGCTTCGCGTTATACCGCGACGTCAAGATGACCGGACTGCCGCTGGCGAGTCTTGGCGAAGCCGTCGTCATCTCCACGAGTCCGACCATGGCGTTGACGCGCATCACGCGCGCGCGCGACGCGGTAGTGCAGGGCGATTACGTGGCGCTTCGAAAGAAGTAGGGGTTAGAGGTTAGAGGTTAGAGGTTAGAGGTTGGGGTTAGAGGTTGGGGCTCGCAAAGGCGCTGGGGACGGAACCCGGGCGGTCTTTGCGAGCTTCCCCGTTCCACCGTGTGGAACGTTAGCCCGCCTTGCGGTCTGAGGCGCGCTGGTCGCGGGCGACGCGGATGTCGGCGACGCGCGGGCTCAGGATATCGTTGAAGCGGCGGAAGTAGTCGGCCCCCGACACGAGCGCGGTGACGACCACCACCCAGAGCGCCGCCTGGCCGATGTAGTAGAACGGCCACATCTGGCCGTGCGCCAGGATCAACGCCAGAATCGCCACCACCTGCGACACCATCTTGATCTTGCCAAGCGGCGACGCCGGCATCGCTACGCCGCGCGCGTAGGCCAGGCTGCGCAGCGTCGTGACCGCGAATTCGCGGCCGATGATCACCGCGACCATCCACGACTGCGCGAGATCCATCTGGACCAGAGAAATGAGCGCGGCCGACGTGAGCAGCTTGTCGGCGAGCGGATCGATGACCTGCCCGAGCGAGGTGATTTGTTTGCGGCGGCGGGCCAGATAGCCATCGGCCCAGTCGGTCAGCGAGGCCAGCGCGAAGATGGCGGCGCCGACAAACTCCTTCGGCACCCCAAGAATCTGGCGGCCCTCGAACTTCGTCAAGAGCACCACCACGAGCAAAGGCACGAGGAAGATGCGCGTGACGGTCAGCGAGTTCGGGAGGTTCATTGGCGGCCCGTATTCAATGATAACATCGGTGGTTGGCATGAAGGCGATTCTGCTCGCGGGGGGTAAAGGCACGCGCCTGCGCCCGTTGACGATTCACACACCCAAACCGATCGTCCCGATCTTCGACCGCCCTTTTCTCCACTATCAGCTGGATCTGCTCAAGCAGGTGCCGGAGATCGACGAGGTCATCCTCAGCCTCAACTATCAGCCCAGGCGGATTGAGGAAATCTTCGGCGACGGCGGCGACAGCGGCATCGGCATCAAATACGTCGTCGAGCCGGCGCCGCTCGGCACCGGCGGCGCCATCCGCTATGCCGGTGAATCGCTCCGCGACTCGGTCGTCGTGTTCAACGGCGACGTGCTCACGCAGGTCGATCTGGCCGCCGTCATCGCGCTGCATCGCGAGCGCAAGGCCAAGGCGACGATCGTGCTGACGCCGGTCGATAACCCGACCGCCTACGGCCTGGTCGAAACCGATTCCGGCGGCAACATCCGGCGCTTCCTCGAGAAGCCGAACGCCGACGAAATTACCTGCGACACCATCAACGCCGGCATCTACGTGCTCGAACCGGAAACCTTCGATCGGATTCCGAAGGACACGCCCTGGTCGATCGAGCGGAGCTTTTTTCCGTCGCTGATCGAGCGCGGTGAAACCTTCGTCGCCTACGTGTATCGCGGCTACTGGATCGACATCGGGACGCCCGACAAATACATGCAGGTGCATCGCGACGTAATGGACGGCCGCTTCGTCGGCCACCGCAAAGGCCCGGGTGCGCCGTTCGCCACCGCGCCGGGCAAGGCCTGGATCTCACCGGACGCGCGCATCGAGGAAGGCGCTATCGTCGAGGGGCCCTGCTTTGTCGACGAAGGCGTCGTCGTGAAGGGCGGCGCCCGCATCGGTCCCTACAGCGTCGTCGGGCGGCAATGCCATATCGAAGAGCACGCCGTGCTCGAGCGGGCCATCGTCTGGGCGAACAGCCGGATCAGCCAGGAAGCGGTGGTTCGGCGCTCGATCCTCGGCCGCCACTGCCACATCGGCCGCAGCGCCTGCGTCGACGATGGGGTGGTGCTCGGCGATAAATCGGTCGTGACCGACCACAGCAGACTCTGACAACTCTCAGCCGCCGGCTCTCAGCTGTCAGCTGATTAATTTCACATGCCTCTGAACACCGACATTTTCAAAGCCTACGACGTCCGCGGCCTCTATCCGAACGAAGTGAACGAAGAGGCGGCTCGCGGCATCGGCGCCGCGTTCGTCGCCTATCTTCAGGCCAAACGCATCGCGGTCGGCCGCGACATGCGGCTCTCCTCGCCGGCGCTGGCGGCGGCGTTCATCGAGGGCGCGACCTCGCAAGGCGCCGACGTGGTCGACTACGGGATGGTCGCGACCGACATGCTGTATTTCGCGGTCGCGCGCGACGGGCACGACGGCGGCGTGCAGGTGACGGCGTCGCACAATCCGGGGCAATACAACGGCATGAAGATGGTGCGGCGGGAGGCATTCCCGCTGAGCGGCGACGAAGGGCTGCTCGAAATCCGTCAGATGCTCCAAGGTAACACGCTGCCGCCACCGGCGTCGCGGCGCGGCGTGGTGACGACGAGCGCCGTGCTCGACGCGTACGTCGACCACGTGATGTCGTTCATCGACACGACGGTGATCAAACCGTTCAACGTGGTGCTCGATGCCGGCAGCGGCATGGCCGGCCTCGTCGCGCCGAAACTGTTCGAGCGGCTGCCGTGCCGCACGACTCGCCTCTGCTTCGAGATCGACGGCCGCTTCCCGAACCACGAGGCGAACCCGCTCATCGAGGAAAATCGCCGCGACATCGTCGAGCGCGTCATCGCCGAGAAGGCCGACGCCGGCATCGCCTGGGACGGCGACGCCGATCGCTGCTTCTTCATCGACGGCGAGGGCGGGTTCGTGCCGGGCGACTTCGTGACGTCGTTGCTCGCCGAGGCCTTCCTCCTCAAGCACCCCAGCTCGACGATCATCTACGACCTGCGCGCGAGCCACGCCGTGCGCGATGTCGTGGCGGGGTACGGCGGCACCGCGCTGATGAACCGCGTCGGCCACGCCTTTTTCAAGCGGCGGATGCGCGAGACCAACGCGATCTTCGGCGGCGAGGTGACCGGCCACTACTATTTCCGCGACAACTTCTACGCCGACAACGGTTTCATCCCGGCGCTGCTGATGCTGGAGTTGATGTCGCGAAAAGGCCAGAGCCTCAAGCAGCTGCTGGCGCCGCTCGAATCGAAGTACTTCATTTCCGGCGAGATCAACACCAAGCTGAAGCACATGAACGAGGTACCGGCGAAGCTTCAGCTGATCGCGTCGAAATACGCCGACGGTCATCAGTACGATCTCGACGGCCTCTCGGTCGAGTACGCGGACTGGCACTTCAACGTCCGGCCCTCGAATACGGAACCGCTGCTCCGCCTGAATCTGGAGGCGGCGACGCAAGAGATGATGGAGAAAAGACGCGACGACGTGCTCGCGCTGATACGAGCCTGATATAATTCGCAGTCGCTGCCACACCTGGGCGGGCTTAGTACAATGGTAGTACAGAGGCTTCCCAAGCCTCGGACACGGGTTCGATCCCCGTAGCCCGCTCCACTAACTTCCTACGAGTCAATTACTTCCCGCCTCCGCCGATCGCGTGTCCAGAATGTCTCCAGTGTTTTTCGCGTTCTCGCCGCCGAATCCTCGAGTCCAACAACCGAATTGCGTCCTCGGTTGCAGCGGGACTTAAGTCGCGGTGACGGCTGATTCCGACTGCGCGCTTTCGAACCATCGTATTTCGTGGTATCCGCGCGCTCGAAGCCGAGAAATAACTGATCGACCCGCCAGCGTGATGCCGGTTCGCAACCGCGGTTCGTTGCCACTTCCTGGCCGGCCAGACAGACAGGATCGTTCTGGCAACCCGTCCGAACTGATGATGTTCGAGTCGTAAACTACTTTCGGACCCTCATGGTGAGCGGCAGGGAACCAGTACCGCCACCTTCGACTCTCATCGTCGCCTCGGTGCAGTGCTTGGTCGTGTAGGTGCCCTCCGTCGTCTCATCACTTCGCTTTTCGCGAAGTGACCCGCGGACATCACGGACCAGCGTTTCGCCGACTCCGCACCGCTTGGCAATCTCGACGTTCGACCACTGCCCCCACTCGCTGTCGTCCAGCATGGTCATCACGGCCTTGCGCTTGTCGGCGTTGGTCCGCTGTTTGGGCGACTTTCGGCGCTATCGCCGGCTTTGCCGCGACGCGCCGGCACGGACGATTGCGAACAGCTCCTCCATCAGGCCGACTGCGATCAAGACTGTGGCGATCGCAGCGGCGACGATTTCGAGGGTCCACACCGACAGGTACCCGAGATTGAACGCGTGTGGCAACATTTCGCTTCCCCCTTGCAAGTGCTGCAGTACTCGTACCGAGCCCTCCTTTCCTCCTGCCCTTCAGCCTACTCGCCTCAGACGCGCGGTGCCCGATTTCACGGCGTGTCAGATCGGTCACGGCAATTATTTTGACCTCAAATGATATCAGGTGTTATAGTACGAGGACAATCATGCTGGCAACATGAAGGTTCTCATCTGCGGCGCCGGTATTGCCGGTTTATCACTAGCACTCTGCCTAGAACGTCACGGACACTCGGTCGACATCGTCGAGCGAGCGCCTCAGCGGCGCGACGATGGCTACATGATCGATTTCTTCGGTTCCGGGTACGATGCAATGGCACGCCTCGGCCTCCTTCCCGATCTGGCGGCAATCCATGAACCGGTCAGGCGTCTCGTGGCCGTCGATACCAAGGGGCACTTCCGGGCGGCGGTGCCATACAGACAGATGCGGAGACGGTTGCTCGCCGATCGGCATTTCAACTTCATGCGTGGCAGGCTGGAACGCCTGCTGAGCAGCAAGCTCACACGCTCGACGATTCGCTTCAATTCGACCGTCGCATCGATTGAACAAAACGATGCCGGGATTTCCGTTGGGCTGACCGATGGCACGACCGGAGCGTACGACTTACTGGTTGGCGCAGACGGCGTGCACTCGCTCATTCGCACACTTCTCTTCGGGAAGTACGACGCGCTGCGTCCTCTCGGCTACCAGGCAGCCGCGTACGTTGTTGACGCTCCCCTTCCCTTGCTCGATATCGGTCGTGATTTCGTGACCGCGACAGCGCCGCACCGCCAGGTCAGCCTCTATCAGACCGGCGATGGACGGCTTGCCACGTTCTTTCTGTACGAGCACGCCAGGACCGATCGAAAACACCGCGACCAGTTGGCCTGCTCGGTCCTGCAACACGAGTACGCCGACTTCGAGTGGATCATCCCAGACGTCCTAGAGTGCTGTTGACGTCCTAGAGTGCTGTTACAGAGCACGTAACGTGTACTTCGGCCACGTCGAACAAGTGGATCTGCCGAGGTGGAGCCAGGGGCGGGTCGTCCTGATTGGCGATGCCTGTCAGTGTCTGTCGCCGCTCGCCGGCCAGGGTGCGTCGATGGCGGTCGCCGGCGCATACATCCTTGCCTCGCTGCTGAACGACAGCACCTCCATCACTGCGGCCGTCGCTGCTTATGAACGGATGGTCAAACCGGCGATCACGCGGCAACAAGCGGCCGCGCGGCGGATCGCTCGCTGGTTCGTGCCGATCAGCGATTGGCGGATCGGCGTCCGCAACGTCATGATGCAAGCATCGGTGCTGCCGCCGGTCGCGTCAGTCCTCCGGCGACAGATGGCCGCCCAAAGCATCATTCGATCGTGACCCGAACCATCGCGCCACCGTGGCGCCGCGCAATCGTTTGACTTCAAAGTAATCTGACGGTATGGTGGCCCATCTCTTGTGGCGGCCGCGTTTGGTGTGCTCGCGCGTCCCGAGTCGCGGGCCGCAAGACACCTGAAATTACTTCTCGACGTCGTCGATCGTGAGTCGGTCATCCGCCGTTGAATAAGACCGTCGACGCACAAATGCGCGAGTCACAGGTCACCTCGCCGACCGCAGACGACGAAGGCCTCATTGTCCAGAAAGGCCTGATCCGTGTTACCGCAAGGGCACAGCAGGCTCTGCCTCGACGACACAATCGCTTTTGGCGGACGCCGCATGAGTTTGGGAACTCAAGCGCCGTCACAATCGACACAACACTTGGGTTGAGACGAGCGCGCGGTTCATCGCATCGTCCACGACGCAGTGAGCAGACCGCCCGCTGACGTCCCAAGCGTGCCTCAGGCTGAGCGACGGGTTCGCAGTAAGAGTAAAGTCTCCAGGAAGCGGTCGATGTCGGCCTGCGACCTAAGGTAATACGGTGCCCGCGAGACTTTGGTGGCTCCGACACGAACGCCGAGCAGCTGATTGGGCGGGGCCGACCCGAACGCGTCTTCGTCGGTACCATTGTCCCCAACGTAAATCGCCGTCTCGCACGCCAGCACTCGACGCGCCCGTTGCAAGGCAGTCCCCTTGTCCGGCCCGTCGCGAAGAACGAGGTTGATGGCCTGCTTACCCTCGACAACCCGAACGTTTGGCAGCCTTCGGAGGGTTCGAACAATTGACCGGCGAACGAGGGCTTTGTTGCGGGCGTGGCGGTAGTGTACGGTCACCGAGTATTTCTTGTCCTCCACGATGACGCCACGGTGGACTTCAAGGCGTTCCCGAAGTCGCTGAGCCCATTGGTCAACCAGGACAGCGGAGGCTGTCGTTTGAGCGTCTGGCTCGAGTCCGTGATTGCCGATTACATGCCATAGCGGCAGCCTGCCGAGCCTTTTGGTGATGTCATCCTGGGCGCGCCCTGAAATCACGACGCAGGGATAACAGCGCGCCACTCGTGCGAGCAGCCGCCGGGTAGCCGCGCGCATCCTGACCCGTGCGGGGTGGGCCGCGATCGGCGCGAGCGTGCCATCGTAGTCGAATCCGAGCAGCACACTAGAACAGGCGAAGTCGGCGAGCCTCGAGAGGTTTCGCCTCGCGAGAATGTCACTCATTCAAATGTGCCCGCCGCAGGGCCATCGATCGAACAGCGGTGCTCGGAAACGGCGCAGCGCGGCCATCATTGATGGCATTTTTACCACATCGATCCTTTGTGCTCAAACGACATTGGCTGTGGATGGCCTGTTTGCAGGCTGGTGTCGACGCTAGCTCGATGTCAGCCGTGAGCGCCCGCAGGGTCGACGACATTGGACGCCGCAAGCCCGCGACGTGTCGGCGTGGAAATCCGCTAGCCGTGACCGACTAGCCCGCGACTGTCGACGAATCGCGTCTTCGAGGAGGCGCCGGCCCCGTGGACAGGGGTAGCCGGGTCGAGTAGCGCGGCGACAAAAGCGGAATGCAGCCCCCTCGCTCGGCCAGGGTCGGCGCAGCGGGCGCCCCCTGTGTGCGACGGTCCGGGTGCTGACGATTGCCGTTCGGCTGATCGCGACAGCGGCCGAGCGACATGCCCCAAGCGGTTACGCAGCCATTCGGTGCGGCCTAGCAACGCGCTCGCCAATCGCGTCGTACAGCCACGCGAAGATCGCGCCGCCCACGAGGCCGTCCACGAACGCCCACATGCCTCCGATCAGACTGCCGGCAAACGTCAGGTTGTAGCCTCGATAGATGTGACCAATCCATGTCGGGTTGGTGCTCGCCCCGTCGAAGGCCATGATCCACCACGTCAGCAAAGGAAGCCCCAAGCCCCACACGACGGCGCACGTCAACGCGAATGCCTTCACATCGAGTTTCATTTATCGCCTCCAGTTCGAGTTCGATTCCACATTACGTGCCTCAGGCGGCTCCACGCTCGTTCGACCAGAGTTGCGGTTGCAGAGCGGCTCCAGAGACCCTAACCCCGACACCTGCCAGGACAGGAACTTGCACTTCGTGGAGCGCGCCAGCCGTCCAGCCCTTCAGTCGAAGGTGCCGCCGTCGAACGTAGGATGACGCCCTCTCGTGGGCAACAGGGTATCGGACAGTCACGATTTCAAGAACGACTGCGCATCGCCCCATTGGCCCAGTTCGAATTGAAACCGGCGGCTCTTGTCGACGAGAATCTGGCCGTCATCGGCGAGGCCGACCTCCGCCCGCTCGAGCGGCCGAGGCGCCGGCCCCTCGAAATTGATACCAGTCAAACGAAAGCCACTGCCATGGCACGGACACTTGAACTTGCCTTCAGCGGCAAGGTAATTGGGCGTGCATCCCAGGTGTGTGCAGACGGCAATCAGCGCATAGAAACCCGCGGCATGTTGGACCAGATCGTCGGCTGTGCGAACCAACCACACGCCGTAGCGGTCCTTCCATCGCTCGTCCACTCCCATTCCGTACTCGCCGGGCAGGCCCGCTTTGAAGTGTTGGGGCGGTTCGTTCAGCACGTTGGGAAACATGAATCGCCCGGTGGCCGCCATCGCCAATGCGGTCGCCGACGTGAAACCGCCCCACGCAAGAACGATCCAGTGGCGTCGTGACAGCAGGGGTGAGCTGTCGTCTGGGGCTGTGGCGGTTGGGGTTGATCCCCGCTGGTCTGACCGAACTATCGCCGTGGTGGTTTGACCCGGTGTCGGCGTAGACGCCGGAGAGGCGTTGGGCAACATCGCCGTAACTCAAGCCCCATTGTAGCGCACAATTATTTGGTACTCAAATTAACTTAGCTGATCCGCATCACCCGCTCTCAGGTGTTCTGCGAGCTCACGGTCCTTCAGCGTGACGCCCATCAGAATCGCAACGAATCCGACGAGTCGCAGCCCAAACGCGTAGCCGTTCCACTCATCAGCCAACGGCAGCAGTCCGAGCAGGCTGTAGTTGATCGCGAAGCATGCGAACGCGGCAGCCAGACACACAAACAGCCGATCTCCGGATTCGCGCCAGAAGCGGGCGAAAAACACGGCCACGGCCAGGCAGGACATCGCGGCCCCCCCGTCGAGAAAGCTCGCCATGCCGCTACTCCGCGTCCCAAATGAGACCAAATAGAAGCACTGCGCCGGCGACACAAGCCGTCGCCGCGCGGGCGATCGTCATGCCGGCGGTGTGGACCATCACCATGTCCGTGAACATCAAAGAGTTGCTCACGGCAAAGCACGCGAAGCAGACGCCGCTCCAGAGCAGCAATTTCCTCGCACGGTAGCGGTGGATCCAGAACATTCGACCCAGGAGAACGGCACAAGAGGCACTCGTCACAGCGCAGAGGAAATAGACGGATGTCGCCATCGGCTGCTCCTTTCGAGACCATCACGACGCCCCGCGGGGTCCACGCTATTTCGCCGGCAGGCCGCGATTGCGATCGACGATCGCCGCCAGGATCAGGACGAAGCCGGCGAGTCGCGGCAGATAGGCATAGAACCGCGTTTCATCCCTCGTATTCAACAACGCCAACAGAACGTAATTGATCATGAACATCCAGAAGGCGACGGCGAACCAGGCGAAGATGCGGTCGCCGACCTCGCGCCAGATGCGTAAGAAGAGAACACCGGCAAACAGCGACGACGTCGCAGCGATGGTATTGAGGACCACCTGCATCGCTACTCCAGCGCCCAAATCAACGCCATCACCAATAAGGTGACCGAGGTCGCCCCGACTCCAGCCCGAATGAGCGACAGGTCGGTTGCGGGCACCACGACGAGATCGATGAAAAGAATGGCGTTCGACACCGCTAGCCCAGAAAAACAGATGCTGCTCCAGAGTAGGAGCGTGCCGCGATACCGTTTGATCTGCCGGAATTGACGCCACAGCATGAACGCGCACCCAGCGCTCGTCGCCGCACACAATAGATAGACCGCTTCAGCCATCGTCATCACCCGGTCCCAGCCGGAAGGCATCAGAAAAATCGCGCAGCGCCCTTCTCTTCGTCGCCACCGCCCGCACAAGAGACTCGCGGTGCTCCCGCCACAGCTCGGCCAACAACCTCATCGCAGTCCGCTGCTCGGGCGTCACGGGGTTGAAACGATACTTGAGTGTCTCGCCAACGCGTACGTCCAACAGACTCTGACCAGCGAGCGCCTCCAAGGCAGCGGCAGCACGGCGCTCTGGAAGACCGAGATCTTCGCCGACTGCCGCCGCATCCCAGAACCGATTAGGGAAGCGCTGCACCAGAAGAGCGACTTCGAGCTGTTCGACATTTGCGATTGAACGGTACAAAAAGCGACGCACAGTAGCGGCGATGCGCGGACCAGAGTCGGTCATCTAGGCGGACGAGAGTTCCGTACCAAGCGCGGCCCGTCGGCACGGGCGGGTCGTTCCGGAGCCTGCCCAGCAAGGCACATACCTTGGCGGCGAGAGCGTCTGATTCATGCCCTACGCACCCGCCGAGACGAGCGCACCTGCGCCGCGGCGCTGTCGCGTTCCAGTGCATCGGCCACCGCCGCCAGCACACCCCGCGCATGCGCGACGTGGCTGGCGGGCATCTCGGCGAGGACCTGCTGCACCGCCGCCTCCACGGTGCCAGGCGATCGTCGCGTCAGCGAACGCGCGTGATCGCGAACGCGGAGCCGAACTCGGCGCGTGTCGGCGGCATCGGCGTCGCGGATCAACAGGCCCTTCGCGACCAGCCGCTGGAGGACGCCGGTAATCGTGCTCGGATGGAGGCGAAGCGTGTGCGCCAATTCCCCGGCGGAAATGCCGGGAGACTGACTCACGATCTTCAACACAAGGCGCTGTGGCCCGGTAATGCCGAGGGTCGCACCCATCCGTTTCGACGTGCTCTGCAGGCCGTGCTCGATGCTCCACAGCAGCCGGAGAAAATCGAGCACGGGATCGGGAGAGGGCTGGCTAACGGCATCGCGCTGACGTGACGGCATGGGCGCAATCATACCGTGCTCGTGTGGCGCGTGGCACCGACGCCGTTGACGATCGCGTCCAGCGTCACGACTCCTTCAACGCGTTGCGCACCATCTCGGCTGACGACCGGCAACAGGCCATCTGTACGCGCGAATCGCTCGAGGACGACGTCTAAGGAATGGTCGGGGTGAATATGCAGCGTCTCGCCATTGACGATCCGAGCAACCGGCTCGTCGCCCCGCCCTGCATCGACGGCTTCACGCAGTCGATTAATGGTGACCACCCCGATCAGCCGTTCGGGCGTGCCCACAACGAACGCGGGCTTCCCGCTCGCCGTCGCCACCGGGAACGCCTGATTCACCAACGCGTGCTCATCGAGCCACGGCACGTCGAGCGCCATGACATCGCGGGCTGTCCACGATCCGGACGCCCCCCGCGGGCCCGCCGTGGGCAAATGAATGTGATCCTGATGGAGGAGCGCATGGTACACCGGCAGCGCCTGATACCGCCTTGAGATCGCGAAACTCAACATGTTGGCGACCATCAGCGGCACCAGAATCTGATAGTCCTGCGTAATCTCGAAAATCATGAACACGGAGGTCATCGGTGCGCGAATGATGCCAGCGAACAATGCTCCCATGCCGACCAAGGCGTAGGCGCCCGGGTCCGCGGTGGGAAACGGCGCGAACCGGTGCACCAGCGTGCCAAGTGCACCGCCGGCCATGGCGCCGATATAGAGGCTGGGCGCAAAAATACCGCCGGCATTTCCGGACGCGTAGGAGGCGATTGTGGCCACCAGCTTCATGAAACACAGAAACACGAGGGCGCGGAACAGCATCCCGCCGTTGAGCGCCTGATCGACGAACTCGTAGCCGACGCCCATCACCTGAGGCGCGACGAGCAGGAGTGCGCCGATCACGACGCCGCCGACCGCCGGCTGAAACATCCTGGTGGAGGCGGGCAGCCGTCGAAAGCCGGCGCGCAACCCGAGCAGCCCCTTGCAGAAGGCCAGAGACACGACGCCCCCCGCGATGCCGAGCGCGGCGTAGGCGATGAGCTCCGCCGGATGAACCAAGTGATAGGCGGGGACGCGGAACAGCGGCTCGTTGCCCAGGATCGAGCGCTCGACCACGACGGCGGTCACCGACGCGATGACCGTGGAGCCAAGCAGCGGCGCATTGAGGTCGCCGATGATCTCCTCGAGCGCGAAGACCACCGCTGCGACCGGGGTGTTGAACGCCGCGGCCAGCGCCGCGGCCGCACCGACCGGGACCAGCTCCTGGATCCGTGTCGGGGAAAGTTGCAAGCGCTGCCCCACCACGGATGCCAGGCCGGCGCCGATTTGCACCGAGGGTCCTTCCCGTCCCATCGAGTGTCCCGACCCGATGCACAGCACCCCGGTCAGGAACTTACCGAAAGGGACGCGCGCCGGGATGACGCCGCCGTGCAGCTTGAACGCCGCCTCGGTCTGCGGCACTCCGCTGCCCCGCACATCCGGAAACACCTTCGCCAGCAGCACGCCGGTGACAAGGCTGACGCCGGTTGGCACCAGGAACAGCCGTACACCGCTCGGCCCGAGTCCAAACAACGCATGCGATACGCGCTCGATTGCGAGCGAAAACAAGACCGCCGACAACGCGGCCAGGACCGCGACTGCGATGGTCAGCGCGAGAAACAGCTGGTTCTCGCGCAGCCAGAGCTGCTGCCGCGTGGGGAGCGCTGGGGGTGTCGCCGGCGTCACTGGCTGTCACCGCCGTGGCGAGCCGCAATCGTTCGCCATGCGCCATCGGCAACCGGTCCGACGCCGCAGCGCTCATCCGCCGATTGCTCGACACGACCGATCAGATCGACGCCCTGGTCGATCAACTCCGGCTCGGCTCGGACACTGGCGAGGGTCGTCGATCGCGTAAACCCAGCCAGTTCCTGACGCAGCGGCTCGGAAGCGGCGG
>JADMIO010871539.1_pt1 | contig 16023 bp, 15 predicted proteins | sample 8958161 | NCBI WGS metagenome assembly JADMIO01 (sample SAMN16585339, study PRJNA669376) | soil metagenome | isolation source: Crop rotation soil | place: USA: Cullars Rotation, Alabama | collected 2011
TTGGCACTTGTGACACCCAGGGCGCGCAGGCGCCCTGACTTCATCTGTGCCGTCACCGATGGCAGGCTCACTATGAGCGCCTGCACGTTGCCCGCCATGAGATCGGTGAGCGCGGGCGACATGCCTTTATGCGGGATGTGCACGAGATCGATCTTCGCCATCGATTTCAGTACTTCCATCGCCATGTGGTTGATGCTGCCGACGCCGGCCGAGGTGTAGTTGAGCTGGCCCGGACGGGCTTTCGCGATCGCGATGAACTCTTTCGCCGTTTTCGCCGGAAGCGAAGGATGGATGACCAGCACCATCGGTCCGTCGCCGACTTTGGTGACGCCGGTGAGATCGTTCACCGGGTCGAACGGCTGTTTCGGCTGGATCGCCACGCCTGCGGCGAACGACGTGGTGGTGATGTACAGCGTATGGCCGTCGGGCGCGGCCTTGGCGGTGAGATCGGCTGCGATGAGCTGGTTCGCGCCTGGACGGTTTTCCACCACGACCGGCTGGCCGAGCGCGGGGCTGATGCGCTGACCGATCGCGCGCGCGAAGATGTCGTTGCTACCGCCCGGTGGCGCGCCGACGAGGATACGCACGGGCTTGGTCGGAAAGGACTGCGCGAGCGCCTGCGGCGCGCCACAGATGAATGCGGCGATGCACGCCGTGAAAGCCAGAGATCGGAAGCTCATATCAGTCCTCAGTTCAGTTTGTCGTCCGGGTGGGCCGAGCCCGAGCATACGCACAGCCTCGAGCGGCAGCAATGAATGTCTGAGAATGAATTCAGCACACCAGAAGAGGAGCGTCGTGTGCGCTGGATTTACCGCGGCCTTCGCGCGATGACGGCGCGAGAGCTCGCGCGGATCAGCAAGTGCGGGTTACGAGGTGAGGTTTTCGGTGAGACACACCTCGTCGCCGATCACCTTGACGTCATACGTTTTCAGCGGCGTCTCGGCAAATCCGACAGGCTCTCCGCTCCGACGTAGATTCCACTGCCACAGGTGCTCGAGACACGTTAACACTTCGCCGTCGAAAGCGCCTTCGCATAGCGCGACACCCCGGTGTGGGCAGTACGCCTGACACGCGTAGAAGCGATCGCCGCCGTTCGCGATGCACACTTTCGCGCTGCCTGTGGTTTCGAACTGCCGGATTGCGTTCACCGGAACATCGGAAACCTTGCAAATCGATGCGTTCGCCATGCGTCGCCTCCGTGAAAAGATGTTGCCATAGAGCGCACCGGGCGAGTGTCAAGTTCTTGACAGCACGGGGTCGCGCAAGCGCATATGTTTTGCTGCCTTACGGCGAGAGGAGGCCTCCGAATGAAATTGAGCGCGTGTAATCGTATCGACGGCACTGTTGCGGAGCTCAAGAAAGGCAAGGCAACGACGAACGTAAGGCTGAGCTCCGATCTCGGCGATCTCGAGCTCGTCGTCACCAGCTCGTCGGTCGAGGCGCTTCAGCTCAATGCAGGCGACGCGGTGAGCGCGCTGTTCCGCGAAGTCGATGTCATGCTCATGAAAGGCGGCGGCGAGATCAGCACCAAAAATCGCCTGACCGGTCGCATCCTCGACATCAAGAAAGGCACCGTCACTGCCGAGCTCCCGCTCGACGTGGGCGGTGGCCGGCGCATTGTCGCCGTCGTCGCGCGCAGCGCAGCCGAAGAGATGCGGCTCGCAGTGGGCGAGCAGGTTACGGCTTGCATTCGTGAGGGCGACGTGTTGCTCCTGAAAGGCGGCGCGTTGAGCATCCGCAACCGCTTCGCCGGAACGATCACGAATCTTCGCCCCGGCACCGTGACGACCGAAATTACGGTGAGAACGCAGGGCGGCGACATTCATGCGCTGCTCGCGCGCTCCGTTGCGGAAGACATGGCGCTCAAAGACGGGGATGATGTCGAAGCGCTTCTGCGCGAGCGCGACTGGATGATTCAGCTCTAGGCTGCTGCTGTCGACGCTGGCGCTTCGCTTAAATAAAAATACGCACTGCAATGCGAGATCGAAGGGTCGCGAGCTCTGTCAAGTAGTTGACAGTTCCTTTGCAGGGGCCTGCGTTCTAATGCAGAACGCGGCAGGCATACGGAGGAGTGTGCCATGAAAACTAAACGCAGCTCGGGGCCCTGCATCTTCGCCGTGCTTCTGCTCGTCCTGTCGAGCGTTATCGGTTTGTGGTTTGTCGCGCCTGTTGTCAGCGGAGAAATGTTCGACCGCGGCGGAATAGCCCCAACGACATGGCCGCGCATCGTACTCTTCGGCCTCGCGCTCTGTGGATTGATTTTGCTGACGGCCGAGCTCAAGCGCTTGCTCTCGGCGAAAGGCGCCACGTCCCCTGAGGTCGCACTCAACGCACCGCAATTCAGTGCGCGACAGGCGTGCCTCGGCATCAGCCTCCTCGTGGCGTATGTGGTTGCGATCCCCCTGATCGGATTCGCGCTCGCAACGTGCGCTTTCCTGTGCGTCTGGTTATGGGCCGGTGGTGTTCACAAAATTTCTACCGTGTTGCTGGTCAGCTTGATCGGCACGACTTCACTGCTCTACATTTTTGTGAAGGTTTCGCATCTGCCGCTCGATCGCGGTGCCGGCGCATTCGATCAGGTGACGGTCGCTCTGTATCGCGCGCTCGGAATCTATTAGCGCTCACTCCGCTCGCTCCATGGAAACCCTGGCGTACCTTGCACACGGAGCGGCTATCGCGCTCGCGCCGCTGAACCTTGCGCTCATCATCACAGGCCTTTTCGTGGGCGTTATCGCCGGGGCTGTGCCGGGCATTTCCTTCGTAAACGCAATGGCGCTCAGCCTTCCGTTTACGTATTTCATGTCGCCGCTCGTCGCAATGATGTTTCTCGGCGGCATTTACGTCGGAGGCGTGTTCGGCGGCTCGATATCATCGATCCTTCTCAACATTCCGGGCGATCCGGACTCGGTACCGAGCTGCTGGGACGGCTACCCGCTCGCGAAGCGCGAAGGCGCGGTGCATGCGCTCAGCATTGCGATCACGGCGTCCGCGATCGGCGGCCTCGTCAGTGCCTTCATTCTCACGTTCGCCGCGCCGCCTTTCGCCCGATTCGCACTGACCTTCGATCAGCCCGAATTCTTCGCGGCGACGATGCTCGGGCTCGTGAGCGTGCTCGCGATCTGCCGCGGCAACATGGTGCTCGGACTCGTATCGCTGCTGCTCGGTCTCGCGCTCGGCTCCATGGGTGCCGATCCGCTTTATGGAGTGAACCGCCTGACTTTCGGCTTTCCGCTGCTCGAAAACGGGATCGACTTCGTCGTCGTGATGATCGGCATCTTCGCAATCGGCGAGGTGCTCGAAGAATTCAGCGCGATCCAGCACACGGATCTCAAGGTGCGCGACAAGGCGAAGATGGGGATTCTGTCGCTGAAGCACATCTGGCGCATGCGCGCTTCCATCTCGCGGGGAACGATAACTGGGTGTCTCGTCGGACTCATCCCGGGCGGAGGCGCCGCGTTCGGCGCGTTTCTCGCGTACGGTCTCGAGCGTCAGATCAACAAGCGTGGCGACGAGTTCGGCACCGGTGTCGAGGATGGTCTTGCCGCGCCTGAAGCTTCAAAGAACGCAACGACGGGCACCGCGATGATACCAATGCTGACGCTCGGCATACCCTCCAGTGCCGCGTCCGCGATCATGCTCGCCGCTCTCATGCTGCATCAGGTGCAGCCGGGTCCGCTGCTGTTCAGCAAGAACCCCGAGATGATTTACGCGATTTTCGCCGCCTTCATACTGGCGAACGTGCTGATGATCGTCGTGTCGATGATCGTTGCGCGTTTTTTCGGCGCGCTCATGCGCACCAATCCGACCGTCCTCTATGCGTTCATCCTGGTGCTGAGCCTGCTCGGCGCGTTTGCGGTCAGGAACAATGTTGCCGATATCTTCATCTGCCTCGCGTTCGGCATCGTCGGTTACTTCATGCGTAGACACGGCTTTCCGACTGCGCCCATGGTCATCGGTGTCGTCCTCGGTCCACTGGCTGAAGGCTACTTCATGAATTCGATCGCGAACTACGGCACCGTGTCCGTATTCGTGACGCGCCCGGCATCGGGACTGATCATTCTGTGTGCGGTCCTTTTCGTGGTCTGGTTCGCCATACCGCGGAAGAAAGCGAAGATGAATCCCACGGACGAGAACGCTTTGCCGCCGGCTGCCGACGGCGCTGCTGCAGGGAGCAAACCATGAAATCAGCTTGTTGTTTTTGCGGGCTCGCGATCGTGTTGGCCACATCCGCAACCGCCGTTCACGCGCAGGCGCAGGAGAAATATCCGTCGCGCCCCGTTGAGATCATCGTCAATTTCGGGACAGGTGGGGGTGCGGACCAGCTCGCCCGCGTGGTGTCGCGTCTGATGGAACCGATCGTAGGTGTCGCGATGCCCGTGTCAAATATCATCGGCGCCTCGGGCAACACGGGCCTCGCTAAAGTGGCCACCGCTCAGCCCGACGGCTACACGCTGGGCACGCTGACCGGCATCTCGATCTCCTCGTGGGCCGCGGGGATGGGGCATCTCAAGGCAGACGACTTCGCCTATGTCGGCGTCGTGCAGTCGTCGCCGTCGATGCTCTTCGTGCTGACCGACAGCCCGCTGCGCACGTACAAAGACGTACTGGAACAGACGAAGGCGAGTCCAAACAAGATCAAAGTGGCGACGGCCGGCTTCGGCACGCTCGACGATTTCGCGGTGAAGTACCTCGCGCAAAAAGGCTACACGATGGTGAACGCACCTTATGCGAAACCGGGAGAACGCTACACCTCGGTGCTCGGCAAACACACGCAGATCCTGTTCGAGGAGCCCGGCGACGTCACGCAGTTTATGGCCGCCAAACAACTCAAGCCGATCATCGTTTTCGGCGCGTCGCGCCATCCGGAATTTCCCGACGTACCTGCATCGGCTGAATTCGGACACACGATCGATCTTCCCAACTGGCGCGCGATCGTCGCCTCGGCCAAGGTACCAAAGGATCGTATCGCGCTCTTGAGTGCTGCACTCGAAAAAGCGATGCAAACCGAGGATTGGAAAAAGTTCTGCGCGCAGACCTATACCTGCATCGCGAAACTCGATCCAGCCGCAAGCAGGCAGTTCGTGCAGAAGAATTACGACGAAGCGGTCGCTTTCTTGAAAGACTCCGGAACCAAGAGCAAGTAGCGCCTTGTGAACAGGACGGCGATATGACTCGACGCACGCGAGCAGACGCAACAGAACCTACTCGGCCGGAAACGGGCCGGCGGCGCTTTCTCACGCAATCGGCTGCGGCAGGCATCGCTGCAATCGGCTCAGCGCCTGCCGTCGCTTCCGCTGCCGCATCTGCCGAAGACCTGCCGCTGCGCGTACCGAAGTGGAGCACCGAGCCCGGCCTGCCGCTTTCACACGAGAAATACGGATTGCCCTCACCCTTCGAAAAGTCGGTCGTGCGCCGCGGCCGCCAGGATTGGGTGATGCCGGGGTCCGGTTCCATCATGTCGCCGCTCGCGAATCTGCGCGGCATGATCACGCCGAACGGTCTCGCGTTCGAGCGCACTCACGGCGGTGTGCCGGAAATCGATCCCGCACAGCACCGGCTCGCGGTGCATGGACTCGTGCGTCAACCGCTGGTCTTCACGATGAACGACATCGTGCGGTTTCCGTCCGTATCGCGCATTCATTTCCTCGAGTGCGCGGGCAACACTTCGCGCGGCTGGGCGCCGCCGTTCCCGCCGACAGTTCAGTTGAGCCACGGTCTCCTTTCGTGCTGTGAATGGACCGGTGTGCTGCTCTCGACCGTGCTGGACGAAGCGGGCCTCATGCCCGAGGCGAAATGGCTGCTTGCGGAAGGCGCTGATGCGGTCGCGCTGAACCGCAGCGTTCCGATTTCAAAAGCGCTCGAAGACGCCATGCTCGTGTACGCCCAGAACGGCGAGATGCTGCGGCCCGAGAACGGCTATCCGCTGCGCCTCTTCCTGCCGGGCTGGGAAGGCAACATGAACGTCAAGTGGCTGCGGCGGTTGAAGCTCGGCGCTGAGCCCTTCATGACGCGCTGGGAGACTTCCAAGTACACCGACTCGATGCCGGATGGCAGCGCGCGCCAGTTTACGTTCACGATGGAAGCGAAATCGGTGATCACGCATCCCGCGCCGGAGCGCCCGCTCACCACGAAAGGCTTCGTCGAAGTGAGCGGCATCGCGTGGTCCGGAAACGGTCGCATTCGGCGCGTCGATGTCTCCACCGACGGCGGTCGGAGCTGGCGCAGCGCGGAGCTGCAACAGCCGGTGCTGCACAGGGCATGGACGCGCTTTCGTCTGCCGTGGACGTGGAAAGGCGGAGACACGGTGCTGCAGAGCCGCGCGATCGACGAAACCGGATACGTGCAGCCGACCGCGGAGCAGCTCGTGGCCGTGCGCGGAACCGCCAACCAATATCACTTCAACGGCATTCAGAGCTGGCGCATCGCTTCGGATGGAAAGGTGAGCAATGTGCGCGCATAAGCTGTTCATGATTGCGTTGCTGGCGCTCGTCGCGTGCGGGCCGGCTATTGCACAATCGACGCTCCAACTCGGCAAGAAGGCGAGCGAGAGAGACATCGCCGCGTGGAACATCGACGTTGCGCCCGACGGAGCGGGACTCCCGCCGGGTCGAGGGAGCGTGGCTGAAGGCAAGGTGGTCTACGAGTCGCGATGCGCCGCGTGCCACGGGATCAAAGGGCAAGGCAAGCCTGCGGACGCGCTCGTCGGCGGCATCGGCACGCTGAACAGCGCACGGCCGGTCAAGACCGTCGGCAGTTTCTGGCCGTACGCCACGACGGTGTATGACTACATCCATCGCGCGATGCCGTACGACCGTCCGAAATCGCTGACACCGAGCGACACCTACGCAGTCACGGCCTACCTCCTGTACCTCAACGGTATCGTTCCCGAGGGCACCACACTCGATGCGCAATCGCTGCCGAAAGTCAAAATGCCTAACCAGGGTGGTTTCACGGGCGATCCGCGCCCGGATATCGTGAACGTGCCGTGCATGCGCGACTGTAAATAACTGTCAAGTTGTTGACTGCGCGCACTGGCGTGCCGAAGTAAGGTTGCTGCGCCTTCATCACTTCAGGCTTAGACCGGTGGCCGGATTCAGACGTCATATTTTCGTCTGTCAGAACGAGCGCGATCCCACGCATCCCAAAGGATGCTGTCGGCACCGCGGCTCGGAAGAGATCCTCAAAATTATGAAACTCGGCGCCGCCAAAGCGGGCCTGAAAGACGTTCGCATCAACCAGTCGGGCTGTCTCGATCACTGCGAGTATGGCCCGACCATCGTCATCTATCCCGAGGCGGTGTGGTATCGGATTGCGTCTGCTGACGACGCGCGCGAGGTCATGCAGAAACACGTGATCGGAGGCGAAGTCGTCGAGCGCTTGCGGATCGACAACATTGCGGCCGCGCAGGAGACGACGCGGTCGTCCTGACACCCAAGCTTGCCCCTGACTAATCAGGATCAGGCCCATTTTCAAAGAGAGGAGCAGTACATGAATCAGGCAGTCGCGGAACAACCCGTCCGCCAGGTACAACCGGCGGATCGATATCAGGCGGTGGAAGCTGCATATCGCTCGAGCAAGAAGAAACTCGGCCAGGAATATTTCGTCATCGACTGCGACCGGCACATCATCGAGCCGCCGGAAGCGTTCACGATGTACCTCGACAAGGAATGGCAGCACATCGCGCCGAAGCCCACGACTGACAATCGCGGCGCGCCGCGGCTCATGATCGAAGGTCGGCTCTATCAGAAACCATCGGGCTGGGGCCCAGGACGCACTGAAGGCTGCGGCGATCAGCGTCCGCGCGGCGAAGGGCTTCCCTACGAGCGCGCGTACAAGCACGCGTTCGAGAACCGCGACACCGACATGGATCTCTCGGGCATCGACTGCGCGATCTGGATCCCCACGCTGGGACTCTTTACGCCCGACATCGAGAACTTCGACTTCCAGTATGCCGTCATGCGTGCGCTCAATGACTGGACCGCGAAAGTGTGGGCGACGAGCAAGCGGCATCTGTGGTGCGTGACGATTCCGCTCAAACCCGAATGGGCGGTGGCAGAGATCAAGCGCTGTAAGCAGCTCGGCGCGACGTGCGTGTGGATGCGCCCGAACGTCATGCAGGACGTGCGCTGGTGGGACGAGTCGTGGGATCCCGTGTGGCAGACGATGAGCGAGCTTGGCATGTCGCTCGTGTTCCATGAAGCAACGGGAACGTACAACGCCACGTACAGCACCGACTACAAGTTCGATCGCTACTGGATCGCGCACGCGGTATCGCACCCGCTCGAAATGGCCGCTGCGGTCGCGGGCATCCTCGGGTACGGCGTGCTCGAGCGCCATCCGAAGCTGCGCGTCTTTTTCTGCGAGGCCGGCGCGACATGGGTTCCGTACATGCTCTTCCGCCTGGACAACCACTACGAAGCGCGGCGCTCGGAGATGGTCGGTCTCACGATGCCGCCGTCCGAGTACTTCAAGCGGCAATGCGTGATCGGCTCGTTCGAGCCGGAAGAAGCGCTGCTCGGCGAGACGATGGCCTGGTTCGACGGCAAGAACATGGCGTGCACGAGCGATTATCCACACTGGGATTCGAGCGGTGTATCGGGTGTGGTGCGCTACCTCAAGAACTATCCTGACATCTCGGAAGAGACGCGCGTCAACTTCTTCTCGCGCGCTGCGATCGACGCACTCGACCTGAAAGGCTGAAGCGCAGGCCACATCACGGGACGGACCTGCCTGAATGGACGCGGGGTTCAACCCCCTGCTCGCGTTCGGCTGGTCCGTGCTGTGCGGTTTCGTGATGTCGATGGGCGCAGGCGGCGGCGGCATCCTCGCCGGCGTCGGTCATCTCTCGATCCTGGGGATCGCCGACGCCAACATGATCAAGGTCGCCAACCAGATACTCGAATTTTCCAGCCGTCTCGTTGCGGTCCCGCTTTACTTGCGTCAGCAGCGGGTCGTGGGCAGCGTCGCGCTTGCGTTCGGTATCGGCGCGCCCGCGGGTGCGATCGCCGGTTCCTGGATTTCGAAGCAGTACCTCGAGGACGTCGCGGTCTACCGCGTATGGTTCGGGCTGTTTCTCGTGCTGATTGCGCTTCACGCGCTCCGTGCGACCTTCAAACGCGTCGAGCGCACGCAACACAACACACCGCATGTGCGCACAGCGAGCGAAGCGGTTTATGGCGACGGCGTGCGGACAGTCGAGTGGCGCTGGCGCGTGTGTCGCGTGCGCTTCGGAAATCGAAGCCTCGCTTTCAGCCCGATTGCGGCAGCGCTGGGCGGTTTTGCGATTTCATTCATCGGCGCGCTGCTCGGCGTCGGCGGTGGTTTTCTGGTGACACCATTTATAGCCGGCGTGCTGCTATTTCCGATGTATCTCGCACTCGGCACCGGACTCGTGGCGCTCATAATCCCGCTCGTGGTGAGTGTGCTCACGTACTTCTTGCTGCACGTCAAAATGAACTGGCTGCTCATGGCCGTGGAAGTGCCGGGCGTGCTCGCCGGCTCGTTCCTCGGACCGATGTTGAACCGGTATATGAATGAGAAGCTGCTGAAGAGCTTCGTCGCGATGGTGCTGCTGGCGATCGGCGTTTATTACGTGCTCGGGTCGAGGTGAGCGGGTGGAGCGCAATGTTAAAACCCGTATGCTTTCGGTGAGAGGCGGGCTCGCTCTCGAGCGAGTAGCCGCCGCAAACGTAGCTCTCGAAACGAGGGTTACAGGCCACCAAACAACAGTCCCGGGACTTCGCGGCATAATGTGTAGGCCATGCTGCGAAAACATAATGAGGGCACCGACGGACACCTCGACGTGCTGGGCTCGATTCCGGCGGCCTATCGCAGCGCTGTGTTCGAGCAGTGCGAGCGGCGCGTGCTGGCGAAGGGCCGCACGATCTGGAAGCAGGGCGAGCGCGCCGATTCGATAGCCTTCCTGGTATCAGGCAAGGCGATGTCGTCGTACCAGGCGCGCAATGGCAAGACGGGCACAACCGGCTTCTGGTGTGCTGGGGATTTCTTGGGCGCCGCGGATCTCGGCACTGCTGCCACGCGACAGATGACGCTGCGCTGCCTCGACGAGTGCGTCATCTATACGGTGTCGTTCGAGCGCTTCAACGAACTCGTGCGCCGCTTTCCCGAGCTTGCGCAGGCGATCATTCGTGCGCTCTCGATCCGTCTGCGGTGGGTGGCAGACCTCGCGCTCACATTAGAAACGCAATCTGCATTCGAACGCATCTGCGCGGTCGTGCTCGCGCTCTCGGAACGCTTCGGCACGGATTGCGAGCAGGGTGTTCTCATCGATTTGAAGCTGACCAATGAGGACCTTGCCGCGATCGCCGGGGTTTCGCGTCAGTTCACGAATACGACGTTGCGCGATCTACAGAAGCGCGGACTCGTGTTGACGCAGCGTCGCAATCTCATTCTGAAAGATCCGCAGGCGCTGGAGGCAGTGGTCTATCAGTCGTAGTACAGGAGGCGAGCGGCGCACTCATTCACCGCAAACTCCGAGCGCCCGTTTCTTTACTCGCCAGGTGTCAAGTAGTTGACATTCGTCGCTGGTAAAGAGGCGCAAATTAGAGCGCAAAACGGCTCGCGATTCTGTCCCTGTTTCAGGCAGTCGGCTGAGCAAAGAAAGATCCCGTATGGACACTGAGCAAATCGCCGGCCCGGTAACATTGGCGGTGGCGAAATGGGCGGCTTCGCTTACCTTCCGGAGCGTGCCGTCGCACGTCGTCGATTACGCCAAGCTTCTGCTGCTCGATGGGATCGGCTGCAGCGTATTCGGATCCCGGCGTGACGCCGGCAAAGCGCTCTTCCGTTTCGTCTCGAAGTCGGCGAAAGAGCCGTCTGAAGCGACCGTGTGGGGCCGCAATGCAAAGGTCAGCGCACGCTCCGCGGCGCTCATCAACGCGACCAGTGCGCATACGACCAACATCGGCGATACGCACCGCGCAACGATCTTCCACACGAACTACATCATGCCGCAGGCGGCGCTCGCGGTCGCGGAGAAAGAAGGCCTCTCCGGTCGCGAGGTACTCGCCGCGATCGTCGCCGGCAACGAAGTCGCAATTCGAGGCGGACTGGCCGTTCACATCGCCCAGGAGGCTGGCTACTTCACGCCCGAGATGCGCGGCTGGCATTCCACCGGGACGCTCGGCGCGCTCGGGGCCTCCGTCGCGACTGCGCGGCTTCTGCGTCTCAACGTGCCGCGCATGCTGCAGGCAATCGTGATGGGCGGCACGCAGTTTTCGGGCCTCTATCGGCCGTGCGGGCCTTACATGGGGAAACATTGGTACGCCGGCAGAGCATGCGCGAACGGTGTCGAAAGCGCGTATCTCGCGCAAAGCGATTTCGTCGCGGGTTACCGGCTTTTCGAGGACGGCTGGTGTTTCGGGTCCGGCGCGATTTCGCCCGTGTACGACCTCGAAGCGGCTTCACGCGGACTCGGCAAGGTGTGGGAGACGCTAAATGTCGACATGGCTATCTATCCCGCTAAGAAGACCTACTACCCGAATCTCGATGCGGTTGTCGACATCATGCAGACTCACCGGCTGCGCTTCGAAGACGTGGAGCGCGTCATCGTCAAATCCGCGTTTGCGTCATCCCATGCTTTCGGTGCGTATACCGCTCCGCGCAATTCCACTGAGGCGTTCAACAGCCTGCGCCACGCGATCGCCGCGGCGGTGCATGACGGAACCTACGGGTTTCAACAGCTCGAGAAGCGCAAGTTCGAGCATCCCGCCATCGTGGCTTTCGCGAAGGACCGCGTCGAAGTGGTGCGGGACCGCGCTCTCGAGAAGCTCCTGCCGGAAAAGTGGCCCGGCGGCGCTGAGGTGCGTACCAAAGACGGGAAGCGTTACCAAAAACGGCTCGAGCATCACGTCGGGCAGGTGCAGAACCCGGTGTCCCGGGAGCAGTTGCGCAAAAAGTTTCTCGGGATGGCGGGCCATCTCGGACGCGCGCGTGCCGAAGAGATCATCGATCGCGTCGAAAAGCTGGAACGCCTCGGGGACATTCAACGGCTGACCCGCCTGCTTCGCGCCGTGCGATAGCACCGAAACGGCTGCCCGCCGGCAGCCTCATAACGGGAAGGAGGGAATGATGAAGCGCCTTGCCCTGCTCGCCGCATCCCTTTTGACACAGACGGCGTGGGCCGCCGACGCGCAGTACCCAACCCGTCCCGTGCGCATGATCGCTCCGTTCCCCGCGACGAGCGGCACCGACATCACCGCGCGCCAGATCGCCCAGAAGCTGTCCGAACGCTGGCGGCAACAAGTGGTGGTCGATAACCGTCCAGGCGCCTCCGGCGCCATCGGCACCGACCTCGCGGCGAAAGCGCCGCCCGACGGCTACACGATACTCATGGGTAACGCCGCGACGCAGTCAATCAACGTGAGCCTTTCGAAGCTGCCCTATGACGCCCAGCGGGACTTCGCTCCGATCACGCTGGTTGCCCGGGTCCCGCAGATCCTCGTCGTGTACCCCCCGATGAACGTGTACAGCGTCAAGGACCTGATCGCGCTCGGTCGCGCGAAACCGAAGCAGCTCACGTTCGGTTCCGCCGGGGTCGGCAGCTCGCCACATCTCGCGGCGGAGCTCTTCCAGCACCTCGGGAACGTGCAGTTCGTGCACGTGCCTTACAAGGGCAGTGCGCCCGCGCTCACCGATCTGATGGGCGGCCAGATCGATTTCTTCTTCAGCAACATCCTATCGGCGCTCGGGCACGTCAAGAGCGGAAAGGTGCGCGCGCTTGGCGTGACGAGCGCGAATCGCGCCGCCGTGGCGCCTGACGTACCCACGATCGCCGAAACGGGACTGGTGGGCTACGAGGACTACAACTGGTACGGCATCCTCGCGCCGAGCCGCGTGCCGAAACCGATTCTCGACAAGCTCCACGGCGACCTCGTCGTGATCATCCGAAGTCCGGACTTCCAGGATCGCCTCGTGCGGGACGGCGCCGAGGTCGTTGCCAACACGCCCGTCGAGTTCCGCCAGTTCATCGATTCCGAAACGGCGAAGTACGCCCAGCTGATCAAGGCGCTCGGGCTGGGGCCAACGGAATAGCGGTACACGCTCGAGCACCGATCTGCTTCGTGCCGATCCCGCCGCTATACTTCTTTTGGCCGTCTGCGGCGAACGATCGAGGAGTATAGATATGTCCGAACGTTCTGCGGAAATCCAATATCTGATCGACCGCGCCGCCATTCAGGATTTGCTGCTGCGATACTTTCAAGGTCTGGACCGCTGCGATCCCGCTCAAGTGCGCACCTGTTTCACGGACGACGTTCAGGCGCACTACGACCATCGCGCACCCGCGAAAGGCGTCGAAGAGATGATGCGTGGCTTTCGAACCTTCAAGAGAATCCCGGAATCGAAATTGAAGATGACCACGCATTTCATGGGCAATCTCAACATCAATCGGCTCGAGGGCGACGTCGCGGAGACCGAGACGAACGCAATCGCGTTTCTCGTCGAGACCGACGCAGGTGCGGATGTCGTGTCGATGCGCAGTCTGCGTTACCTCGACCGGATGCGCCGGCAAAAACACGGCTGGCTTATCAGCGATCGAATACACACGCTCGACTGGAGCTGCCAGGTGCCCGCAAATTTCGCGCTCACGCTCGCGCAGCGCATTTCCACTTTGCCGCCGCGCTCGTAGGATCACCGCGGAAGCGAACGTGGAGCTTCAATAACGCGCATGCTGCTCGGCTGCATCGCAGATGATTTCACCGGCGCGACCGATCTGGCGAACAACCTCGTGCGCGGCGGCATGCGCACGATTCAGACCATCGGCGTACCGTCTTCAGCCATTGCCAGCGAAGTGGATGCCGTAGTCGTGGCGCTCAAGTCGCGCACGATCCCTGCTGCCGATGCTGTTGCGCAATCGCTTTCGGCGCTCGCATTCCTGAAGCAGAACGGCGCTCGTCAGATCTATTTCAAGTACTGCTCCACTTTCGACTCGACGCCCGCGGGGAACATCGGTCCCGTTATCGAAGCGCTGATGGACGCGCTTCACTGCGATTTCACGATCGCATGTCCCGCCTTTCCGGAAAACGGCCGCACGATTTTCAAAGGCCACCTCTTCGTCGGCGATGACCTGCTGAGTGAATCAGGCATGCGCAACCATCCGCTCACGCCGATGCGCGATTCGAATCTCGTGCGCGTGCTTCAGGCGCAGACCAGTCTCAGCGTCGGACACATCGCCTACGACGTGATTGCGCGCGGCGAACAGGCGATTCGAGCGCGCATCGCCGCGCTCAAAGCGAACGGGGTGCGAATCGCGATAGTCGACGCGATCAGCGATGACGATCTCCTGAAACTCGGCCCCGCACTACGTGAAATGCCGCTCGTGACCGCCGGCTCCGGTGTGGCGATTGGCCTTCCACAGAATTTCGAACTGAACAATGCAGAAGAGGCCGCAGCGCTTCCGAAGCGCGAGGGTTTTCGCGCGATCGTTTCGGGAAGCTGCTCGGCCGCTACGAACGCTCAGGTTGCCGACTTCATGCGACGCGGCGGCGCCGCTTACGCGCTCGAGCCGCTCAAGCTCACCAGCGGATCGGGCGAAGTCGAGCGCGCGATTGCCTGGGGAAAAGAGCGGCTGTCGTCGAAGCCGATCCTCGTGTACTCGACCGCGGAAGCGGCCGCGGTCGCTCAGGTTCAGAAGGAGCTCGGTGCGGCCGACGCCGGCGCGCTGATCGAGCGCGCACTCGCGCGCGTTGCGCGCGCGCTCGTCGACGCGGGTGTGGCGCAGCTCATCGTCGCAGGCGGTGAAACGTCGGGCGCTGTCGTGCAGGCGCTCGGAATAAATGCGCTTCGCATCGGACCGCAAATCGATCCCGGCGTGCCGTGGACGGCCGCAGAAGGCGACAAAGCGATCCTCCTTGCGCTCAAATCGGGCAACTTCGGTACGCCGGATTTTTTCACGAAGGCGTTCACGTTACTCGATCGCCAATAAACGAATTGCACCTGCGCGACTAGGTTTTTGCGACCGCTGCGGCCGACGTCACTCCGGCTTGAGACCGCCGACTTTTACGACCCTCGCCCAGCGCGCCATCTCCTGCGCGATGAATGCGCCGAACTCGGCCGGCGTATCGGCGATCGGCTCCAACGCTGCAGCCGCGAGTTTTTCGCGCATATCAGGCGCGTGAAGTGCTCTCACGATGTCGGCGTTCAGCTTCGCGACGATGTCCTTCGGCGTTGCTGCCGGCGCGATCAGTCCATTCCATGTAGACGCCTGAAATCCGGGGACGCCGGCTTCTGCCATCGTCGGCAGCTCGGGAAGAAGCGGAGAGCGCCGGGCCGAAGCGACCGCGAGAGTACGCAGACGGCCCGCTTTCGCGAAAGGCACGACCGAAGTGAGATTGGCGAAACCCAGAGCGACCTCGCCGCTCACGATGTTAGCCACAGCGGGCCCGCCCCCTTTATAAGGCACGTGCACCATATCGACTTTCGCGAGCTGTTTGAATAACTCGCCCGCGAGGTGCGTTGAGCCCCCCACGCCTCCGGAAGCATAAGCGAGCTCGCCGGGCCTTGCGCGCAGCAAGGCAATCAGTTCTTTCACGTTTTTCGCCGGGACGCTCGGGTGCACGACGAGCACGTTCGGTGTCTGCGCCACATTCGTGATCGGCACGAAATCGGTGGGCTTGTACGGCACCTTGTCGAACAGGCTGAAGTTAACGGCGTATGCGGAGGTTGCCATGAGCAGCGTGTAACCATCGGGCGCCGATCGCGCGACGATCTCAGTGCCGATCGTGGTGCCCGCACCTCCGCGATTGTCGATGATGACCTGCTGGCCCCACATCTCGGTCAGCTTGGATCCGAGCAGCCGTGCGAGGACGTCGGTCGAGCCGGAAGGTGCAAGTGGGACGACGATGCGAACAGCCTTTACGGGATACGCCTGCGCGTGCACGCTCGCTGCAGCCATCGATGTTACGAGCATCCAAGCGGTGCACAACGTCCGGCGTAGCGGCTTATCGCGGAGCACGAACAACGGTTCGCGCGAAGTGACACGGCTCATCGGTTCCTTTCTCGTCG
>JADMIO011121731.1_pt1 | contig 16022 bp, 11 predicted proteins | sample 8958161 | NCBI WGS metagenome assembly JADMIO01 (sample SAMN16585339, study PRJNA669376) | soil metagenome | isolation source: Crop rotation soil | place: USA: Cullars Rotation, Alabama | collected 2011
CCCTCGGCAGCGCCCGGAAGCCCTCCGGTTAACTGACGCCAAGTGTTCCCACCGTCCGTCGATTTGAACAGCCCGCTCGTGGTTCCCTGCCATCCCCCGTTCTCCCACGGCCCCTCTCGCGAGGCCCAAAGGTCGGCGTAGATAGTTTTCGGATTCACAGGATCAATCGCAACCGCCGCCGCACCGGTATCGGCGTCTTTATACAACACTTTGGTCCAAGTTTCGCCACCATCCAATGTGCGATAGACGCCGCGTTCTTCGTTCGGACCGTATGGGTGCCCCATCACGGCCACAAAAACTCTTCGCGGATCGTTAGGGTCGACCGAAATGCCACTAATCTGCTGGCCATCTTTCAGGCCCATGTTTCGCCAGGTAGCGCCGCCATCGGTCGTCTTGTAGACACCGTCACCAACGCTCAAATCGGGTCGATGAAGACCCTCACCGCATCCGACGTACACGATGGCCGGATTCGATTGCGCAATGGCCAAGCATCCGACCGATCCCGTCGGCTGATCGTCGAAAACCGGCTTCCAGGTGTGCCCGTAGTCGGTCGATTTCCAGACGCCGCCGTTGTTGACGCCGATGTACCAGATGTTCGGCTGACTGACGACGCAGTCGATGCCGACCGTTCGTCCGCCTCGGTAGGGGCCGATGTTCCGCCACTGCAGACAGTTGTATCGGTCGAGGTCGAACTTCTGGGCCAAGGCCGAGCAGGCCGCGAGAAGACATCCGACGAAGGCGAGCAAACGCATACTGACAATCTTATCAGACCGCGCCGCCTCCAGATAGCCGAAGGTCGTTCCTCACTTCTACAATTCTGCAGGCAGCCCTTCAAAAACCTTTCACGTAGACGTATAATAGAAATATGGTAGACGCTTATCTACCTCCGCGCAAATTACCACTGAGATCGCTCTTCCTCGATCTCAATAGCTATTTCGCGTCCGTCGAACAGCAACTCGACCCCAAGCTTCGCGGAAAACCGATCGCCGTCGTGCCGACCATGGCCGACACGACTATGTGCATCGCCGCATCCTATGAAGCCAAGAAATTCGGCGTCAAGTGTGGAACGATGGTGGGCGACGCGAAGAAGAAATGCCCGGACATCATCCTGCTGGAAGGCAATCATCCGGCTTACGTTGCTTTTCACGAGAGGGTCAAAGTCGCCGCCGACACCGTCCTCCCCATCGATAAGGTGTGCAGCATCGACGAGATGCGGTTCTGCCTCCTCGCCACCGAGGGAGTCCCTGAGGTCGCCCGCGAGCTTGCCATCAAGATGAAGAATGCCATCCTGGAGCAGGTCGGAGAATGCATCACCTGCTCGGTTGGCGTGGCGCCAAACCACTATCTGGCCAAGTTGGCCACCGACATGCAGAAACCCAATGGGCTGGTCATTCTTCAGCACTTTGATCTACCTGAAAAGCTCTTTGACCTCAAGCTCACCGACTTCTGCGGCATCAGCTATCGAACAAAAATTCGCCTCAACGCCGCGGGCCTTTTTTCGGGCAAAGACCTTGTGCTTGCCTCGGAAAAAGAACTCAAGCGAGCTTTCGGTGGGGTCGTAGGCGAACGGTTCTACCATCGACTACGCGGAGAAGCTCTGGACGAGGATTTCCAGGTCGACAAGTCGCTCAGCCATTCCCACGTACTACCCCCTGAGCATCGCACCGAGAAGGGTTGTCGCGACGTGATTCTGCGATTGCTCCACAAAGCCTCTGCGCGACTCAGAGCCAACGGCCTATGGGCAACGCACATGAGCATCTACGTGAAGGGTATGGCCCGGTCTTGGAGCTCGACGACATCGCTGGCTCCGAGCCAGGACAGTGTCACCATGACGAACTACTTCCTGGAGATGTGGGAAGGGCACACGTTCGAGCGCCCGCTTCAGGTCGGCGTTGTCTTTACCGGGCTATTGAAGCCGGCGGAAGTTACTCCCAGCCTGTTCGACCCGACTATCGAGCGGTCAGCCTTCAACTCGGCGGTCGACAACGTGAACAAGCGTTTCGGGAAGCATAAAGTCTTTCTCGCCGGTCTCGACAAGGCGAAGAACACGGCCTCAGAAAAGATCGCCTTTCAGAAAGTCGAGCTGTTTCAGGAAGGTAAGGACGACAACGTCTTCCCCGACCTTTGGCCGGACACGTTTCGAGGCGGCGCGGCGTTTTCTGGGTGAATCAAACAGGCGAGCACAAAAATGTTCACTGCGTAAAGCAGATGAGATCCTCGTCTTCAGTCAAGCAGATTCGAAGCCAATTGCGGATATCAATCAGATACGCCTCTGGGTCCTCAGGACCCTTACCCTTCAAATCCAACCCATCGAGAGCCTCGAAAATAGGGCCAATCTCTACGTTCCGCAGGTACCCAATGAACGGCGCATCGGAAGAGTAAGACTTGAAGAATGGATTGCCGCGCGATAGCAGATGGCCACAAACAGAAAACAGATCCGGCGAAACTCCATGATCTGCAAGGAAACGATCTAGCTTTCGGCCCCAATCGTCGATGTGCTTGACGCCAATCCAATTCTGGTTCGGTAATATGGCTCCGCTCTTTTGACACATCGCCTGAAGGACCGCATCGTACGCAAAACCCACTCGAGCATCGACTGGCTTACCCATGAAGATATGCCTCAAAACAACGTCTGCGCTTGGCAGCGGTGAATCTGAATTCACCGCCGATTCTGACTTCGGAGCATGAAACGTCTGTACAACGTCATCCAAAAACGTATCAACGTTCACGTCTACCTTTTCGCCCCTCAATAGCCGACTCTTTAGTGAGTCCAGAGTTGATTGAAGGCGCTGTAGTTCGGTCTCCTTCAAAGGATTCGAAGCTTGTTTCTCGTCGATGAACGATGTATCAACCGCGGAATCGTCATAGTCCTCGAGCTGTTCGTCGATCTCGTCCAGGGCCTTGCGAAGATTCTTGGCGTGGAGCACCAGCAAAGCTTCATCTCGGCACCCAACCAGCGATCCCACCGCGAAGAGTGGGATCCTGATCGGCACGAGCGAACTGCTCAAGAGACTACTTGCCCCAGGTTCCCGGAGCTAAGGCGTCGACAAAGTACTCCATCCGCCGCGCGAACTGAAGACCAGAGTGGCCTTGGTCCACACCCGCATAAAGCGTGTACGGCTTCGCTGCTCGATCCAAGGCATTGATCAACTGATAGGTATTCGACGGATGCACGTTGTCGTCCGCAGTTCCGATATACAAGCACAGCTTGCCCTTCAGGTCCTTCGCATACTCCATCGCGGAGCCTGCTTTGTAGCCATCGGGATTGTTCTGAGGGGTATCCATGAACCGCTCGGTGTAGATCGAGTCGTAGTGGTACCACGCCGTAACCGGACTCCCCGCAACCGCCGCGGCGAAAGTTTCAGGGTGCCGAAGCAGACACATCACCGACGCGTAACCACCGTACGACGTTCCCTCGATGCCAATATGCGCGCCATCGATAAAGGGCATCTTCGCCAGAGCCTGCATCGCCGCCGCCTGATCGTCGATCTCGACGACCCCAAGCTTTCGATAGGGAGCCATGCGGAAGTCGCGACCGCGGCCCTTCGTGCCTCGGCCATCAATCCAGGCGTGCACGAAGCCAAACTCAGCCTCGGCATTGTTACCCAAGAATCGCTCTCGGCCACCGCCCGAATCTGGTCCGCCATACACACTTAAAATGACCGGATACTTCTTGTTCGGATCGAAGTCCGACGGCTTTTGGATGTAGCCATAAATCTTGGTGACTCCGTCTGCGGCCATGCAGGTAAACGCCTCGGCTGGTTTATAGCCTCCCTTCGTAAATTCCCCGATATCCGAAGCACCGAGAGCCTTGAGAGACTTTCCTTCGCCATCGCAGAGCTGCACCTTCGGCGGAATTCCCAATGCTTCCTGGCGATCGATGAAAGCCGAACCATCGGGCGACAATTGGATTGTGTGGCCAAGGCTCGAATCCGTCAGTTGCTTGTCGCCGCTCCCATCAATTTTCACCCGGCGAAGCTGAAGCAGATATGGATTTGGCGCGCTATGAGCCATGTACCAAATCATCCCCTTCTTCTCGTCGACCCGGACGACGTTCTCGACCTCAAAATTGTTCTTCGTGACCGGAGCGATCACGCCTTTCTCCAGCGAAGCCAAATAGATGTTCCAGTAGCCATTTTTCTCGCTGAACCAAAGAAATCGCTTGCCGTCCTCCAACCAGGACATGGTCGGCGTATTGTCGACCCATCCCTTCGGATTGGTTTCCTGGATCACCACTCGACAAGCACCGGTCTCAGGGTTAGCCGCGCAAAGTTCCATGACGTTCTGGGCACGGTTGGTTCGGTCGAACAAAATCTCCTTTCCGTTCGGTGAGAACCGAACGTCATAGATGTACTGAGCGATGTCCGGATCGGTCGACTTAAACTCGGTATCCACCTTCGTGGTCTTCTTAGTGTTGATATCGTAAATGAGGAGCTGCACCAGCGGATTGTTGGCCCCTGCCTTTGGATACGCTTCGGTGTAAAGCCGATTCTGGATCGACCCTTCGTCAAGCGTGACATAGTAGTCCTTCACCTTGGATTCATCGAAGCGATAGAACACGACCTTGGTCGAATCGGGGGACCACCACATGGCCTCTCGCTGGTTCAGTTCCTCGCCATAAACCCAGCTACCGGTACCGTATTTAACTCGTGATTCGGCACTGCCGTCGGTTGTGATTGCGGTTTTGCTTGTGGCATCTTTTGCATCGACCAGATAGAGGTTTGCATTTTCGTACTTGGCAGTCCACTTTCCGTCTGAAGAGTTCGCAGTAGCAAACTGGCGCCCTCGCCCAGGTTGCTGACGACGGTCGCCTTGGCCAAATCGATTCGGTGCATCGGTATCGGGCTTATAGTCAACGATCGCTTTGGCCTTCATGTCGTAAGCCTTGCCATCGCCCGTCACGACATATTGTCCGCCTCCAGCCCAACGATAGACCCCAACGCCATTCAATGCGCCAAGCAGATTGCGCGAAGCAGCCTGGGCCGCCTGGTAAGCCTTATATTTAGGATGCTGCGGTAGTCGATCCTGGGCTAGGCCGACAACCGGAAACAATACGATGCAAAGAGCGAGAGATCGCATTGAGCGATTTTACGCTAATCCTTGAGCTTCATCGCTCGAAAAGCTTCGGCCATATCGCCGCCAAATAATTCGCCGTCGTTAAACTCTCTCTCCATCAGCGTTGAGCGAACTCGTTCCAGCTTTTCGCCCGAGAATTGGCTCTTATGAATGGCGATCAACTCAGAACGTTTCGACCAATAGTCTCCGGTGGCAACCGAGAAGTTTGGCGCTGTCGAGGCGAAGAAGAAAATTGCTTTGGCCGATGTCTTCAGCGCAAGTTCCGAAGCGGCCCGCCCCGAATTTTCGTGATCTCGATGCTGTACGACCGGCAAGTATTCGGGATCGAAGGCGAGAATCGCATCGGGTTTTGATTCGATCATCGCGTCTTCAAGTTTCTTCCGGAGCGTTGGTTCGTTTGGATCGTAGCGTCCATCGGGACCACCGAGGAAGACCACTTTCGCTCCATAATGGGAACTGGCTTCGGTCTGTTCTTGCCGACGCACCTTCCTGTTCTCTTCCGCGTTGGTCAAGAAGGAAGGATAGTAGCTTTTGTCTCCATCGGTCACGACGATCAGCGTGATTTGCGTACCCGCGTCGTACATCTTCAGGAGCACACCTGAAATGAAGTACTCGGCATCGTCCGGGTGCCCAACCACGACTGTCACGCGGGCGTCCTTGGAAAACAGGCTGCCTGCATTGCCCATGTAGGTCTTCGGAACACCGACCGGTTCTTTCTTAAAATGAATTTTCTGGGGGTTCCAGCAGTAAAAGCCGCCACCACAGAAGAAGAGGATGAGAAAGAGGAGGGTAAAGATTCGGAAAATCGACCGAAGAAGCCGCTTCCAGAGTGGCTTTGGTGTCGATTCGTTGTCCCCCATAACGTTTCTAACTCATTCTAATGTATCACAGAAGCTATTCAAACCGAAAAGGCACTAAAATAGAGGTTCGTCATGCGCCGCGCTTTTACCCTTATTGAATTGCTTGTTGTCATTGCGATCATCGCGATTTTGGCTGCGATTCTCTTCCCCGTTTTCGCCCAAGCCAAGCAAGCAGCTAAGGCCACCGCTTGCCTCTCAAACCTGAAGCAGCTCAACACTTCGTTCGTGCTATATCAGGGCGATAACGACGACCTTTTCCCGCTTTCGGCGTATGGCACTCCAACCACGTTCGTTCTTTGGCATGACATCATCGACCCTTACGTGAAGAACAAGCAGGTTTGGCTCTGCCCTTGCAGCCAGGTCAAGACGGTTGATACGACGGGAGCTCCGACGAGCCATTTCGGCTACAACGTTCGCTACCTGACCAACATCCAGCTCGACTTCTCAAACCTCGCAACCCAGATGTCGGTTTCGTCGACGGCCGTCCAGGACCCGGCAAACACTGTCGCGCTGTTAACCGGCAAAGCATCGATCCCTACCTCGTGGTGCGGCGACGATGGCAAGTTTTTGTTGAGCGCATCCGACTATTACGGCATGCTCGGTGGCGCGGGAGCTGACTGTTGGGGCGTCCCCGATCCTAACGCTATGGAAAAGGCGACGATTGCTTGGGTTGACGGGCACGCGAACAAGAAATCGCTTAGCCAGTTCTACTCCGGGCAAACTCCGCTGGATAAATACCTGGACTTGGAGTAGGTTTTGGTGCGCAGGCATCTTGCCTGCATTATTAGTACGCGTGCGGATTCTGGAGAACGTTCACCAATTCCCTGAGACGATGACATATCCGATGCCTACGAGGAATCCCAGGCCACAGATCAACAACATCGATCCGGCAACAACCGCTCGCGTCCCTTCTTCGGTCATGAAGCGGTAAGTAATTCGTTTACGCCGGATTCCCCGGATGCTGATCCAGATTAGGCCAAAGCAAACGGCGATTGAGAAAGCCATTCCCATCCAGTCACGAAGCGAATGGGAATGGTGCATGAAAAGAAATACTTATCCTAAGAGCGAGAAGATTCAGTAAAGATTTTTGAAAACAAAAGCCCCGCTTGGTCTCACCAAGCGGGGCTCAATTGTTAGGCGTAAGCCTTACTTCGAAACGAGCTCTTTCTTCTTGCTCGAACCGCCGTCTTTCTTAACCTTCTTGAAGATAATCTTCTCAGCGTCTTCCGGATCGACGTCGGCCATGATGGCATCGCCTTCGTGGAAGTTGCCAAGCAGCATTTCTTCGCTAAGCGGATCTTCGATGTATCGCTGAACCGCTCGTCGCAGAGGTCGGGCACCCATGTTCGGGTCGTATCCCTTGTCAACCAAGATGTTCTTGACCGCTTCGCTGAGTTCGATGGTAATGCCAAGCGATGCCGCTTGCTCATTAACACGTCGAAGGTACAGATCGGCGATTTCCAGAATCTCTTCTCTCTTGAGGTGGTGGAAGACGATGATCTCGTCCACACGGTTCAAGAATTCAGGTCGGAAGCTCTTCTTCATCTCGTCGAGCATTCGATTCTTCATCGACTCATAGGTCTTCGGATCGCTGACATCCTGTCGGGTGTCGCGGAAGCCGAGCGCCTTATCGAGTTCGACAGGTCGAACACCGACGTTGGAAGTCATAACGATGATCGTATTTCGAAAGTCCACGGTTCGACCCTGGCTGTCCGTCAACTGGCCATCTTCAAGAACTTGAAGGAGCAGGTTGAAGACTTCGGGGTGAGCCTTTTCGATTTCGTCGAGCAGAACCACGCAGTACGGGTTTCGTCGAACGGCTTCGGTAAGCTGGCCGCCCTCATCGTATCCGACGTATCCTGGAGGGGCGCCAACCAGTCGTGAGACGGCAAAGCGTTCCATATACTCGGACATGTCGATTCGGACCATGTTCGATTCCTTCTCGTAAAGGTAACCCGCCAAGGCCTTCGCAAGCTCGGTCTTACCGATACCCGTAGGGCCAAGGAAGATAAAGCTACCCATCGGCCGCTTCGGATCCTTAAGTCCGCTTCGCGAACGTCGGATGGCACGGCTGACGGCGACAACCGCGTCATTCTGTCCAATAATTCGTTGGTGGAGATCTTCTTCCATCTTGAGGAGTTTCTGACTCTCAGTCTCCACAAGTTTCATGACCGGAATACCGGTCCAACTCTGAACGATGCTCGCAATTTCGGACTCGTTCACGATTGGCTCGATCTTCTCGACCGCTTCCCAAGCTTCTTCTCGCTCCAGGACGCTGGCTTCGATCTCTTCTTTCTGATTAATCAGCTTTTCGAGCTTATCGGGCTCGCTGCTTCGCTTCTCGAGGTGCTCGATTTCCGTGATCATCTTGTTCAGCCGCACCCGATCTTCTCGCACGTCCTTCGGAGGAAGGCTTTGCTGAAGTCGGACTCGTGAAGCTGCTTCGTCGATAAGGTCGATTGCCTTGTCGGGAAGAGTTCGATCACTGATATATCGCTGGGAAAGCGTGACGGCTGCCTGGATCGCATCGTCGGTGATTTCGACGTTGTGATGGGCTTCGTATCGCTCGCGCAGACCCTTGAGGATTTCGACGGCTTCTTCTTCGGTTGGCTCTTTCACCTTAACCGCTTGGAATCGTCGCTCGAGGGCAGCATCCTTTTCGATGTACTTTCTGAATTCGTCCTGAGTGGTGGCTCCCACGCACTGCAGTTCGCCTCTCGCCAAGGCAGGCTTCATGATGTTGCTGGCGTCGATGGCGCCTTCTGCGGCACCCGCTCCAACCAGCGTATGAAGCTCGTCGATGAAGAGGATAACTTGACCGTCAGCTCGACGGACTTCTTCCATCACCTTCTTCATTCGCTCTTCGAATTCGCCTCGGTACTTGGTACCGGCGACAAGAGCGGCGAGGTCGAGAGCAACGATTCGTCGATCTTTCAACAGATCGGGAATGTCGCCACTCACGATTCGGAGCGCCAAACCTTCTGCAATCGCCGTTTTACCGACACCCGGTTCGCCAATAAGGCATGGGTTGTTCTTCGTTCGGCGGCAGAGGATTTGCATCACTCGCTCGATTTCATTTTGGCGTCCCACAACCGGATCCAGCTTGCCTTCGCGAGCTAGTTCGGTAAGGTCTCGCCCAAATTCGTCTAAGGTTTGAGTCTTGGTTGTACTTCCCGACGTTGTCGAGGAAGAGGTCGAGCGTGTTCCGCTGCTCGTCTTTTGCTGCGTATCGTTATCTTGCAGCCCCATGACTTCGCGGCGGGCTTTCTCGAGTTCGACTCCGAGCTTGGCCAAAACTCTTCCGGCCAAACCATCACCCTCTCGAATGAGGCCGAGCAAAAGGTGCTCGGTTCCAATGTAGTTATTGTTGAGGTTTCTCGCTTCGTCGTAGGCGAGGTCGATGACCCGCTTTGCGCGAGGTGTCAACGTCATATCCTGGTTGGGTCGAGCGTCTCCACGGGGCAGTTGCTTTTCCACTTCGGCTCTGACTCTGTTGAGACTTACGCCCAGCTTGTCAAGGACTCGTGCAGCGACGCTATCGGCTTCCCGCACCAATCCCAGCAACAAATGTTCGGTCGAGACGTATCCCTCACCAAACTTTTGCGCTTCTTCTTGTGCATAGAACACGACTTTGCGTGCTCTCTCTGTAAAACGTTGCCACATACTCTCTCTTTGTCCTTCGTACCGATCCTATCGGTTATGTTGCTTACTACGTCAGACGATTGGCCGATTGTGCGGGTTTCCTAACGGATTGTTAGACCTACACGGTGTACCTATCGTACTGGACGAGGAAACGCGACCTTTAGGTTCAAATAACGAGAAGGTTGTCGTTAGAATTTACCCGCTGAGCGCACCTGTACCAGCATTATTGGCGGGAAAGGTCCTGTGGTCAGGCTTTATCGTCACTTTTTATGACGCTGGGGAAAATCCGTTAGGCTCTCAGGCCTGCGAAGCCTAAGATTGTTACTTCACCGGCCGGAATTATGCATCGAACCAATGATCTCGTTTTCAGTGGGGTTTGGCTTGGCCATCAATAGTCGAATGAGGTCAGCGATATGTTCACCACGTACCGCTGCATCGCTTCTTGTTGGCGTGCCGATGTTCGGACCAGAGATGATGAGGGGAACCCTTCCACACGGTTTAACTCCGTTTAGCGGAATCCGCAGGTTATGATCGGACGTGACAATCAAGGTGTAGCCTAGCGCGGATTTTTTCAGCGAGTTTTCGATGGTATTCAAAATCTTTCCGGCGTACTCGACATTTCCGTAGTACGAGGCTGGATCGGTGCCGAGCGGATCGCCCGGAATCGGATTCATGACGTACGGCCCGTGCGGACATGGGATGTGCAAAATGATGAGGCCATTGTGTTCGTCGACAAACTCGGCAACCCTGGCGTGATACTCCTCGATCATCTCCTTTTGCCACTTCGCGTAAGCGGCATTCAGCATGGGCGACTGCGTATTGATCTTGATCAGGCGGAACGGGTGCTCGACGAGAAAATTCGCTTGAATCCAAAACGAAACGTCGAATCGGTCGGTTACCCGCTCGAAAGTTTGGGCTTGAATGTTCTTGAAGATTCGATCGTAGGGATGGTACCAACCCAAAATTGAGGCACGTCCATAAGTTTCTTTGGCTTCCTCGATGATGTTCGGCTTTTCCGCCCACTCTCGCTTTTTGCCGTCAACGATGAGGTTAAGCACGTTTGGACTCGCCGCCTTGGCAAGATCGACCTTCTGGCCAATCGTCATCGCGGGAAGTGAGTAAAGCGTCTCCGGCCCAGGTTGGGCGCAATTCGTCATGTTGAGGCCCCGTTTGGCTAGCTTTTGGAACTCATTTTCGGACCGATCTGTGGGCCACTTCTCCAAAGCATGAACCGGATCGAGTTCGTCAAAAATCGCAAGAACGATTTTCGGTCTTGCCCTTTCTACCCCGCCCTTATAAACTCTCCGGGTTTCATGTGGGCTGCGAAGAAGCGTCACCCCCGCCAGCATCGTCGCGATGCCGACATAACCCAGCAGTTCGAAGGTCAGCGTTCCTGCCCTCAGCCATGTCGTCTTCTCTTTCTTAACCAAGTTGCGAATTCCGAACAGGATCGCAATGATCAGCACCGGAAAGAGCAGGGCGTGAAGTGCAAGCCCAATCCGCACGTTATCGAGCATGAAGACCGCGACCGGGATCAGCAGCCAGCGTGCCTTGGTAGGCAGGAACGTACACGCAAAGGCGATCACGGCCAGAATCGCCATCAGCGCATAGGTCGCCGCATACATTCCCGTGGGCTGATGGGTGTAGAAGTAACCCAGACCCCGATCGAACACGCGGGCCCAATTCGCCATCATCAACGCTTCCGCTGCGCCGAGAGCAACCAAGATGCGGGTGCCAATCTTCACGAAGTTGCGGTAATTCTACTGGGAAATCTAAATTCGGGGCTTTACCCACCCGAAGATGTTTAGGGTATTATTTTCACTCTCACTGCCGCTTAGCTCAGTCGGTAGAGCAGCTGACTGTTAATCAGCGGGTCGTAGGTTCGAGTCCTACAGCGGCAGCCATAAAACTAAAACAGGGATGATACTCTTTGGTGTCGTTCCTGTTTTAGTTTTAGTTCCTCTCCGATGGAGGGCGAGAAGTTTATCCCGCTGAGCGAAGCGAAGGAAATGAGGCCCTCAGGCCGAATCGGGAAGTCCTACAGCGGCAGCCACTTCGATCAGCAAGCAGTGATCAGCGAACAGCGATCAGTTCGCGCTCCTCAATCTTTCCTGCCTTATTTACCGCGATATCTCTCCTTTTCGGTCATTCTGATGGTCCCGTAACGCTGCCGTAACGCTCCCTGTTACTACACTTGCAGCAGAACCATGAGGGAATTTCTGCCGCGTCGTGTCGTTGCTCTGCTCGCGGGCATCGTCTTATTGATCACGCTCTTCGCCTGCGGAGGTGGGGGAGGTGGATTAACTCCGTTGCCAACCTTTACGCCAGGAAGCGTTACCGACACTGAGCGCATTGCCGCCATGGACGAAGTCCAGAACTACTTGGGGACAATTACCGATGATTCAGGCGCCGGCCCTCAAGTCGTAGCGAAGATGAAGACCATGCCGATTTTCCTGCTGGTCGAAACCTCGGCCAGCGGCGACGTGGTCGGTTGGTTCAAGGATGGACGGCAGTATATCGTCATGATTTCGGACGATACGCCTCCCGCTACCTCGACCGCAACTCCTCAAACGAAACCACAGGCCACGACAGCAAAGCCGCTGAGTCTCACGCATGGCAAAAAGGCGTATCTTATCAACGCAATGGAGGCCGCGCGACCCGACGTTTGCAGCACCATCAAACCCGCCCTCCAAAACCAAGGCTACGAAGTTAGTCTAATGGCGGGTACCGTCGAAGACTATAAGCTCATCCAAGACGCGGGCCTCTTATTCGTCCACGCCCACGGCATTCAGTCGACGGACAAAAATCGTGTTCAACACTTTTACTACTCGACCTCTGAATTAGCGAACGCGCAGACTCTCGGCGCTCATACCGCCGAGTGGGACGACGACTCGCTAGCAACTGCCAACCTCAAGGTGTGGGATGGCCACGGCGGATTTACCCGCCAACGGAAGTTCGTCATCAGCGAAAAGTTCCTCACAAATCACGGACTCTCTTTCGCTCCGAACGCATTCTGGATGTCGCAATCCTGCTCGTCGCTCAATCCCGCAATTCAAAAGGTTGCTTTGGGCGGCGGCAGCACCGGCGTGGCAACATATGCGGGTTGGGACAAGCCAGAACTGAGCGGTGAGTCCACGGCCACCACGAGCTTCGTTTTCGACCGTCTTCTCGGACAGAATGCGGTCGCTCCTACTGAAGAAGAAACTCCCCCACCCTACGATTTCAACAAACTTCGGTCGGCGCTAACTTCGACTACCCGCCCAGGTAGTGGCCTACCATATGGCACCTCGAATTCCAATAAGCCCGCACACTTCAGCATCGTTTCGGCGGGCGGAAGCACGGTCCACACCATCATTCCGTCGATCACCAGTACCACCGTCAACGTTGACGACGACTCTCTCACGATCAAAGGCTTCTTCGGCCAGTCACAGGGCTTGGTAACGCTGAATGGGACCACCCTCACTCCGATCTCATGGTCGGAAACCTCGGTCAAGGTTCACAAACCGTCCGCCGACCAAGGAGTTTTGGTCTTGCGATCGCTGGGAGCCGACAGTCCCGCCGGATATCTTCTCAGTCAGCCGTACCAATATAAAGGCCTCGGGATCACGATCACTCCCAACGGCGTGGCTCTCGATTTCAACGAGTTTCAAACCTTCACCGCCTCGATTACCAACGGCACGATGCCACAAGGTGCCACCTTCAAGTGGACGTTGACCGGACTCGGCAAAATCAACGGCACAACAGTCGTAACCTCATCATCACCAAGCGTTTCGTACAAAGCACCAAGTCAGACCTCCGTCGATTCGCTGAAGGTGCAACTCATCGTCAACGGAATAGCGGTCGCAGAGAAAACGACATCGATCGTCGCGGGCTTTGATTCCACCATCGACTTCACGATCTCAGGCACGTGGGACCAGAGCAAGACTCCGCCAAACGGCCACTACACGTATTCCGATGGGCAAGGAGCTCGGTTCTTCCCAGACCCAGATACCGACGCCCTGACATGCTCGTATGATATCGGCGCGACAGACCAAACGATCGGAGTCTTGGTCACGGCCGTATACACTCCGGGTCAGCCGATCGTTGCTGGGCAAACGTTCACCCACCATGTGTCAGGTGTGTTTGGTCCCGGTCAGTACCAACTAACGATGGCAACCAATCAGGGTAATCCCGACGCCGAGGGATCGCAGCAATGGGCTATCGGAACGTTGGGAAGCATGACAATCGATTCGGTAACGACGCTGAACGATGGCCACCAGTTCATCCACTACACGTTCACCGCATCGAACGGGAATGGCGGAACCGTCACTGGTTCGGGCACCTGCAAAATCATCGTATTCCCCTAGCCGTTGTTATCTCCCTTCCACATCACGGGTGTGGAAGGGAGTTTAGGCGGAACCTTCGCCCACGCCGCTCTGTTACTCGTGTCATCGCAATCAAGAGTTGGATGGTCTGGGCTTTCGCATTAGCGGCTATTGGCTTCGCCGTTTCACCGATCCGTCACGCCATACACCCGCAGCCTGAGGTTCTCGATCTTGGCGAGGTGAGCCGGGCTAACAGCTTCCCCAAAGGCCAATGCACCTGGTACGCATTCGAGCGAGCGCTCGATGCGGGAAACCGGATTCGGTTCAAACAATCCTACGGACGAGACGCCAAATCGTGGCCAACCCTTGCCGTCACCAGCCGTATGACCCAAACTCCAACGCCGGGAAGCATCATGGTCCTGGACGCGTGGGACGGAAATCCCTTCGGACACGTTGCTTACGTTGAGTCCGTCCAGAGTCCAAAAGCCTGGACAATTTCACACGCAAACATGAAGGTTGGCGAAGAGTTTGCCAAGCTAAGTGGGATTACAATTCGAAAGGCCAAATGCACAAAGCAACCGGATGGAACGATGGTCTTCGATGGATACACCACTCATTTCCACCTGGCCGGCTTTCTTGTTTCAGGATGAAAAGAGCAGGATCACGGTGACCAAGAAACTGCTTGGATGCCTGTTTGCCGCTGGCGTTCTCTTTATCGCACTTCTGGTCTTCAGCGCCCCCAATATCTTCGACGCGTATTCCGATCGACAATGCCGTAGGAGTATCCAAGATCAAATCAAATTACCTAACGGATGGCAGGTCGAACAATGCGAAGTTGGCGATTGGTCAGGCGACTTTGACGCCGTGGTCTCCGTTCCGGCCGAACAAAGTTCCAAGCAAAGCATCGACGAATTCCGGCGTCTCAACTCAACCGCAAGCCCTGATGTCACCATTTCCGCCGAGAACGCACTGATCAGTGATGACGAGCGAAGGCTGTCCATTGAGAAGGACAAGCGGAGCACCTTTAGCATTAGCTTGGTTGGCCCCAAGTAACACGACTAACCGTTACCGTCGAGCCTGAAGAAATGCTTTGGTCCCAAACGCGGAGAGCGCTGCACCGACGATCAGCACAAAAAGGACCGCCTTAGACGCCTGATCAGGCGGGATCTTTTGCGCCGTATTCGGCTTGGGAATTGTCCCAATCTTTTGCCACTTACCCTTCTCATCCACCTCGTACTGAACGTAGTCGATCTTGTCGATCACCTTCGATCCCGGAGGCAAAGTCTCTTTTGTAAACGGCATGGATATGGCTTTGATAGGCCCTGCCGACTCCAGCGTTAAGGTCTTCGTTTCAATAACGGGATTGAAGTTCTCTTTGGACGTCACTTTCGTCGCGATGAAGATGTCGCCGAACTTCTTGAATTCGGAGGCAGTCTTCTCGAACACTTGACCCGTCGAAAAGCGAAGCGTGGCTTTGCAAACGAGTTTTGTTAAGGGGTCAATCTCCAGTTCGTATGTATTGCCGCCAGACTCAAAAACACTCTTGCCGTTTACCGGTGGATGATCGGACAACAGCTTCGCCGTGTCCTGCTTATAGAATCGATACGATGGCTCAAAGAAGTCGTCGTTCATCGGGCCCAATGTTCTCTCGAATCGAACGAAGTGGCCTTGCTTTGTCCACTTTATCGGGTCGACATTGTAAAGGCACTCGTCCTTGTTGCCAACGATGATCCGCTCGTCTTGACCTAAGTCGGAGAGGTTTTTGCTCGTGCTGACCGTCACTCCGCCTTTTGTTTGGCGAGTGACCCGAAAAGCAACATGCCGCACATCTTCCGGTTTCTCGGGATCGGGGATGTCGGCATTAGTTACGTAAACGACCTCGAAGCCCCCCGACATTTGGTCGTAAGGGGCTTGAGAAAACGCCAACGGCGCGATGAATCCGAGGGTGCCAACGAAGCACGTCTTAGCGACAAGCATTTTCATTGACGGTAGTTCCCGTTCCGTAGTCAGAAACCAGAGGCGGAGTACAGTTGACGACATTAAATTTCTCATAGCATGGGCGGCTGATGGTGTTATTACATCCACTGAGTCCCCAAGTGCATTGAGCCATGCCCTTATAAACACGGTAGACGCTCGGGTT
>JADMIO012720402.1_pt1 | contig 16021 bp, 10 predicted proteins | sample 8958161 | NCBI WGS metagenome assembly JADMIO01 (sample SAMN16585339, study PRJNA669376) | soil metagenome | isolation source: Crop rotation soil | place: USA: Cullars Rotation, Alabama | collected 2011
CTTTCCGAGTCCTCACCCGGCACGTGGCTCTTGGCCAGCGATACGTCAATTTACCGCGTGCAACTGCGTGACAGGTCCGACCGCCAGCTCTGGCATTGCGCCCATCCAGCAGGGAACTCCCGCATCCGAGGCGACCACGACGAATGAAGCGCGGAGCGTGTGCCGATGCGTCTCGTACCCAGTCTGAGTGTACCCGAATATGATGATCTTCGTGGCTCGCACCGCCAATACTTCAGATGGTCGCGGCTGATGGGCGGGTTCAGAACGCACGTGGATCATACATCCGACGTGGGTTCGCACAGCAGCACGGAGACATAGACGATGTCAGGTGACTGGACGATCGCTTTTACCCGACTTCTGCTGGCGTTCGGAGTTTTCTCTTCGAATCTGGCTCTCGCCGCTCTCACGAGCTCCGTCACGATCGTTTGCAATCCCGGGCCGTTTGCCTCTATTGAAGAGGCGGCGGTCGGTGAGGAGCACGTCAATTTCCGCGACGATGACCCGGCCGACGACAATGCGTGCACAGAGTGCTTCGCCGCCATAGAACTGCGGCGGTTTCTCGCGCATTGCCTGGGCCAATCCGAAGTGAGCATCACGGTCGCGGTTTCGAAGCAGATCCCAGCCGGGGGCGATGTGTTTCTGCTTGGTAGTCGAAACTCCAATCCGCTCATCGGCGCGCTCGACACTCCGTCGCCGGACCTTGAGAAGGCGTCCAGTTCCGAGGCGTTTCGCCTGCATTCGCTGAAGCGGGATGGGCGGCAGATTATTGTAATTGAGGGCAAAGGGCGGGTCGGAACGCTTTATGGCGCTTATGCGACGCTGGAGCGGCTGGGAATGCGGTTCTTCGGGCTCGGGGAGCAGGGGACCGTTTATCCCAACAAGGCTTCCGCCCTGGCCGACGACCTCAGCTTATTCGAAGCGCCCAAGTTCATCACACGAGGTTTCTGGGCGGTCGCGCCGCGCGGAAACGATGAATTCTTCCTGTGGATGGCGCGGAATCACATGAATCTCTGGGTTGCCGGAGAAAAGAGCACACCGCTGCTCAAGAAACTGGGAGTTCGGCTTACAGCGGGCGGGCATACAGTCCAGGAACAGTTTCTGGGCCCGCAACTTGAGTACCCCTACAACGTCGCCCGATTTGAAGGCGATGATCAAAAACCGACGGATCTTTATCCGCCGAGCGCGACGTATCTGGGCGACGTCAATCACGATGGGCATCTCAGCTATGCAGAGGCGCATCCGGAGTGGTATGCCCTCCGTGAAGGGCGGCGCGACGCTCACAGGCGTCCGCACCTCGGTTTCAACTTCTGCACATCCAATGAGTTCGCCAGAAAAGCGCTCGCTCTCAATCTCGTGGCCGGACTGATCGACGGTGAGTATCGCGACGCCGACCTGGTGGATCTGCTCATGCTGGACGGCGGATCGTGGTGCGAATGTGACGAGTGCCGCAAGCAAGGTAACTTCTCCGACCGGATGCTCTGCGTGCAAAACACGGCCAGCCAGGCGATCCGGGAGGCGCGGCGCGAGGGCCGCCTGAAACGAAATGTTCAACTCTCGTCGCTGGCTTATCTGGAGACACTGCCGCCGCCGTCCCGGCCGCCGCCTGAAGATTTCGACTATGAGAATTGTCTCGTGACGTTCTTTCCGATCTCGCGCTGCTATGCGCATCCGCTGGCCGACCCTGACTGCACGGAAATTAACCTCCACACGCTGAAGTGTTATCAAGGCTGGACGCAGGGGCGCGACGCGTTCTACAAAGGCTCGATGTTCATCGGCGAATACTACAACGTAAGCGGCATCAAGACGATGCCTGTGCTCTACACGCGGATCATGGCCGCCGATATTCCCTGGTACTACCGCAGCGGCGCCCGTCACTTTCACTACATGCATACGCCCACTTCCCTGTGGGGTACCTGGACTTTGAATCAATATCTGCTTGGACGATTGTTGTGGAACCCTGACGCGAACGTGGAAGCCATTCTCGACGATTACTTTCGAGGCTACTATCCGACCACGTCCATACGCGCGCGGCGTTTCTACCAACATCTGGAATACGCGATGGCGAACATTAAGGCCTTCAAGCATCATGTGTGGGCCGGTGATATCAGATATTGCCTGCCGGGACGGCTCGATTCGCGCACGCCCGGTCTTTTTCCGCTGGAGCACCTTCATTATGAGTCGTATCACCCGGCGTTGAATGACGCGCCTGACATGGTCGATATCGTGGCGGCCATGGCGCAGGCCCGCCAGGAAATTGACGACGCTCTGCTGGACTGCCGTGACAAGACGGAGCGAATGCGGCTGATCGAAGACGAGCGGCGCTTCGGCTACGGGGAGGCGATGGTGCTGTTCCTGTACCACCTCGCGCGAACGCAACTCTTCGACGAGCGTAGCGAGGCGGAACTTGCGCGGCACGAATTCATCGCGGTCGAAGAGATGGCCGAGCGACTCAGACAGGTTGTCGATCTGGTGCAGGTGTCCTATCGTCATGCCAATGGCAAGAACGGACTCGATGCCAGCCAGGCGGAGCCCGCGTACAATTTCTTCAAGAAGAAATACGCTGCAGAGACCCGGCCGAGCGGCAAGGAGAAAACGTCCCGTTGATCGCACAAACCTTCAATTCGGGTTTTGATCTGGCACACGATACCTACAACGGAATGCTGTGCGCGACCGACGGTAAGGTTTACTACGTGCTCTGTTCCGAAGCGCACGACGTCGGAGCGCAGATGTACGTGTTCGATCCGGTGACCGGTCGGATCACGCATCTGGGCGACCTCACCGAGGCCTGCGGCGAGAAGGGTCAAAAGACAATCGCCCAAGGCAAGAGTCACGTTAAATTCGTCGAGAGCAATGGCAAGCTCTATTTCGCCACGCACATCGGCTACTACGCAGTGAAAGACGGCATGGAGAAGATCGGCAGCACGCCAGACGGCTTCAAGCCTTATCCGGGCGGACATCCCCTTGTGTATGACCTTGCGACAAGCCTGTTTGAGAATCTGGGCGTCGCTCCGAATGGCGAGGGCATCCTGGCCATGAACATGGACACGCGGCGCGGCCGAATCTACGGACTCACCTGGCCGACGGGCCACTTTTTCCGATACAACCTCACCGACAAGACATTCAAGGATTTCGGACCAGTTAGCGCCGGAGGCGAAGGCGGAACGGGCGCCGACTACCGTACGCTCTGTCGCTGTATTGCCGTCGATCCGGACGAGGGAGCGGCCTATTTCACGGTCTCCACGGGTGAGATTCGCCGCTATCGATGCGATCGTGACACGCTCGAGTCCGTGGTCGGTGATGACCTCCGAAAGGATTACTTCGGGCTTTACGACCCCGCAGCGCCAGGGCATATGGGTTATAACTGGCGGCAGGTCATCTGGCACGCGTCGGAAAAGGCTTTCTACGGAACACACGGAAACTCCGGATATCTCTTCCGATTCGATCCGCGATCGGCCCGTGTGGACGTGCTTGATCGCATCACCTCAGAGCCTTCCAGACGGAGCGGCATGTTCGACCAGTTCAGTTACGGTTATCTCGGTTTTGATCTGGGGTCCGATGGGCGGACGTTGTATTACCTGACCGGCGGTCCGATCTACATGGATGGAAAAAGAGTCAGCGGCAAGAGCGAGACGGCCAAGGGTGAATCGCGGGGCGAGGAGAACCTGCATTTGATTACGTACGACATCCCTTCTGCCCGTCACATCGACCATGGGGCCATCTTCTTCGAAAATGGCGACCGGCCGGCCTACGTCAATTCAATCGCGATCGGAAAAGACGGTGCGGTCTACGCTCTGTCTAGAATCACCGAGAACGGACACACTCGTACAGACTTGATCCGTATCGCCCCAGTTTCGCCTGGAAGCCCTTCATGAACTCCTCTTGCCGGGCACACATCGCTCTTACGTCTGTCGTGCTGGTTTCATCTGCCTTCGGGCAGTCTCGGCCGTTTACGCACACAAATGCTTCCCTTCCAATCCGCGGCTGGTGGACGATGGACCAGCATGTCATTAAAGACCTGGATCGGGCCGCGGAGTTCGGCATCAATCTGCTGATGTTCGAGGAGCACAGTGAGTGCCCCTGGAACGAGATTCTGGACCGACTGGCCATGTACGATTTCAACGACACGTATAAGAAGAACGGCAAGGATCGAGATCGGACGGAGGTCTTTCGTGCCCGCTACCGTGAGATCACTGCGGCAGCCCGGCGGCACGGGGTTCCCTGCTATCTGCAGACGGCAGAAGTTCATGTTCCCAAAGGGCTGGATCCGGTTACGTTCGAGAATCCGGAGGTGTGGGAGGTTATGGGTGGACGGCTGCGCGAAGTGTTTCGCGCCCTGCCCGATCTCACCGGCCTGACCATCTACCTTGCGGAAGGGCAGCTTGAAGTGAACCAGATGCGGGGAGTGGAGCCCTCGCGAGTCAAACGTGCCCGCAAGGTGATCGACACACTGTGGGCGGCCTGCAAAGCGGAACATCGCAAGTTCATGGTGGGAACGTTCATTCACAGCCTGCCGATGCTTGAGGCAATCTCTCAGGCGCTGCGGGAGTTTCCACCCGATCCCGATTTCGCGGTGCTGCAATACTGCTGTCCCAACGATTGGGGCTTATACGACATCTTCAATCCCTCAATCGGGCGGGTGGGTCCACATCCTGAGATCCTCGGTTTCGATTACAACGGCGAAAACTGGGGCGAGTCTGTATATCCCTTCATTCAGGTGGACTTCATGGTTCAACGGCTGCGTGAGGCTCGCGCCCGCAGTGCGAATATCGTGGGTGTGGCCGGCTGGACTGCCTGGTACGAACATCGCACGCTCATCGGTACATTCAACGAGGCGAACGTCTATGCAGGCGCTCAAGTGGCCGTCCATCCGGATCGCGATCCTCAGGAGATTCTCCGGGATTGGTGTGCGAACCGCTTCGGAGATGAGGCGGCCCAAACAGCTGCGGAATGTCTGGCCCGCACGTTTCCGGTCATCTTCAAGGCTCAGCACGTGTTCGGATATTGGGTGGACACGGGTAACAAGAGCGGCATTCCATCTTTGAAGGAAATGGACGAATTCTTCATTCGCGACATCTTTGGCGAGGCGCTCGCTAAATGGTATCCCGAGCGCAAACCAACCTGGCAGAAGATCCAATCACCGGACATGGCTTTTCTCAATGATGTCATTCAGGAAAAGGACGAAGCGATCAGGCTCGCGCAGCAGAGTCTGGCCGAGCTGCGTAGAGCGAAGGACCAGTTCCGGCTGGCAGACTTCAGTGCACTTGAACGGGCCCTCCGATTCGACGAACTCTGGGCGCGCATCTGGCGAGATCTGATGCGGGCCTTTTTTCTGCGTCAGATCGGCCGGAAGCAGGGCTGGACGGAAGAGAGTAAGGCGCAGCTTGATGTTGCGCTCGGTGCTCTGACGCAGTTGGCGGACGATCTCGAATCAAAGTTCGGTAAGGGCTTTCCCCGCGGTCCCGATCGCATTCGCGAATTCGTTCGAGACATCAAAAGCGGCAAGTGATCCGCATGTAGCGGCCGTCCGAAGCGGCGGATTCGATTGACATCGGCCGTAGGAGTTCGCATCAACGCCCAGGAGGCTCATCGATGGGGCGGCGATTCTCGAGATGCTCAATCATGTGGGGTGCTGTCGGCCTGGTCTGGGCGGGATGCGTTCAGCCAACCGCTAAAGCGACATTGCCTGCGGCGGACGAATCAGCGCCGCTTAAGATCGCAATCGACCCTCGCCAGCAAGGCGGCGCTATTTCTCCACTGCTGTTTGGCCATAACATCGAGCACACGCGCAACGCCGTTTGGCGCGGTCTGAGCGCTCAGATGCTAGCGAACCGAAAGTTTGCCGGGCAGGCCGGCGTGGGAGGTCTGGCCGCCCATTGGCTTGCAGTAGGGATCGAGGGTGTGGATTTCACGCTTGATTCTAAAGAGCCATTCGCGGCCGCGCAGTCGCAGCGCGTTTCGATTCTGAAAAAAGGTCCGGGCGGGGGCATCGCTCAGAACGGAATTCACTTGAAGGCCGGCGTAGCGTACGACGTGCGGCTCTGGCTGAAGGTCGACCACGAACTGCGAGTGCTTACGCGACTCTGCGACGCCCTCGATCAGCGCATCCATCATCAACACGCGGGCTCCCTCGTCGCGGGGGAATGGCGAGAGCAACATTTTACGTTTACGGCCGGCCAGACTGATGAATCTGCGCGATTTGAGATCATCGCGCAAGAAGTGGGAACGCTATGGATTGGCGCGATTTCGCTGTTGCCTGCGGACCACTTTCATGGCATGCGGCGGGATGTCGTCGAGCGACTCAAAGAGATGTCCGTGCCTCTGCTGCGCTGGCCGGGCGGGAACTTCACGCGCGATTACCGATGGGAGCAGGGATTGCTGCCGGTGGATCGACGACCCCCCATCCGGGCCGCCGCGTCGACCACGCTGCCGTTCACCGAGAGCTACGATTTTCATGAGATCGGCACGGACGAGTTTTTCGCGTTGTGTCAGGAATTGAAATCGGTGCCTTCGCTCACCATCAACATGGCCGACGCGCCGCCGGAAGAAGCGGCCGCCTGGGTGCAATACTGCACGGTTCTACGGATACGAAATCGGGCAAGGTCCGCGCGGAACGAGGTCATCCGGAACCCTATCGAGTCAAGTATTGGTCGGTCGGGAACGAGATTTACGCCGATTGGATGGGCCCGGCTCATACCGATGCCGTCACGTATGCCCGACGGATCGAGCAGTATGCGCGAGCGATGAGAGAGGCGGACCCTTCGATTGTGCTGATCGCCTCGGGGGCCGCCGGCGCGCCGGTGGCGGAAGAGGGTTGGGATCAGAAGGTGGTGTCCGGGGCCGGGCAATATTTCGATCACATCGCCGAACATCACTACGCCAAAACGAAGGGCGACGCGCCTGAAGAACTTGCCCGTCTTGCGAAGATCCCGACGACGGAGTTGCTGGCGAAATGGCGAAACGCGCGACGAACGATCGACGGCGCGTCACCCGGCGGCAAATCGATCGGAATCGCGTTTGACGAGTGGAACATCTGGCATCCCTGGTTTGCCGCACCGTACCAGAACGAGTGGCATGTCGGCTCGCGCGACGGGGTTTATATAGCGGCGCTTCTCAACATGCTGTGCCGGGACGCTCATTCGCTTGGGGTTTATATGGCGGCCTATTTCCAGCCAGTTAACGAGGGCGCGATCGCAGTCACGCCGTTTGATTCAAAGCTCACTCCGATCGGCCAGGTGTTCAGCTTGTACAAAGCGCATCACGGCAACCGATTGATCAAGATACCGGAACAGGCCGGTGACGCCGATGTCGATGTCTGCGTATCTCACCAGGCGGATGGAAAGCTTGTGGCCACAATGGTGAATCGCAACCCTATCTCGGCACGGCACGTCGAGCTGCTCCTGCCGGAGACTGCCACGGGGGCTGCGAGTTCGGTGACGCTTCTGGTTGCGGATGGCCTTGGGCCCGATGCGGGAATGACGCAGCGCGTCGAACACATCAATTCCGGCGCAGGCCGCTCCGTTCCGCTTGCGTTGCCACCATTCAGCGTACTGCTCTGGGAGAGCAGGCGCGGGGAATGAGAATCGCGTTTAAGATCTGCCCGGAAGGACCACCGGAAGCAAACATGAAGTTGAGACGCACCCAAAACTGGACGATGTCGGGGATCGCGCTGATCTTAAGTGGCGCGTTGGCGCTGGGGGCGCGGGCGGAAGCAGGCGGTGCGATCCTGTCGGCCAGTGAGCGGCTGAATGTGGTGCTGATCACCGCCGACGACATGCAGTACGACTCGCTTGGCGTCACAGGTTGCAAGCTCAAGGACATCACTCCGAACCTGGACAAGCTCGCTTCGGAGGGGATGCTCTTCGAGCGCGCTCACGTGACGGTGGCCGTGTGCCAGCCATCCCGATCTGTGTTGATGACCGGCCGCTATCCGTTTCACAACGGGGCGCTCGGGTTCGAACCGATCCGGCGGGATGTGCCGACGCTGGGAGAGTCGCTCCGCACAGCGGGTTACCTGAACGGCATATTCGCCAAGGTTGAACATCTCGCTCCAAGAGAAAAGTTTTGCTGGGATGTCGTGGTCCAGGGGAAAGAGCTAGGGGAGGGCCGCGATCCGGCTCTCTATGCCCAGTGGACGAAAACCTTCATCGAGAAGGCAAAGGCTGCGAACAAGCCGTTCTTTCTGATGGCCAATTCACAGGACCCACATCGGCCGTTCGCGCCCATTGAGGACCAGCCGGATGGAAAACCTGCGCTGGGAACCGCATTGCATCCAAGCCGCATCTGGTCGCCCAAGGAAGTGGACGTTCCGTGCTTTCTGCCAGATCTGCCCCCGGTGCGACGGGAGGTTGCGCAATATTACACATCCGTCCACCGCTGCGACGAAACCATCGGTCAGATTCTTCGCACCCTCGATGAAGCCGGCGTGAGGGACACCACGCTGGTCATGTTTCTCAGCGACAATGGGATGGCCTTCCCGTTCGCCAAGACGAATTGCTATCCATTCAGCACGCATACACCTTGGATCGTTCGCTGGCCAGGAAAAGTGAAACCTGGTGGCCGGGACACGCGCCATTTCATTTCCGGTATCGACTTCATGCCGACCGTGCTCGACGCGCTGCATCTGTCGGCGGTGTGCGGTATGGATGGCCGATCTTTCCTCAACCTACTGCGCAGGGACAGTCAGAGTGGGCGAGATAGTCTGGTCACCGTGTTTCATCAGACCGTTGCCCGCAGGAACTATCCCATGCGATGCCGGCAGACCGCGGATTACGCCTACATCTACAACGCCTGGTCAGACGGCAAGACGGTTTTTCAGAACGAGTCGACCGGTTCGCCGACTTTTAAAGCGATGAAGCAGGTTGCCACATCCAATTCGGCGGTTGCCGAACGCGTGAACTTTCTTTCGCTGCGCGCGCCCGAAGAACTGTATGACATGAAGAAGGACCCATATTGTCTTCGCAATCTTGCGAGCGACGCAGCACACCGCACCGAGTTGCAACGGATGCGCGAGCAGATGGAAAAGTGGATGTTTGAGGTGAGCGATCCGGCGAAGTCTTCCTTTCTGTCGCTGATTTCAACCGCGTCTCATCCGAGCCGTGAATAAAGCCGATCATCAGCTAGCTGTTCATCCAGATAGAACCGCGAAAAATGAAAGATATGCGAAAACATTGATCGCCTCACCATGAATTTCGCATCTTTCGTGTATTTCGTCGTCAACCGAGATATTGATTTCATTCTGGATCGAAGCTCGATAGTTCAGTGCTTTTGAATCAAGGTTTCTTCGGAGGCGATCGGACGGTCCAGATCGAGGATTCCACTCGCGCGGTTTGCATGATGTCCTGTGCGCGAGCCAGCACGTCAGAGTGCTCGGTGGCGACATCGTGGCTCTCGGCCGGATCTGTTTTCAAATCGTAGAGTTCAACCGGACTCTTCCAAGTGGGGCGGACGGCCTTCCAATTGCCCATTCGCACAGCCTGCTTTGAGCCTCCGTCGTGGATTTCCCAGTACATAAACTCACGCGGGGGCAGCGATCCTCCGAGAAGTGCGGGCAGAACGTTGATGCCATCCAGTTTGGCATCAGCGGGAGGTTGCGTACCGGCCAGTGCCGCGCACGTTGGCAGAAAATCCCAGAAGGCCCACGGCTCATCGCTTGTCTTTCCTGCGGGCACATGGCCGGGCCACCGGGCGATCATCGGAATGCGGAGCCCGCCTTCGTACATCGACCGTTTGATGCCGCGGAGTTTCCCGGTGCTTTGAAAGAACTTCGTGGGCGGGTCGCCCGGCGCTCCGTTGTCACTACTGAACAACACGAGAGTGTTGTCGTCGATACCGAGCTCCTTGACGAGCGCCAGAATGCGCCCGACGTCACCGTCCATTCGCGTGATCATGGCGGCGAACGTTTTCATGTCGCGAGGCCACTTTTCCGACTGATACGGGCCCAGATCGGGTACCTGCAGCTTGGCATGTGGGATCGTGAACGGGACGTAGAGAAAGAACGGTGACTTGTAGTTGTCGCGCAGCCAGTTGAGTGCGTCGGCCGCAATCAGGTCGTGCGAGTAGCTCTTGCCACCGAGTTCGATCCGCTGTGTGTTTCGCCAAAGGTGGTCGGGGTAATACTCATGCGCGAGCGTCTGGCAGAGATACCCAAAGAAGTAATCGAAGCCCTGTTTGTTGGGTTCGCCGGTTGAGCCTGGCCCTCCGAGCGACCACTTGCCGGTGCAAGCAGTGCGATAGCCGGCCTGTTGAAGCATCCGCGCGACGGTGAACGTATTGGCCGGAATCGGCTGCTGGCCCTCGGGTTTTACGCCGAGATTGCCGCGAATGTAAGCGTGCCCGATGTCGAGTCCAGTCATCAGCGAGCAGCGCGATGGGGCGCACACGCTCGTACCGCAATAACCCTGTGTGAATCGGATGCCTTCGGTGGCCATGCGATCAATATTCGGTGTCTTGATCTTCTGCTGGCCATAACAGCCCACGTCGCCGTAGCCGAGGTCGTCCGCGAGGATGAAGATGATGTTCGGCTTTCGCCCGGCCTTGTCGCCGTCCAAGGCAGCCGATTCTGCGGCGAGGCATTCCCCCATCCATGCGCCAAGAAGAACAATGACCACCGCTGAGACTAGATTTCTGAACATGACACTCACCGTTGGATGGAACTTTCTGTGCACCGAGACCATCATAACCTGCCAAGGGGCCGCGTGTTCTCGGCCAGCGACTTCGCGAATTCCCGGGCAGCGGCTTCAAGCCGCTTTGCGATGTCGGGATGATCTTTGAGCCGGTTTCTCTGTTCGCTGACATCTCCCTCCAGGTCATAGAGTTCGACGCCGACGAGTTCGTCATCCTGTCGTTTCAGGTGAAGCTTCCACCGCTGGTCCCGTATCGCGCCCAGGTTGGGCGGGGAATTCGGCTGGCTGCCGCCAAAGTAGTAGAACAGTTCGTGTGGGCTCCGTGCTGCGGGCTCACCGGACATCACCGGCCAGAGATTCCTGCCGTCGATCACCCGGTCGGTAGGTGGTTTCGTCCCGGCGAGTCTGGCGAATGTGGGCAGCACGTCGATGTTGGCGGCGATCTCCGTGGTGCGTCGCCCCGCAGGTATTTGACCCGGCCAGCGCACGATGCCGGGAACGCGCATTCCGCCTTCATAGACGGTGCCTTTTCCCGCTCGCAGGGGGCCCGCCGAGCCGCCGTCGATCCCATACTGCAGCCACGGACCGTTGTCGGAGGTGTACAGCATCAGCGTCTTTTCGTCGAGGCCGAGTTCCTTGAGTTTGCTCATGATCTGGCCGACGCTCCAGTCAATCTCCTCGATGGCGTCGCCGTAAAGTCCACGCTTGGACTTGCCCTGAGCTCGGTCCGATACCGCGAGCGGCACGTGCGGCATGGCATGGGCGAAGTAGAGGAAGAACGGGTGGTCCTTGTGCTTGCTGATGAACTCAAGGGCTTTTTCAGTGTAGGTGGTGGTGAGTTTGGTCAGATCAGGGTTCAGCTCGATCACTTTCTCGCCGGAAATGAGCGGAAGCGGTTGCGGGAAACCGCCTCCCTTGGGGTAATAGGAACCTTCTCCGGAGAAACCAGTGTAGGCGGCGCGCTTTCGGGCCGCGACCATCCGGGCGTCTTCGTTCTCAGTGATCGGCATGCGCGGATGATACGGCCACATGTCGTTGGAGTAGGGCAGGCCGAAGTATTCGTCGAAACCATTGCGTGTCGGAAGAAACTTCGGGTTATCGCCCAGGTGCCACTTGCCGATCATCATCGTCACGTAGCCCTGGCCTTTCAGGATCTCGGCCAGCGTGATTTCGTCGGGATTGATACCTGTGATCGCCTTTGGCGAGTGATTAAATGACAAGCTGACACGCGGCGCGTAACAACCGGTCATCAGGCAGGCCCGCGATGGGCCGCAGAACGGAGCGGCGTAGAAGCTCGTGAATCGCAGCCCCTCGGCTGCGAGGCGATCGATGTTGGGGGTATCGATATTCGGGGATCCATAACAGCCAAGATCCCCATAACCCTGGTCGTCGGTGAAGATGACGATGAAGTTGGGTTTATCGTGTCCTTGTGCGAACGGGGAAACGGCGAGCGCGAGCCATGCCACGATCGTGCTGAGAACGATTCGCATCAATGTCTCTCCTCACGTGCTGGAATCATCGTGGCAAACCGGATCAAGCCCTTGGAGGCAGCGTGCACAGTGTACCGACTGCCCATGCGCTGGGTCCACGGGCAGCGAGTAACCAATGGCGTATTCCGTGAGATCGGCACTCTGATGTGCTGGTTTAGATATGCTATTCCCCAGCCCGCAGGGCGAAAGTGGTTGGCCAGGGGCGTAAGCCCCTGGAAACATCGCGTTCACCGTCTTTCAAGCCCCAGCGGGGCGACAGTAGCCGTCAACTGCACTGTCGCCCCTCCAGGGCTAACGGTTGAGAGATTCGATGAATGTGCTTACCAGGGGCTCGCGCCCCTGGCCAAATACTTGCGCCCCGCTAGGGCGGGCCGCTGTTGGCAACCTGTAATTGCAGGAGGTCTTGCAGTTGAGAACCTCCTTTTTCCTTCACATGCAAGCGCTCACGTCTTCATCTGTTGCCTCATCGAAGCGATGCTCTACAATCGCCATCCTCAATTCGCGGCAGGAGATCGACCATGTGGTATCGCTCGAGTTTTTTGATCGTTCTATGTCTCGTAACAGGCGGTGCGAACGCGGCGACGACGCAGAAGCATTATTACGCACACGATGCCGTCGAGGACGAGCACGGGGTGATTGCGCCGTGGTATCGCGGGCAGAACGGGCAGATGGACTGGCGTGTGCGGATCGCGGCCGAGACGCTCAAGCGGTATCCGTGGACCAAGCCTGGACAGGCGCCGCGCCAGTTGCCCGAGTACATGTGGAGCGGGGCGTGGAATATCGACAAAGAGGGGAAGATCGTTGTGCCGCCCATCGATAACTGGGCGAACGGCGACTTGGGTCAGCGGGCTGCGTATGTGCTGGCAGGGTGGGTCGATTATTACCGGTACAGCGGCGACGCGGCCGCGATCGCGCACATGAGCCTCATGGCCGACATGCTGCTCGATTTCGCGCTGACCCCCGAGGACCATCCCTGGCCCAGATTTCTGATCAGCGTGCCCACGAAGGGCAAGCCGTATGGCCAGGCCGATCCGCACGGGTTCATTCAGCTCGATAACTCGGCAGAGACGGGCATTCCGCTGATCAAGGCCGCGCAGATCGTGGGCGGCGCGCAGGGTGAGCGCTGGATGGCGGCGGCGCGGCACTGGGGGGATCTTTTCGCGGAGAAGCGGGACCGCCGGCCGGGTGTGCCGCCCTGGGGGCGGTATGCGAACCCGCAGGACGTGCCGTGGGAAGACAATATGACCGGCAACGTCGTCTTTCTGCTCGAGTTCTTCGATACGCTCATCGCCACCGGTTACACGGGCAAGGACAATGCGATCGTCGAGGCGCGGAAGGCGGGCGTCGCCTGGCTGCAGACGATGCTCGACAAGTGGCTCGTCCACGATACCTGGGGCCGCAACTTCTGGGACTGGAACGCACCGGTGCAGCTTGAGAATGTCACCGAGTTCGTCGCCCGGTATGTCATGGAGCACCAGGAGGAGTTCCCCAACTGGCGCAACGACGCGCGGAACATCCTCACGCTTTTTCTGAACCGCACGGCCACGTCACCCAAGTCGAATACCGACACGTACAGCGGGGCCTGGGCGCATCCCGAATCGAGCGGCTGCTGTGGCCGGTCGCTCTGGTATGGGCCGTTGGAGATCGCCCCGATGTACGCGGAGCTGGGGGCTCTGGCGAAAGATCTGTTGATGGCCGAAATCGGGCGGCGGCAGATGATTCTGGCAACGTACGACGCACACGAAAACGGAATCGTCGAGGACAACATCGACGGCGGGCAGATCGTTGCGGGCGCGTGGTTCAAGATCGCGCATCCGATGGCGCTCAAGCATTGCCTCAACATGATCGCGTGGCAACCGGAGTTGTTTGGGCCGCCGGGCGAAAACCACATTGTGCGGAGTACGGCAACAATCCGGGAGGTCCACTATCACCGCAACGTGCTTTCATATGACCTGGCTAGTGCGCCTGTCGGAACACAAGTCGTACTCCGGCTTGCGTTTCGGCCCACCCGCGTATGGCTCAGTGGTGACAAGGGTCAACTTGATTTGAAAGAGTTGTCCTCGCTATCGGGGTTGGGGTATAGCGTTCAGCCAATTGGCGAAGGCGATTCGCTGGTCACGGTGCGGCAAGACGGATACCGGCATGCATTCATTGGTGATGACGGCCCACAATCACGTATCACCAGCGAGAACATGAGGCTGACCGGTGCCTGGAACAAAAAAGGATTCAAGGATGGCATACATCTGAATACCGATGAAGCCGGAGCATCGGTCGAGTTTGAATTCAACGGCGACCAGGTGCGGATCATCGGATGGACAGAGCCTGCGGGTGGATTGGCGGATGTTTACCTCGATGGCGTAAAGCAGTTATGCGGCATTGATTTCTGGGGCATCCGCGAATACGGGCTGCATGATGCAACCTTGTGGTATCGAACAGGATTGGAAGCCAAGAAGCACACGCTTCGTGTTGTTGCTACCGGCAGAAGCAACCCAATTGCGAACGGACTCAACGTCTTTGTAAAGGAAGCATATGTTGCCGCTCATCACGTTGATATGACCGCACCTCCGGGTGCGAATGAATCGATCTCAGCGCAGCGGTGGATCTTCGGCTATCCCGAACGGACGGATTACGTGGACAGCGCGGGGAACGCCTGGCGGCCGGCGACGGAGTGGGTGGTGCGGGCGGGAAATCTCGTGGATTCCGTGGCCGCCGCCTGGTGGACGGCGCGTCGATGCCACGAAGTGGAAGGCACGAGTGACCCGGAATTGTATCGATACGGTGCACACGGCAAGGAGTTCTGGGCGGATTTCACCGTTTCGCCGGGGACGTATCACGTGAGGCTCAAGTTCGCCGAGACGCGGAGGATCGATCCGAAGTTGCGGGCGATGAACATTTTCATCAACGGTAAAGAGGTCGTGCATGCGTTTAACATCGCGGCCACCGCCTTCGGCGGAAAAGAAGAACAAGCAGAGGCGGCTAAGAAACCATATTCAGGTCGAAATCGCATGGGGCGGGCTGTGGATCTCGTATTCAACGGGATTGAGCCGAAGAACGGCGTGATCGATGTGCGGTTTGAAGGTTCCTATGGCGGCGAGGCCATTGTGCAGGCGATTGAGGTTGGGCCGGGCGACGGTGGAATCGGTGAGACACCGATCAGTCTTCCCCCGCCTGCGCCGACGAGCGCCACGGCCCCGGCGCGGTAGCACACGCCGAGGAATTCCAAGCGACCAGGTTAAGTACATGTGTAGCGAAAGTGATCCCAACAGAGCCCGAAGCGCGAGCTAGGGTTTCGTCTCATCGATGTGCGAACTTTTTCGATGAACCAAGCGCCTTTGAGCTTTCGACAATTCGAGCTCCAAGGCGCAGGAGCTTGCAAAGGAACTCGTAAATCTCATTGAAGAAACCCTGGTCCACCCAGGCGGATCTTCGACTTGCGCCACGGGCTCAATGCTGCTTGCAACGAGCACCTATTTTGCCTATGTTTCGATTGCCTTCGAGTGCGGCTCGTCACACTGATTCCATCAGACAGTCAACAAACTGCACGCCTCGGCGTAGCCCGCGGCCGGTCGGCCGTATTCGCTGGCGGTAACTCGCGCGAGGGCGGTCAATTGCCGCCATCGGAAGGCGGGGCGGCTCGCGGCGAACTCTTCGCTCACCGTGCGGTAGTATTTTTCCGCGTGCAGTGAGCCATCTTCGCTGACGGCGTAGCGCAGCAGCAGATCGAAGATCGGGCGCGGCGCGTAACCCAGTTGGCCATACCGGTGGACGACCGCGCTGGCCCGGGCCTGCAGGTTCCCTTTAACAGCAAGATCCAATTCGCGAAGCAGGTCGGCCGGCTCAGTTTCTTTGACCCGTTCGATATGAAGAGCCAAAGGAAGCGGTTGCCAGTTGAGGAAATCCCCGGGAAAG
>JADMIO010796629.1_pt1 | contig 16020 bp, 15 predicted proteins | sample 8958161 | NCBI WGS metagenome assembly JADMIO01 (sample SAMN16585339, study PRJNA669376) | soil metagenome | isolation source: Crop rotation soil | place: USA: Cullars Rotation, Alabama | collected 2011
CTTCCCTAGGCGGTGGCGCACATGTAGCACGCCACGCACTTGGTGCGGCCCTGCTCGTCCCGGTTCAACCGGTGGACGCCGCGGTAGTTCGGCGGCAGCTTCGGCTCCTGCTCCGGGTACGACTCGGTCAGCCGCGACCCGACCGACACCAGGTGCTTGACGGTGGTGGTGAGGCCGTCCACCACCAGTGGCAGGTACAACTGCTCGAACAGGCCGAGCTTCGGCGGCTCCACCCAGGTGACTTCGCTTTCGGCCGGCATCGGTTGACCCTCAATTTCGCCGCACGATTCCGCACGATGGAAAACACGATCCCAAACAATTCAATGATTCTCGGCTCTGATCCCTGCCTCATCTGTTTTCATCGTGCGGCTAACTCTTGCGGCAACACCCGCCGCCGCGGGGTGTTCTTCGGCCCGGTGCCGAACGCCACCCCCACCACCCCGGCGGCCACGAACAGGGCCACCGAGTACCCGGTCAGCACCCAGTTGCTCAGGTCGAACTGCCGCACCAGCATGGCCCCGAGCAGGTGCAGGATGCTGAGCGGAATCATCACCTTCCACGCCAGGTTCATCAGTTGGTCGAACCGGAACCGCGGGATGGTCCACCGCACCAGTTGGTACAGCACCAGGAAGAACCCGGCCTTGGCCAGGATGATGCCGGTCTTGATGACCCCGTTCCAGATCACGCTGTCGGCGGCCAGGTTTTCCACCCCGAAGAACGCCCACCCGCCGCAGAACACCACCGTCATGAGCAGGCTGGTGGTGATCATGTGGGTGTACTCGCCGATCATGAACATGCCGAAGTTCAGGCTGCCGTACTCGGTCAGGTAGCCGCCCACCAGCTCCTGCTCCGCTTCGGGCAGGTCGAACGGCAGGCGGTTGCACTCGGCGTACACGCTGGTCATGAACAGGAGGAACGCCAGCGGCTGGTACACGATGAACCAACCGTTCTTGGCCTGCCAGTCGATCATCGTCTCCAGGTTCAGGCTGCCGGTGAACAGCAGCACCCCGACGACGCTCATGCCGAGCGGGATTTCGTAGCTGATGATCTGGGCGGAGCTGCGGAGGCAACCGAGGAGCGAGTACTTGTTGTCCGACGCCCACCCGCCGAGGATGATGCCGTACACCGCCAGGCTGCCGATGGCGAACACGTACAGGATGCCGATGTCGAGGCCGGGCATGATGACGCCCTTGAAGGTGCCGTGGTAGGCGGCCTGCTGCTGGTCGAACGTCTGCACCGCGGCGGCGAGCGGCTGGCCGTCGGTGACGACCGGGCCCGGCGGCACCGCGGTCGGCCCCCACGGGACGACGGCCAGGGCCACCAGCGCCGTACACATGCTCACGGCCGGGGCGAGCAGGAAGAAGAGCTTGTCCACGTGCCGCGGGATCGGAGCTTCCTTCAGGAAGAACTTGCCGCCGTCGGCGAGCGGCTGGAGCAGGCCGAACGGGCCGACCCGGTTCGGGCCGAACCGGTCCTGCATCCAGGCCGAAATCTTCCGCTCGGACAGCGTCAGGTAGCCGACCGTCGGCATCACCACAGCGATCACGCCGGCGATGACGATGAGCAGGGTCAGCCAGTCGAACTCGGGCATTGGGTCACCTGGGTCGGGCGAGCGGCCCGCGTCAGCGGGCTGTTTCATCTCCGAGCAACCGCGGGCTAACGCCCGCCGCTCGCCTAATCACACCGTCGCCAACTCCACCTTCCGCTTCGCCGCCTTCAGCTCCGCCAGGGCCGCGAACTGCGGGAACTCCTTCGCCAGTTCGTCGCGGATTGCCGCCACGTTCGCCAGCCCCTTTCGCCCGCCGATGTCGAACGCCGTTTGCAGTTCACCCCGCACGTCCACCCCCGGACGGACGGCCCGCTGGAACGGCTGCACGTACCCGGCGTGGTTGACGAACGTGCCTTCCTTCTCGAAGGCGGTGGTGGCCGGCAGCACCAGCGTGGCGGCGGCGGTCAGCTTGCTGGCGAACAGGTCTTGAACGATCAGAGTGGCGGGGGCCTTCCAGTTGTCGGGGACGGCGGCGTCCACCCACTTCGGGTCGCGGTAGCCGCCGGCGAACCACATCACGTTCAGCTCCTGCCCGGCGACGTCGGCGAACCGGATCAGCTCGCCCTGGAGCTTCTTCAGCACAGCCTCCACGCCCAGCCGGTTCGGGCACTTCTCGGCGTGGATGGTGAACTTGGTCGGCGGGGTGTGCTCGCCCTTCACGTCCTTCGGGTAGTGGTCGTCCTCGCCGATCACCGGCACCGGGCCGAGAACCAGCCGGATGTCCTTGGCGATCTTCTTGAACGCGGTGCCGAGGGCGTAGGCCTCTTCCACCGTGAGGAAAGGCGACAGCACCGCCACCGCCCGCTTGGCCGTCACGTACACCGCGTCTTCCACCAGTTTCTTCACCTGGGTGGGGAACGCCGGCCCGCCGGCCGCCTTCAGCTTGCCGTCGCTGCCCTTCTGGTAAGGCCGGGCGATGCGGTCGGGAGAGTGGGTGTAGTGGTAGCCCCACCGTCCCTCGTCGCACATGAAGTAGCCCTGTGCGTCCGGGTTCTCGCGGGCCCGCAGGCGGTAGACGATGTCCTTGTTCACGTCGGTGTGGACGCTGCACCCGGTGGAGCAGTTCGGGCAGACGTTGTCGGCCGACTTCAGGTACCAGACCCGCTGGGTGTAGAGGAAGTCTTTCGACCCGAGGGCACCCACCGGGCAGAGGTCCACCACGTTCCCGCTCAGCTTGTTCTCCAGCGGGTAGCCGGGGAACACGTCGATCTCCTCGTGGTGCCCGCGGCCGACCACCTGGAGTTCGGCCGTGCCGCTGATCTCGCGAGTGAACCGCACGCACCGTGTACACATGATGCAGCGGTCGGTGAACAGGGTGATCTTGCTGCTCAGCTCCGGCTTGTTCGGCGGGGTGTTCTTCTCGTCCACCAGCCGGCTCTCGGTGCGGCCGTACTGGTAGCTGTAGTCTTGCAGCTTGCACTCGCCGGCCTTGTCGCACACCGGGCAGTCGAGCGGGTGGTTGAGGAGTAGCCCTTCCAGGGTGTCGGCCTGGCTCTTGCTCGCCCGCTCGCCGGGCTTGTAGGCCGGGTCGTAGGGCAGGGGGGCGGCAGGCTTGCGGGTGGCGTACTCGCCGGTGACGATGACGGTGCCGTCCTTCACCGGCGTCTGGCAGCCGGGGAACACCTTCGGCTGCATGGTCACCTTGCCGTCCTTCAGCTCGCCCATCTCCACCAGGCACATGCGGCAGGAGGCCACCACCGTCAGGGCCGGGTGGTAGCAGTAGTGCGGCACGTGCACGCCGGCGAGTTCGGCCGCCTGCACGCAGTTCAGCTTCTTCGTGCCGAGCTCGACCGGCGTGTCGTTCACGTAAACCGTTGGCATCGATCAGCCTTGTCTGTAGCAGGCACACGCCGTGTGCCGTCGTGACCTTTCCGAACGGCACACGGCGTGTGCCTACTACGTTCACTTCTTCCGGAGCCAGTCCTTCACGTCGTCGGCGGAGACGCGGCTAGCCCGCCCGTTCACCAGGATGAACCCGCCCGCCTTGTCCGCATCGACCTCGTAGGCCCAAAGCGCCTGCCGGTCGGTCGTCCCCGTGAGGATGATCGCCCCGTCATCGATTTTTGCCAGCAGCTCGCGGGCGTCCGGGTTGGTCTTCAGGTCGGCTTTGATCGCGTCGGGCGTGGGCATCCTGCTGTCCTGCAACTCCAGTGCATAAATGATGATGCCCAACTGCTCAAAGTCGTGCTGTACCGGTACACGCTTCTTCACCTGGTTCAGGTTCGCCCCGAGGCCGGCCCCCGGCCGGTAGTTGCTGTTCCGGTCGTCGATCTTCTCCGAAGTCTCGGTCGTCCCCTTCCTGGCGAACGGGTTGTCGCACCCGGCCAGCAGCGCGATCACCCCCGCCGTCAGCAGCCCGAACCGGAGTCGTCGCATGGTCGCCTCCGTTAGTGTGCCCCGGCCAGCGCGAGCGGCTTGGCGTACTTGCTCTTGGCCCCGTCGCGAATGGCGTCCTCGAATTCCTTACGGAATTTGCGGATGGCCGTCTTCACCGGCCAGCCGGCCCCGTCCGAGAGGCCGCAGATGGTGGTGCCGGGCATGATGCCGATGCGGTCGGCCACGTCGATCAGCACGTCCAGGTCTTCGCGGCGGCCCTGGCCGCGGCGGAGGCGGTCGGTGATCTTGAGCATCCACCCGGTGCCCTCGCGGCAGGGGGTGCATTGCCCGCAGCTCTCGTGGCTGAAGAACTGGCAGACGTTGTGCAGCACGTCCACCATGCTGGTCTGGTCGTCCACCACGGTAATGGCGGCGGTGCCGAGGCCGAGGCAGCCGACCTTGCCGGGGCCGTTGAAGTCGAGCGGGATGTCGTACTCGGTCTTGCCGTCCTCGCCCTTCAGCGGGGCGTTGCAGTCGATGAACCCCATGCTCAGCCCGCCGGGGTTCACGCTCTTCGCCTTCCGCCCCTTCCACACCCCGCCGCCGTGCTTCTCCACCAGGTCGCGGCAAGTTACACCCATGGGCAGCTCGACGCAGATCGGCTTCTCGACGTGTCCGGCGAGCGTGTACAGCTTCGGCCCATAGCTGCCGGCGTCGCGCGGGTTCTTCGGGTCGGGCGGCACGCCCATGCTCTTGAACCAGTCCACCCCCTTGTTGACGATGTGCGTCACGCACGCCATCGTCTCGACGTTGTTCACGATCGTGGGTTTGCGGAACGCCCCCTCGACGGCGGGGAAGGGGGGCTTGATCCGCGGCCACGCCCGCTTCCCTTCGAGCGACTCGATCAGCCCGGTCTCCTCGCCGCAGATGTACGCCCCGGCCCCGCGGTGCAGGAAGATGTCGAGGTCGAACCCCTTGCCGAAGACGTTCTTGCCCAACAACCCGGCGGCGTAGCACTCGTCAATCGCCGATTGCAGTATGCGGTAGGCGTCGCCGTACTCGTAGCGGATGTAGAAGTACGCCCGGCTGCTCTTGATCGCGTAGCACGAAAGCATGATGCCTTCGAGCACCTGATGGGGGTCCTTCTCCATCAGGATGCGGTTGTTGTAAGTGCAAGGCTCCGACTCGTCGGCGTTGATGCACAGGTAGATCGGGCCGGGGTGGTCCTTCGGCAGGAAGGTCCACTTCAGCCCGGTGGGGAAGCCGGCCCCGCCGCGGCCTCGCAGCCCCGAGTCCTTCACCTGCGTGACCACGTCGCCCGGTTGCTTGTCCTTCAGCACCCGCTCGAACGCCGCGTACCCGCCGTCCGCCCGGTAGCCTTCCAGCTTGGCGGAGTTCGGCTTGCCCACACGGGCCAGGAGTGTAGGTTCGAAAGCCATCGTTGCTCAGGCCCTACGGCCGTTCTCGTAGTGGTAGTGCCCCGTGTACGCAGAGCTAAATCTCTGGATGAACTCGGGCGATGCCTGCTCGTCTCTCTCGGGTTTCCAATATCGCTTGACTTCAACCACCCATTCGTAAACGCTCACGTCCAACGGGTACCAAGTCAGCGTTCCACTCAGCCGTTGCTCCGCAATCCACACTTCCGCCTTCTCGACGGTTGAGAATACCCCGGCCGGAAACTGTCCTCCGTCTCCATTGAACACCCAAACGCCAGGTTCGGACGGTTCGTTCACTGCCGCAGTTCTCCAATGAGTGCATCCGCCTTCTCGGTGGTCACTTGCATCACATGCACGTCGTCCCGCAGGCAGGCCGGGGCACCGTCGCACGCCCCGATGCACTCGGCGAACTCCAGCGTGATCTTGCCGTCCGGCGTCGTCTCGCCGCACTTCACGCCGAGCTTGTGTTCGCAGTGGTCTTGAAGCTCGTAAGCCCCGCGGAGCATGCACGCCAGCCCGCGACACACCCACAGCCGCGTCTTCCCCAGCTTGGCCCCGTCGTGCTTGAAGAACTCGTAGAAGGTCATCGTGTCGTGGACTTCGCTCGGGTGCAGGTCGAGCAGACCGGCGATCTCCACGATGGCCTCGTTCGACACCGTGCGATACTCGTCGTGTACCATGTGCAACGCCGGCAGCGTCACCGCCTGCTTGCTCGGGTAGCGGGGCAGCAGCGCCGTGATGCGGCTTCGGATGTCGTCGCTCAGTACGCTCATCGGTCCAGCTCCGCCGCGATGATGTTCAAACTCCCCAGCACCGCCGGCACGTCCGAGATCTGGTGCCCCTCGATCATGAGCGGGAACAGGGCGAAGTGGATGAACGACGGCGGGCGGGTCCGCGCCCGGAACGCCGTCGCACTCCCGTTGGCCACCAGGTAGAAGCCGAGTTCGCCGTTGGCCGTCTCGGTCGCCCCGTACACCTCGTTCACCGGCGTGTCGATCTTGCGGTTCCACATGAACAGCTCGAAGTGCTGGATCAGCCCCTCGATGCTGCGGTAGGTGGAACTCTTGTCCGGGATCGACACCTTCCCCTCCACGTCCACGTTCACCGGCCCGCCCGGGATGTTCTCCACCGCCGCCGCGATGATCTTCCGCGCCTCCTCCATCTCCCCCATGCGGACGAGGTAGCGGGCGAGGCAGTCGCCCCCCTTGCTGGCGATCACCTTCCACGCCGACTGGAGTTCCGGGTACGCCAGGTACGGCTCGTCCTTCCGCAGGTCGCGGGTGACCCCGCTGGCGCGGGCGACCGGGCCGGTCACGCTGCGGTTGATCGCCTCGTCTTTCGTCAGCACCCCGACGCCCTTGGTGCGGTCCTGGAAGATCTTGTTGCGGTTGAGCAGGCGGGCGATGTCGTTGAGGGCCTTCGGGAACGTCTTCACGAAGTTCCGCACCTTCGCCACCACGTCGTCGGTGATGTCGTTCATCATCCCGCCCACCCGCAGGTAGCTCGGGTGGAACCGCTGCCCGCTCGCGCTCTCCATGATGTCGTACACCTTCTCCCGCTCGTTGAAGGCGTAGAAGAAGGCCGTCAGCCCCCCCAGGTCGAGCGCCGCCGCGGCCACGCACAGCAGGTGGTCGGAGATCCGCGCCAGCTCGGCCAGGATCACCCTCAGGTACTTGCACCGCGGGGTCACCTCGATGCCGAGCAGCTTCTCCACCGTGTGGAACCACGACACCTCGTTCGCCAGCGGCGAGATGTAGTTCATCCGGTCGACGATGGTGCAGTACTGGTTGAAGTCGAGGTCTTCGCCCAGTTTCTCGAACCCGCTGTGCAGGTAGCCGATGTCCGGCACCGCCTTCACGATCGTCTCGCCGTCGAGCGTCAGGATGAGCCGCAGGGTGGTGTGCGTGGCCGGGTGCTGCGGGCCGAAGTTGAGGGTGTACAGGTACTCGGCGTCCTCGCCGGTCGCGGCTTCTGCTGCGGGATCGAGCAGTTCCAGTGGCATCGAAGCTCCTTAGGCAGTTCTGCCACAGAGTTCACAGAGGACACGGAGAGAACATCGAAGTTTCCATCTCTCCCCCTTCTCTCCGTGTCCTCTGTGAACTCTGTGGCAAACACTTCCTAACTCTCTGCCCTCGTCAAGACAGGCAGGTTGTGACGCTCGCCGTGCCCGCGGAGCGGGTAGTCCTTCCGCAGCGGGAAGTCCTCGAAGGCGTCGGGCATGAGGATCCGCCGCAGGTCCGGGTGGCCGGGGAAGCGGATGCCGAACATGTCGAACACCTCCCGCTCCATCCAGTCGGCCCCCTTCCAGAGCGGGTAGACCGACGGCAGTTCCGGCTCCGGGTCGTTCACGAACGTCTTCACGAACACCCGCTCGCCGGTGGCGGTGTTCACCAGGGCGTACACCACCCCGTAGCGGTCGGTGGCGTCCGGGTAGCCGAGGTAGTCGATGCCGGCGAGGTCGCACAGGTAGTCGAACCCGTGCTGCTCCTTCAAGGCTGCCAGCGCGTCGAACACCCGCTCGGCCGGCACCGTCACCCGCGTGTTGTCGCGGAAGGACGACACCTCCCCGGCGAAGTCGGCTTTCAGCTTCTCGATTGCGGCAGACATGGTTACGCCCCCCCCACCATCGGCAGGCCGCGGACCCGCGTGCCGGTGCGGTAGTTGCCGGGGGTGATGACCACCTCGGCCGGGTCGAGCTGCTTGAGCAGCGGGGCCGGGCCTTCGTACTCGGTGCGGGCGGCGAACTCGCGGGCGTTGAACGTCCCCGTCTTCTGCACCTTCTCCTGCAAGTCGAGCACGGCCCGGATCAGTTGCTCCGGCCGCGGCGGGCACCCCGGCACGTACACGTCCACCGGGATCACCCGGTCGATGCCCTGCACCACGGCGTAGGTGTCGAACACCCCGCCGCTGCACGCGCACGCCCCCATGCTGATGCACCACTTCGGCTCGGGCATTTGCAGCCAGATCCGCTGCATCACCGGCACCATCTTCATCACCACCCGCCCGGCCACGATGAGCACGTCGCACTGTCGCGGGGTGAACCGCATGGCCTCCGCCCCGAACCGGGCGATGTCGTACCGGCTGCTGGCGGTGGCCATCAGCTCGATGCCGCAGCACGCCGTGGCGAACGGCATCGGCCACAGGCTGTGCTTCCGCACCCAGTTGGCCAGGAAGTCGAGCGGGGCGAACATCAGGCTGTCGGTCGGCCTCATCGCCATTCGAACACCCCCTTCCGCCAGGCGTACACGTAGGCGATGCCGAGCGTGGCCAGGAAGATCAGGATCTCGACGAACACCACTTGACCGAACACCGCCTTCCAGGCCGCACTCCCGCCGTCCGCGTAGGCGAGCACCGCCCACGGGTAGAGGAACAGGAGTTCCACGTCGAAGACGAGGAACAGGATGGCGATCAGGTAGAACTTCACGTCGAACTGCATCCGCGACGTCCCAATCGGGTCCATGCCCGACTCGTAGGCCATCGTCTTCACCCGCGTCGGCTTCCACGGCTTGAGGAACGGCACGTGGGTGGCGGCGAGCGTGGCCCCGGCGAGCAGGATCACCACCGCCGCGTACACCAGCACCGGCCAGTAGCCGACGAGATCGAAGGCCGGCTCCAGGCCACTCGGAGTTGCGACGGGCGGGGGCGTCATGCGAGAATCCCGCGGGTGAGTCGGCGGACTTGTGAAAGTTTTCACAATCCGAGTCCGGCAGGCTCAGTTTAGGAAGCCGAGCGGGGGAACGGCAACGACCTCGCCCACAGAGAACCGAAACGGGAGGGAACCCATGCCGGCAGAACTGCTCGGGCCGGAGAACGTCACCCTGGAGGCGGTGCGGGACATCTACGACGCCGCCCTGCTGGACGTGGAACTGGACGAGGAGAACGGGTTCGTGGTGATCGACGACGAGATCGTGGCCCGGGCGAAGCTGTCGGACAGCAAGGAGCGGCTGCAACTGATCGCCTGCTACCGGGTGCGGGAGGACGTGCCCCGCATCGACCGGCTGGAGCTGGTGAACCGCATCAACGACCAGTACGTGATCGTGCGGGCGGCCATGAGCGAGGACGACGAGTTGTGGGTGGACTACGCGGTGGTGCTCAAGGGCGGCACCACCCCGAAGCAGATCGCCCACGCCACCCGCATGTTCCTGAAGGTGGCCGAGATGGCCGTCAAGGACTGCGACGAGGACGGGATCGTGACGTGAGCGGCGAACCCCGGCGTGATTGCGGACACCACCGCCGGGGTTCACCCTGTCGCCTTACTTCGCAGGCAGTTCGACGGCGTGCAGGGACTGGCCGGTGCGGAAGTCGGCGGTGAGCATGATTAGCTTCCGCCCGTCCGGGTGCGGGAGCAGTTGGATCACGTCGTTCCCCGCCTCGCCCACCTTGTACGATTTCAGCTTCGATCCGTCGCGGTCCATGACGATGAGTTGGTGCTCGAAGTTCTGGGCGTAGATCAGGCCGGCGGCGGTGTCGAACCCTACCGCCCGCGGGTACGCCCCGGTCTTGAGTACCACGACAGGCTCGGCCAGGTTGCCGACCGCGAACACCAGTGTGGAATAACTCGTCCGCTCCTTCCACGCCTTGATGGCCATGTTCCCGCCGCCGCACGGGTTGCACACCAGTTTGCCGTCGGCGGACACCACCGGCTGCATGAACACGTTCTGGATGAAGTTCTCGGAGGCTACGGCCAGCGCCACTTTCTCCCCGTCGGCGGACAGTTGGTACAACCGGCCGAATTTGGTGTGAGCGAACAGGTGCTTGCCGTCCGCCGACAGCACCGGCATGCCGAACTCGCACCCTTTGTCGAAGTCGGTGGCCTCGTACTCCTTCAGCTTCTTTCCGGTCTTCAGGTCCACCACCCGCAGGGTGTCGGTCGTCCCCGGCGTGCCGCGGTCGATCACATACCCGACCGACAGGCCGGGGGCGGTGAGCACCCGCTCGGCCTTGTTCACCGCGAACGTGGTACCCTTCTTCAGCGTGTCCGGGTCGAGTACCCACCCCTCCTGCATGCCGGCCACCGTCAGCACCACCCCCTCCTTGCTCAGGCCGAGCCAGCTACACTCCTTGCCCACCTCCAACTTCGCCTCCTCCTTCAGGGCGGGGAACGAGTACCGGCGGACGACATGAGCTACCGGGTCGATCGCGTACAGCCCCTTCCCGTCGGCCGTCCACGTCAAGCACGGGATGGGGATGGCGAACTTCACACCGATCTTCGGCTCCTGCGCGCCCGCCAGCGCCACCGTTGTCACCTTCAACTCGCCCTCCACCGTCCCCCCGCCGGGGAGCGGGTTGACCGGCTTCACGCCAGGCTCGGTCGGCCCGGTGCTCAGCCCGCGGGCGAGGGTCGCCAGGTCGCCGACCACCGTCGCCGACCGGATGTCCTTCCGCGCCTCGTTCGTGTACACCACCTGCATCAGGTGCCGGTCCACCGGCAGCTTCACCCTCAGCACCCCCTTCTGCCCGGACACCTTCACCTCGTGGGTGGTGCCACCGGCGAGGAGCGGGATCTCGCCCCCCTTGCCCGCCTTCGGCAGCGGGTCGCCCGTCTTCACCAGCCGCACCGTCGCCGCCGTCACCTTCTCCAGCGGGTCGATGAACTGGAGGGTGATCTCCACCTCGGCCGTGTCCTTGTCCACGCTCACCACCCGCACGCCGCTGGCGCTGATCCGCCCCTGGAGCATCTTGGTCAGGTGCAGCGGCGGGATGGCCAGCCCGATGTTGGTGCCCTTCACCTTGGCCACCGCCACTCCGACCAGTTGCCCCTTGGCGTCCACCACCGGCCCGCCGCTGTTGCCGGGGTTGATGTCCCCGTCGATCTGCACCACCGCCAAGTCGCCCTCGTCGTTCTCCCGCAGGCTGGACACGCTGCCCTTGCCGATGGTGAGGGCCGGGTTCCCCTTGGTGGTGGTCAGGGCTTCGCCGAACGGGAAGCCGAGGGTCCACACGGTCATCGTTTCGTTCAGTTCCACCTTCGCCGTCAGGTCGAGGGGCTTCGGCACGTCGGGCACCTTCTTCACCTTCAGCACGGCCAGTTCCCGCTCGGCGTCGGCCGCCACCACCTCCGCCGGCAGCACCGCCTCGTCCTTCTTCCCGCTGCGGAACACCACCTCCAGCTTCTTGACCGGCCCGGCCGCCGCGGGCGGGTGGACGACGTGCTCGTTGGTGACGATCAGGGCGGTGTCGTCGTCCACCACCTTCATCACGAACCCGCTGCCCGACCCGAACGCGCGGGCGGTCTCGAACTTGACGAACACGGTCGCCGCCTTCAGCTCGGCGAGCGTCTTGGGTGGGATGCCGTCGTCGGCGGAGGCCGGTGAAACTACCAGCAGAGAGAGGCCGAGCGCGAGCCAACGGTTCATCGTGGCACTTGGTGGGATGGGGTGAAAAGTGGTTGGATGAGGATATTCGCACGCCGTGCACACTGTCAAGCACCAAACGGCTCGCCTCAAGACGCGTCGTTCCCTCCATTCCTCCCGACAGTACACTTGGCACTGTGATTCAATCCCCTTCACCTCGCCGGGCCTCTCCCATGCACCGCCGCCACTTCCTCGCCGCGTCGGCCGCGGCCACCGCCGCCCCGCTCGTGTTCGCCGCCGAGCCGAAGGAGCAGAAGCTCCGCGTCGGGCTGATCGGCTGCGGGTGGTACGGCAAGCTCGACCTGTTCCGCCTGCTCCAGGTGGCCCCGCACGCCGAAATCGTGTCGCTGTGCGACGTGGACAGCAAGATGCTGGCCGACGCCGCCGAGCAGACGGAGAAGCGGCAGGCGAGCAAGAAGAAGCCCCGCACCTACGCCGACTACCGCGAGCTGCTGAAGGAGAAGGACTGCGACGTGGTGATGGTGGAGACGCCCGACCACTGGCACGCCTTGCCGGCGATTGCCGCGATGGAGACCGGCGCCGACGTGTGGGTGCAGAAGCCGATCGGCGTGGACGTGCTGGAGGGGAAGGCGATGCTCGACGCCGCCCGCAAGCACAAGAGGGTGGTGCAGGTGGTGACGCAGCGGCGGAGCACCCCGCACCTGGTGGACGCGAAGAAGAAGGTGATCAAGGAGGGGCTGCTCGGCGCGATCGGGCACGTCGAGATCTGCTGCTACTACGAGATGCGGACGCGGGAGAACCCGAAGGACGCCGACCCGCCGGAAAACCTGGACTACGAGATGTGGACCGGGCCGGCCCCCATGCGGCCGTACAACAAGCTGGTCCACCCGCGGGGCTGGCGGGCGTTCATGGAGTACGGCAACGGCATCGTCGGCGACATGTGCATCCACATGTACGACATGGTGCGGTGGATGCTCGACCTGGGCTGGCCGAGCAAGGTGTCGTCCGCCGGCGGCATCTTCGTCGAGAAGGCGAGCAAGGCGAACATCACCGACACCCAGACGGCCACCTTCGAGCACCCCGGGTTCAACGTCGCCTGGACGCACCGCACCTACGGCAACCCGCCCGACAAGGACTACCCGTGGGCGGCCATCATCTACGGCGAGAAGGGGACGCTGAAGGCGAGCGTGGACAAGTTCGAGTTCTTCCCGAAGCGGGCGGCGAAGGCGACGGTCAGCGGGGAGGCGCTGTTCGAGTACGAGAAGTACCCCGAGGACAAGACGGAGAAGGACCTGGAGCGGCACGTCGCGTCGGCCCTCCGCCGCCACTGGCTCGACTTCCTGAAGGCCCGCGAGGACCGCTCCAAGCCGGTGTCGGACATCGAGGAGGGGCACATCTCCTCGGCCAGTTGCATCCTGGCGAACGTCAGCCAGAAGATCGGCCGGGGCATCACCTGGGATCCGGTGAAGCACGAGTGCGTCGGCGACGCCGAGGCGAACAAGCTGCTCAAGCGGGCGTACCGCAAACCGTGGACTCACCCGGCGGGGTAAGAACCGTATTCGGGAAAGGTCCGTAGGTGTTGGCAGTGCTTGGGTTGCGCCAAGAAATCAAGGAGGGGGGTGCGTGTGGCTTTCTTGGCCTTCTTGGCCTTCTTGGCCTTCTTGCTTTCGTCACAATGACCACCCACGAGGACCGATGATGTCCCCCACCCGCCTCACACTCCCGCTCCTCGCCCTGCTCATGCTCGACGTGTCCGTCTCCGCCCAGACCGCGTACAAGAAGCCGCCGCAGGTGGTCGCCGACGTGCTCGACGCGCCGGCCTTCCCGACCGTGTCGGTCAGTCCGACGCGGGACTACATCGCCCTGGTGCAGTCGGCCCGCTACCCGAGCATCGCCGAGGTGGCCGAGCCGATGCTGCGGCTGGGCGGGGTGCGGATCAACCCGAAGACGAACGGCCCGGCCCGGCAGCCGAGCGTCACCGGCATCACCTTCCTGAAGCTGGCGGACCAGTCGAAGGTGGTGGTGAAGCTGCCGGCGGGGAAGGTGTCGTCGCCGAGTTGGTCGCACGACGGCAAGCGGTTCTTCGTGACGGTCACGTCGGCCGACCGCATCGGCCTCTGGGTCGGCAGCGTGGCCGACGGCAGCCTGAATGAGATCAAGGGTGTCACGTTGAACGATGCCATCGGCGACGCGGTGCAGTGGCTCAAGGGCGACGAACTGCTGGTGCAACTGATCCCGGAGCGGCGGGGAAAGGCACCTGAGCCGCCGACCGTGCCGAGCGGCCCGGTGGTGCAGGAGAGCAGCGGCAAGGCCGCCCCGGTGCGGACGTTCCAGGACTTGTTGCAAAACGCCCACGACGAAGCGCTGTTCGAGCACTACTGCACGTCGCAACTGGCGTTGGTGAAGATCGACGGCACCATTACGAAGGTGGGCGAGCCGGCGATCTACACCGGCGTGTCCGATTCGCCGAGTCACAAGTACCTGCTCGTCACGCGGCTGAAAAAGCCGTTCTCGTACCTCTACCCGTTCTCGGCCTTCCCGAAGGTGGTGGAGGTGTGGGACCGCTCGGCGAAGGTGGTCCACACCGTCGCCGACCTGCCGCTGCAAGACAAGGTGCCCATCGAGGGCGTGCCCACCGGCCCGCGGAGCGTGAGGTGGGCGGCGGACACGAAAGAGGACTGGCTCTTCTGGGCGGAGGCGCTGGACGACGGTGACCCGAAGAAGAAGGTGGAGAATCGCGACAAGTTGATGATCCGCCACATCCCGGATGATGAGGGCCGAGAACTGGAGTTCCGCCGCACGGAGCACCGCTTTAGCGGAATCACTTTTTTCAATTCGAGTGAGGCCCTCGTCTCCGATTATGACCGCGAGAGGAAGTGGACCCGTACCCGGCATGTGAGTACCGAGAACAAGAAGGTTCGGAACACGCTTATCGACCGTTCAGTCAACGACCGCTACGGCGACCTCGGGACTCCCGTGTTGACCACGGCCAAGAACGGCCAGCGGCTCCTCACAACCAACTTCAAGGACGAGTTCTACATGTCGTCCAGCGGGTCAACACCCAAGGGGGACTACCCTACGCTCCGGGCGGTCAGCCGCGACACGATGAAAGAATCCCGCACGGTGTTCAAGTCGGGCGACGGCCGGTATGAATCCGTTGTGTCGGTGATTGACGACGTGACTCCCGAACTGCTCGTCCGTAGCGAATCCCCCACAGAGCCACCGAATTACTATTTGGTGAAGGGTGATGTCCAAACCAAACTCACCGACAACAAGGACCCGTTCCCCGACCTGCGGAAGGTGAAGAAGCAGCTCGTCACCACCAAGCGGAAGGACGGCGTGACCATCTCGTTCACCCTCTACACCCCGCCGGGGGTGAAGGACGGCGACAAGCTGCCGACGGTGTTCTGGGCGTACCCCCGCGAGTTCAACGACGCCGACACCGCCGGGCAGGTGTCCGGCAGCCCCAACCGTTTCACCACCCTCGGCGGCTACTCGCACCTCTTCTTCCTCACGCAGGGCTACGCGGTGATGGACGAGGTGAGCACGCCCATCGTCGGCAAGCCGGAGACGGCTAACGACACCTTCATTGAGCAACTGGTGAGTTCGGCCGAGGCGGCCATTGACAAGGCGTGCGAGATCGGGCCGGTGGACCGCACCCGCATCGGCGTCGGCGGGCACAGCTACGGGGCGTTCATGACGGCCAACCTGCTCGCCCACTCCGACCTGTTCCGGGCCGGCATCGCCCGCAGTGGGGCGTACAACCGCACCCTCACCCCGTTCGGCTTCCAGAACGAGCGGCGGACGTTCTGGGAGGCGCCCGACATCTACGCCAAGATGTCGCCGTTCAACAACGCCCAGAAGGTGAACGAGCCGCTGCTCATGATCCACGGGCAGGCCGACAGCAACCCCGGCACGTTCCCGGTGCAGTCGGAGCGGATGTACCAGGCGGTCCGCGGCAACGGCGGCACGGTGCGACTGGTGCTGCTCCCGCACGAGGACCACGGCTACGCCGCCCGTGAGAGCATCGGGCACGTACTCGCCGAGCAGATCGAGTGGTTCGAGAAGTACGTGAAGAACGCCAAGCCGCGGGGGCCGAAGGGCACCGGGGAGAAGTGACCGACGTCTGCGAGCGGCGAAAACCGTACCTGCTGGACCCGGAGTAACCCCATGCGATGCTGGACACTGTTGCTGCTCGGGTTCAGCCTCTGTTTCGGTTGCGGGCAGAAGAATTCAACGACAGCCGTACCAGCCGTAGTCGAGGACGTCGACTGCGTGGCGGAGGTGAACCGCGAGGCGGCAAAAGCGGCCCCGGCAGAACAGAACGCCGTGGTGCGGTTGCTCGAAGTGATCGGTCCCAATCCGGGCGGGAAAGAATTGCCGCCCGAGTACCTGAACTGGAAAG
>JADMIO011216409.1_pt1 | contig 16020 bp, 11 predicted proteins | sample 8958161 | NCBI WGS metagenome assembly JADMIO01 (sample SAMN16585339, study PRJNA669376) | soil metagenome | isolation source: Crop rotation soil | place: USA: Cullars Rotation, Alabama | collected 2011
CGCGACAACTTGTCCACGTGGAATTCTAAGCTTAGGATCCCAATGTGCTGGAAAGCCCAGCTGCACGTAGGGGCTCGCCGCCCAGGGCTCGATCGAGCGGGCGGTGTCGGCCTTTTCGACCGCGACGCCGAGGTTGCCCTCGGCCGCGGCGGCCTGGCTCGAGTCGAGCTCGCGTTCGACCAGCAGCGGTCCGATCAGCGCCAGGGCGGTAATCCAGGCGACGGCGAGGCCGCCGATCGCCAGCCCGAAGCCGCCTCGCGATCCTCCCTGCCCGTCGCCGGCCGCCCGAGCCCGGGCGAGCTGCACGCAGCGGGCCGCGAGCAGGGCGCCGCCGGCGAGGAAGAAGACAGCTCCCAGCGCCGCGATCTCCCAGAACCAGTCGAAGGCCATACCCACAGCAACCGCCAGAGCGGCGGCCAGTAGCGCCGCGTTCAGCTCGCGGGCGCGCCCGCTGGCAGCGCGCCAGGCGGCGAAACCGGTCCAGAGCAGGAAGCCGACCATGGCCAGCGTCAACAGGCCGCCGACGAGGCCCAGCTCGGCGAAAGCCTCCAGGTAGAGCGAGTGGGCGTTGTGGACGGGGGTTTCGATCGAGCGCAGCTTGACCCAGGAGAACTGGTAGGTCCCGGCCCCGTTGCCGGCCACCGGCTCTTCTTCGAAGGCGTCGACGGCGACACGGTAGAAGTCGTGGCGGCCGGCTCCGGAGAGGTCGCCGAAGTGCTGCTGCGGCTGGTTCGGGAACTCGATGTCGGAGCTCGAGAACTGGTCCCAGGCGCGGCCGCCGACCGCGGCGAGGGCGCCGAGGGCGAGCACCGCGGCGGCGATCGCCGCGATCCGCAGCGTGCGCGGGTCGCGGGAGATGTCCACCGCCCTGCCGGTCAGCGGCCCGCGCCGTCGCGCCAGCGCCCGCATCCCGGCGAAGAGGGCGACGCTCAGTGCCGTCCCCGCCAGCAGGACGAGGAGCACGACGACGCCCTGGTCGACCGCGGCGGCGTTGTCGATGTTGTCGGCGAGGCTGTCCCGGGCCTGGACCGCGAGCACCGCCGGCAGGGCGCCGATCACCCCGATCGCCAGCCCCCCGATCATCCACAGCCGGTCGTGGGAGAGGGCGATGAGGCAGACGGCGGCAACCAGCAGGGCGAGGACGCCGCCGCGCGAGTAGGTGAAGTAGAGCGCCAGCAACACCGCCGGCAGGCAGGCGACCGCGATCCAGCTCAGCGCCGAGGTCAGGGAGCGGCGGCTGAGCCAGGGGATCAGCGCCGCGGCGATCCCGCAGGCAACCCCGTTTGCGTTCCAGTAGCCGAGCGGGTACCGCAGCCGCGGACCGCTCCCCAACCCCTCTGCGACGGGGAAAACATGGGGGAGGAGGCGGGTGGCGAGGCCCATCAGCGCGACCGCAACCAGCGCAAAAACAATTCCTTCAGCGAAACGTTGGCGCCGTTGGTCGGTTTGGGCGATCAGGAACGCGGCAAGCAGGACGCCGAGATAGACCAGGACGCGGTCCGCCTCGGCAATGCTCAGCTCAACCGACCCAGACCAGAGAGATGAGAAACCAGAGAAAATCGCCAGTGCCAGAACCAGTCCACATCCCCGATAGAACGTCCGCCCCAGGGAGGCGCGACCAGCGGCACCCAGCACCAAAAGTCCTGCAACCAGCAGCCAGACGGCGAGACCGGCGAGGTGACGGTCATCGAGGGCAGATCCCCCACCCGTCAGGGCCAGAGCCACGATCAGCAAAACTGGGGAGAAAGCCGCCGACGATTCCTCTAACCTTGCGCGCCATGCTTGGGAGCCGCCACCTCCCGGCCCGTGGCTCGGGCCGGTCCGTTTTCTCGCTTCTGTCAGTGCTTGCTGTGCTGGCATCTGCCCTTTTCCCGGTCGCCGCTAGCGCGGATTCGTCCGGCTACGAGTACGAAAACGCGGTCCCGACCCCGACTGGCGAATCCCACAAGTCCCCGACCGTCGTCGGCGGGGGAGACGAAGACGACAAGGCCCATGCTTCCAACAACGGAGGCGGCACGACGGGCGGTACGGGGCCTGGTTCTGGTGACGGTTCATCGGAAGGTGGAAATGCTGGCACGGGGACCGGGCAGGACGGTGGCGAGGCCAAGGACGGAAACGGTTCCGCCAATACCCAACACGCCGCCGGCGGCAAGGACGCGGCGGGCAAGCAGGCCAGCCTTGAGCAGATCCCCGCTCCCAGCAGCAGCTCCGGTGACGACGGCGGCTCCTCGCCGGTCGTCCCGATCCTGATCGTCGTCGCCCTGCTCGCCGCGATCTCGGTGGGGGTCGTGTACTGGCAGCGGCGCCGCGGCGAAGACACCTCGATCACCCCGAAGGCGGGCTGAGGTATGGCCAGCTCAGGCGGTGCGGTCGGCTTTGGCGTGCGCGCGCGGGTCGCGATTGCTTCTCTGTTGGCACTTGCCGTACTCGCTGTCTCGGCGTCCGCCGCGCAGGCGCTGCCGGCGATGTTCTGGGGCGCGGTGCCGCAGTCGGCGCTCAGCGTCGAGCAGTACCAGCGGGTTCACCGCGGCGGCGTCGACACGATCCGGATCCCGGTCAACTGGGGAACGGCGCAGCCGAACGAAGGCGCCGCCTTCAACTGGGACGCGACCGACTCGCAGATCTCCGAGGCCGCGCGCACCGGGATCGACGTGCTGCCGTTCCTGGCCGGAATTCCCGCCTGGGCCGAACGGCTGGTCTCGGTCGGCGGCGGCGTCCAGGTGCCGGCCAAGCTGCCGGTAGCCGGCAAGGCCAAGGCCGGCTGGATCGCCTTCTGCAAAGCGGCAGTCGCCCGCTACGGGCCCAAAGGCTCCTTTTGGGCCCAGCATCCCGATGTCCCCTTCCGGCCGCTGCGCAACTGGCAGATCTGGAACGAGCCGAACTTCAAATTCTTCGTCCACAAGCCGAACCCGGCCGAATACGCGCAGATGGTGAAGATCTCCTCGACCGCGATCAAAGGCACCGATCCCGGCGCCAAGGTGATCCTCGCCGGGCTCTTCGCCTGGCCGAAGGGGGGCAACTCGAAGACCGGCAACCACAACTGGTTCGCCTCGGACTTCCTCGAAGGCCTCTACAAGGTCCCGGGCATCGCCGCCAAGTTCGACGGGATCGCTCTGCACCCCTACTCGACCAAATACCAGTACCTGACCCCGCAGATCGAAGAAGTGCGCGAAGTGATGAAGAAGCGCCACGACGCCGGCACCGGCATCTGGATCACCGAGCTCGGCTGGAGCTCCTCACCGAAGAGCCCCGGCAACTCCTTCGCCAAAGGCCCCGCAGGCCAGGCCCAGCAGCTGAAAGGGGCCTTTGGCCTGCTGGTCAAGAACCAGCGCAAGTGGCGGATCCAGCGGGTCTACTGGTTTTCGATCGACGATTTCGGCGCCGCCTGTAACTTCTGCGACGGGTCCGGCCTCTTCGGAGCGGGCTTCGCGCCGAAGAAGAGCTGGTACGCCTACGTCAAATTCGCCGGCGGCAAGCCCTAGCCCGGTAGAGCCGATCCACCGGTCTGCGTAAGATCGGTGGGTTGGCTACCAACGCGAAACCGAGTGCGAAGTCCGACCCTCTGGCGCCGTTCAGCGCGGCGACGCGGCGCTGGTTCGAGGCCTCCTTCGAGGGTCCGACGCCGGCCCAGACCGGCGGCTGGGAGGCGATCTCCAGCGGTGAGCATGCGCTGATCTGCGCCCCGACCGGCTCGGGCAAGACGCTCGCCAGCTTCCTCTGGGGGATCGACAAGCTGGCCCGTGCGAAGGACCTCGGTACCGGCGTCAAGCTGGTCTACGTCTCGCCGCTGAAAGCGCTCTCCTACGACATCGAGCGCAACCTGCGGGCGCCGCTGCGCGGGATCGGCGCCGACGTCGCCGTCGGCCTGCGCACCGGCGACACCTCGCAGAAAGAACGGCGGGCGATGGCGAAAACCCCGCCGGACATCCTCATCACCACGCCGGAGTCGCTCTACCTGATGCTCAGCTCCAGCGTGCGCGAGATCTTGACCGGGGTCGAAGCGGTGATCGTCGACGAGATCCATGCAGTCGCCCAGACGAAGCGCGGCAGCCATCTCGCGTTGACTCTCGAGCGGCTCGACCATCTGGTCCGGGATGAAGGCGGTGATGAGATCCAGCGGATCGGACTTTCCGCTACCCAGAGGCCCCTAGAGCGGATCGGGCAGTTCCTCGTCGGCCCGAAGCGGAAATGCCGGATCGTGGATGCGGGGCAGAAGAAGGCTCTGGATCTGGAGATCGTGGTGCCGGTCGAGGACATGGCCGATCCGGGGGCGCCGGCTTATCCGAGCGAGGACGGGCCGCCTCCGCCCGAAGTCGAGCCGTCGGCCCATGTGAGGTCGATCTGGCCCGCGATCTACCCGAAGCTCCTGGAGCTGGTGCAGGAACACACCTCCACCATGATCTTCGTCAACAACCGCCGCGCCGCCGAGCGCCTGGCGAAGAGGTTGAACGAGCTGGCGAACGGCGAAGGCGAACAAGAGCTACCAGCTACCGAGCACGCGGGGCACGAGGACACCGGGGAGCCGCTGGAGCAGGTCGAGATCGCTCGCGCTCATCACGGTTCCCTCTCCCATGAGGAGAGGGCCGTTGTCGAGGAGATGCTCAAGTCCGGCAAGCTCCCCTGCCTGGTCGCCACCTCCTCGCTGGAGCTGGGGATCGACATGGGCGCCGTCGACCTCGTGATCCAGGTCGAGTCGCCGAAGTCGGTGACCCGCGGCCTGCAGCGGATCGGTCGCGCCGGGCACCGGATGGGCGAAGTCTCCAAAGGCCGGATCTTCCCGAAATACCGCGGCGACCTGCTCGAGTGCGCGGTCGTCGCCCGCCGCATGCGCGAGGCCGAGATCGAGGAGACGACGATCCCGCAGAACCCGCTCGACGTCCTCGCCCAGCACCTGGTCTCGCTGGCGGCGCACAAAGAGTGGGAGGTCGACGAGGTCGAGAAGCTCGTCACCGCGACTCAGTCCTTCCACGACCTCTCGCGCGAACAGCTGGAGAACGTGCTCGACATGCTCGACGGCCGCTACCCCTCCGACCGCTTCGCCGAGCTGCGGCCGCGGATCGTCTGGGACCGCACCGAAGGTGCGATCCACGGCCGCAAAGGCGCCCGCCAGCTGGTCGTCACCAACGCCGGCACGATCCCCGACCGCGGCCTCTACGGCGTCCACCTCCCCGACGGCCGCCGGGTCGGCGAGCTCGACGAGGAGATGGTCTACGAGGCCCGCGCCGGCCAGACGTTCCTGCTCGGCTCCAGCACCTGGCGGATCGAGGAAATCACCCGCGACCGGGTGATCGTCACCCCAGCTCCGGGCGCCCCGGGCGCCGTCCCCTTCTGGAAGGGCGACGGGATCGGCCGTCCCGCCGAGCTCGGCCGTGCGATCGGCGCCTTCGCCCGCGAGGCGGTCTCCCGCGACCCCGCCGAGCTGGCCAAGGAGTACGACCTCGACGAGCGCGCCGCCAACAACCTCGTCAGCTACCTGCGCGAGCAGCAGCAGGCGACCCGCGTCGTCCCCTCCGACGAGACGATCGTGGTCGAGCGCTTCCGCGACGAGATCGGCGACTGGCGCCTCTGCATCCTCTCGCCCTATGGCGGCCGCGTCCACTCGGCCTGGGGTCTGGCGCTGGCGGCGAAGATCCGCGCCGAGCGCGACCTCGAGGCCGACGCGATCTGGTCCGACGACGGCATCGTCATCCACCTCCCCGACGCCGACGAGCCGCCCTCCGCCGACATGGTCCTGATCGACCCCGACGAAATCGAGGACCTGATCGTCTCCGAGCTCTCCGGCTCGGCCCTCTTCGGCGCCCGCTTCCGCGAGAACGCCTCGCGCTCGCTGCTGATCCCGCGCGCCTACCCGGGCAAGCGCACGCCCCTCTGGCAGCAGCGGCTGAAGTCGCAGAGCCTGCTCGAGGTGGCGCGGGACTTCCCCCGCTTCCCGGTCATCCTCGAGACCTACCGCGAGTGCCTGCAAGACGTGCTCGACCTGCCGGCCCTGGCCGAGCTGCTCGGCAAGCTCCACTCCCGCGCGCTCAGCCTGGTCGAGGTGGAGACGCCGACCGCCTCGCCCTTCGCCTCCTCGCTGCTGTTCGACTACGTCGCCACCTACATGTACGAGGGGGACACGCCGAATGCCGAGCGGCGGGCGGCGGCGCTGGCGCTCGACCGCGACCTGCTGCGTGAGCTGCTCGGCCAGGAGGAGCTGCGCGAGCTGATCGACCCGGAAGCGCTGGAGGAAGTCGAGGCCCAGCTCCAGCACCGCGCCGAGGCCGGCCGCGCCGGCGACCGCGACGCGCTGCAGCAGTTGCTGCGCAACCTCGGCGACCTGACCGCGGAGGAGTGCGAGGCGCGCGTCGCCGAGGGCTACTCGGCGAAATCGATGCTGGACAAACTCGTCGCCGAGCGCCGCGTCGCCAGGGTCAGGGTCGCCGGCGAAGAGCGCTATATCGCCGCCGAGGACGCCGGCCTCTACCGCGACGCGCTCGGTGTCCCCGAGCCGCCGGGGCTGCCGGAGACCTTCCTCGAGGAGCACCCCGACGCGATGCGCACCCTGGTCCGCCGCTACGCCCGCACCCACGGCCCCTTCCCGACCGCCCAGCTGACCGCGCGCTACGGCGTCGACCCCGCCCCGGCGCTGCGCGAGCTCGAGGCCGAAGGGGCGATGGTCCGCGGCGAGCTGCTCCCCGGCGGCACCGAGCGCGAGTGGTGCGACTCCGAAGTCCTGCGCCGGGTCCGCCGCGCCAGCCTCGCCCGCCTGCGCAAGGAGGTCGAGGCGGCCGATACCCGGGAGCTGGCCCGCTTCCTGCCGAGCTGGCAGAACGTCGATGCCTTCCGTCGCACCGGCGCCGGCCTCGACCGCCTGCGCGAGGCGCTGGTGCCGCTGCAGGGGGTGGCGCTGACGCCGAAAGTCTGGGAGGGCGACGTCCTCCCGCGCCGGCTCGGCGCCTACTCGCAGAGCTGGCTCGACGAGCTCTGCACCAGCGGCGAGCTGGTCTGGATCGGCGCCGGCGCCCTCGGCCGCAACGACGGCCGCGTCGCCCTCTACTTCCGCGAGGACGTCCGCCTCGCCGGGCCGCCGCCGGCGAACTCGAAGCTGGAATCCCCGGCCGGCGAGGTCCACGACGCGATCCGCGAGCGACTCGCCGCCGGCCCCTCCTTCTGGCTCGACCTCGTGGTCGAAGTCGAGCACCCGGCCGAGGACATCCACAACGCCCTCTGGGACCTGGTCTGGAGCGGCGAGGCGACCAACGATGCCTTCGCGCCGCTGCGGGCGCCGCGGCTGCGGGCGGTGCCGCCCTCGGAACGGCCCGGCCGCCGCTTTGCCCGCCGCCGCTCGAACACCGGCGCCGCCGTCCAGGGCCGCTGGTCGCTGACCGCCCCCCTGTTCGCCAACGCCCCCGGCCCCGGCGCCAAGCTCCGCGCCACGGCCGAGCTGATGCTCGAGCGTTACGGGATCGTCACCCGCGAGACCGTCCTCGCCGAGGGCGTCCCCGGCGGCTTCTCGACCCTCTACGGGGAGCTCGGCAACCTCGAGCTGCTCGGCACCGCCCGCCGCGGCTACTTCGTCGAGGGCCTCGGGGGCGCCCAGTTCGCCCTCCCCGGCGCGGTTGAGCGCCTGCGCTCGCTGCCCGAACGCGACGGCTCCTACCTCGTCCTCGCCGCCACCGACCCGGCCAACCCCTACGGCGCCTCGCTGCCGTGGCCGAAGCTGGAGGGCGGCCGCCGCCCCGGCCGCACCCCCGGCGCCCATCTCCTCCTTCGCGACGGCGAGCCGCTCGTCTTCGTCGAGCGCGGCGGCCGCGGCCTCCTGCGCCTGAAGACGCTCGACGGCGCCGAGCTGGAGGAGGCGATGCGCGCCCTCGCCGACGCCGTCCGCGACGGCCGGCTGCCGAAACTGGCGATCGAGAAACTCGACGGCGAAGCCGTAATCGGCTCCGGCCAGGAGGAGGCGCTGGTCGGCGCTGGCTTCAGCCGCGGGCCGCGCAAACTCACCGCTTCGGCGTAACCGATTCTCGGCACACCGGGCTGTGTAGAGAATCGGTTGCGTTTGCCGCCCGCATTGGCCGCTCGGCCAAACCATTGACATAATCGCTGCGGTGCCGGAGGCAGATCAGAGCGCGGTCGAGCTGCTGAAGAGCGTCACGCTCTTCGCCGACCTGGAGGAGGGGGAGCTCGAGCGGTTCTCCCACGTCGCCGTGCCGCGGACCTTTCCGGCCGGCACCCGGGTCTTCCACGAGGGCGACGACTCCGATGCCTGCTACATCGTCAAGGAGGGCAGCTTCCGGGTCACCCGCGAACACTCCGACGGGCGGGCGATCACCCTCGCCACGCTGGGGCCGGGTGAGATCTTCGGCGAGCTGGCGATGCTCGACGGCGACAAACGCTCGGCCAGCGCCGAGGCCCTGACCGAGGGCGAGCTGCTCGCGCTTCCGGCCAACGACGTCCGCGCCCTGCTCGCCCGCCACCCGGAGATCTCCCTGAAGCTGGTTGCCGGCCTCGTCCGCCGGCTGCGCGCCGCCAACGTGCGCCTCTCGCGCCAGTCGTTCCAGACGGTGCCGAGCCGCGTCGCCGGCATCCTCGCCCAGCTCAGCCGCGATGCCCAGGACGGGGACGGGGACGGGGATCCGGCCGAAGAGGTGACGATCAACATGAACCAGACCGACCTCGCCCAGCTCGCCGGAACCTCGCGCGAGTCGGTCAGCCGCTTCCTCGCCGAGCTCGAGCGCGCCGGCGTCGTGCGTTCCGGCCGCGGCCGCGTCACCGTGCTGGAGCCGGAGAAGCTCCGCAACTACATCTACTAGCCGTGCGGATCGAGTTCGAGCGCGCCGGCCGGGACTGCGCCATCGAGGTCGAGGTCGCGGTCAACGACGATCCCGCGCAGTTCGGCTGCCCCGGCTACGCCCGCGGCTTCCCCTACTGCCGGGCGACGATCTCGCCGCCCGCCCGCGGCTACGCCGACCTCCTCGGCTGGGTGCAGCTGGTGGATTCGGATCTGCACCCGGGGGGCTTCCACCTCGATCACTTCGAACCCCTGGGGCGGGTCCCTCACCCGTTTGGCTTTTACGGCTTCGCGCCGACGCTCTTCGATGCGCCCCACACCACCCTCGAGGACTGGGACTTCCTCGCCCACAGCTTTCTCTGCGGGCTCGGCCAGGACCCCCTTGACGAGAGCCGCGAGATCGACGCAGTCCTCGGCTTCAGCTGGGGATTCCGCAAACGCGGTGGCGAGATCGCGATCCTACGGCCCGAGGAGCTGGGCTCCGAGGACTGGGACCGGCACCGCGACTACCTTCAGGAGACCTATCCGACGTGGGTCTTCAGGCTCGGGTTCAGCGGCGCCGCCGGCCGGCGATGAATGTCGCCGCGGCCCGTCGACGCATGGTCGAGCGCCAGCTGCGGGCTCGGGGGATCGGCGACAAGCGGGTGCTGGAGGCAATGGCCGGGGTGCCGCGGGAGGAGTTCGTGCCCGAGGAGCTGCGCGGCCGCGCCTACGCCGATTCGGCGCTGCCGATCGGCGAGGAGCAGACGATCTCCCAGCCCTGGATCGTCGCCGCGATCTGCCAGTCCTTGGAGCTGCGCGGTCCCGAGTTGGTCCTCGAGGTCGGTACCGGCTCGGGCTACTCGGCGGCGGTGCTCTCCCTGCTCGCCAGCCATGTGGTCAGCTTCGAGCGCCTCCAGGGGCTTTCCGCAGGCGCCGCGCGCGCCCTCGCCTCGCTCGGCGTCCGCAACGTCGAGCTGGTGGTCGGCGACGGCAGCCTCGGCGTCCCCGAGCGCGGGCCGTTCGACGCGATCGCGGTGCATGCCAGGGCGCCGGAGCCGCCGAGATCGCTGCTTGCCCAGCTGGCCGATGGCGGTCGCCTTGTCGTCCCGCTCGCCGCCGGCGATGCTGACGTGCTGACCCTCTACCGGCGCCAGGGCGGCCGCTTCGAAGCCGAGCCGATCGGCCCCTGCCGCTTCGTGCCGCTGATCGGCGAGGAGGGTTTCGGGGAGTAGCTGCCAGCCCCGCTCAGCAGCTGGAGAGGGAGTCCTTGGGGTCGGCGGCGGCGTCGTCGGAGCCGCCGCCGCAGTCGACCCGGTCGCGCTGGCCGTCGAGGGCTTCGATGAAGTCGTTGCCGCCCTTGCCGACCAGGGTGTCGCTGCCGATGTGGCCCATGATGCTGTTGTCGCCGTTGTCGCCGACCAGCACGTCGGGGCCGTCGGATCCCTCCAGGCTCTCGTTGTCGCCCAGCACATTGTCGGCGTTGCCGCAGCCGGGAGGACCGCCGCTGCCGCCGAGGGCGACCCGCATGTTGTCTTTCGAGCGAGCGTAGGAGACGGTGTCCTCGCCGCTGCCGCCGTCGTAGGTGTGGCCCTGACAGGTCGGGACCGAGTTGACCAGCAGGTCGTTGCCGTTGCCGCCGAGCAGGGTGTCGCTGCCCGGGTCGGCGTATAGGACATCGGAGCCGCCGTTGCCTTCGAGCCGGTCGTTGCCGTTGTCGGGCCCGTTGTAGTTCTCGCCCGCTTCCAGCACGTCCTCGCCGTTGCCGCCGACCAGGGTGTCGTTGTCGGCGTTGCCGTTGATCCGGACCTTGGCGCCGGCCGGGACGTTGGGGTCGACGACGATCGTGTCGTTGCCGTTGCCGCCGGTGACGACGATCAGCGGCACCGCGCCGGAGTCCGGGCAGACCATCGCGTTGCCGTTGGAGGGCGGGGTTTCGCAGCCGTCGCCGGAGAAGATCGGGATCGCCGAGGAGACGACCCAGGCGCCGTTGCCGCGGGAGATGCGGATGTCGTCGTTCTGGGGGCTGCCCTGGACGATCAGGCTGGAGCCGTCGAGGCCCTGGTTGAGGGTGCCGAAGGCGAGAGTCGCGGGCGGCGCCTCTTCGGGGCCGCAGGAACTCTCGGCGGCGAAGCCGTCGCAGGTGTCGGTGCCGGGGCCGCCGAAGGCCTCGCCGCCACCGCCGCCGCTCTGCAGGTCGTCGTTGCCGACGCCGCCGTCGATCCGGTTGTTCTGGCCGTTGCCGACGATCTCGTCGCCCTGGGGCGAGCCGACCACGTCCTCGAACCCGTTGAGGTCGTCGTGACCGTCCCCTTTCGCCTTGTTGGCGGCGAGGCTGACGATGACGCCGCCGCGGGTGGCGCTGGCGTAGGAGACGATGTCGTTGCCGCCCTCGCCGCCGGAGAGGCTGTCGGTGCCGGCATCGCCGCGGACGATGTCGCCGTCGCCGGGGCCGCCGTCGACGTGGTCGGTGCCGGCGCCGCCGAAGACTTCGTCGGCGTCGCCGCCGCCCTGCAGGTCGCTGTCGTCGCCGGGCCCGCCTTCGATGTGGTCATGGCCGGACCCGCCGTCGATGTGGTCGTTGCCCTTGTCGCCGAGAAGTTTGTCGCCGCCGCCGTCGCCGTCGATCTTGTCGCTGCCCTGCTGGCCGTCGACGTAGTCGTCGTCGCCGCCGCCGCTGAGCTTGTCGGGGCCCTTGAAGCCGATGACGACGTCGTCACCGCCGCCGCCGTGGAGGCCGTCGGCGCCTTTGGAGCCCGAGAGCTCGTCATCGCCCTCGCCGCCGTCGATGCTGTCGGAGCCGGTGTCGCCGAGCAGCTTGTCGTTGCCGCCTTCGCCGTGCAGCGAGTCGAAGCCGCGGCCGCCGTTGATGTTGTCGTTACCGGGGCCGCCGCAGATCGTGTCGTTGCCGTTGGGGCCGCCGGTGATGACGTCGTCGCCACCGCCGCCGTAGATCACGTCGCTCGCCTTCTTGCCGACGATGTGGTCGTTGCCGGCGGTGCCCATGATCGTCACCTTCTTGCCGTCGCACTTTTTCGCCTGCGCCTGGGCGGCGCCGAGCAGCAGCAGCGCGAGGGCGGCGAGGATGAGGAGGGCGGGGCGTCGGAGCGAGTCGATCTTGGTCGGCATCCCTGAGCACATCGGTCGGGACTCCGAGAACCTTCAGGCGCGCCGCGAAACACCCAAAAATCGTCCAGAGCGCTCAGACAAACGTCCAGCTCCGACCGATCTCGCTCTCCTATACGCTCGCAACGCAATGCGCGGCGGGATCTACGTCCTGAACTTCTACTCGGCGGTCTTCATCGACCAGCTGAAGCGCGGCCGCAAGACCGCCACCATCCGCCTCGGCGACAAGAGCAACAAGTACGAGCGCGGGCAGGTTGTCTGGATCACGGTCGGGTTCCGCCACAGCCCGCGCGAGAAGATCTTCACCGCGGTGATCGACGACGTCGAGGTCAAGCGCCTCGACGAGCTTTCCCGCCGCGACATCGAGCACGACAACCCCGAGTTCCGCCGGCTCGAGGACGAGATCAACTTCCTCGAACAGATCTACAGCCGGCCGGTCAACGCCAGCGACCAGGTGACCGTGATCCGCTTTTCGCAGATCGTCGAGCCGCCCCGCGCGCACCTCGGCAACGGCGAGACGCCGCACCACAACTGATCCGATGAGGCCGACGGGCATCTGAGGATGGCCGAGTACGCCTTTCTTACCACCTGGCTGCTCGAGTCCCCTCGGGAGCCGGTCTGGGAGGCGATCCACGACCAGGAGAAGTGGCCGAGCTGGTGGCGCGGGGTGGAGGAGGCGAGTGAGCTGCGCGCCGGCGACGGCAAGGGGTTGGGGAGCGTCTCGCAGATGGTCTGGAAGAGCCTGCTGCCCTACCGGGTCAGCTTCGAGGTGACGACGACGCGGATCGAGTACCCGACCCTGATGGAGGGGCGAGCCGTGGGCGAGCTGGAAGGCGTCGGCCGCTGGCGGCTCTACGAGCAGGACGGGGTGACCGCGGTCCTTTACGAGTGGAACGTGCGCACCACCCGCCGCTGGATGAACCTGATGGCGCCGCTGCTGCGCCCGGCCTTCGAGTGGAACCACGACTGGGTGATGCGCCGCGGTGGTGAGGGAATCGCCGCGCTCCTCGGTTGCCGGCTCTTGGCGATCGACTGACGCTTCGCTATCTTTATCGCGTTGGCACTCTCCCCCGGAGAGTGCCAAGCGCCCAAGGAGCGCGAATTTGGCTCTGGAGCGGCGTTACCCCAACTTTCACTACAAATCCACCGATCTAACGGAGGTTCACGGATGAAGCTGAAGCCCCTCGGGGACCGGCTGATCGTCAAGCCGATTGCAGAGGAGGAGACGACCGCCAGCGGCATCGTCCTTCCCGACACGGCCAAAGAGAAGCCGCAGAAGGGCCAGGTCGTGGCTGTCGGCGACGGCAAATGGGACGAGGACGGCGAGAAGCGGATCCCGCTCGACGTCGCGGAGGGGGACGAGGTCCTCTACTCCAAATACGGCGGCACCGAGGTGACCGTCGAGGGCGACGAGCTGCTCGTGCTTCGCGAGTCGGACGTCCTGGCCAAGGTCGGCTAGCGCCCACCGGACTTACGCAACTAAGGAGGACTCAGAACAGATGGCTCACAAGGAGCTGAAGTACGCAGAGGATGCCCGCGGGGCCCTGCAGGCAGGCGTCGACTCCGTCGCCAACGCCGTCAAGGTCACCCTCGGACCCAAAGGTCGCTACGTCGTGCTCGACAAAAAGTTCGGCGCGCCGACGATCACCAACGACGGCGTCACCATCGCCCGCGAGGTCGAGGTCGAGGACGTCTTCGAGAACCAGGGCGCCCAGCTGGTGCGCGAGGTCGCAACCGCGACCAACGACGTCGCCGGCGACGGCACCACCACCGCCACCCTGCTGGCCCAGACGATCGTCCGCCAGGGCCTGAAGAACGTGGCCGCCGGCGCCAACCCGCTGGCCCTGCGCCGCGGGATCGAGAAGGCCGTCGAGGAGGTCGTCGAGAACCTGCGCGGCAAGCAGTCGAAGGAGGTCTCGGGCAAAGACCAGATCGCCCGCGTCGCCGCCATCTCCGCCGGTGATGACGACATCGGCAACGTGATCGCCGACGCGATCGAGAAAGTCGGCAAAGACGGCGTCGTCAACGTCGAGGAGGGCCAGACCTTCGGGATGGAGCTCGAGTTCACCGAGGGGATGCAGTTCGACAAGGGCTACATCTCGCCGTACATGGTCACCGACCAGGACCGCATGGAGGCGGTGCTGGACGACCCCTACATCCTCATCGCCAACCAGAAAATCGGCTCCGTGCGGGACATCCTGCCGGTGCTCGAGCAGGTGATGCAGGGCGGCAAACCGCTGCTGATCGTGGCCGAGGACGTCGAGGGCGAGTGCCTCGCGACCCTGGTCGTGAACAAGCTCCGCGGCACCTTCACCGGCGTCGCGGTCAAAGCCCCCGGCTTCGGCGACCGCCGCAAGCGGATGCTCGAGGACATCGCGATCCTCACCGGCGGCGAGGTGATCACCGAGGAGATGGGCCTGAAACTGGAGAACACCCAGCTGGCTCAGCTTGGCAAGGCGCGCCGCGTCGTCGTCGCCAAAGACAACACGACGATCATCGACGGCTCCGGTGAGGCCGAGGACATCAAAGGCCGCATCAACCAGATCAAAAACGAGGTCGAGAACACCGATTCCGACTTCGACCGCGAGAAGCTCCAGGAGCGCCTCGCCAAGCTCGCCGGAGGGGTCGCCGTCGTCAAGGTCGGCGCCGCCACCGAGACCGAGATGAAGGAGAAAAAGCACCGCGTCGAGGACGCGCTGCAGGCGACCCGCGCCGCCCTCGAGGAGGGCGTCGTCCCGGGTGGCGGCGTGGCGCTGCTGAACGCCCAGGCCGGCCTCGACCCGGAGAAGCTCGACGAGCCGGACGAGGTGACCGGCGCGCGGATCATCCACCGCTCGCTGGAGGAGCCGGTGCGGCAGATCGCCGAGAACTCGGGCCTCGAGGGCTCGGTCGTGGTCAACAAGGTCCGCGAGCTGAAGGAGGGCGAAGGCCTGAACGCGGCGACCGGCGAGTACGGCGACCTGATCAAGGCCGGCGTCATCGACCCGACCAAGGTCACCCGCTCCGCCCTGGAGAACGCGGCGTCGATCGCGAAGAACATCCTCGTGACCGAGGCGATCATCGCCGAACCGCCGGAGGAGAACGGCGCGGGCGGCGGAATGCCCGGTGGCATGCCCGATATGGGCGGGATGATGTAATCAAACTCCTTTGCGTCATACTACGGCGCACAGGCGAGTGCTTAAGAGGCCCGGGGAGACCCGGGCCTCTTACTTTTTCCGCGGCTTCGGCGGTAGCGCAGGGAAGAGGCTTGCGTTGTAATCCGCGGTTTCGAGGAAGTTGGGGCGGCGGATCTTCTTGCGCAGGGTGTTGGCGGTGCGGGGGTAGAGGCGGAGGTCGTAGGGGTTGCCGGCGCCGAAGCCCTGGTAGTAGACGAGCATCCGCACCCGGGGGTGCTTGACGGTCCAGGCGATCGTCTGCTTGACCCAGCGCGGTTCGTCGACGCCGGAGACGGCCCACTCGGTCATCGCCACCGGCATCCCCTTCCACTGCTTGCCCGCGTAGAAGCGGTTGAGGTCTTTCCAGACGGGATATTGCGAGTAGAAGTCGGTTCCGACCCAGTCGACCCAGCGCCGGCCCGGCCAGTAGTTGCCGGGGAAGTTGCCTTTGACCCGCGGCGAGCCGCCGGGCAGCGGGCTCCAGACGATGGCCACCGGCGCTGCCGGCAGTTCGGTCGGCGGCGGCCCTTTGGTCCTGGTCACCGGCGGCAGCCCGATTTCGGCCAGGGTCGCGTTGACGCCTTCCAGGCTCTGGCCGCCGCGGACGATCGCCGAGATCCGGCGGAAGGCCTGCTTGTACCAGCCGGTGGTGTGTTCGCCGCCGCGCTGGTTGCCTTCGCAGTCGACCGCGGTCCAGGCGTTGAGGCAGCGGTTCGGCTCGCCCAGCGGCCGGATGTAGGCCGGCAGCCCCTTACTGGCGAAAAAGTCGTTCAGCTGCAGCAGGTAGTCGTCGCCGTAGCCGAGGGCGATCTGCTGCGGGGTGATCAGCTCCGCCAGCGTCTGGTCGTCGGCGGTCGAGATGTGGAGGATCGGCCGCGTCGCCGTTTCCCGCCAGCGTTCGTAGGCCTCGTTGAGGCTGTTGCCCCAGGGGTGGACTTTCCAGCACAGTGGGATCCGAAGCTTGGAATTCACGTGACTTGAAGTCGCGGC
>JADMIO011385401.1_pt1 | contig 16016 bp, 11 predicted proteins | sample 8958161 | NCBI WGS metagenome assembly JADMIO01 (sample SAMN16585339, study PRJNA669376) | soil metagenome | isolation source: Crop rotation soil | place: USA: Cullars Rotation, Alabama | collected 2011
GCCGCGACTTCAAGTCACGTGAATTCCAAGCTTCGGATCCCACTGTGCTGGAAAGACGGAACACCCTGCTCGCATTACTCGTCGGCGTCGGCGCCCTCTCGATCGCCGTCTCCGCGCAGCGCGGTGGAGCGCCCGCCGGCCCCAGTGAGGCGGCGAAAGCCGCGTCAAAAATCGTGAAGGTCAAAGACAACTTGTACATGCTGACCGGCTCGACCATCGGCGACGCGTTCAGCGGGGGCAACACGACGATCTTCGTCGAGGACACGGGCGTCGTCGTCGTCGACACCAAACTCCCGGGCTACGGTCAGTTCGTGCTCGATCAGATCAAAACGGTGACGAACAAGCCCGTGACGATGATCATCAACACCCACGCCCACGGCGATCACGTCGGCGGCAACACGGCATTTCCGGCGACCGTCGACAGCGTCGTGCAGGAAAACACGAAGAAATACATGACGACCCAGGATGAGTTCAAGGGCGACAACGCGAAATTCCTGCCGAAGCGGACGTTCAAGGACAAGCTCACGGTCGGCAGCGGCAAAAACGAGATCGACCTGTACTACTTCGGGCCGGGGCACACCGGCGGCGACGCCTGGGTCGTGTTCCCCGCCCTTCGCGTCGCCGCGGTCGGTGACATGTATGCCGAACGCAAGCCTCCCATCGTCGACCTGATGAACGGAGGCAGTCAGGTCGAGTTCGCGAACACGCTGACGAAGGCCTACAACGGCATCAAGAACGTCGACCTCGCGATCATGGGACACACCACGCCCGCGGCGAAGTGGGACGAGGTGAAGACGTACGCGGACTTCAACCGGGATTTCGTCGCGTGGGCGCAGGGCGAAAAGAAAGCAGGCAAGACCGCGATGCAGGCCGCGATGGAGTACCAGATCCCCGCGAAATACAGCGGCTTCTCGAAGGACGTGCCGGCATTTTTCGGCGGGCTCGCCGCGAACATCCAGGCGGTGTACGACAATAAATGAACCTTGCAGATCTCAGATTGCCGCGCAGATTCACGACCTCCACACTTCAATACATCTGCAATCTGCAATCTGAGATCTGCAATTTCACGCGAAGGGATCCTCCGGCCACCGGTGTTTCGGGTACCGCGCCCTGAGCTCTTTCCGCACGTCCTGATACGCTGAGTTCCAGAAGCTCCGGAGGTCGCTCGTGATCTGCACCGGACGTCCGTTCGGCGCGAGCAGCGACAGACGCACCGGCTCGCGACGACGGCCGATCCGCGGCGTATCGGCGACGCCGAAGAGTTCCTGCAGCTTCAGCGCTGCCGTCACCGTTCCGTCTTCTCCATAGTCCAGGGCCACGCTTCTGCCGCTCGGCAGCGCGAGCCGCAATGGCGCGTCGCGAGACAGGTCCCCCGCCACGTGCGCCGGCACGGCGCGCTCGAGCCGCAGGTCATCCAGCGCGAGCGCGCCTCGTGCGGCGGTCCGCACGAGATCGTCGAGATCCACGGCATGGCCGGCGAACCGGAGCCGCCGCAGCAGCTGCTCGTCTGGGCCGGTCGGTCCCCTTCGGAGCCACGCGTCCGCCACCAGCTGCGCGGCGAGGTCGGCATCCGGCCGCCCCGGCGTTTCCGACAGGATCAGCGCGTCATAGCGTTCGACGCGCGTCGCCCTGACCCTGCCCGCCTCGGCGTCGAAGTGATGAACCACCTCGACATCGGTTGCCGCCAGCCATTCGCGGTCGATGATGCTGGCGATCCGTATCCGTGGAAGGACCACCGATGCTGCCGGCGCACGCGGGGACGACGTCGCAACCGATACGTCGACTGCGGCGAGAAATTCCCCGCCCACGACACCGCTCTCGGTGCCGACGAGCGCGCCCGTTCCGGTCGCGAGCTTGACGTCGGGCGAGTGTTCCGAACGCCGCCGGGCGACGCGGTCCGGATAACCCGCGAGAATCGCACGACGGAATTCGCGCTCGGCCAGGGGACGGCCGGGCCGGCCGGACGCTTCTACCACCTTCGCGAGCTCCCGCGCGGCGCGATCGACGTGCGGCGGCACGCGGGACCAGTCGTCGAGCGCCGCGAACAGGTCGCACGTCGTGGCAGCCGCCCGGCGCGGCAGGAAATGTCGCTCTGAAAGGATCGCGACCGCCCGCAACATCTCAATCGAGCCATCTGCGGCGGCCAGCATCCTGCCCAGGCGCGGATGGACGGGGAGCCTCTGCACTCGCTCTCCAAGGGGCGTGAGCCGGACGCCATCCACGAGGCCCAGACGGGCCAACAGCCCCAGCGCGCGCTCGAGTGCATCCACGGGAGGCGCCTCGAACCAGTCCAGCGTCCGGGGATCGCCCCCCCAACGGATCACCTCGAGCGCTGGCCCGCACAGGTCGATTCGTTCGATATCAGGCTCACGTCGGGCCCGGAGGCGATCATTCGCGCTCCACAGCCGCCAGACATGACCCGGCCGGACGCGCCCGGCACGTCCTGCCCGCTGCTCGGCGGCATCCGCGGGAATGCGCTCGACATCGAGGCTGTCGATGCCGCGCTCGGCATCGTACCGCGCCACCTTGTGAAGACCGGAGTCGACGACTGCGGTAATTCCCGGCACCGTCAGGGAAGTCTCGGCGATGTTCGTCGCGACGACCAGTCGACGACGCGCGGCCGGACGGATGGCGGCGTCCTGTTCGTTCGCATCGAGCGAGCCGTAAAGCGGCAGGACGTCGACGTCCGCCGGCGGCTCTCGGCCGAGCGCGTCGATCGTCTGACGAATCTCGGCCGCGCCCGGGAGAAAACACAGAACGCCTCCGCTCGTCTCGGCGATCGCGCGGCGAGCCGCGTCGGCCGCCGGAACGCCTGGCGCGTATTCGATCGTGAGCGGGAACTGCCGCCCCGGCACGGCGATCGCCGGACAGCCGCCCAGGTAGGCGGCCAGGGTGTCGGTCTCGAGCGTCGCCGACATGACGACGATGCGCAGCGCATCGCTGCTCTGCCTGGCATGCCATGCCTGTTTCGCGAGGGCGATGGCGACGTCCGCATGAATGCTCCGCTCGTGAAATTCGTCGAAGATCACCGTGCGAAACGCCGACAACAGGGGATCGGCCTGCAGCCGGGCCGTCAGGATGCCCTCGGTGACCACGAGGACCCGCGTGTCGTCATGGAAGCGCCGATCGAAACGGACGTGCCAACCGACTTCGCGGCCGAGCGTCCATCCGCGCTCTTCGGCGATGCGCGCCGCAATGGCGCGGGCGGCGACGCGCCGTGGCTGAAGCAGGATGACCGGACCGTCGCCGGACAACGACGGCGGGATGCGAGTGGTCTTTCCGGCGCCGGGTTCGGCGGTGACGATCGCCGCGTGGTGATGTCGGAGGATCGAAGCGATCCGATCGAGGAAGGCGTCGATCGGAAGCGGCAGCACGCTAGGCGTGCAGGCCGACCGGACAACTCACGCCCGTGCCGCCAAGCCCGCAATAGCCCCCCGGGTTCTTCGCCAGGTACTGCTGGTGATAGTCCTCGGCGTAGAAGAACTCGGGGGCGTCGACGATCTCGGTGGTGATCGGTCCGTAGCCCGATGCGGCGAGCTCGCGCTGATACGCCTCGCGCGAGGCCTCGGCCTTCTTGCGCTGCTCCGCGTCGAACGTATAGATCCCGGAGCGATACTGCGTTCCGACGTCATTGCCCTGCCGCATCCCCTGAGTCGGATCGTGGTTTTCCCAGAACACCTTCAGCAGATCGTCGTAAGTGATGGTGTTCGGGTCGAAGACAACCAGGACCACCTCGGCATGACCGGTCATGCCCGAGCACACCTCGCGGTACGTCGGATTCGGGGTCGAGCCTGCGGCGTAGCCGACGGCGGTCGTATAGACGCCAGGCGTCTGCCAGAACTTCCGTTCGGCACCCCAGAAGCAGCCCATGCCGAACATCGCCTGTGCGAGCCCGGCCGGAAACGGTGGCGCCAGCGGGTGACCGTTGACGAAGTGCCGCGCAGGCACCGGCATCCTCTCGGCGCGGCCCGGAAGCGCTTCATCGCCGGTGGGAATTCGGGTCGGTTTACCGAACATCACGCACCCTGCTGGTAGATCGCGAACATCGCGCCCTGCGGATCGTTCATGATGGCGAACCGGCCGGTCCCGGGAATCGGATTGGGGCCGACCATCAACGTGCCGCCGAGGCCTTTCGCCTTCGCGACCGACGCGTCCAGGTCCGCGACCTGGAAGTACGGCATCCAGTAGGACGGAATGTGCGCCGGCATCTGCGGTGGCTTCGCCATCATGCCGATGCCCGGGGTGCCGCCCACGCTGAATTCCGTGTACTCCATCACCGCGCCTGGCGCGCTGTGCTTCGCCGTCCATCCGAAGAGGCCCGTGTAGAATTTTTCGGCCGCACCCGTGTTGCTCGTGGTCAATTCAGTCCAGCAGAGCGCACCGGGCTCGTTCAGGATTTTCGCGCCGATATGCTGCCGCGGTTCCCACACCATGAAGACCGCGCCCGTCGGGTCCTGGAGAACGGCCATCCGTCCGGCGTCCATGACGTCGAACGCGGGCGCGAGGACCTTGCCGCCGAGTTCCTGCGCCTTCTTCGACGCGTCGTCGGCGCTCTTCACGGTGACGTAGTTGTTCCAGTGCGGGGGCACGCCCATTTGCCGCTCGTCCTTCTGGAGCGTCGCGGCGGCTGCCACTTCCTTGCCGCGCATCTTGAACATCGTGTACGTGTCGGTCGGTCCGATGGGAACTTCGTCGACATCCCAGTCGAACAGCGAGCGGTAGAACGCTGCGGCTGAACGCTGATCGGAGGTGCTGAGCTCGGGCCAGGAAAAAGTTCCCGTCGTGTGCGAGGTGAACTCGGGCATTGCCAAAGTATAGACCCTACCTGACGTAGAGCTGCAGCCGCGGGAAGCTGAACGTGCCGGCCACGCTGTCGACGATGTTGACCTGGCAGGTGTAGAGGCCGGGCGCGAACGCGTCCGCGGGCAGCTCGAACTGAAACAGGGCCGCGTGCCGGTCCGCGGCGTCGACGCGATTGCGCTCGACGAGCGGCGTCTCCAGGACTTTCACCTTCCCGCGGAAGAACGTCAGGTTCGTTTCGACCGCCGGCGCGCCGTTCCGCGACGCCGGGTCGTACACCTCGTAATAGAAATACAGGTGTTGATCCCGGCTGACGATGTGCGTCAGGTTCGGGACGAGTTCGACGCCGTCGTGCACGAGCGGACTCGACGTCTTGCGCGTGCCGACCATCTGCAGCTGCGTGCCGAGAACGACCGAACTGACCTTCACCGGAGCGCGGTTCAGCTCGGGCACGGCAATCGGCGTCTCGAACGTGCCCATCGCGCCGTTGACATTTTCCCGGACGACGATCTTCACCGAGAAGCGGCCGGGCGGGAGCGTCACGCCGGTCTGATACAGGACCTGCCGGGAAGCGAGCGACTCGCCGCTCGACGCCGGCACGGTCAGCGTGTCGCGAATCCGGCCGACCGGCAACCCGCGCTCGTCGCGGATGAATCCCGCCACGTCGAGCGTCGTCTTCTCGGCCGAGGGCGGCAGCGCCGCGCCGGGCACGCCGAGCGCAATCGGGACGTAGTACCGATCGGCAGCGAGCCGGAACCATCCCGCCGTCACGAAGAGCGGGACGTCGGTCGCCGGAATCGGCGCCTGCAGCTGTTCCTGCAACGACTGCTCGCGATCGTTCCGAGCAGTATGGGCGAAGTCGCGATCCGCGTAGTAGCCGTTCTTGGCCTCGAGCCGGACGTTCGCGCGGTTCTTGACGCGGACGCTGAGGCGGCGGAAGCGCCCGTCCTTCGCGGTGTTCGTGCTGGCGAACCCGAGGATGTAATACGACGAAATGTCACGCGAAACCTTCGCGAACGCCTCGCCGAAATCGTTCGTATCGGTGAACGCGGTGCCGCCGGTATCGGACGCGAGCGCCGTGAGCGTCTCCTGCTGCGCCGCGAGCTGCGTGAATTGGCTGGCAATGGCGCTGCCGCTGAACGCGCCCAGGCCGCCGCGGCCGGCCTGACGCGCGCCGCCTCCGGGCACGACCGCCTGAAGCCCGCGCGCGTCGACGGGATACATCGCGACGTTCGCGCGCACCGCGGCGTTGACCGCCGCGCGCAGCTCCACCTGATTGTCCGTCCCGCTGCGCTGCAGCCCCGAACTGAAGTACACGATCGCCTTCTTCTGCGGCAGCGGCTGCAGCGCTTCGGCGAGCGTCCTCAGCGCGCGCAGGCGCACGTCGTTGTTGAACGTGTCCAGCTCCTGCGCGCTCTGGTCGACCGTCGTTGCGTCGGTCGTCGCCGCGGTGTCCGCCTCGTCGGTCGCGGCACTGCCCGCGTCGACGGCGGCAAACGCCGTCCCGTCGAGCGGCGACAGGCCGGTGACCGCCGCGCGGACGCGCTCCTTGTCGCTGGTGAAATCACTGAGAATCTGAAGACTGGATCCAATCGACGCCACCGCGACAAGGTCGGCCGGCGTCATCTGCTCGTCGACCCACTTCTCGGCGCCGTCGATCGCCTTCTGGAGTTCGTCGGGCTGCATCGAGCTCGTGTCGAACACGAGCACCATCAACCGGTGCCCCGCGACCTCTTCGGACGTGAGCGGGTGCGGCGCGTCGGCGTTCGCGCTGGCCGGAGCCGTGGCGATCAGCGACGGAGCCGCCGCTCCGCCCTTCGCCGCCGTGCCGAGGGTGGAAGCGGTCTCGATCGGCGCGGCGCCCGGCGTGATGTGTTCGAAGGCAAACGTGACGATCTGCTGCTTGACGCCGTCCTCGAGCAGCTCGAAGTCGTCCTGTGTCAGCCCTGAGACGAGCGCTCCGCTGCGATCGCGCACGACGACGTCGACGAGCACCAGGTTGACACTGCTTCTGAAGGTCGGCGCTTGAAGACCGGCAGGCACCGCTTGCAGGCCGGCGACCGCGACAGAACACACGAACAACAACGAGCCACGAACGCACGAAGACACCAAGCGCCGAGTGTCCATCTAGAACCTGAACCTCGCTGTCATCGTCAGCGTCCGCATCGGTCTGGCCGACGTGACGTGCCCGAAGGTCGGGGAGTTCACGTTGGTGTCGACGGCGGCCCACTGGACCGTGTCGAGCAGGTTGCTCGCGTTCACCTGGAGCGTGAGTGCGCGGGTGCCGCCGATGCGCAAATCGCGCTGGAAGAGGCCGTTCAGCTGCTTCTGGCCCGGCCCGACGATCATGTCGCGCGAGGAGGTCCCGAACAGGCCCGCGGGCGTCGAGAAGGCGTTCACGTTGAAGAACTCGTCGACGGACGGATTCGAGAGCTGGATCGGCTGCCCGTTGTAATCGGCGCGCGTCGAGCCGTCGACGCCTCGAAACAGATCGTTCAGATCGCCGAGCGCACGGGCCGTCAACGGGGTTCCCGATTGCAGCGTCAGCGTGAACTGCGCGGACCACTCACCGAAGAGCCCGGCCATCAGTCCGCCGTCCTTCAGCCACCGTCGATTGGGCCCCCACGGCAGCTCGACGTACACAGTCCCAGACAGCTGATGGCGGCGATCGAATGTGGACGGCGCGTATTCCGCAGCGAGATTGTTGTCGTTCTGCGCAACGACCGGGCCGCCTGCGCCAAGCGACGACGCATCGTCCATCGACTTGGCCAGCGTGTACGAGACGGCGCCGCTGATTCCGTGGGAGAGCCGCCGCTGGAGCTGCAGGTTCAGGCCGTTCATGAGCGAGCGCCCGCCCGACGATTCCCAGATGAACGGCTGCGTCGTGAGCGTCGGCGCGCCGATCCCGATCGTCGGCGCACGGAGGATGTCGAGGTCCGTGCCCTTGATGACGGTGTACCCGGCCTGCACCGACCAGTCCTGCGTCAGGTTGCGCGTGACCGTCGCGTTCAGCGTCTGGATCATCCCGAGCGCGTAATCGCGATCGACGCCCCAATTGCCGTTCGTCGCCGTCGGGCCCGACACCAGCGCTTCCGCCAGCGTCAAGGGAGCGTCGGCGCCGCCGGTGACGGTCTCCGTCTCCGCCGATGGAGGCTGGCTGGAAAGTTCGCGGGCGATCGACGCATACGAGCCCGTGTTGTAGACGATGCTGTAGCCGCCGCGAACGATGGTCTTCGGCGTTGCGCGATAGGCCACGCCGACGCGCGGCCCCACGTTGTGTTTGTCCGTGTTCAGCAGGCCTGCCGGAAAAGTGCCCGTGTAAGGGCCGACTGCCCCTGGCAGCACCGTGCTGACCGCGGAGAAGCCCGGCGCCGCGTCGAGGTTGGCCATGTGGCCGTCGATCTCGACGTAAGGCAGGAGCAGGTCGTAACGGAGCCCGAGGTTGAACGTCAGCTTCGCGCTCTTCTGCCAGTTGTCTTCGATATAGGCATCGAACGAGTGCTGACGCAGCGACGTCGCGCCGCCGACCTGCAGCGTCGCCTGCGCGGGCAGACCGAGCAGGAAATCCGCGAACGCCGCGTCCGGCGCGCTGCCGCTCCCGAGCACCGGAGCGCCCCCCGACGTGTAAACCCCGTTGAACACGTAGCTGCCGCGTGCATTGGCGTTCACGGTGGCGTCCGATCGATCGAGCCGGTAGTCGCCGCCGATCCGCAGCTGATGACGGTTGACGTTCCTGTTGAACGCGTAACGGGCCGTCACGCGGTCGTCGGTCCGTGATTGTGCGACCGCCCCGCGGACGCCGGTCAGCCCGGTGATCGACAGATTCGGGACACCCCAATTGAACGGATCGGTCGACGCGCTGGCCGGATATTGGATGCCGGCAAGCGCCGCGACGTTCTCGGCGTTGCTGAAGCCATTCGTCGTCTCGGCGGTCTGGTGCGTGATGTTCACGTTGACGCTCTGAATCGAACGGCCATGAATGACATTGAGGCCGATCGGCGCGGTGATGCTGGTGTTGACGGTGTCGCCACCGAGCGAGGGGAACACGTTGAGGTTCTGCGAGTCCGTCCGGCGGTACTGCAGCTGCCCGTTCAGGATGATGTTGGTCGGCCGTGTCCCGTTCGGTCCGGCCCTGCCCGCCGGCGCGCCGCCACGCCCGCCGAATCCGCCCCCGAATCCGCCGCGACCTCCGCCACCCGCCCGGCCGCGACCGCCCTGCACCACTGTCGGTGAGAGGTTCTGCGTGAATCGAAGGCTGACCGCCTGCGACGAGGTCAGCGCCGTCGACGTGACATGGAAGTTCTGCTGGTTCCCTGGAAGGTTTGCGACCGGAATGAACTGCAGCAGTGATTTGACGCCAGGGTCGATGCGGTTCGCGGGAATCTGATTGTTCGCGAATGGCTGGCCGGTCGCCGGATCGACCAGCTGGAGCGGCGTTCCGGAGAAATCGCCGGCGCGCATCGCGTCGGTCGGCACCGTCGCATACTGATCGAACACGTTGTTCGTGCGGCTCGTCGTGACGTTGATTTGAACGTTCGTGCGGCGGTTTTCGTTTGAGTACACACCCGGAATCTTGAAGGGGCCTCCGAACGTCGCGCCAAAGGTGTTCTGCGCGTACTGCGGCTGGGACACGGGCACGTCGGACCGGAGCTGGTACGGCGGCGCATTCAGCGCCGAGCCGCCGAACGTGTACGTCGCGCTTCCCTGATACGGACTCTGCGCGCGTGCGCCGCGTCCCGCAAGGACGAACCCTCCGCGCCCGCCAAAGCCGCCGGGCGGACCGCCGCGTCCGGCGCCACCTGGGCCGCCGCGGCCGCCGGCTTGCGCTGCGCCCGGTTGGCCGTCGAGTGCCCCGGCGAGCACGGCGGCATTCGGATCGAGGTCGCCGGCGTTGATCGCCCGAAGCCGTGCGTTCAGGCCGCCGCGGTCGAGCGTCGTCGCATCGCTGGCGCCGTTGATCGCGATCGCATCGCTCTGGGCTGCCTGGACCGAGAACCCCGCGGGCAACAGCGAGGCGAGCTCCGCGTCCTGCTGCGGCGCCTCGGCCGCGGCGGGCGCATTCGTATCCGGCTGCACGTCCAGCGCCTGAAAGCGCGGTGTCGCGGGCGCCGTGCCCCGGCCGTTCGGTGCGGCAGCAGACGATCTCGCGGGTGTCGGCTGAGCGGGCGCCGACGAGGGGCCACGCGGCGCCAGCACCAGCTCGAAGTCGACCGCCCGATCGCAGGGCGGCGGGCCGAAGGCGATGTCGCGCTCCACCGTGGCAAATGCCGTCAGCTGCGCCGTCACGTGATACGTCGCCTGCGGCGCGAAGATGATCGTGTAGCGGCCGTCCTGATCTGTGGATGTGCTCGCGCGGACGGCATCGCCCACACGCACGACGAGCGATACGCCCGGGAGCGGCTGGGCTCCGCTGGTGATCCGGCCGTCGACGCGACAACGGGCAGCGTCCGGCGCGCCCGGGGACGGCGCTTGCGCGGCGGCCACGACGCCGAGAACCGTGGCCGTCATCAGGACCACGGCAAGGCGCGGATGCAGCGTCATCAGCGGGTACTACGCCGTCGCGCGGCGCAACGCTTCAACCCGGTGGTTTCGTAAGAATCCCGCAACGTCTGACCTGCCGAAATGGTGAACTTTCGGCCGGGCGCGTCCGTCAAAGGACATAGGGGGACACGGTCCATGGGCACACCAAAGCGACTGACCCGACGATCAGCTGATGGGCGCCTCGGCGGCGTGTGCGCGGGGCTGGCGGAATACTTCGACGTCGACGTGACGCTCGTGCGCGTCGCGTGGGTCATCCTCTCGATCGTGCCCGGCGCGGTCGTGGGCGGACTGCTCGCTTATCTTGCGGCGTGGGTCATCATGCCGGACGACCACACAGCGGTCCTCCACGCGGGCAGACGCCTGACACGATCGGTCACGGATCGGAAGATTGGCGGCGTATGCGGCGGGCTCGCGGAATACCTTGGCGCGGACGCGACCGTCGTTCGCCTGATCTGGGCGATCGTCACGGTCGTGCCCGGCTGCATCGTCCTGGGGATCGTTGCCTACCTGATAGCGTGGTTTGTCGTTCCGCCCGGCACGATGCCGCACGCGGCGACCGCGTCTTCGGTGGCGTAGCTAGGCGACGAGCGCCGGCGCGAGACGCCGGCCGGCCGCTTCAATCCGTCCGTCCACCGACGCGCCTTCGTCGACGCGCAGCGAGGGCGCCGCGACGTCGCCTTCGACGTGCGCGCTTTGGTGCACGACGATCTTCTCGTCTGCGTTCAAGCGACCATTCACGTTTCCCGCGACGACGATCGTGTGCGCGACGACGTCGGCGGCCACGGTCGCGCCTTCGGCGATCGTGAGCGGATGGCCGATGACGGCGACGTTGCCGGTCACCTGACCGGCGATCGTGAGGGGCTCCTCGGCGAACACTTCCCCTTTGATGGAAATCGACGGTCCGATGTGTGCGGCAGTATTCATGATGTCTCCGTGGCGCGAACGGCAGAGGCAAAGCGCGTTCCGTGGGCGTTCTCCCGACAACCGCTGAGAAAGCCGCGTTTATCGCACCAGAGCCCGCACTGATGCGTCCCCCCGATTACGACTTTGTTATTGCCCAGGCGTGCATGGTCGGTGCGCAGGCCGGCGGCTTGCAGCGGAGGCGGCTGGGGGCGCCACAGTTATGGCTGAGACTCTGCTGCACTTTTCGGACGCCATTCAACGGAACGGCACGATCTACGAGGCGCGCGCGTGCGGAAGCGAACAGCCGGACGGGAGCTGGCACGGGTGGATCGAGTTCGTTCCGCGCGATGGCGGCCCGGCGCTGCGGTCTCCTCGCGAAACGACACAACCCAATCGCGCCGACGCGGTGTACTGGGCGACCGGTCTCACGCCGATTTATCTCGACGGCGCACTGCGACGCAGTCTCGACCAGGAAAGTCGCCCGCCGGTAACCAGCGCCGCGGCAACGCCGTCGATCTTCGATACGCCGGCGCCGGGTCCAACGTCGGTGCCGCCTCACGAAAGCGTGCTCGATCCGTTCTCGGTATACGAAAAGGGAGAGACGCTGCTCCGCCGGCAACTGGCGGCGATGTCGGCGTGGCACCTGGTCAACATCGTCCTGGAGTACGAGCTCAGCGAGCAGCCGGTCGAAACGCTCAACCGCCTGACGGCGCCGGGATTGATCGAGCTCATCGTCGAGGCCGTTCGCCGGGAGCGTGAGGCTGCGGCCGCGCGCAAACGGCGCTAGCGTTCCGGTGCCGGTTCGAATCTGAGCGCAACGCCGTTCATACAGTAGCGCTCGCCGGTCGGCTGTGGACCGTCAGGGAAGACGTGGCCAAGGTGTCCGCCGCAGCGCGCGCAGTGGACTTCGACGCGTGTCATGCCGTAGCTGCGATCGGTTGACGTGACGACGGCTCCCTCGAGCGGCCTCCAGAAGCTTGGCCAGCCGGACCCGCTCTCATACTTCTGGTCGCTCCGAAAAAGCGCCTCCCCGCAACCGGCGCAGCGAAAGGTGCCGGTCCGCTTCTCGTCGTTGAGCGGGCTCGAGCCGCGCCGTTCGGTGCCGTGCTCCCGGAGAACATGGAACTGTTCCGGGGTGAGCGCCTCGCGCCACTCGGCCTCGGATTTCGTCTGATCGTCTGCCATCGTTCGAGTGTAATCCCGCGCAGTCCTGACCGGCATGTCGGTCCTCATGCCGATTTAACCGCCGACCAGACACGCCGGTCCAATCAGACAGTCAACGCCAGTCCCCCAAAGAGCCGGCCTCATGCACCGGCAAAGGAGAACGTATGAAGGGAGTGATGGTCATCGTGTCTGCATTTGCACTCACGACCGCTGCCGCATCGGCAGCCTTCGCTCAGACGGCGCCTGCAGCGCCCCCGCCGGGGAATCGCCGCGACATCCGTCAGGATCGACGCGAGGTGCGGCAGGACGTCCGGGAGGATCGGCAGGACAGGAAGGAAGTCCGTCAGGACGCGAAGGAGCTCACGTCGGACACGCGGGAGGTCCGCAAGGACCGTCAGCAGATGACTCGGGATCTCGAGAATGGAAACAGGACCGCTGCGAAGCAGGACGCGAAGGAACTGACGCAGCACCGGGAAGACCTTCACCAGGACCAACGTGACCGGCGGCGGGACGTGAAGGATACGCGCCAGGATCGCCGTGATACTCGGAAAGACGTTCGCGATCTTCGTCACGACCGCCGGGAGGTTCGTCAGAACCGGCAAAAGTAGACCGGCGGCCTTAGTGTCCCATTTGTTCTCTTATGGAACATAGAATCAAAGGTCATGACGGCCTTGAACTTACACTCAATTACTGTCCGTGATTGACCCGTTTCAGCACAGCACCGACATAATGCCGGAGGATGACGCGAGATAACCCATTCGGCTAGAACGACTTGCATATGTTCGAGCGCGGCGCGGTAATTGCTCAGGTACCTTCCCGCGTGGCGAACCAGCTTCAACTCGCGGCGACACCCTGGGAGACATTGGCGCTCCCGCGCATCCTGCGACCTGCCGACCGGCGGGTGCACGAGCGGCTGTCGCCAGCTGCCCTCTCCGGGTTGATGGCCGTACGACTGAAGTACGGGCCCGAGGTGTCGTTCGTCGACGTGTCCGCCGGCGGGGCACAGCTCGAAAGTCCTGTCACGCTCCGGCCGGGGTCGACGATCGTCGTGCAGGTTCAGGGCCCCGAAGGCGAGGTGGCGGTCGCGTCACGCGTGCTCCGGTGCCAAGTTGCGTCGCTCGTGCCGCAGCCGACCTATCGCGGCGCGATCGAGTTCAAACGGCTTCTGGATCTCGGCGAGTTCGGGGCACCGGGCGGCGCAGCATCGATCGTGTGCGGCGATCATCACGCACGCACGCTGGTCGAGGACCTCGAGCGTCTAATTCGCGCCGTCCATCTGCGGCAGCGGCCCGACTCGTCCGGCTTTCGCGCCATCACCCACGTGGGCCGTGCGGCGCTCGCGGGCACCGAGATGATTCTCGAGATCGCGAACGGGAAGCGCCCGCCCGCAGCGTTCGCGACCGAGCTGGCGTGGATTCTTCGCGAGATGACCGCGGGCGTCGAGCAGGACGAGCCCGCCGCTGCTCTGTTCGAGCGCGTGAGCGCGCGCCTGTGGCGTTCGGTCGGCGTGGGACTGAACCTGCTCGAGTCGGACGCACGGCCAACGACGAGCGGCGACGTCATCCAGTTCGACGTCCCGGCATCGGATGACCGTTCGGCGGCGAAGCTGCTGGTCGCGTTCGGCCCGAAGGCGCATCCGACCGAGTGGCAGTTCCATCTCTTGAAGGCAACCGCGCACCTCGTGACGCTCCTTCGCGAAATCGATGCGCCCGAGTCCGCGGACCAGCACGAGCCCGAGTCGAGCGAGTGCGCGTTCGCCTCTAAAGTCGTCGTGCGCTACATGGACGGGCGCATGCTGAAGGGGTACACGAGCGACTTCCTCGCGACGCGGCCGTATTTCCATCTCTCCCCGGCCGCCGCGGGACCCTCTGGGCCGCGCGTGTCGGTTCCGATTGGCCATTTGAAAGCGGTGTTCTTCGTGCGCGAGTTCGACGGGCAGGCCTCGCACGTCGAAAGCCGCGCGTTCGAGGAGCGCGCACAGGGACGCAAAGTCGAGGTCGCGTTCCTGGACGATGAAGTCCTGGTGGGTACGACGCTGAACTACCGACCGGACGGCGGCGGCTTCACCGTGTTTCCGGCCGACCCTCAGAGCAACAACCTCCGCGTGTTCGTGGTCGCTTCCGCCGTCCGTCACGTCCGGCTGCTTTAGCAGGCGCTCCGAACCCCACGCTCGACGAGACATTTTCATCGTGGCCATCGGAACTGGCCTATGAACGAGCGTTCGGCGTGAGATCACTTGGTCCGCGATCCGAGATCGGACAAAAAAAGGGCCCGACCGTCTTTCGACGATCGGGCCCCGGTATTACTGCCGGCAGCGACCTACTCTCCCACACAGTTTCCCATGCAGTACCATCGGCGGTATCAGGCTTAACTTCCGTGTTCGGAATGGGAACGGGTGTGACCCTGATCCTATGACCACCGGCATACTCGCTGAGAACCCTGAACCTGCGGAGGCAGGTTTCAGATGACAGATCGATTTCAGGCTGACTGATTTCGACCTGCGGTTCTCGGATGTCAAAGAACGAACGCAGCCCGCACATTCGGCGGGCCTGCGCGACAACTGAACATCCTGCAAACGGTAGTTTCTGCCGACCAGCACGTCACGCAGAGCATGCGTGCATCGTGTGCCGAAGCGGAGCTTCGGCGGTCCGGCGCTTCGCGCCGGACAAGAATAGATATGGTCAAGCCTCACGGCTGATTAGTATCGGTAAGCTCAACGCGTCACCGCGCTTACACACCCGACCTATTACCTGGTCATCTTCCAGGAGCCTTTAGGGATCTTACGATCCAGGGAGATCTCATCTTGTGGAGGGTTTCACGCTTAGATGCCTTCAGCGTTTCTCCCTTCCGGACGTAGCTACCCGGCGCTGCCGCTGGCGCGACAACCGGTACACTAGAGGTCCGTCCAACCCGGTCCTCTCGTACTAAGGTCAGCCCCACTCAAATCTCCTGCGCCCATGGCAGATAGAGACCGAACTGTCTCGCGACGTTCTAAACCCAGCTCACGTACCGCTTTAACCGGCGAACAGCCGGACCCTTGGAACCTGCTACAGCTCCAGGATGCGATGAGCCGACATCGAGGTGCCAAACCTGAGCGTCGATGTGAACTCTTGGCTCAGATCAGCCTGTTATCCCCGGCGTACCTTTTATCCGTTGAGCGATGGCCCTTCCACGCGGAACCACCGGATCACTAAAGCCTGGTTTCCCACCTGCTCGTCTTGTAGGACTCGCAGTCAAGCTCGCTTTTGCTTTTGCACTCTAAGGCTGGTTTCCAAACAGCCTGAGCGAACCTTCGCGCGCCTCCGTTACAGTTTAGGAGGCGACCGCCCCAGTCAAACTACCCACCTAGCAGTGTCCTTGCTCTGGATGACAGAACGAAGTTAGAACGCCGAAGCGTTAAGGGTGGTATCTCACCATTGGCTCCCCCGAGACCGAAATCCCGGGTTCAAAGCCTCCCACCTATCCTGCGCATAACGCGTCAGCATTCACTACTAGGATGTAGTAAAGGTGCACGGGGTCTTTTCGTCTAGCCACGGGCAACCGGCGTCTTCACCTTTCCAGCACATTGGGATCCTAAGCTTAGAATTCCACGTGGACAAGTTGTCGCG
>JADMIO011227325.1_pt1 | contig 16013 bp, 13 predicted proteins | sample 8958161 | NCBI WGS metagenome assembly JADMIO01 (sample SAMN16585339, study PRJNA669376) | soil metagenome | isolation source: Crop rotation soil | place: USA: Cullars Rotation, Alabama | collected 2011
TGGCAGCCGTCGCCTCAGGCGCTCGCCCCTTGACAGCCGAGACCATTGCTTTTTCGCCGGGACGCTGGCGCTGTCGAGGCAGGCGCGGCTCCAGTCGATCTGGTCGGCTTGGCCCAGCCGGTCGAGCAATACCTGGTGGAGCCGATCCCAGACGCCGGCCGCCTGCCAGTCGCGCAGCCGTCGCCAGCAGGTCATGCCCGACCCCCAGCCGAGTTCGTGGGGCAGCATCTCCCACGGAATCCCACTCTTGAGGACAAAGATGATGCCAGTCAGACAGGCGCGATCCGGGATCCGTGGCCGTCCGCCCTTGGGCTTCGGGGGCACCAAGGGCAGCAGCGGTTCCACGATCACCCACAGTTCGTCCGGGACCAGTGGCTTGCTCATGCCGTCAGCAGTCGCAAGCCCGGTTCCACGGTTTTGTTAGAGGCTCTAAGTGTTGCTGTAGGGGCCGTTTGTGCGACAGGTGAATAGAGTAGGGCCGGTCAGCTATGACGGCCCAAGGTATGCGCTGGTGCGTGGGTATGCGCTGGTGCGTTTCGGGGTCGGCGAAGGGAAATGGCCTCGGCCCTTATACAGCAGCATCTGTGCGGCAAGCGAGGTCTGGGTGGCGTTCACCCCTTGACACAGCACGATGGCGGACTATGCTGCCTTTATCGATACCCCGATTTCTATTTGGGGGCCTTACGGCCTGCGCACCGCCCGACCGTAGTCGTGCCGCACTTCCGCTCCATAGGCTGCACCGTTCCTTGCGACGTCGGGTCTCGGTCCGCGCAAGAGCCAGTGTCGGCAACACCAGGCAGCCGTGTCGATGGCCGACCCGTTCGCCGGGAACGAGAAGGAGGCCGTGATGATTCATCCTCTGCGCAGCGGTCGGTGCGCCGCGAGGAACAGCCTGCGCTCCCGCGCGGGATTCGGCGCTTCGCGCGGGGTCCTCGCGGGACTCCTCGTCGCATCGGTGCTCGTTGTCGGTGCTGGGCCGGCTCGGGCCGACGACCTTCCCGCGATCCTCCACGCACTACTCGAGGACGCGACCGATACTCCTACCGATACTCCTCCTCCGGGAACTCCCGTTACCCTGCTCGCCGCCGGCGACATCGCCAGTTGCACCGTGGTCGACGGGGACAAGGTTCCCCAGGAAGCTCCGGAGGCCACCGCCAAGCTGATCGAGGCCATCCCCGCTGCAACCGTGCAGACCCTGGGCGACAACGCTTACGACAGTGGCACCAGCGACGAGTTCGACGACTGCTACGACCCGACCTGGGGCGCCTTCAAGGACCGCACCCGCCCCGCCCCCGGCAACCACGACTACGCGACCGGCGGCGCCAAGGGCTACTACGACTACTTCAATGGCGTGGGGGTCCAGACCGGTCGGGCGGGGGACCGGAGCAAGGGCTACTACAGCTACGATCTCGGCGCCTGGCACGTGGTCGTCCTCAACAGCGAGTGCGACTACGTCCCGGGTGGCTGCGGGGAGGGCTCCCCCCAGGAGCAGTGGCTCAGGGACGAGTTGGCCGCCCACCCCGGCTGCCAGATCGTCGCCACCCACCACCCGCGCTGGTCCTCCGACGCCGAGCACGGTAACCATGTCCCACCGGACGAAGGACTGAAGATGCAGCCGTTCTGGCAGGCCGCAGCCGACGCCGGCGTCGAGCTGTACCTCGCCGGCCACGCCCACGACTACGAGCGGTTCGACCCGATGGACGGCAACGGCAACCCTAGCCCCACGGGGGTGCGCGAGATCGTCGTCGGCACCGGCGGCGCCGGCTTGTACGAAATTAGCATGGACGACCTCAGCGACAACAGCGCGGAACACAGCGACTCCACCCACGGGGTGCTGGAGCTCACGCTGTACCCCGGCCGCTACGAGTGGCGCTTCCTGCCCGTGGAGGATCCGAGCTTCACCGACCCTGACGGCGGCACCTGCCACTGAGCGCGAGGGGGTGGAGGCGCCGCGATCCGCGCCGCGCCAGCGGGGGCGGCGGCCGAAGAAATCGGGCACACCCCGCCAACGAGTGGAGAAAGCATATGGGTGGGTCGATGGCCGAACCGTTCGCCGGGACAGAGACGGAGGCCACGATGATTCATCCTCCGTCTGGCAATTGGCACCACCCCAAGCATGGCGCACGCTCTAATGGGTTCCTCCGCCCCCTGCGGGGGGTCCTAGCGGGACTACCCGTCATCGCGTTGCTCGTGGCTGGGTCCTGAGCAACGTCCGCTCAGCAGGAGCGCACCTATGAACGACGAACGGTTCGATAGCTGGTCAAAGTGGATCGCTCGCGGTGGATCGCGGCGCGGGCTCCTGCGGGCGACAGCGGGGGCGCTGGCGGCGGTTGCCGGGCTCGGAGCCGGTGCCCGGCCCAGGGCAGGGCGTGCTCAGGCCGACGACCTCGTGCCGATCCTGCACCCACTACTGGGCTGGACCGATGCGCCTGTTGTCTCCGGCGGGAACTACCTTCCTGACCCCGAAGACGATGGCAAGGGTAATTTCGCTTCCATAATGAACCCTGAGCGAGGCATCTATTACTGGCAGCCTGTTGCGGCCGGGGGGCGTTCCTATCACACCATCGTCGCCGAGTGGCTCTATCTTGGCAGCGTCTGCGATCAGCCGCTGATTTGGAACGGGCACAACGTGCCGGGCACGAGCCCAGTACTCAACGACTACGCAACTACGCTGAAGAAGTACCGTCCGCCGTGCGACGCGAACCCGTCTACCCGGTGTGGGAAGAAGGTAGTATTCCGTCCCCGGTACGATGTTGAGGGAGTCACCTCACCACCAGCCCCCTGCAACACTTTCCATGCGTTTTCACCGCTCGGACTTGAAGAGTCGAAGGCTTTGCAGTTGGCTCATATCGATGCGGTGGCCGCCATGCTCCGTGAGTTTAAGGACGTTATCGCGTTTATCGAAGCCGGTTATCTTGGCCGGTGGGGCGAGTGGAACAAACATGAATTCCCAAACAGTGCGCCTTTACTCGATTCCGTTGCCGATAGGGCTGAGATTGTCGATCGTATTCTCATGAAATACGACGAGGCCGGACTGACGCAGCACGTTGGCTTCCGCCGGCCGGTTTTCGCCAAGGAGGTGCTTGACCGCAATCCCAATGCGCGCGTCGGCATTTACAACGACTGCTTCATGACGGACGAATATGACCAAGGCACGTACCTGAACTACGACGCCAATTGCTCAGGGGTCCCAGGCGAGAACTGCAATCCGTCCAACTTTCCATCCCCGATGGACGCGCGAGCCTGGACCGAGACTGAGACGGCAGACTTCAGCTTTGGCGGTGAGACGTGTGCCGTTGACATGCAGACTGAGCGCTGGTGGTTGTGCGACAACATGGTCGGGCCAGATTCGGAGCCTCAACGACTCCATATGAGCTATCTGCATCCGACCAATCCTGTAGAAGCACGAGACGAATGGGAGAATGGCGACCGCGACGGAAAGACCTGTTACGACGAAATCCGGCGCAAGCTCGGCTACCGCTTCGAGGTGAGGAGCGTCGAGTACACCCAGACCGTCACGACAGGCCAGAGGGTCCTGGTCCGCGTCGAGGTGGCGAACACCGGCTGGGCGAGGCTGCACAAGCCGCGGGTTGCGAAGCTCGTGCTGCGCAACGGCTCGCCGCCATCGCCCATCTACGAAGACCCGTCGGGCGCCGGCGCCGTCGAGAGCTGGGCACCTGGGCAGACGACGACGCTCTCGTTCAGCGGACAGGCGCCGAGCGCGGGCACCTACAGCGTGCGGCTCTGGATCCCCGATCCCGATGATCCTGCTGCGGAGAATCCCGATGCGGAGGGCCTGATCCCCTACGCGGTGAAGCTCGCCACGCTACGAGACAACGGCGATAACGTGTTCGATCCGGCCACCGGCGATAACGACCTCGGGATCTGGATTACCGTGCAGTAGCGGTTTCGTGATGATCATCAGGTCCCGGATTACTTGCTAGCGCGTCTAACATGGGATGCCCAGACGCGCTTTGTTTCGGACGGAAGATCTAGAACCTGCGCGGTTCCAAACCGTACGCACATTGCACACCGCGCCATGACTTCGGAGTTCCATCACCAATCGATATAGATATACCGAACGTGCGCGTTTTCTCCAGTGTCACTCGCAGACCTCCAGGGCTTGATCTCCCCCCAGGTCCTAAGTTTGACCGTGTAACCGTTCGTTGCAGCCACGAGGAGTAAGGAATAGACCGCGTTGTACGTGGCGTCACTCGGCAACAGGAAGAAATAGCCCTGGTAATCACTATCTTCGCTAGCATCCGGTCCACCTGGCGATTGATCCCGTGGGAGATCTTTCAGCCGGAAGAATGTGGCCCCGGTCTTGTCGAAGGCTTGAGGACTCTGGTAGATCCGCCAGACTTTTCCTTCGGCTCCGCTCGCCATGACGTCCTCCTATCCTTGATACCGGATGTCAGAGCTTACATCGCCAGACCCGAAGTACTTGGCGCTGTAATTATCGCAGCTCGTTGGATCACGAGCGATTTAGCCCATCATGACGTTCAGCGTGGCTTCGAGGAAGGCGCCTGCGGTCGAGTCATCAGAAGCGGACCGCAATCTGGTTGTTTCAAAGAGTGTGACGGGATGCGGGAGGGTCGCAGGTGCGGATGCCTCCTCCAAGGTCTTTGCGCCCGTAACTCCGACTGCCAACAGCCCGAGCGCACTCAGAATGAGTTGCCGACGATCAACCAATGCTCGATGGTCGCCGCCGAGAGACATGGCATACGGTGGACCAACCCAGTGGATGTTCATTCGCGCCCTCCCGCATGTGGATTCAGAGAAGGCCGCTTCCTTGTTATGTCTAAATAACACATTACCCGGAGACTCGTCCCATGTCAACCATGAAAACCGTCGCCCCTCGTCGACAGCGGGTACGCAGATGGGCAGCATCGCAGACCTTGTCGGAGTGCGACGGTCACCGATGACGTGATAGACAACCCGTGGGACAAGTTGCCCACCTACTGGAGTGGACTGCGGCAACGGGTCGCGGAGCGACCGTGATCACGCCTTGGTGGCCAGCCTTGATGGCGACGAGGCGGTCGAGGGGTGCCAAGGATTCCAGCCGGGTACGATAGGCTCTCGCGCTCACCGCTTCGTAGGCGTCGCTGCAGGCAAGGCCATCTGCATCGTCCCGGGGATCGAGGAAAGGGTGGTCTTCCACGGGCCTTATCCTTTTGAGGGCGCCGCACGAACCGCATCGGTTCAGTGCTATGCAGACGCTCCCCAAAAGGCGGCCCATAAGGGAAATCCCCGTGAGCGTACGAGGGACGCCGGACAAGAATGCCCGCCGTCCAATCGATCCTAGCACGTTACACGCCCGGGGTTTTGAGACGCCTCAGAGGGCGTCTCAAAAAGGAAGGTTGCGAGACGCGGGCTGGCAGGCCTCCCGCCAGGTCGGAGCACCGGGCCGCCACATAGTACCTGAAAATCCCCACCACAAAGCGCATGAAATGACACGGCAAAATTGTCGCGATCGGCGTACGGTGGCGGGGTTTTTCGGGCGATCCGTGGCACGGTGGTGTTGGGGCGCCGATACCGGGAAGCGCCCCTACAGCGACATTTAGTCGGAGGGCGCACCGGAGGGGCTGGTCGGGCCGGTCTCGCCGCTCAAAATCCTCGGCAAATCTTACTCATGTAGCGCCGATTCGATCAGGCGTCACGGCTCCATCATCGAAGTGTCACTGTAGGGGCGCCCAGGGTGTTGAAAAAGGACGGGCGCGGTCGTGGACCTGCTCTGACCGCCACGCCTGCCGCAGAAACGCCCCGCTCGGCAGACCAAGGAGCGGGCGAGGCCCGGTCGGAACAAACAATGGATGCGGCCTCTCGCTGTTCCCCGCAGCAATCTCCGAAGCTGGCGATCGGCAACTGGTGCACCGACGCGTTAAGATCGGCGGTCCTTTCCCCGAAGGAATCACTGTGTGCCGCACCTTGGCAGGAGGGAGCGCTCGTGGTCGCTCAGCAGGATGCCGATGCCCTGTCCACACTCCCCGACGAGGAACTCGCGCAACGCGTGGTCAACGGTGACGCCGCCACTAGACCGGCGGCCTATGGCATCTTGTATGTCCGTCATCGGGAGGCGATCTGGTCGCTTGTTTTCGGCCGCGTTCGCCATGTGCAGGAGGCCCAGGATGTGATGAGCGAGGTCTTCCTCGCCGCCTACGAGAAAATGGGCCAATATCTCCCCGCCAAGGCCTCGTTTCGCACTTGGCTCTACGCCATTGCCTACCACAAGGCCATGGATCATTGGCGTCATCACTACGAGGGGGCCGCAAAGACGCTGTCCCTCGATGCGGTTCACCACGATATCGACTCACCGGAGGGCTTCGCGCCTGTCGACAACTCGACTCCCTCGCCCGAGAAGCAGTTCCTCGCCGCTGAGTTCCTCGACTCAGTCTTGGCCCACTTGTCGCCGCATCAGCGCGAGATCGCCGACCTGCGACAGTTTGGTCTGATGGTGCGGGAGATCGCCTACGTCCTCGACAAGTCCCCCAGCGCGATCTCCGTGGAGTGGAACCGGGCCTGCAAAAAGGTGCGGAAAGTCTTCGGTGGTGGCAAAGCGGGGCATGCAACCGATCGCCCTCCGCCGCACCCCCCCCTCATTGAGGGCCAGGCAGTCCGGGCGGCGCACCAAAGGAAGGCTGGCAATCGGCGGATCGCATCGGGCTCCAAGGAGCGGATACAACAGGCGATTTCGCAACGCCTCGCACGGTTGCCGGGTAATCGGCTGATGGAGAGCAATGATGCGCGACCGACAAGTACGAGGGTATGAATCGGCTCAGGCCGACGAGACCGACCGCGACGTCCTGGACTTCATGGCGACGCGTCAGCCGGTCCCGCCGCTCGACCCCGACTTCGCGCGCCGCCTTGGAGAGGAACTCCGCCAAGTCGTCGCGGCCTCGCCACCGGCATCAGCCCGTGGCATTGACATCCCCGGGCGCCCCATCGCCGCCAGGCTGGCCGCGGCGTGCCGCAGCATCCTGGCGCCGGATCCCCGCGATCGGCTCGCGCCGCTCAGGCTGGCCGGCGCGGTCGCGGTGCTCACGGTCCTTCTCGGCGCCGGCTACTGGGTGATCGACTCGGGGCGCCTGCCCGTCGTCCCGGCCCATCGGGGGGCGGGGGTCGAGGCCGATGCGGTCAGCAAGGCGCCCCAGACGGCGAGCGATGCCGCCGCGCTCCTCGGCGTGGACGTCGGCGTGCTACGCAGCCTCCCCGGGGCCGCGAGCCCGGTGACCGGCTGGGTCCTCGACGGTGGGTCGCGCCCGGTTGCCGCGCGGCTGCCGAAGGGCGTTTGCGTCGATTGGAGTCCGGCCGCCGCGACCCTCTCCGGCGAGCAGCGGCCCGTTTGGCAAGGCGCGTGGACGCGCACCGAGCTGCTGAGCGACGGCCGGTTCGTCGGCCAGCGGGCGACGCTGTACTGGACGCCCTGTGTTGCCCCGGCGGGCACTGGTTCATGAGGGAGGCGACCGCGATGGCCGAGGGGGAGCCCGCGCCGGGGGAAGAAGTTCGGTTCTATCGCGCCACCGGCCCGTACGGCTACCTCAGCAACCTGTTCCTGCGGCCCATCGCCTTCGACGGGCGCCCGTTCCGGTGTTCCGAGGAGGCCTACCAGTGGGGCAAGCCGAAGCGAGCGGACGTCGCGGAGTGGCTGGTGACCGCCCCCAGCCCGCACCTGTGTGCGCTCGCCGCCCACGCCCTGCTCCGGTGGGACGTCCGCGAGGATTGGCAACAGATCAAGGTCCAGCGGATGCGCGACGTGCTCGTGGCGAAGTTCGCCCAGCACCCCGATCTCGCCGAGCGCCTCTTGGCGACGGGTCGGGCACGGCTCGTCGAGGACTCAAAGATGGACGCCTTTTGGGGAACCGGCAAGAACGGCGCGGGGAAGAACATGCTTGGCGTCCTGTTGATGGAGGTACGCGAGAGCCTGCGATCTCGGCCGGAGGGCGATCGCCTCTGACCAATGGGCAACCGCCCCGCAGCTCCGGAATCGACGCGCCAGCCAAGGCCGCGAACGGACCACCGGCCGCCAACGCCGCCGGCTAACGGGGCGGCTCATTCGCGCACAAGAAGGAGAAGGCACGCCCCGCGCCGGACCCCGAGGCTCGGTCATTCGGGGCGTGCGGGGTGATCAGTCCCCCCAGGGACTGGTCGCGTACGGACAAAGGACGACGTTATCGATGGTCACGGCATACGGATCCTGCTGGAAGTTGCCATCCAACTGGACAGCGACGGTGGCATAGTCTTGCGACGCGTCGACTTGGACCTCCTGGAGCGGGAGATCGATGCCGAGCGGAATGGCCAGGTCGTCGCTGCGCATCGCGACGTAGCGAAGGTCATCGCCGTGGCCGTTGCCGTCCCGATCAGCGCCGACGTACCCCTCGATGAGGACCGTATGCCAGCGGTCGTCGCCCCCGACCAGTTCCTGCTGGATCCCGGTCGTTACCCAATCGGTCCCGTTCCATAACCGCCAATCGGGCGCCGTATTGCCAACAATCTGATATTGCAGCCCCCACTCATAGCGATAAAAGACGCCCGCTTTGTCGGACTTCTTCCATAGGGAGAGGCTGATCTCGAATGCCTGGGCGATTGAGGGGTGCTCTCGGTTGTTCAGCGACGTGGGCGGGAGCAGGTAGTCGAAGCTGAGGGCGAAGGCCTGGGCGCCCGCGGGGAGCTGGTGCGTGTAGTAGGCGTGAGCCCCCGTGTACGCATCGGCGCCGGACAGGAGACCGATGCGCAAGGCCGCCCCCCCGCGGCCGGGGGCCGTGACCGCCTCGACCGCCGCCACGGCGGACGCCGGCTGGCCGGGGGGGTCGACCCACACCGGCCACGCGGCCGGCCCGGCGTCGTCGAGCTGCACCGCGCACCGGGACGCCGCCACCTGCGACGGGAGCACCGGGGTGCGCGGGGGGGCGTCGCCTCGGCCGTTGAAGCCGAGAGCCGCGACAACAGCAATCACCGCCGCCATCGGAACGATCTTCCAACCCATCCTGGACCTCCTCTCGGGTACGCGACCTCGTTGGTCGGCCGCCAGAGGAGGGTTCGCTTTTCGGGCTGCCTGTCTTAACAGTTCATCGGGTTTGTTGTCCTGCCCACTCGGCGCCCTCGGCTCCCCTCGCGCCGCAGCTAACTCGGCCCGCAGACGCGCGTTCTCCCCGCTCAACGTCCGGACCTGGGCCTCCAGCCGCGCGATCTGCTCGCCCGGGGCCTCGTCCGAGTGACGGTCCATGCTGCTGCCGGTCATCCCGTCTGTTCACCTCGGCCGAGTGACCTCTTCGAGACCGGAAGTCTCCCACAGACTTGACTCAAGCTGCACGGTTGCCACCGGCCTCTCTCGGATCGGACGTCTGGAGGCGGCCGAGACCAGATCACCCTGGGCAGGGCGGCACACGCCGAGCCAGGACTTCCTTTACACCCGTGGGTCGCATCGGTGGCCGATGAGCCCCGTTGACAGCGCGACGAGGGCGCGCTAAGAACTGGGCTTTTCCCGCGCCGTTGCGCCGACGCGCGTCGGCTTCTGTTCGCCCAGGGGATTGCCATGCCGCCGGCCCGCTCGCGCCACGACCCGACCGACGACTGGACGCAGATCCAACTCTTCGTCGCCTCACCCGAGCAGGAATCCTACGAGCTGATCCGCCCCATCGTGCTGTTCGGGCAACCGCCGGCGGCCCGGGCCCGCGAGACCGGCGTGCCCGAGCGCACGCTGCGTCGCACGGCCGCGCGCTTCGACACGCACGGGATGCGCAGCCTCTTCGAACTCGAGCTCCCGCCCGCGGACGACCGACGCCGGCTGCCGCCGGAGATTTGCCGGGCCATCCACGAATTGAAGGCCGAGGTCCCCCGCATTCGGCCTGCGCGAGATCGCCCGGATCTGCCGGGAGCGCTTCGACCGTCCGGTCGGCCACCACGCGGTCGAGCGGATTCTGGCTCGTGAGTCGGAGCCGATCCGGCCGCCGCGGCGGTTCCGTCGCTATCGCGAGATCGCCGATCCCGTCGAGCGACGCCGGGCGGTGGTGACGCTGGTCCCTGGACGGCTGGAGCGCCAAGGCGATTGCGGGCTATTTGGAGACCTCGCGCCCCACGGTCGACGACGGGCTGCGGCGTTGGGCGGAGAAGGGCTGGCCTGGGTTGGCCGACCGCTCCCGCGCCCCGCATCGACCGGCGCGCAAGGTCGACCTCCGCGCGATGGTCGCCATCCGGCGGCTCCAGGCCAACCCCGAACTCGGGGCGTTCCGGATCCACGCGGCGCTGCTCCAGCAGGGCATGCGACTCTCGCCGCGCACCTGCGGCCGCATCCTCGCCTTGCACCGCACCCTCGGCGCTCCCGTGCCGGCCGCGCGGCCGCACGAGCCGCGCGCAATGCCGTTCGCTGCCCAACGACGGCACGAGTTTTGGTCGGTCGACATCCGTTACGTCGAGGAGCACCAGCTCGGGACCGGCAAGCCGGTCTCCGTCATCTCGGTCCTCGAGAACTTCAGCCGGGCGCTGCTGGCCACCGCGATCTCGCCGCGTCAGGACCTCACCGCCTACCTGATCGTCTTGCGCGCGGCGGTCGAGGCACACGGAGCGCCGGAAGTCCTCGTGAGCGACAGCGGCGGCGTGTTCAAGGCGAAGCAGGCGCGCCTCATCTCTGCGGTCCTCGGGATCCGACACGTCGAGATCGACCGGCGTCAGCCGTGGCAAAACTCCATCGAGACCCACTTCGCCATCATGCGGCGGATGGCGGATTTCGACTACGCCCGCGCCGCGACCTGGCCGGAGTTGCAGGCGGCGCACGCGCGCTTCTTCTACGACTACAACCACCAGCCGCATTTCGCCCATCGAGAACGGCCGCCCGATCGGCAGAGCCCAGCCGCCGTGCTCGGGTGGGTGCACGGCGCGTGGTGCGCGAGCACCGACCTCGACCGCCTCTTCCGCCTGCGCGCGCTGCGTCGGCTCAACGCCGCCGGTTCCCTCCGGTTCCGCCACTGGCGGCTCTACGCCGAGCGGGGGCTGGCCGGGTCAAGGGCGGCGGTGTGGGTCCACGGGGAAACGCTGACGGTGGAGCACGAGACCGAGACGCTGGCCCAATACCGCGTGGTCCTCGAGGCCGACGGTCGTCGGCTGCGGGAGGTCAACGAGCCGCGGTTCTTCGCCACCAGCCATGCGTCCCCGCAGCCCTTCCTCCCGGTCCTCGAGCAGACCGCGTGGCATCCGGCGCGGCGGCTCGCCCCCGACCGGCCGCGCCGTCGACGCGACGAAGGCGACGCACAAGCGCCGCTGTTCACCCTGCCCACCGAGCGCGCCGCGGGCTAAGGCCGCGGGCTCCCAACGCACCCGTCGGCCATCGATGCGACCCACGGGTGTAAAGGAAGTCCTGGCTCGGCGTGGGGCGGCAAACCCCGTCATGACATCCGAGGCACGGGCCAGACCTGTTGATGGCCGACGCCGACGCCCCCGTTTGGCGCTTTCCCCCTGAGGCTACCCATGGGCGGCCGATCCTCGCGACGACGAACGAGCCCAGTGGCTCGCTCCACCGCCCGTGTGATCGGTCATCGGCCATCGGTGCTGCTGCTCGGCGTACCGGATGGCGGCTCTTCCGCGCAGTTGATGACGCCGGCAAGCAATGGGAGGGCCGGCCGGCGATCGACCCCAACCCGTTGGGGGTCGACGACCCGTCTCATCGAGATTGCGGAAGAGCCCGGATGGCATGACGGGGTTCGCAGGGCGGGTCGCTCCTCACGCCCCGCGTTAAGACGCCAGGCCGGAGCCGCGAACAACCCAGCGAGCCACGATCGACGATCGGATCCGCGCCGATCGGCGCATCGCCTGGCGAGTCGCGTTCGTCGTCCGCTCCGGCCGGGTGCCGGATCAGGGAGGATTGCCATGAGGCTGTTCATCTCCGCGAGTACCCTCCTCTTGGTCGTGACCCTGCTTGCCGGGTGCGATGGCGATCACCCGCCACCGGCCGCGCTGACGTCCACCCCTGCGCCGCCTACCCCGACGCCAACCGAGCGCTCTGTGTCGGGCGGGGACTGTCCCGCGTTGGCCGACGTGGCGGGGATGCTGCGACGGATCGGCGCCCCGGCCGACACGCTGAACTTCTGGCAGCTGCTGCCGCCCAATGGGTGGGTGCTGCGGGGGTATCCCGGCACTCCCTTCGCGATCACCGTGCCCACGGACTGGGTGGTGGATTACGACGGGACGCCGGGGCGGGCGCGAGGCGGCGAAACGACCCCCTCGCGCAGCGCCTTCACGGTGTATTGCGAAGAACCCAACCAATAGCGAGGCGCTGCGGTCCTAGGCACTCAAACGGGGGCTGTGGCAGCGAGGGAATCGCCCACAGCCCCCTCATCATCTGCTCCGGTTCCTCTCGCCTTCGTTCCCCGTGCAGTCCCCTGCCTCGTCTGGCAAGTGGCACCCAAGTTTCCCGCTTGCGCTCCCCTTCTTGAGTTTGCTACGATCAAACCGGTACCCGGAAGATCCCTTCTGAGAAGTGGATAGCGGTCGATGGCTGCATTTTCGTTGTCCCGAACGCTTATGTATCTCCCAAAGTTCACTACACGGAAGAGGGAGACGACGCCTGAATCTCCCGCCACATAGCTCCCAAGAAGCCCCGCCACTTACCGCTCCAAGTGACATCTATCCGGTTCAGGTTCAGGAAATCGGCTGTTCTTCCTATAATAACTGTAGTCCGCAAACCTCGACCGATTTTTTGCCGGACTCCGTCAATAAATCCCTCGTCGCTTCCCCGCCAAGCCGGCGGTCGCTGCGCCAGCGGGCCAGCACGCCCCGTTTGCCTTCGACCCCGATATCGCCCTTTCGGCAGTCGGCGACGTCCTGGGGCTGCTCAGCGCGTCGTGGTGTCGGGTGCTGTCGGTTTGGGCTGGCGGTTGACTGGCGGCAACGACCCGAGCGGGGCGATCTACTCTTTGGTGGCTTTGTGGTAAAGGACCACCAAACCTCGCCATCACATCCGAGCAACTAACCTGAAAATGCGGGGACGCTCCCCCGGCAGCGCTGGCGCCATTTTCATGCGTGGGGGTGAGCCGCAGGCTCCCGACGGCTGGTGGCGAATGCGTCGCCGTGGGACGGAGGGCTCCCAGCCGACGCCTCATTGGTCCGAACGAAGCCTGATTCCGCGGTTCCGCAGGGCCGTTGGGACCCCGGTCGAACTCGATCCTGAATTCGTCACCAGTATCAGTCTCAACTTCGCGGACGACCCCAAAACGTCACGGGTCCGTGTCGTCGCGTTCCCGCGAACTCGTCGGTTGTGTTCTGACGAGCCGGCTCGCGGACGCGCTTTCGCGCATCGCGGATAATGAGCGGGCGCGTTCGCGCCTACTTAGCGATTGGGGGGCGGCATGAGCTCGTCGTCCACGACGGTCGCTGATCGGTTCCTGCCCACGCCCTTGACGGCGTTCGTCGGTCGCGAACGCGAGCTCGCCGGGCTGCGGGCGTTGCTCACTCGCCGCGACGTGCGGCTCCTGACGGTGACCGGCTCCGGCGGGGTCGGCAAGACCCGGTTGGTGATCCAGGCCGCGCGGGAGATCGCCGACGGCTTCGCGGCCGGCGCCCGCTTCGTGCCGCTCGCGCCGCTCGGGTCGCCCGACCTTGTGCTGCCGACGATCGCCCGGACCCTGGGCATCGGCGAGTCCCGCCCCGGCGGGATCCTCCGCGACCTGACCGAGCAGCTCGCCGCGGCGGAGGTGCTGTTGGTCCTCGACAACGTCGAGCACCTGCTCGCCGCCGGTCCGGACCTGGCCCGGCTGCTCGCCGCCTGCCCCGCCCTCACGCTGCTCGTCACCAGCCGCACGGCGCTGCGCGTCTCAGGCGAGCACGAGTTCGCCGTGCCGCCGCTGCCCCTGCCGGTCGCGCGCGGGACGTGGACGTTCGCGCAGATCGCGGCGTCCGACGCGGTTCGGCTCTTCGTCGAGCGGGCCGAGGCGGTCCAGGCCGGGTTCCGGCTGACTCCGGCCAACGCCTGGGACGCGGCCGAGATCTGCCGCCGGTTGGACGGGCTGCCGCTGGCGATCGAGCTCGCCGCGGCGCGGGTCAAGGTCTTTCCGCCTCGCGCGCTCCTGGCGCGACTCGAGCGACGCCTGCCGCTCCTGACCGGCGGGCCCCGCGAGGCACCGGCGCGCCTGCGAACCATGCACGACGCGATCGCGTGGAGCCACGACCTGCTCGACGCCGACGAGCAGCGCCTCTTTCGTCGGCTGGCCGTGTTCGTCGGTGGCTTCACCCTCGATGCCGCGATCGCGGTCGCCGGCGACGGGACCTTGCCCGAAGCGGCGGTCGTCGAAGGGATCTCCTCACTGGTGGACAAATCCCTTGTGCTGCCGGCCGCGACGGATGACGCCGCCAACGATGACCTCGGTGAACCGCGGTTCGCGATGCTCGAAACCGTCCGCGAGTTTGCGCTCGACGAGCTGGCGCGCTCCGGCGCGGAAGACGCGGTACGTCGTGCCCACGCGGAGTCCTTCCGGACGTTGGCCGAGCGCGCCGAGCCCGAGCTGCGCGGTGCCGGCCAGGTCGCCTGGATCGCCCGGCTCGAAACGGAGTTGCCGAACCTGCGCGCCGTCCTGGACTGGTCGCTGGCCGGCGGTGAGGTCGAGACCGGCCTGCGCCTCGCCGGCGCGCTCTGCTGGTTCTGGTTCCTCCGCAACCATGTCGCGGAGGGACGCGCGTGGTTCGATCGGGCGCGGGCGACCGGCAGGGAACCGGCCGCCGCGGCCGGCAAAGCGGCGCTGGGTGCGGCCGTGCTCGCCTGGCGAGCGGCCGAGTACGCGATGGCGAAGAACTACGCCGAAGAAGCCCTGGAGCGGTTCGCGGCGTGCGACGATCGCTGGGGCGTGGCCGTTGTCGTCCACTGGCAGGGACACCTGGCCGAGGACCTGGAGCACGACGGCGCGCGCTCGATCGCCCTCCTCGCCGACTCGCTCGCCCAGTTCGAGGCGATCGGCGACGCCTGGGGCGTCGCCTACTCGCAGCGGTGCCTCGGCGAGGCGTGGAGGATCAAACGCGACTACGAGCGCGCCACCTCCCTGCAGACCTCAGCCCTGGCGACCTTTCGCCGCCTCGGCGATGGGTGGAACATCGGCGTGACGCTGCACCGGCTCGGCGACACCGCCCGGGAGGTGGGCAACTGGCCCGAGGCGATCGCCGCCTACCAGGAGAGCCTGGCCCACCATTGGACCCAGCGCGACCCGCTCGGCGTCGCGGACGCGCTCCTGCGCCTAGCCCAGATCCTCGTCGCCCTCGGCGACCCGGAGCTCGCCGCCCGCTTCTTCGGGTGCGCCGAGGCCCAGCGCGAACGGACCGGCACCATGGTCTACGAACCGGCCCGGCTCGGCTATGAGCAGGCCGTCGCGGCGGCCCGCGCCGCCCTCGGCGATGCCCCGTTCCAGGCGGCGTGGGACGCCGGCCGCGCGCTGCCCCCGGCGGACGCGATCGAGCTGGCAGCCACCCTCCGGGCCGCGCCGAGCCCTGCCCTGGACCGAGCCGCCGCGCCGGAGCCGTCGTCGCGGCTGAGCGCCCGCGAGGCCGAGGTGCTACGCCTGGTGGCGCGGGGGCTGTCCGACCCCGAGATCGCCGAAGCACTCTCGATCGGTCGCCGCACGGTCAACACCCACGTCGCCAGCATTCTCACCAAGCTCGACGTCGGCTCGCGCACAGCGGCGGCGGCCTACGCCATTCGTCACGACATCGTTTAGGCGATTTCCCCTCCGCAACCATACGGACCCGTCGGCGCCGGAATCCTCCCGACGAATTCGGTAATCGTGCGGATGTGCTTCGGCGTCCCACGGCGCAGGATAGGGGGGCGCTCACAGCCGACATCGACAGGACCGGGCGGACCGGCGCCGTCCGCTGTGGCGAAGGAAGGACGCAAACCGATGCACGCGCTCGTTATCACGTTCCGATCCGCCGTCGCCCGCGAGGCGTTGCAGGAGGAGTTCACGCGGGCCGCCGAGGCGTTGCGCGACCTTTCCAGCACAGTGGGATCCGAAGCTTGGAATTCACGTGACTTGAAGTCGCGG
>JADMIO010768851.1_pt1 | contig 16011 bp, 18 predicted proteins | sample 8958161 | NCBI WGS metagenome assembly JADMIO01 (sample SAMN16585339, study PRJNA669376) | soil metagenome | isolation source: Crop rotation soil | place: USA: Cullars Rotation, Alabama | collected 2011
TCGCCGCGTTCATAACGTCGAAAGCCATATCGGACGCGGCAAGATAGCCGCCCAGGAGTTCGCCCCAGGAGTGCCAGCCATAGAGTGTCACCATTGACTGGTGGAGGAACAGGATGCCCTTGCCGCCGCGCACGAAGTCCACGAGAGCCCGCTTGCTTTCGTCGCTGAGCGGCAGTTCGCCGTTCGTGCTCATGACGATCGCGTCGAACTGGGCGAGGTAACGCTCGTTGATCATCGACAGGTCGACGACGTCGGGGGCGCAAGGCTTGGTTCGTTCGCACCGCGCGGTCTGCTTGTAGCCCTCGAGCGAAGTCACTGTGAACCCGGCGCTCTTCCCCCATTCGGGCAGAACAGCCTCGATCGTCTCAAGGTTATCGTGGTTGTAGAACAGGTTGTGCGTGAGAAGGAGGATGCGCTTCGGGGCCTGAGCAGCTTCGCGCGCGCCGGCCGATCCGGCAAGGCCAATCGGCAACGCCAGAGCCGCTACTAGGCCAACTAGCCGGCCGAGAAGACGCGTTACCCCCATTTGAACTCCCTCCGTATCAATGAATGAACCCAGTGCTCGTCCACCAGGCGAGCGCCCCGGAAAGAGCGATCGCGGCCACCAGCACAATGGGCCTCGCCGGCACGAGTGCCCCGCCCTCGCCCTCGCCGCCCTCCCCCGCCCCCGTGATCATCGGACGCACGAGATTGCGCCGGCGCACGAAGAGGTAGAAGAGGATCGCCACGACGTGTAGGCCGATCACAGCAAGCAGGACATTGAAGCTGAGCTCATGCAGCGCGGCTGCGCCGCGTCCTTGGTCGAAGCTCACCATGTAGGACAGGGGCCCCGAAGCGAGGCCGTCTACATCGGTCGCGAAGAGGCCGGACGCCACCTGCAGCGCAAGCAAAAGGAGCATGGCGAGGACACTGTATCCGCCGACCGGATTGTGTCCTGCGCGCCGACTATGCTCTGCCCCGCGCATGTATTCGACGACCCGCTCGGGGGGCCGCACGAAGGAAGCGAACCGGGCGGTGCTGCCGCCAACGAGCCCCCAGATCAGGCGAAAGGATGAGGCCAAGGAGAAGCGTCCCCGACAGGACGTGCCACTCCATCGCGCGGTTTTCGGCGCTCCACCAAGAAATGCCGAACAGCGCGACAAGGAGCCAGTGGAACAGCCGCGTCGGCAGGTCCCAAACGCGAACGTGACCCGTCACGGTCAGGCCTTGGGCGCGAACGACTTGCAAACGGCGCCGGCGGAGACTGGGGCACCCGTCATCAGCTGGCACGTCCCGCAAGTGCCCTGCGACGCAGTGAAGAACGCGCAGTGGCCGCAGCGGCGCTTCTCGTCGCCGGAAACGTCGATGTAGCCGAGCGAGCGACGCCGGTTCTTGTCGGCGAGCAATGCGGCCGAAGGATCGTAGCAGAGCGCCGTGTCGGCCCTGGCAGTGCTGGCCGCGAGAAGTGCCACCGGAGCAAGTCCGGCAATCGCCAGAAACTGACGCCGAGATCTTTCCATCATTGAGCCTCCCTTGTGCGCGAAATCAGTCTTCGCTTTGCCGGAACGTGTCGTGGCAGGCCTTGCAGGCCGCCCCGAGTTTGCGCGCTTCAAGACGGATCGCGGCGACGTCGCCGCTGCCCGCCACGCGTCCAAAGACGTCGGCCTGGCGGGCGAAGACGTCCTGCGCAGCGCGGAAGTCGCGTGCGCGCGTCCAGATGTCGGGACGAGCTGCCGTCTTCACACCAGGCCGCGCACCGCTGCCGGCTGGAAACCAGGCGTACTGACCACGTGCCGCGTTGCGGATGCGCGCGGCGGACTGCTGGATGACAACTACCTGCGGTTGAGGCGAGCGCAGCGCGTCGTTCGCCGCCTTGAACGCCGCGCCGAGGTCCTTGTAGCCGGCGACGCGGGTGCGGATCTGGTCGCCAGGGCCCGCAAGCACCGGCGTGGCGGCAGCGAGAATCAAAACGGTGGCGGCGGTCAGACGAAATCGCGAGCGCATCACTTTGTTGCCTTTTTGGGAGTGCGATAGACATCGTGACACTGCTTGCAGGGCAGCGCGTCGCCGAGCGTCGAGGTGACCGCCACCACGTCCTTCGACTTGGCCGCCTGGGCCATGGTCTCTGCGTTGCGGGCGAAGGCCTCCAACCGCTGATTGAAATCGGCCCAGTTTTGCCAAGCTTCGGGCTTCGTCCGCCCGCCCGGCACCTTGTCCTGGAAAGCAGCGAGCGAATCCTTCGCGCCTTTGGCGATCGCCTCCGCCGTCTCGGGCATCTTGTCGGGCGGCAGGATGCCGGCCGCGATCTTGCCCATGGTGTCGGCATCCTTTTCGAGCTGGAGCATGATCTGCTGGCGCTCGAAGATTATCCCATCGGCCTCTTCCTTGCTGAGAGCAGGCTTGGTGACCTGGGCGCTCGACACCTCCGCCCTCGCCGACTGCAATCCGGTGGCTGCCGCAATCACGGCACAGGCCGCGAGGCATAGCTGCCCGGGCCGCAGGAAGGGGTTTCTGCGTTGGAATTTCATGGTGCTTGTGCCGGAACCCGACTCCCTTGAGCCCGCTCGTAGGAAGCGGATCATTCCTCGCTCCTTAGAAAACTCGAATTTGCAGTTCAACAAAAAAGAACCCTTTATTGTACTTATATCATCAGGACCACCCAATTTTGTGGCTATCCAAGCTCATAAAGAGCATGTTAACGCGCAACGAAGGACATGGCAGAGGAAAAGCGGTAGCCGGACTCGCACCTTGGAATGATGCATATTCACTGACGCCACCGACTGAGAGCGGCACAGCCCAAGAATCTTGAGCGATGAGATGGACAGCCTCATGAGAAACGCGTCAACCACACTCGCCCTGGCATTCGCTGCGGTTTTGCTGACTGGCGCGCGCGCTTTGCCGGACGCTCCCAGATCGACATCAGCAGCCCAAGAGGCGACCGACCCGATGTTCGCCCAGCCCTATATCGACGTTGATGAATGGCGCGATGCACCGGTGAGGCATCGCTATGTTCACGGCGGCTTCACCGGGACCGACACGAGGTTTTCGTTCTATTTCCCGCCCCAAGAGCAATACCAGGGCCGCTTCTTCCAGCACTTCACGCCGGCTCCCGACAGTGAGAACCTTGCCCAGCGGGTGCCCCCTGGCGAAGGCAACAAAGTCGGGTTCGCCTTGTCGAGCGGCGGCTATTTCGTAGAGACCAACGGCGGCGGACAGGCCATGACCGGTGGACCTGGCCTCGCCGCTGATCCGACTATCGGCGCATTTCGCGCCAATGCCGCCGCGGCGCAGTATTCGCGTATAGTCGCGCTTCAGATGTACGGCGGCAAGCGCCCCTACGGCTACGCCTACGGCGGTAGCGGCGGCGCCTATCGCACGGTCGGCGCATTCGAGAACACCCGCGGCGTATGGGACGGGGTAGTACCCTATGTGCTCGGGTCGCCAATGGCGAGCCCGTCCAACTTTACTGTGCGCATGCATACCATGCGGGTACTCAAACCCAAGTTCGCCCAGATAGTCGACGCTGAAGAGCCCGGCGGGAATGGCGATCCCTACACGGGCCTCAGTCTCGTAGAAGCCTCTGCCCTTCGTGAGGCGACGCGAATGGGATTCCCGATCCGGTCGTGGTTCGGCTGGAGAACAATGGGCGTTCACGCTTTTCCAGCGATCTACGGCGGGGTCCTCGCCGCCGATCCCACCTATTTCACCGATTTCTGGACCAAGCCGGGCTATCTTGGGTTCGACCATCCCGAACAGCTGGCGCCATTCCGCATGCAGCACAAGGCCAGCGTTCTGGCGCCGGTTACGGTTGCCGAGACGACCGAACTCGGCATCAATGCCCGGATCGTCAACGGGACCGTCGATGGCGGGGTCGACAATGCTTTTGCAGCGCTCCAGGGCGAAGGCGGCAAGCGCATCGCCGGCTTCAGGTTGAAAACTACCCCGCCGAATGTTGATTTTCTCGGGGGCGATCTGGTTGTCCTGTCGGGAGCCGCCAAAGGCAAGCGCCTCTCGGTCAACAAGATCGTCGGAGACATAGTCATCCTCGGCGTGGCCAATCAGAACGTCGCCGCCATGATTGCGCCTGGCGATGAGGTCCAAGTCGACAACTCGAACTATCTGGCTGCTCAGACATATCATCGCCACCAGGTGCCGGGGCCGGACTACCCGGGATTCAATCAATTCGTCGGCAGCGACGGCAAGCCACTCTATCCGCAACGTCCTGTGCTGCTAGGCCCATTGTTCACGAAGGGAGCGGCCGGCTCGGTGCCTAATGGCCAATGGGACGGAAAGATGATTCTGGTCGAATCCCTTTGGGACCGAGAGGCTTGGCCGTGGCAGGCGGTCTGGTATCGAACCCAGGTGCAGAAGCACTTCGGGACCTCGACCAATCAGCATTTTCGTCTCTGGTACACCGATCATGCGCTCCACGGTGACTCGGTCACCCAGGAGGACGCAACCCACACGGTTGGCTATCTGGGGGTGCTGCACCAAGCCTTGCGGGATTTGGCCGCTTGGGTCGAGAAGGGCACGCCGCCGCCAGCCAGCACGCGTTACAAGGTGATCGACGATACCAACGTCGTCTTGCCTTCGACCGCGCCCGAGCGCCGCGGAATTCAGCCTGTCGTGTCGCTAAGGGCAAATGGGTCCGTTCGCGCCGACGTCAGTGTCGGCGAGCCCGTCCGCTTCGACGGCACCGTCGAAGCGCCTCCCGCAGCGGGTTCGATAATTGCCGCTCAATGGGATTTCGATGGGTCGGGTGCCTTCACTCAATCCTCGCCAATCGGAAGAAACTCGAAAAAGGCGGTTGTTCGTACCGTCCATAGCTTCGACAAGCCGGGAACTTACTTCGTCACTCTGCGCGGCATCTCACACCGACAGGGTGACGCAGCGAGCCCTTATGCTCGGCTCCAGAATCTTGATCGAGTTCGAGTCGTGGTGCGCTGATTGAGACGTCGACTAACGATCAATCGGCGGCCCAGCCATTGCTTGTTCCGGCTAAGCGATTGCCGGCGACAGCCTACTGCGCAAAGTCAGATCGCTGTGTGATCGACCATGCAGAGCGAAGTGAACCGGTTTGACAAAATATCAGAGCGCAGCGCCGAACCGCGAATCTCGACTTGAGCGGTGAACGAGACAGATTTTGGCCCCCAGCCCCCTAGTTAAACGATCAGGCTGCGGCCGACGGCTTATCAAGCAGGGCAGATTCGCAATCCTCGGAGTTGGGCAGCTCGCGAAGCGCCCGACCCAGGGACTCCCCAAGGCGCTCGCGATCGACTTTTGCCCCTGCACCATAAAAGAAGCCCACCGCTATGGCATGCTTACTTACTGCCGAGGGAAGCAACCTGGCAGTGACATTCCCGTCTGTGCCAAATCCAGCGCGGCCATGGACGATCCCATTGTCTCGGCACCCCTGAAGGAGCTCGGCAAGGTCTTCTAACCGACCTCCATCGCCCCCTCCTCCTTCCACGATCAGCCGGCGCAAAAGCATCTGGCAACGCTGCTGCGGAAGGCTTGAGAGGAGAAGAAGGCCGGAGGCCGAGTGCGGCAGAGGCTCCATCAAGCCTCCTCGTACACGTCGCATGACATCGACATCGCACTGACTGGCTCGTCTCCAGGCAAGGATCTGGTTCTTGCACCCGACGATACCAAACAAAGCAGTGGACAGTCCCGTCTGCGCGGAGAGGCGATTGAGAAGCTCGACCAAGTGTCCGTCTCGCACGGCGGCAGGTTGCCCAACAATGCCAAGTAAAGCGGCACGCGGTCCAAGACTGAACGAACGAGAATTGGTGTTCTTGTGGAGCACGCCGACATCGACGAGACAGCCTAACAGTTCTGAAGTGCTCGACTGCGGATGGCCGGTCAGGCGAACGATATCCATAACGCTGGCCTCGCGATGATATTCATCGAAATACCCCAAGATCTCGATCACGCGTCTCGCGATCTTTGCTTTCTTCATAGATTCCTTGGGAAGTGTCACTGCCATGCCCTTCGTTCGCTCACCTGCGCCCGCTGCCAAATATCGAGAGAGGCGATCGAAAGCTTCATTTGCCTCAATCGTGCTAATTTGACATGAGTATGTCAATATCAAGTGCAGTCTCACTGAGCGGTGCGGTGGTGAATTTGCGAACGTGCAGCGCGATTTCGGGCGAGCTCGGTCTCGCTTCGCGAAACAGCGACGACGTCAGTTACGCCATCGACTTGCTCTGGCTATGGCTCGCAAGACGCAATCGAGGGAAAGCATGCCTTCGCGTGAGTGGTTCGTGATGTCGCCCTAAAGCGCGAGCCTGCAACCTATCCGGCCAGTCCCCTATGTGGCGCGGGAAAACATTCACGCAGTCAGCTCGGGACAGACTGGCTTGTCACAGAGAAGCGCTCGTAACCTGATGCAAAGCAATTCGGACGCTACAGCAGCCACTTCCACGCATGAACGGACGTCCGCTAACAGGGAACCGAAAACTGGGCTCGAAAGGCCGCTTTGTTGACGTGGGCGGACTGGTAGGTTGTATTGGACTCGTCTCGCGGAATAGTCAGGACGGGCGCGCTGCAGGGACACCCGCCACGCGGTGACGCGTTGCCCCGGCCGCAGCCTCTATTGAGATCGATTGTTCGCTAACGCCTCTGCGAGATGGATCCCGAGTTGTCGGTAAATCTCTTCCTTTATTTGTCCATATCGCCGATCGCTGGAGTTCTCGTTGAATTTGTCCGGTGACATGACATGTCGAACGGAAATTTCTTGGTTTCCGACCCTCGCGCGCAACTCTCCTATCAACGGCAGATTCTGGTTGGTAATTTCACCAGGATCAAACCATCCGGCAACGGTCCGCTCTCTTTCGCAACGAGGATGTGGGACGGGAATAGAACGGACGGTCCCCCCAAACGCGTTCGCCCCTGCATTGGTCGCCATGACGGCCATCTTGGCACCGGCGTTGAGATAAATTGCGTAATGCGTAACGGTTATTGTTTGGCCAACCACCCCATCCGCGAACTTTTCGGCCAGTACCGAGCGCAGAATTTCCATTCGGTCGGTTGTCACTCCTCTGTCGCCCAGCCGAGTGATGAAATAATCGCAGCTCCATATGCCAAGGGACAAGGTCTTCTGCTTTAAATCACCTTGAGGGCGTTCGTCCTGGATCACAAGCGAGGGCGCCTTATCTGCCGTAGCAATCGTGGTAGCTGGGTTCGCCTCTGCACCAGCAGGCTGCGTCTGTGCGGCGCCACCAGCGAGCGAGCCTATCACCAACATAAATCCGGCAAATCGATGCATTCGGCTTCCCCCTCGCCCATCTGAATATTGGGTCCACTTTTGGGGGCAAGCAGGTAGCTTCGCAACGACCGAAAAGTCGGCGGCTTCAGGCTCCCCAGTGATCGAGCTGCTGCGTGGCAAGCTCGATCAAGCGTTCCCTGCCGAAGCTCGGATCGTGGCCAGCATGCACGATCTGCATGGGAGTATCGAGCAGTCGCTTCAGCGATCGGACGTAATCCGGAATGCTCGAGTGGTGCAGTGCATCGAGTAGTGGACCATCATAGAGCGTGTCGCCAGAAAACAGTGTGCCGGTAGCTCTCTCGAGCAGCCCTATCGAGCCGGGCGAATGACCGGGCAGATGCATCACCTCAAAATGCCGATCCCCCAGATCGATGATGTCACTATCTTCGACTGGTCGTACTTTGGAGGCCGGGCGCAGCTTGTAGGCACGCAGATCGAAGTCTGGCGATGGCACGGCTTCGATAATCGGACCCTCGATCTCATATCCGGGCACCGAGGGGAATCGCAGGCTCCTCATCTCGAGCGGATCGAAATCGGCGCCGGCCAAGGTAAAATCACCCGAACACAAGCGTAGTCCATCGAGCTCGGAACTGTGCACGAGGCAGCAATCGAATTCATGGTGGCCACCGATATGGTCAATATGCGTATGGGTTGCGACCGCGGTGGCCCGGCGGTCCAGGATGTCGCGCGCGAACTCGCGCAGGCTTGCAATTCCCATTCCCGTGTCGATCACGAGATCGCTGTCGCGCCCCCGGACGTGCCAAATGTTACAGCGCATCAATGCCGGAACGTGCGGCTCCCAGATGTGCGTAATGCCGTCAGAGAGGCTTGCGCGTTCAAACCACTCGTTTGCCACCTTGAACGTCACGGCTCACCCTCGGCTGGTCCAACAGTCAAAGCCTACCTTGCTGCTACCCCCGCGCATACATGAACCATTGGCAGCTTGCGACGGCCCGATTCAAATGCGGGAATGGCAGCGAAGTCGGAGAAGACCCATGCTTCGGCAATATGCCATGGCGTTTCGTTCATCCGACTTGCGTGGGACTACTGCCAGACGCTGCCTCCGCCTGCGAGTTCAGCGATCCGCTGATGTATCGCCCTCCAGGTTCGAGCGCCTTCAAAAGCGCCGTCGGCCTCAAGTTCATCGGCCCGCCTGGCCGCAAATGTTGAAGCGCCCTCACCGTGCTGACGTTCAACTTCCAGCGCGCAGGCCACAAGTGCTGATCGTTCGTTGTTGGCATCGGGTTTGATCCGTCCGAAAGCTCAGCCAAAGACGATAATCGGGCCAAAACGCATTCGCAACGCCGTCAGCACGCCGATCTCGCTGCGCGGCCGCTGACCGCCCTGCCCTTAACCTCAGATGCAGGCCACCGTCCTTCACGGATAGCAGGCACAGGTCCCGCGTTTTTCGACCCATGCAAACTCCGGGAGATGAGGTGCAGCACAATCAGAGACCTCGGCCCGCTGCGGTGATCGGTCCCCTCGGAGAGCTGCTAACGCTGGAGAGCCTGCCGCCGCCCGACACCAGTCGTTGGGTCGCGAGGCGCAAGGCCGAGGTGGTTGCGGCCGTGCATGGCGGGCTGCTTTCCATCGAAGAGGCCTGCGAGCGATATCATCTGGAGCTCGAAGAACTGACCGGCTGGCAGCGCGCAGTCGAACGCGCAGGAATGCCCGCGCTCATGGTCACGCAGTCCAGGCGATACCGCGATCTTTGGGAGCGCCAACAACGCTTCTAGTGCAGGCGACGAAGCGAGATCCTGGCGGCCGGGGGCTAAGACGATATCCGCATCCCAGGCGGAACGGAAAATCGATCATCATGTGACGTGGTTTAGGCCGGGCGCGCGAAAGTTTCTTGCAGGCAGCTGCGGCCCCTTTAGGCCAGCCGGGTCACGCCACGTTGCTGCAATAGGCCGCAAAGAACTCGACCACGATCTCATCGAGCGCTCTGTCGAACTCGACGCCGATCGTGGAGCCCTTCTTCCACTTTACCGACGCCCCCAGCGTCTCGACAGCACCGAGCGAAAGTTCGAGCGAGGCTCCCACTTCGAGCGGGATATCTTCAGCGCTGAGACGGCATCCATGCTTGGAGAGCTGCGAGATGAAAACGTGACTCGGAGCATTCGCCCCCTGCCGGTACGATCCCGGCAGTTCGACGCCCAATCTTCTGTCTTGCCGTCGTCGCATCGGCGCCTCGATGAAGTCACCGGATCGCAATATACGGATATGTTTAAGTTCTGATTTTCATGGCCATGGGCTGCGGCCTTTGGCGGCGACGAGAGAGTAGATCCCCGTTGCCGTTCGCAAAAATCACCGTGCGCCATGGGCCCAAATGTCTGTTCCGATCAACACGACCTTGATGATAGACTGATGTGTTGCGACAATACGTTTAGCGGCGACTACCGTGCGAGACGAAATAGTTACAATCATCGACGAAGAAGATTTCGTCGCTGCCTTCCGTCTCGCTGCGCGACCGAGACGGGTCCGCAACTTGACCTTGGCACTCGCGCTCCTGATTGCTCTGCTCGTCGCCGTACTCGTACTCCGTTTTCCCGAGGCACGCACGGCGCTGACAAGGTCACCAGTCGTCATCGGCCTAACAGGCGCCGTAATCCTGGCGGCGAGCCTCGTGACCGGCCTTCTGGTCGCGTCTCCGATGCTTCAACGGCGTGCAGCGCGCAGCGCGATCGAGGATCATCCGGGAATGCGCGATCCGGTGCACTATACATTCGATCAAGAGGAATTTGCCGTGCGGACGACCTACACCCAGGCCCGCTATCCGTGGACCGAGCTTTGGGATTGGCGGGAATGCGAGCGCACGGTGATCATCCTGCCTACGCCGCGTAACTTCTATGTTCTTCCCAAGCGCGCAATCGATCAATCGGCGCGCGAGCGCCTGAGGGGCTATCTTGCAAGCGCGCGGAAACGGTGCTGACTGGAAGGTAACATCGTGAAGGCAAACCCGGCGACAAGATTTTCCAATGCGCTCAAACGCCTTGTGCTGGCGCTGCTCGCGGCCGCAGTTTGCCTGCCCCTGACAATCATTCTCACGATAGCACTGCTGCCGCTGTGGCGGTGGATCGAAGCCAGATACGGTATCGAGGCGGTCGGTCATTCGGGCCCGAGCGACTGGTGCTTTTGGCTCATATTCGGCGCGATGTTGCCGATCGTGTTGGCGATGCTCTTCGGACGGCGTCCGCAACAGGCGAATCGCCCGTTATCATGACACGCTGCCACTTTCCTTACGATGGAAACTTGGCCATCGGCCGGCTCCTCGACGCCCTAGAGAGTGGGGATGAAGGATTAACCACCGATCGCAATCCCTGAGCGAATTCGAACCTTCGACCGTCCGCTATGTCAGCGGGCACAAAACCTTGCCAGGCGGCTAGCAGTTAGCCCGTAAGTGGGATCTCGGGTTCGGCCTCGCCGCGCTGAAAAATCGACCATATACCGCTCGGCTCAAGCCGGATCGAGTAGTCATATCTGTCGTTCAGGAAAACATCGGCGTCATGGCATTCAAGACCCTGCACAATTCTGATAATGCTTTCTGAGCTGGAAGCTTCGATTTCGGCGGGGCCCAAGCTCGGATCAGTAGGAAAACCCTTATAGAGGGACATAATGTGCTCCGTTTGACGGGACCACGTTGGCGGTCTGGATACTTGCCGCACGGCGGCACGGGGATCTCTATCCAAAGGCACTTGAGTCGAAAAATACCCTTATAGATTCCCTCGCTGAGACGTGCGCCTTGTGCGGTAAATCGGGGTGCCTGCTATCTGAGCAGTCGTCATCAAGGCCCGTCAGCCAGCCTTTTAACATTGAAGTTGGAGGACAGTCCGCATGCAAGATCAACATACATAAAACTGTATTGCCGCGGTCAGGCGCTCAATTCCGATCAGGCGTCATGTGACTGACCTGTCGCGTTCCGGGCCACCGCCCCAGCCATTCAGTGCAGTCGATGGTGCGCTGCCAGTTCTTTAGCTCAGCGAGATTCATATCGTAGCGGCTGCATCGATCGTGAGTAGGCCGCCTGATACGGCCGCCATGACCTCAGCCTTGCGCCTAGTGATCCACCTCGTGGTGCGAGGCGGCAGGGTTTGAAGTCGTAGTTGCCGGCCAGATGGGTCTGACACGAACGTCGGCCGCGGTTCCTGATTTTCTAACATGTTATCCTGCACGCTGCGACGCCGTTGGATCACTAAGAGAATGTCGAAGCACTTGCTGATGCCTTAGAATTCGGACCAGTCGTAGCCTTGCTCGAGGGCGGCCGGCTTGATGGCGAGATTGCCCTGGACTTGCGGAATGCGCGCCGGGGCTGACGCGCGCCGCGGGGGCGCCAGTGTCATTACCACCGACGCACCCTGTGCGGTGCCGGTGCCTTCGCCGGTGACGAAGCGGGTCACCAGTGCTGTCAGCTCGTTGGCTTCGTCCGCCAGGCTTCGCGAGGCGGCGGTCGATTGCTCGACCATGGCTGCGTTCTGCTGGGTCATGCGGTCCATCTCGCCGACCGTGGTGTTGATCTGCTGGAGATTGGCCGACTGTGCGTTGGCGTTGTCGGCGATCTCGTTCATCGCGCCGCTGATTTCGCCGATGCGGGCAAGGATCTTCTCGAGCAGTGCGCCGGTCTCGGCGACCAGGCTCACGCCGCCTTCCACCTGCTGGGTCGAAGCGGTAATCAATTCCTTGATGTCCTTGGCGGCGTCGGCCGAGCGCTGCGCGAGCGCGCGCACTTCGTTGGCGACGACCGCGAAGCCCTTGCCGGCATCGCCGGCGCGTGCCGCTTCGACGCCTGCATTCAGAGCGAGCAGGTTAGTCTGGAAGGCGATCGCGTCGATGACGCTGACAATCTGGCTAATTTCCTGAGCCGACTTCTCGATCGCGCCCATCGCAGTGATGGCCCTGGCAACGACCTGGCCGCCTTCGTTGGCTTCCTGATGCGTGCTCGCGACAGTGCGCTGGACTATCGTCGCGCGCTCCGCCGTCAGTTTAATGTTGTCGGTCACCTGGTTCATCGCCGCCGCAGCTTCCTCGAGGTTGGCCGCCTGGCGTTCGTTGCGGTTGGCGAGGTCGTCAGAAGCGGAGCGGATCTCGGTCGCACCGCCCTTCACGCTGCTGGCCGAAGCTCGAACCGAGCTGATCGTTTCGGACAAGGAGGAAACCGCGGCGTTGAAGTCCTGGCGCAGGGCTTCGTAGGAGCCTGGAAAGGCCTCGTTGATCTGGAAGTCGAGCTGGTTTTGCGAGAGCTTCTTCAGGCCCGCGCCAAGCGCATCCACGACGACGCGTTCTTGCACCTTGGCGCCGTTTTGCAATTCCACGGCATTGTTTCTGAAGGTCGCCATGGCCTTGGTCATGCGACCGACGCAGTCCTTGTGATCCGTATAGTTGATCGCGCTGTCGGTATCGCCTGCAGCCAGCGCCTCCATGCGCAGCACTGTGTTCACATAAGGAGTGCAGATCTTGGAGGATGAGACCAGCACGGCGCAGATAGTCCCGATGAAGGCCGCGCCCGCCACGCCAAGGAGGGCAGGACCGCCGCCCGCAAGATAGGTAGTCGCAATTCCGGCGCCCGCGAAGGCTGTATGAACCCCGAGTAGCGCCTTGAATTTGACGCGGATAGGGGCGTTTTTCTCGAACCAGTTCAGCATATCGCCTCCAGCAATCGCGCGTCAAAATGTCCCAAGGCGGAGGCCTCAGTGGCAGATTGAGGAAGGCTCAAGGTTAACGACAAGCGTTGAATTAGCACCTTAACTTAACTCGTAGAACTACTTGGATGACAAGAATAGGCGCGAGGACTGCTATATTCTTGGCGCTACAACCTCAATTTGCAGCGACTATCTGGTTACTTTTGAACGAAAACAGCGCTCCCTCGGAGATTATCCGATCGAATGCACGCATGATAAACAAGGAAAATTTGGATATCGCAATACAGTTACTTCGTTTCTGCGGTGGAGGGGCGACCATCTGGCGCAATCCAAGTTGTGGTGTCGGAACCCACTTTATCAGTGGAATTGACTATTCGCCATTGGGAACCAACTCTCACTGATGAGCAATGTCGGGCTGGATTGGCGCCACCCGCGCTAAAGGCCGAGAGGCTCTACGTCGCCTCCCAAGCGGCCTGCAAACAGTCGGCGATTCCTCCCTTCTTGAGCAGTAGTCTGCTGCCCCTTGCGGGGCTCTACCGAGTGCGGTTATGATCCACGAAACTCATAACTAACAATTGGGTAAGCTCGATTGAGGGAATCGAATGATATTCGTCGCTGTTCGGCACTTTAGCGACACCGTAGCTGCGGATGGAGATGCGCAGTTGGCGGCCAATACCATCTGGAAAGGTCTCATCGAGGCGGAAGCCGAAGCGGGAAATGTCGAGACAGGAAGCATGTTACGCTGGCTTTCAGACAACACCCGGGGAAACTCCCGCGCATGGGTAGAAATCGTACGCAGGGAGCCAACCCTGGATGCTCGTCAGCGTGTATCGGGCAGTGCCGGATACCGATTTAACGATCTCGAGGATGCAAGCGGATTCGCTGATGCATTTGGGATGCCAGGCTTAGCCTAGCAGACTCATGCTCTCTCACACTCTGGTTTGCCCGATCTTGGCATTGAATGAACGCCGACGCTTGGTCGATTGATCCGAGCCGCTGCCGGAGAAGTCGGCTGAACGGACGTCTGGTTTCGAGAATTCCGGTTGGCCGATTGAACGACCGTTATGTCGGCGTCAGCGGCCGCACGGAAAGGAGCAGAAAGATCCTACGTCTCCAAACTTACGGTGACGGTTCAATCGCGCTAACGCTTCGCCGATCTATTTCCGCAACGCGATCTCGGAGTCCCGCTACAGTCTCTTCGGTCGTCAAATCGAAATAGGGAATATCATATTGGGGCTGCATCGCCTCGATGCCCCTGATAAGCTCCAAAAGCTGTGCCTTTTGCTTCGCAATAACTCCTGATCGATCGAAGATATGACCGCATGTGCGCGGTGCCGGGTCTGCGGGAAGCAAGGTCTTACCCATTCGCCTGACTTATCACGCCTGCGCTGTGGTGTCGAATTTAGGGTCTGAACGAAAGGCGGGTCGCGGGAGGCGGGTCCAAACGCTCGAACGGCGGCAATGTCGGCGGAATCTGGCAACGGTCAACGGCTGCGCTGAGGATAGATCATTTCTCCGCGTTTCAACATATCAACAAAGGTCTGAATCTTCTTTCTGCGACCTGACTCAGTTTTCATATTGTGGACGCGGAACGCCATTGCGAAGCGATTTTGCTCAGTGAGCTTAGCCAGCATTGCTTTCGCTTCGGGCTCGGCATCAATCGCTGCCTGGAAATCGTCGGCGATCTTCATGTCCTTGCCCGCGCCGTAAGCACGGTCCCATCGGCCATCGGCCTTGGCCGCCTCGACCTGAAGCAACCCATGCTCGGTCATCTGTCCATCAGCGATCAGCCGCTCGACGTTGTCGACATTGATCTTGCTCCAGATGCTCTTGGTGGTTCGCGGCGTGTAGCGCTGGAGGAAGCTTTTATCGTTGAACCCCTTTCGGATGCCGTCGATCCAACCCCAGCAAAGCACTGCGTCAATCGCTTCTTTCGGCGTGATCGATTTCAAGCCCGAGCCCACCTTGTGAACCTTGATCCAGATCTCGTTCTCAGACGCGTGGTGGCGTTTCAGCCAAGCGCAGAAGCTCTCCCGATCGCGGAAATCGCAAATCTTTTCAGGATCCACATGGATCGCAGCCACTGATCATCATTCCTTCTCGTCGAAGAGCTACCAATATCAACATGGCCGAGGAGATCGACAAGCACGTGAATGATCGTCGGCACGACGGTTTGAAGCGATCGCTCAAGGGGCACCTCCACGGCGGGAACCTCACAAATTAGCGTTGACTAATGCATTAGCATTCACTAATTGATCGCCATGGTTGAAAATACGCAGATCGACGCAGTTCTCCGAGCGCTTGGAGATCCCACCCGGCGCGCGTTGTTCGAGCGAATGGCGAAATCGGAACTGCGGGTGTCCGAACTGACGCGAGAGAGCGGTGTGACCCAGGGAGCCGTTTCTCAGCATCTGAAGTTGCTGAAACAGGCTGGCCTTGTTTCGGAGCGGCCGGAGGGGCGAAATGTATTTTACCGCGCAAGGCCTGGTGGCCTTGCGCCGCTGTTCAACTGGCTGAGCCACTACGACGCATTCTGGCGTGAGCGGTTCGGTGATCTGCGGTCCTTGCTGAAGGAAATTGACCCATGAGCCATAGCATCCTCAACGGCGACACCCGCGCCATCATAGTGGAAGAAACCTTTCCCCACGCCCCCGATGTCGTCTGGCGCGTGCTGATCACGCCGGAGCTCGTCGGCCGGTGGCTGAAGATGGAGCCCAACGGCTTCGTGGCCGAGGTGGGCAACCAGTTCACCTATCAGACGACGCCGGCTGGCGAGTGGGACGGCACCATCCGATGCGAGGTGCTCGAACTCGTGCCCGCCGAACGGCTCGTCTACTCCTGGCGAGGCGGCCATGCCGAGAATGTCGGTTATGGCTCCGAGCTCGATCTCACCGTCTCGATGTTTCTAGAGGCGGTCCCCGGCGGGACGAAGCTGCGCCTGATTCATTCGGGCTTCGATCTGCCGCGCAACCAGGCCGCTTTCGACGGCATGGGCGGCGGCTGGAAGGGTGTCGTCGTCCGCATCGCCGAAATCGCAGACGAGCAGAGCAAAGACTGAGACACGCACGAGGAACCGCGCCATGACGCAATTGCCCGATACTCACCCCCATGTCGTCTCTCCCGAGGCTT
>JADMIO010787658.1_pt1 | contig 16009 bp, 15 predicted proteins | sample 8958161 | NCBI WGS metagenome assembly JADMIO01 (sample SAMN16585339, study PRJNA669376) | soil metagenome | isolation source: Crop rotation soil | place: USA: Cullars Rotation, Alabama | collected 2011
CTTTCCCGGCGAGGACTTCTTCATTTGAAATCAAACGGCCGGTGCCGACGGCAACCGCACGCGCGCCGAAGTGACGCGCGCAGTCGATGTCGTTGGGCGTGTCGCCGATGACGATGAACTGCTCCGGCGCGAGCTCGAGGTTCAGGTGCTTGCGAATGCGCTCAGCAGCGCGCGCAGGCAGGTCGCGGCGATTGTGTGACTCGTCACCAAATGCGCCCGGCAGCGTGAAGAAGTGGTCCAATCCGACGAGCTCCATTTTCAGTTTCGCCATCGGCTTGATGTTTCCGGTCACGAGCGCGGACTCGTAGCGCGGATGAGCCGCGAGAGCTTCGAGGGTTTCTCGCACGCCCGGCAGCACCTCAAAAAATTTCACGCCGTTGCCGGTCACTCTTCTCGCCTCTTCCGTCAAACGCGAAGCGAGCAATTCCGCACGCGCGAGGATCTCGTCCTGACTCACTCCCGCATCGCGCAGCGCTTCAAAAACGATCTGCAGATCCGTCATGCCGGAGACTTGCATCTCCTCGAGCCGGCCCGCGGTGCCAAAGATCTCCTCGAGCACCGGGATCGTGTACTCCTTGTAACCTCCGGGCCGCGCGGATCGAATCAGCGTGCCGTCAATGTCCCAAAGCAGAATGCGCATAATTGTTAGCCACAAAAGGGCACAAGAGTCACATAAAAGAGAACGAAGAAACCTCTCATTTTGGATTTTACTTTGTGCCTTATGTGCCTCTTTGCGGTCTCACTCGATCACCGCCAGAACGTCGCCGGCGTTGACGGTATCGCCGGGTTTCACCTTGATCGAAACGACCACACCGTCGCGTGGCGACTTCATCTCGTTCTGCATCTTCATTGCTTCCACCACTACAACTCCCGCACCTTTTTCCACGCTCGCACCCGCTTCCATTTGCACGCGCACGACTTTGCCCGGCATCGGCGCCAGGATCTCCGCAACGCCGTGCTGATGTCGATCCGAATTCTGCCCGCTGCGCAAGCGCTTCGGATCGACGATCGTCACTGTGTGACTGCGGCCTTGAATCGTTACGTCAAAAGTATCCTTTGACGGCGCACGCTCGCTGACGCGACACTCGTACACGTTCGTGTTTAGAAAAAAGAGATAACCACCGGTTTCAATCTCTCGCACTTGCAGCTGGTACACCCGATCGCCGACCTCGGCAGAGATCCGTCCGTCTTCGAGTTTGAGCAGCAGATCTTCCTGGCGCTCGCCGCTGACAGCTTTCAGTTTCACAGCTTCCTCCATTTCGAGGAAGTCAAAGGTTGTAGTCCTGCTTGCCGGCCCAGCATCTTCCAACGACTCCTCGCAGCAGGTGTGACAGCCGAACTCTGCCGTTCTCGAAGCGCGTAACTGAGCGCGGCCGCGATTGCTGCGAGATCCGTTTCGACCTGACCGGGTTCTTCCGGTGAAGCAGCGGCGCGTCGCTCGTTGAAACGAGCGATGAAACCGGTGTCGAGGTGTCCGGACACAAACTCCTCGTCCGCGGCAACTTCGCGAAAGAATTCCAGGTTCGTCGTGATTCCCGAAACTTCATACTCATCAAGCGCGCGTCGCAAACGCTCGATCGCCTCGTCGCGCGTGCGGCCCCAAACCGCGAGCTTCGCGATCATCGGATCGTAGTGAATCGAAACTTCCGCATGCGGTGCGACGCCACTGTCGATCCTGACCCCGGGACCCGCGGGTTCACGCAGGTGCGTGATCGTGCCCGGACTCGGAAAGAAATTGTTCGCCGGATCTTCCGCATAAATGCGGCATTCGATCGCGTGGCCTTGCCAATCAACGTCTTCCTGCGTGAACGACAGCGGCGCGCCCGTCGCAATCCGAAACTGTTCGCGCACGAGATCGCGACCGGTAACCAGTTCGGTCACGGGATGCTCAACCTGGAGCCGTGTGTTCATCTCGAGAAAATAGAATTCGCGCGTCGTGTCAGCCAGGAGAAACTCGACGGTTCCCGCGCCCGTGTAGTTCACCGCGCGTCCCATCTTCACCGCTTCCGCACCCATGCGACGGCGAAGCTCCGGATCGTTTATCGGCGAGGGACATTCTTCGATCACTTTCTGATGCCGGCGTTGAATCGAGCACTCGCGTTCGCCGAGATGGACCACGTTGCCATGCTCGTCGCCGAATATTTGAATCTCGATATGCCGCGGGCGCTCGACTGCTTTCTCGAGGTAGAGCGAGGAGTCGCCAAAAGCTGCCGCCGCTTCGGCCTGCGCAGTTTCGAATGCGGAGCGGAGGTCGGCGCGGTTCGTCACCAGTCGCATGCCCTTGCCGCCGCCGCCGGCGGCCGCTTTCAGCATCACTGGATAACCGAACTTCTCCGCAGTCGCACTTGCTTCTGCAAATGACTGCAATGCCTCAACCGTTCCGGGAACGATCGGTACACCAGCTTCAACGGCAGCACGGCGCGCGCTTGTTTTCGATCCCATGATCTCCATCGCTGCGGCGGTTGGACCAATGAACGTCAAACCCGCAGCCGTTACCGCGCGCGCAAACTCAGCGCTCTCCGCGAGAAAACCGTAGCCCGGATGAACAGCGTCCGCCTTGACCTCCCTCGCCGCCGCGATGATGTTATCGATGTTCAAATAACTCTGGCTCGAAGATGCTGGTCCAACCCAAACCGCTTCGTCCGCCATGCGCACGTGCAAGCTCTCGACGTCGGCGTCGGAATAGATCGCGACCGCTCGCACGCCGAGCTCGCGGCAGGCGCGAATGATGCGAATGGCGATCTCGCCGCGATTAGCAATCAGAACTTTGCGAAACATGTTTCGAGAATAACATCGCTAAATAAGATCTCTCAGGCAAAGGCGCAAAGACGCAAAGCGTTGGCCGCGTCTGTAAGGTTTTTCTTTGTGTGTTTGTGCCTCTTTGTGGCTCAAACCACGATCGAATTCGCGGGCCGCCTCGGATCATACCGTATAACGATCTGTTTGCCGGGGGCGTAGTCGTGGGAGCGTGCTTGCTGCAGATCGCTGAGTGCCTGCGAGGATTCGTATTGAACTCCGGCGAGCACGTAGGTGTAAGTTACCTGCGTGATGTGGCCGTCGTTGTCGGAAATTGCGTCGATGATTCTGCCGTCGGCCATCCGGCCTGACCTGGAGAGACGCTCGATTCGTGAAGCTTCGTCTTCGAGTTTTTTACGAAAGCGATCGAGGAACGACATTGAAGTCGCTATGGTTGCAGCGCGCTCGCCGACACCGAGCGCCCGACGCCGCCTTTCGCGAAGTCGGAGTTTTTCCCGACCATGCCGTCGCGAACAACCCAGTCGTCTTCAGTGCCCGTGATCTTGTCTTCACCGGGAAGAATCACGACGTAGTTTGTAAACGCGATTCCCCCGGAAGGCGTGTCGTCAGTGGCAGTTGAAAGCGAGATCTTGCTGATGACCACGCGGCGCAGGGAGCGCGGCTTTTCGGCGGCGTTCGCGGCCACGTCAGCGCTGGGCCGGTAGGCAGTGGAATCGATATTCGAGAGCACCGCGGCGAGCGAGCCGTCCGGATCGGCGATACGGTCGCCCAAGTCTCTGAGGTCGGCCGGATAAGTCTTGTACTTGAGTTTGTATTCGAGGAGCGCCCGCTCGAGTATGTAGCCCTGCACACGAATGGCGGCTTCCTTCGAGAGTTGTCGCTGCCGCAAACGTGCCGGCACGGTAATTCCGATCAGCATCACGATCAGCATGGCGACGGTTGCCGAGGCGAGCAGTCCGCGCCGAGCATACTTCGCGCCGCAGAAACGTTCGGGTTTAACGAGGATCGAGCGATACAACTTTCGTCCGAACCACAGCACGGCGAACAGCGCCGGGATCGAGATCCACTTCAAACGCCAGGCGGCGGTTTCACCGGCAGCGATCCAGTGCCAGAACCCGAATGCGCCGGCATAGTGCTGCACAAAGGCGGTTACTGTTTGCACGAGAAAAACCAGGACCACGAGTGAACCGGTGGCAGCGAGCACAAGGGCGCGGCCGTAAGAGGGAAGCTCGTGTTCTGGTCTGGGGAGTGGCTCGCCGATGGCGCGGGCGCCACACTGTTTACAACCACTGCTCAAAGCCCCGTGGAATTTGAAGCCGCAGCACGGACAGATAGTCAAGCGGTTCTACCTCTGTGAAATCAAATAGAAATAGGTCCGATATGTATAGGACCTATGAAATCGCAACTTCCGCGCGTTTCGGCCGATCATACGAAGTCTCGGCTTCAACGTTCGCTGGTTTTTCGTCGGCCTTGTTCAGCTCGCGCCACGTGTGGTACATGCGGTGGGCGAAGGTCCAATAAGAGCCGACTGCCAGTACCCAAAGCACCGCCGGCATCCGATTGGCAAAGTAGTTCGGCGAACCTGGATGAGTGCTAAGCGCCCCGATAATAAAGAGTACGACGCGTTCCGGGCGCCGTAGAAAACCTACATCACACTTGGGAATCAGGCTCTCCGCCCTGGCGCTGGCGTAGCTTACCATAACCGAACCCATTAGTCCGGCGCCGGCGAGAAAAACGTTCAGAGTCGAATGGTCCGCTTCCCGGGCGTAAAAGACCATCAGCCCCACGAACACCACCATGTCTGAGAGGCGGTCCAACGACGAATCCAGAAACCCGCCGAACCGCGTCACCCGTCCTGACAGCCGCGCCACCTGCCCGTCGAGCATGTCAAAAAGATTAGCAACGATGAGCGCGATACCAGCGGCAAAAAACCAGCCCATGCCAAAAAGAAGACCGCAACCGACGTTCAAAGAGACGCCGATGACGGTCAGTATATTTGGATTGATATGGCCGATAGCGAGCCAGCGTACGATCGCGTCAATGATTCGCTGAGCAGCGCGTCCGATACTTGCGCCAAACATCTGTCAGGTTCGTTCTCCTTCGCCGCATTATGCCTTAAAACCGGCGGTCGGGTTAAAGAGTTTCTCTCAAGAAAATATGTCGTTAAGTTATTGTCCGGCTTCCAGTTCGTCATGCAGCGTACGCAACTGCCTGATCTCGAAGCTGCGCGCGCCGGACGGCGTTCGCACCACCACCTCGTCGCCTTCCTGCTTACCCATCAAACTTCTGCCCACCGGCGAAGTGGTCGAGATTAAACCCTGCGCCGGATCGCTCTCTTCGGGCGTTACGAGACGATAAGTGACTTCCTCGTCCTTCTCGCCGTCGAAGAGCACGAGCGTGGATCCATAAGACGCTTTGTCGCGCGGCACTTTATTAGGATCGATGGACGCTATCTCGCTGATGCGCTGGCGCAACTCCACGATCCGCGCCTTGACCACGTTCTGTCGATCGAGTGCGGCACGATACTCCGAGTTCTCGCGCAGGTCGCCGAATTCCAGCGCTCGCTTGATCTCTTTCGGCAAGTGAATGCGAAGTTCAGTCTCCAGCTCGTCTAGTTCGCCCTGGAGTTTTTCTTTAATTCCCTGTGACACGGCTTTATCCTTATCCGATACAAACTACAGTTGCTTATGATAACTGGCCTCGTCAGGAGCGCCAAAAGAGATACCGGTATCCCGGGCAGTCCTGACTAGCTGGCCGTTCGGCGGCACCGTTTTGATACCCTTGATGGCCTCGGTCAGCGGCACCGTAACCACGTCACCGGCCTGCAAAGCAACCATCACTCCGGTTTTACCACTCGCGAGCGCCCGCACGGCCGACGAACCGAAGTTGGTCGCCAGCATACGATCGAATGCATTTGGCCTGCCACCGCGTTGCAAGTGGCCCAGCACGACGCAACGCGTCTCGCGTCCGGTGACTTTCTCGAGATCCTGTTGCAGGTGCTGGCCTATGCCACCCAAACGAGGTGCACGAAGTCCATCACCCTTGTCTTGATAAACCAGCTCGTGCCCGATCTCCAAAGCGCCTTCGGCGACGACGATGATGCTGAAATTCGAGCCGCTCAGGTCGCGCGCGCGAATCTTGTCGGCGACGACGTCGAGCGAGAACGGAATCTCCGGAATCAGGATCACGTCGGCGCCCCCCGCGATCCCTGAGTGAAGTGCAATCCAACCAGCGTGACGGCCCATCACCTCCAGAATCATCACGCGATCGTGCGACTCGGCAGTCGTGTGCAGACGATCGAGAGCTTCGGTGGCGATGTCCAGCGCGGTGACAAAACCGAACGTGAGCTCGGTACACGCGAGATCGTTATCGATCGTTTTCGGCACTCCGCAAACCGGAATGCCGCGTTTCGCAAACTCCTCGGCGATCGTCAACGTGCCTTCACCACCAAGCACCACGAGCGCGTCGATACCGACGATCTTCATGTTTGAGATCGCTTCCTGGTAAACGCTCTCCACGTCGCGAGTCGTCCCTTCGCAAACGAGTTCAACAAACTTTCCACGATTGCGCGTGCCGAGAATCGTGCCGCCGCGCGGCAGCAAGCCGCGTACGTCGCTTGGTGAAAGCAGGCGTGTTCGAGTGGCGCCGAGTAGTCCTTCGAAACCGTCTTCGATACCGATGCAGCGCATGCCGTGTTCGCACGTTGCAGTCTTCACAACCGCGCGAATTACGGCGTTGAGTGCAGGTGCATCACCACCGCCCGTCAGGATACCGATACTTCCGAACATAAGGTCAAGTCTATCACTGCCAATTGCCAATTGCCGATTGCCAATGACTGGCGTAGCATACCAACAAATGGAAATCGATGACGACGCAAAAGAGATAGTTCGCGAGATTGGCAGCGCGATCAACGAATCAGTCGAAAACTCGACCAAGGTTGCCGAAGCCATTGAACGTCTGCGCGAAGCCGGATACGAGATGGAATTAACGCTCCGGCTGGAGATTGGATTGCGGCCTCACGCCGGCGAAGATGAAAGCGAGGACGCCACGCTCGATCTCACCGAAGAAGATCTTCAGGTTTTGCAAAGGATGAAGATCAGGATCGATCCTGAATTATAGGTCTTAGAAATAGGTCCTATATGTCCTATAGGACCTATATCAACCTCGCGTTTCTACTCCGGTACGTCGTCACTACCGGTTAATGTCTGTTGCCGCAACGCCGCGGCTCCGAGCAAGCCACCCATTCCCATTGATTCCACCGCACTGCTCGGCACCAGCATCAACGCGCCCTTCTCTTTCAAGCCTTCATACAACATGTTCATCGCTCGCAGGTGCAGCGCCGTCGGATTATCGCGATACGACTGAGCGGCCTTTTCAAACGACTGGGCAATCTCAACTTCGGCCTGGCCCAGGATGATGCGCGCCTGCTTTTCTCTCGCCGCCTGCGCCTCGCGTGACATCGCATCCTGCAACGCCGCCGGAATGATCACGTCGCGCATCTCAACCGATTGCACTGTCACGCCCCACGGATTCGAGCGCTCGTCGATCAGTTGCTGCAACTCCTCCTCGATTCGCTCGCGGCCACGCAACAGATCCGTCAGCGAAGTTCTGCCGATGATGTCGCGCAGCGCCGTCTGCGCCGCCCAACTCACCGCCTGCGGATAGTTCTGAACTTCGAGCGCCGCCTTCTCAGGATCGTAGACCATCCAGAAGAGCACGGCGTCGACGTTCACCGGAACCGTGTCAGACGTCAACGTCTCTTCAGCAGCGAAACTAGTCGTGATCACGCGCTGGTCCACCCACGTCGAAACCGAGTCGACAAACGGCACGATCCAGAACAGACCGGGACCACGCAAACCCACGTATTTTCCGAGTCGCAAAACCACGGCACGTTCCCACTGCCGCGCGATCTTCGGCGCTTGGGCCAGCAACAATCCCACGATCAGGCCCGCGATAATGTAGGGTGGGAACAACGTTAACCAGGTGAAAAGCGCGCCGATGAGCAGCGGTACCAGGAAAGCGGCCGCCGATACGATGTTGACGCGCGCTACGTCAGTCGAGGGCAAGTTACTTCGTGTTTGAGTCAAACCCGTAGAACTAGACATTCTCAGTCTCCTTTTTGCGCCGGCTCTGAAGTTGGTCCAACAAGTCGTCGAGCGAAAAACCCATCGCACCGGCTTCTTCGAGAAAGTGATCGACGAGGTCCTTCAGGTGCTGTTCGTGGTCTTCGTGATGATTTGCGGGGAGATGGCGGGCGCTCACAAACGTTCCCACGCCTCTTCTGGTTTCGAGGATCCCGGAGCGCTCCAACTCGGCGTAGACCCTGGCCACCGTGTTGGCATTGACGCGCAGCTCCACCGCCAACTGTCGGACGGTTGGCAGTTGTTCCCCGACCCTGAGCCGCCCCGTCGTGATCGCGAAGCGAATCGCCCGCGTCAACTGCGCGTAGAGCGGCATGGGATGCGAAGGGCTCAATGAGAAAATCTGACTCATCTCGAATTGTACTACGAGAGTAGTACAAGTAAGGTTTCAGGAAGTTTCCTAGCCGCAGATAAACGCAGATGAACGCGGATAAGCTTTCCCCTGTCTGATCCGCGTTTTCTGCGTAAATCTGCGGCCGTTTTTGTGCTTCTTTGCGGGCTGTGTTATCTTGTGCGGCTCTTAATCCTGCCAGTTTTGTTCGCCTTTATAGGTCGAAGAGGAGTTCAGAGACAGTATGTCTACGCCTAACGGAAATATGAGCGCCGACGGTCGCCCGGTCGGTAAAGTCGTCCAGATCATCGGTCCCGTGCTCGACGTCGAGTTCCAGGGTGGGTACCTGCCGCCAATTTACCAGGCGCTGCGAGTTGTCTCGGAGGGATTCGACGTCCCGACGCCGATTGATGTGATCGCGGAAGTGCAGCAGCACCTCGGCGAAGGCCGCGTGCGCACGGTTTCGATGTTGCCCACTGACGGCATGGTGCGTGGCATGCAAGCCATCGACACCGGCGGCCCGATTACGATGCCCGTCGGCGAGGGAACACTCGGGCGCGTGCTCAACGTCATCGGCGAGCCGGTCGACACGCTCGGACCGGTGCAGCACGACAAGCGTTATCCCATTCACCGCCACGCGCCGACATTTGAAGAACAGTCAACCGAGTTGCAGATGTTTGAGACCGGCATCAAGGTCGTCGACCTGATCCAACCCTTCCTGCGCGGCGGCAAGATCGGCCTGTTCGGCGGCGCCGGCGTGGGCAAGACCGTTATCGTGATGGAGTTGATCAACAACATCGCGAAAGCGCGTTCCGGTTTCTCGGTGTTCGCCGGCGTCGGCGAGCGCACGCGTGAAGGCAACGACCTGCTGCGCGAAATGGTCGAGTCGCAGGTCATCCAGTTTGGCGACACGTTCAACAAGAATCTCCATGATACGGGCAAGTTCGATCTGACGAAGGTCGACATGAAGGCGATTGGACAGTCGAAGGTGGCGTTGATTTATGGACAGATGACCGAACCGCCCGGTGCGCGTCTGCGCGTCGCGTTGTCGGGTCTGACAGTCGCCGAGTACTTCCGCGATCAAGGTCTCGACGTGCTGCTCTTCATCGACAACATCTTCCGCTTCACGCAGGCGGGTTCTGAAGTGTCGGCGCTGCTCGGACGCATGCCTTCGGCGGTCGGATATCAGCCGAACCTCGCGACTGAGATGGGCGAAATGCAGGAGCGCATCACTTCAACGAAGACGGGTTCAGTCACGTCGATTCAGGCGGTCTACGTACCGGCTGACGACTACACCGACCCGGCGCCGGCGACAACGTTCGCGCACCTCGACGCTGTCACGGCGCTCTCGCGACAGATCGTGGAGCTCGGGATTTACCCGGCGGTCGATCCGCTCGCCTCGTCGTCGCGCATTCTCGACCCGCGCATCATCGGCCAGGAACACTACGACACCGCGCAGGACGTGAAGCGCGTGTTGCAGCGTTACAAAGATCTACAGGACATCATCGCGATTCTCGGTCTCGACGAGTTGTCTGACGAAGACAAGCTGACGGTTTCACGCGCGCGCAAGATTCAGAAGTTTTTCTCGCAGCCGTTCTTCGTGGCGGCGCAGTTCACCGGACTCGAAGGCAAGTACGTCAAGCTCGAAGACACCGTGCGCGGCTTCCGCGAGCTGGTTGACGGCAAGCACGACGATCTGCCGGAACAGGCGTTCTACATGGTTGGCACAATCGAAGAAGCAATCGAGAAGGCGAAGACGATCGCTCAGTAGGCGCTATGGCGGAAAAGATTCAACTCGAAGTCGTAACGCCGGAGCGACGCGTTCTGGCAGAGCCGGTTGACATGGTGACGGTGCCGGGACTCGGCGGCGAGCTCGGAATCCTGCCGGGGCACACGCCGTTGATCTCGCAGTTGCAAACAGGTGTGTTGACTTACGTGCAGGAAGGGAAGAGTTCCTCGTTGCACGTTTCGGGTGGGTTTGTCGAGGTGCGTGACGATCATGTTTCGGTGCTGGCTGAAGTCGCGGAGCGGCCGGACGAGATCGACGCCGCGCGCGCAAAACTCTCGCGCGACAAGCTCGAGAAGCAACTGAATGCGTGGAGTGGAACGGAAGAGGATTTCGAGGTCGCCAAGGCGAAGCTCGATCGATCGATCGTTCGGCTCCAACTCGCCTCATCCGCACGGTAAGAGTTTCCCGCAAAGGCGCAAAGACACAAAGGAAACTTGAGTTTTCCTTTTGCGTCTTTGCGCCTTTGCGTGAAACCTTACTCTCGCTTAATCGCGGCCCGCATTTCCCGCACGGCCGCTTGCAGTCCCACGAAAATCGCACGCGCAATGATGTTGTGGCCGATGTTGAATTCGGTGATCAGCTTGATCTCCGCGACCGCGCCGACGTTCCGGTACGTCAACCCATGCCCGGCGGCGACATTCAATCCATATTGAGTCGCGAGTTCTGCGGCTTCTCTTAACCGCCGCAGCTCGTGCGCCGCATGAGCCGCTCCCTCCCCGTGAATGCCGTGCGCGCCGAGGGTCGCTTCCGCATAAGCCGCCGTACACAACTCCACCTGCTGCGCGCCGACGTCGTGCGCCGCTGCGATCTGTTCCGCGTCCGGATCGATGAACAAGCTCGCCATGATCTTCGCCTGTCGCAAGCTCGTCACCGTCGTACGGACGACGTCGATATTCGCCCGCACGTCGAGACCACCTTCAGTCGTGATCTCATCAGGTTTTTCGGCGACAAGCGTGACTGCGTCCGGCCCACTCTCGGTCGCAATGCCGAGCATCTCCTCTGTCGCCGCCATCTCGACGTTGAGATAAGTCGTCACTGCCTTGCGCAGGAGCTGGAGATCGAGATCCTGAATATGACGCCGGTCGCCGCGCAGGTGGACCGTAATGCCGTCAGCGCCGGCCTGCTCGCACGCCATCGCTGCGGCGATCACACTCGGCTCAGGCGCGCGACGCGCTTGTCGCACGGTCGCAACGTGATCGATGTTGACATTGAGTCGAGCCGTCATGGTTGGAGACGATTATAGGTTCCCATTAAATCGCAGGCGATCTCAATTCTTCTCAATTTCGTGGACCGCGCGAATCGCTGCGTCGTAAACCCCACGCCGCGCCTGCTGCCGGATCAGACCCACTTCATTCAGCATCTTGAAACTGTCGCTGAACAACGTCACCTTGCTGCCTTCGTAATGATCCCAACGCACCGGCACTTCCTTCAATCGCAAACCCGCGCGAAAAGCGAGGTAGAGCAATTCGACGTCAAAACCGAAACGATCGACAGTCGCGGCCTCGACGAGTGGCCGGCACACACTCATGCGAAAAGCTTTGAAGCCGCACTGCGTGTCCCAAAACGGCATTCCCGTCGCGAGACGCACGGCGAGATTGAAGACTCGTCCACCCTGCTCGCGTCGCCAGGGTTGATGGACGCCGATCAGTTGCCGATCGAGTGCGCGCGATCCGAAAGTCACATCGTATTCGCCGCTGAGAATCGGCGCGACCAGCTTCGGCGCTTCGGTGATTGGCGTCGACAGGTCGGCGTCGGAAAAGAGCGCGACCTCGCCGCGCGCAGCAAGCAGTCCGAGTCGCACCGCGCGGCCTTTGCCGAGGTTTGACTTGTAACTGATGACGGAGGTGCGCAACGTTCCCGCCTCTGCAAATGTGCGGCGGGCGAGCTCGGCAGTGTCGTCCGACGAACCGTCGTCGACGACGATCAGCTCCGCGTCGGGCTGGTCATGACGCAAATAATCCAGTACCGCGCGAAGGGAGTTTCCCAGTCGAGCAGCCTCATTGTATGCAGGAATAACGATCGAAAGAGGTGCGGACATGAAGCCTGAATGCAATATACCACAGCAATTAATGGTTCTTCGGAGGTCTGGCGGACGCTGTGATATATTCGTTGACGTGGAAGTCGCACGCCAATTCAAGGAATCTCCGGGCTCTCGTTTCAACCCTGCGTGGATGGATAAGAAGTTCGCGATTGCCGCGGCGGCGCTGGTTTTAGCGGCGGCTGTCTTTGGCGGCACGATTGGTAACGGCCGCAACTTCAGCAACTTCGCGTCCGTGAACGCCAAGAATTCCTATCGCGTCGCCGACGAGATCGAACACGACTACAACGAAGCGGTCACCACGATTACGAGCAACTACTCAGGCGACATCGACCACGAGAAAGCGACGCAGGCTGCGATTCAGGGCATGCTTTCCACGCTCGATCCTCACTCGGCGTACTTTCCGTACAGTGAGTTCAAGAAGCTTAGAGAGGACCAGGATTCACGCTTCTACGGTATTGGCGTGACGATCGTCTCGCATCACGACGGCGTCTACATTCAATCGGCGGTGGACGGCACGCCGGCGGCCAAGCAGGGTTTGAAATACGGCGATCGTATCGTCGAGGTTGACGGAAAAGACGCACGTGAATGGTCGAGTGAGCAGGTGTCGAAGAACGTTCGCGGCGGGCTCGGCGAGCCCGTGACGATCAAGGTCGAACGCGCGGGATCAGAAGCGCCGTTGTATTTCAACCTCGTGCGCGCCTCGGTGCCGCTGCCGACGATTCGCAACGCGTACATGATCCGTCCGGGCACTGGGTACATCGGATTAACGGGCGGTTTCCAGCGATCGAGCGACGACGAGCTCTCGAAGGCGATGAAGCACCTGGAAGAGCAGGGCATGCGGCAGTTGATTCTTGATTTGCGAGGCAATCCCGGTGGTTTGCTCGATCAGGCGATCGACGTCGCGAGTGAGTTTCTGCCGCGCGGGCAGGTCGTGGTTTCCGTCAAGGGCCGCACTGAATACAGCGATCCGATCGTCTATAAATCAACCGGATCGGATCCGACGACGATGCCGCTCGTGCTGCTGATCAATCACAACAGTGCCTCGGCTTCGGAGATTGTTGCCGGCGCGATCCAGGATCATGGGCGCGGTCTGATCGTGGGCGAGACGAGTTTTGGCAAAGGCCTCGTGCAGCGAATATTCCAGTTGCCATTCAACACCGGGCTCACGCTGACGACGGCCCGTTACTACACCCCGTACGGGCGTTCGTTGCAGCGCGATTATTCGAGCGGCTCGCTTTACGATTACTACTTTCGTCACGACGCGAATGACAATCAGCCGGCGCCAAGCAACACGCCGCGCAATCTCGAAGCGCCACTCGCGCTTGCGTCGCCGACACCGCATCCGCACACCGGACCAGCCGTGCAAACTGCGGCCGGTAGAGTTTTCTACGGCGGCGGCGGCGTCACGCCGGATATCGAAGTTAAGGAACCCGTGAACACACCGGCGCGCGGAAAGATCGCGGAAGCCGCGTTTCAGTTCACGCGCCAACTGGTGGCGGGAATCGTTCCTGGTCTCGAAACTTATCGCGTCGAGAGAGTTCAATACGGCAAGAATGCGAAGGCCACTGACTTTCCGATCACGGATCGGGTTCTTGATGCGTTTCGCAACTTCTGCCGCACCCAACCAGAGCTGCAAGTGCAACCGGCGCAGATCGATGAAGACCTAGACTTTGCAAAACTGCGACTGCGCCAGGAGATCATCACCGCCGCATTTTCGAACGACGCCGGCGCCCGCGTCCTGCTCGACAGTGACGTGCAAGTCCTCCGCGCTCTCGATGCGCTGCCCGACGCGAAGCGTCTAGCGGATGCCGTCCGCAGCGGCAGCGTCTGGCAAGGCTAGCCACAAAGAAGCACAAGAAAGACTCCGCCACAAAAAGACACATAAGGCACAAAAGCATTTTTGATAAAGGGATCGGAACCTCATCCCTCGTTCAGCTTTTTCTTCTGCGCCTTATGTGCCTTTTTGTGGCTAACTCTGCTTGCGCTTTTTTGTGGCTCTTTTTGTGGCGAAAACTGTTTTATGCTATTTATATCGCGCACTTCTGATCGTTCTTCCCACGTAGTTTAGTAACAATTCGAGTTGAAAGGAAACTTTCGCATGAAAGACCGGTCGCGCTCCGCTTACGATCCTGGCCTGCTGATTGTGATCGTTAGTGCCTTGGTGTTTGTCACTGCCACGGTTCATTCACAAAACCAAACTGCTCCAACTCCGGCGACCGCAGCGCCACAACAAAACCCGCGCGCGACGCCCACCCCAAGCCCGACTCCAACTCCGATCAACTGGTCCACCGATCCGCTGCTGAAACACTTCGTCTTTCGCAGCATTGGACCAGCCAGCATGGGCGGCCGCATCGACGACATCACTGCCGTCGAACAAAACCCCTACATCATCTATGTCGGATTCGCCACCAACGGCGTCTGGAAGTCGACTAACAACGGCACCACCTGGCAACCGATCTTCGACACCTACGGAACGCACTCAATCGGCGACATCGCGATCGCGCCTTCCGATCCGAACATCGTCTGGGTCGGCACCGGCGAAGCCAATAATCGCCAGAGCGCCAGCTTCGGCGACGGCATCTACAAGTCAACGGATGCCGGAAAGACCTTCACCAAGATGGGTCTGGAAGACTCGCAAACGATCGCCCGCATCGTCATCGACCCGAAGGATCCAAACGTCGTCTACGCCGCCGTGCTGGGCCATCTGTTTGGACCAAACAAGGAACGCGGCGTCTACAAAACAACCGACGGCGGGAAGACCTGGACCAACGTGAAGTTCATCGACGAAGACACCGGCTTCACCGATATCGCGATCGACTATTCCGACCCGAGGGTGCTTTACGCCGCGTCTTATCAGCGCCGCCGCACCAGCTTCGGCTTCAACGGCGGTGGACCAGGGAGCGGCATCTGGAAAACGATCGACGCCGGCAAGACCTGGAAGCGACTCGAAGGCAGCGGCTTGCCGGAAGGTTTGCTCGGTCGTATCGGGCTCGACGTTTCGCGTTCAAATCCAAACATCATCTACGCGCAGATGGAAGTCGGTGCGAGCGCCGGTACAGGCGGCGAGGAACCGACGCCGGGTGGTCCAGCTCCAAGCCCGAGCCCCTCGCCTTCGCCCAGCGCCAGTCCGGTTGCGTCGCCGACGCCGCCTCCACTCGACGCGAAGAAGTCAGGCGTGTGGCGTTCGGATGACAAAGGCAAGACGTGGCGCATCGTCAGCAACGAAAACAATCGCCCGATGTACTACAGCCAGATTCGCGTCGATCCGACCAACCCGGAAAACGTTTACGTCGGCGGTTTGAATTTCAGCAAATCGACGGACGGCGGCAAGACGTTCAAGTCGTTGCAGCAGGGCATCGCGCACAGCGATAATCACGCGATCTGGATCAATCCGAAGAACGGCGACAACATGATGATCGGAAACGACGGCGGCCTGGACGTCAGTTACGATCAGGGAGCGACGTGGGAATACGTCAACACGATCCCGGCCGCGCAGTTCTACGCGATCGCCGCCGACATGCGGAAGCCGTATTACGTCTACGGCGGTTTGCAGGACAACGGCTCGTGGGGTGGTCCAAGCCAAACGCGCAACTTGCAGGCAGGCATCACGAATGCCGATTGGTATCGCGTCGGCGGCGGCGACGGTTTCTACGCGCAGGTCGATCCGACTGACTACAACACCGTTTACGCGGAGTCGCAGGGCGGCGCGATGCAACGTCTGGATCTACGTACCGGACGCAGCGTCAGCATCAGACCGCGCGGCGTGCCGCAGCGACGCGGCGGCAGGCAGGGCGGACAGCCGAGCGCGAGTCCTTCGCCTGCGGCTTCGCCCACTCCGGACACCCAGGCCCAACTCGCTGCCTTCGCGGCGGCGCAGGGATTCGGCGGCTTCGGCGGCGGCGCGAATCTGGCGTCGAACGTGGTGCCGACACCGCCGGCGAATGGGAAAG
>JADMIO010854498.1_pt1 | contig 16006 bp, 8 predicted proteins | sample 8958161 | NCBI WGS metagenome assembly JADMIO01 (sample SAMN16585339, study PRJNA669376) | soil metagenome | isolation source: Crop rotation soil | place: USA: Cullars Rotation, Alabama | collected 2011
AACATTGGTAAAAACCATGGAGGGACCCAGGAAAACATCATCATCACAGGTTACCCCGGTATAAATGGATACGTTATTCTGAACCTTCACATTATTACCCAGCACCACTTCCGGTGAGATAACGACATTCTGCCCTATATTACAGTTCATTCCAATCCTGCTCTTCGCCATGATATGGGAAAAGTGCCATATTTTAGTCCCTTCACCCACTTCAGCACCATCATCGACAATGGCTGTTTCATGGGCTGTATATTTTTTCTCCATGATATCTGGTTAGAAAATTTGAGCAAAGAAAAATAATAAAATCGGATAAATGGAAGAGTAATTTCCCCGGAGGTTCAATTTATCATGCAGGCCGCCTGGACAGTGAATTACGGTTATGGCGGTATTAAAAACAGGATGGTCAGACAAACCGGTGAGCTGTTTTATAAAGTTCTTCTTTCGGAAGATTCTTAAAATATTCATAGGTGATTTTCAAACCCTCCGCCCTGTGGACTTTAGGCTGCCATCCCAGGATTTCTTTTGCTTTGGTGATATCGGGCTGGCGTTGCTTTGGGTCATCCTGCGGCAATGGTTTCAATATCAGTTTCTGCCTGGTGCCTGTAAGCTTTATTATCTCTTCGCCGAACTGCCTGATAGTGATCTCATCCGGGTTTCCGATATTTACGGGGTAAGGGTAATCACTCATCAGCAGCCTGTAAATGCCCTCCACCAGGTCGTCAACAAAACAGAATGACCGCGTCTGGCTGCCGTCGCCGAAAACTGTAAGGTCTTCACCACGCAGTGCCTGGCCGATAAATGCAGGCAATACCCTTCCGTCATTCAGCCTCATACGGGGTCCATACGTATTAAATATCCTCACGATCCTGGTCTCAAGCTTATGATAGGTATGATAGGCCATTGTGATGGCTTCCTGGAACCGCTTGGCTTCATCGTAAACACCGCGTGGCCCGATGGGATTTACATTGCCCCAATAATCTTCTGTCTGGGGATGCACCGTCGGATCACCATATACTTCCGAAGTGGAAGCAACCAGTATGCGTGCTCCTTTGGCTTTGGCAAGCCCAAGAAGGTTATGCGTGCCCAGTGATCCTACTTTAAGTGTCTGTATCGGAATTTTCAGGTAATCGATAGGGCTGGCAGGTGAAGCAAAATGCAGGATATAATCTATCGGTCCCGGAACATGAACAAATTTGGAAACATCATGATTGTAAAACTCGAAGTCCTGCAGTTTAAAAAGATGCTGGATATTGTCCAGTGTCCCCGTTATCAGGTTGTCCATGCCAACTACATGAAATCCTTCCCTGATAAACCGGTCGCAGAGATGCGAACCCAGAAACCCCGCTGCCCCGGTAATTAAAACCTTTTTTTTATTTTGAACTGCACTCATATATTCATGCTTTTTACCTGATCACTCCGAAACTGCTTGTTATGCCTGGCTTACAACTCCCCTGCCGATGCTGTTATAATAGAAACCCAGCTCTTTGAGCCTGCCAGGTTCGTATAGATTCCTTCCGTCAAAAATAACTTTACCTTTCATAACGGAAGCCATTTTATCAAATTCCGGTGTACGGAAAAGGCTCCATTCGGTTGCAATAAGTAAAGCATCTGCACCGGTAACCGCTTCATATGGATCTCCGGCATATTGTATTTTATCCCCGACTGATTTTTTGACATTCTCCATGGCCTCAGGGTCAAATGCATGTATGATAGCGCCCTCTTTCAATAGCTCTTCAATGATATAAAGCGCAGGAGCTTCCCTGATATCATCGGTATCTGGCTTAAAAGCCAGTCCCCACAATGCAATTTTCTTTCCATTGAGGTTTCCTTTATAATAATCCCTGATTTTATCAACAATAATGGTTTTTTGCCTGTTGTTCACCGACATCACGGCATCCAGCACTTTAAAATCATATTTGTATTCATCTGATGTTTTGAAAAGAGCATGGACGTCTTTTGGGAAGCAGCTTCCGCCATAACCAATGCCGGCAAACAGGAAACGTTTCCCGATACGGCTGTCGGAACCGATACCAATTCGTATAGCATCGACGTTAGCCCCCACCTTTTCACACAGGTTGGCAATCTCATTCATAAATGTGATCTTGGTTGCAAGGAATGCATTGGCTGCATATTTCGTCAGTTCAGCCGAGCGCTCATCCATAAAATAAATGGGATTACCCTGCCTGACAAAAGGTGCATAGAGGTCGCTCATCACTTTTTTCGCACGGTCCGACTGTGTGCCGATTACCACGCGGTCCGGTTTCATAAAATCATCCACGGCATATCCTTCGCGTAAAAATTCAGGGTTGGATATTACATCGAATTCAACTTTTGCATTGGCCTTGATAGCTGCATACACTTTTTCGGCTGTTCCGACAGGCACCGTGCTTTTATTGATGATGATCTTGTATTCGGTAAGCAGGCTCCCCAGCTGCTTTGCCACGCCCAATACATAGGAGAGATCGGCCGATCCGTCTTCACCCGGTGGTGTGGGAAGTGCAAGGAATATGATCTGTGATTTTGAAACTGCATCTTCCAGGTCAGTGGTAAATAATAACCGGCCCTGCTTGATGTTCCGTTCAAATAAAATGTCCAGGTGCGGTTCGTATATCGGTATCACACCTTTACGCATCGACTCTACTTTCTTTATATCGATATCAACGCAAATCACATGGTTACCCATCTCGGCAAAACATGTCCCGGTAACGAGACCGACATAACCGGTGCCGACAACTGCTATATTCATATTTTCAATTTAAGGGTTTAATGAAATATTACCGGGGCTGGTAGCAAGGGTAACATCCGTTTTAAAAAAAATACTTTACTTATTTTTCACTTTTTTGTTACAAATTCAAGTACGCTGCCGGTAATGTAATTCAGGTCATCTTCATTGAGCTCCGTATGCATGGGAAGTGAGATCACGCTGGCACATAACTTTTCAGTAACCGGGAAATCACCCTTTTTATAACGGGGATCCGTATATGCTTTTTGCATGTGCAGCGGCACAGGATAGTAAATCATAGCAGGAATTCCTTTCGAAGTCAGATGCTCACGAAGTTCGTTCCGGTCTGTATTGTTTAACAAAAGCGTGTATTGATGAAATACATGGCTCGACCGGCTTTCACGAGCCGGAATCTTAATATCCGGGTGATTTCCGAAAGCTTTGTCATAATAGGCCGCCGCCTTTTGACGTGCTTTGGCATATTCGTCGAGGTGGCGCAGCTTAATTCTAAGAATGGCTGCCTGGATGCTGTCAAGCCTCGAATTTACACCGACTTCATCATGGTAATACAAAACCGACTGTCCGTGGTTAACTATCATCCTCGTTTTCTTTGCCAGCTCGTCATCATTCGTAAAAATGGCCCCTCCATCGCCATAACAACCCAGGTTCTTAGATGGAAAGAAAGAAGTGCAACCGAAAGTTCCAATTGTTCCTGCTTTTTGTTTCTTACCATCTGAAAAAGAATAATCTGCTCCAATTGCCTGGGCCACATCTTCAATTACATGAAGCTTATGCTTTTTTGCAATGGCCATAATTTTTTCCATATCAGCACATTGTCCGAACAGGTGTACGGGAACTACTGCAACTGTTTTAGGTGTAATTGCTTTTTCAAAAGCAACCGGATCGATAGTGAAAGTATCAGGATTTACATCGACAAGAACAGGCTTTAGCTTTAGCAAGGCAATCACTTCGGCTGTTGCAACATAAGTAAAGCTCGCAGTTATTATTTCATCTCCAGGCTGAAAACCAAGCGCCATCATCGATACCTGTAAAGCATCGGTGCCATTTGCACAAGGAATCACATGCTTTACTCCCAGGTATTTTTCCAGGTCTGCCTGGAACGATTTAACCTCAGGTCCGTTAATATAAGCCGAAGAGGCAATTACATCCAGTACTGCTTTATCCACTTCAGCCCTGATTTTTTCATACTGACCTTTAAGGTCAACCATCTGTAGTTTTTTAGTCGTAGTTTCCATAATCCTTTTTTTGCTAAGCCTGTGCGAAAGTAAAGATTTTTTCGTGAACAGGAGGTGCGTGTTTATGTAAAGTGCCTGCAAAAATAGGTATCCCTGTCAGGCTTACCTGTTAATGAACTATTAAAGTAATGCATGCAGCAAATAGCAGCCAGGAGGATTGTAGTAGTGCAATCCTGAAAATGCTTTAAAACGCCCCTGATAATGTGCGAACAAAAAAAAGGAGGCCATTGAAGCCTCCTCTGTTTTATATTTATTCCGGTTATCAGTACACAAATTTTTTGCTAGCGCTTTCCTGGTTGTTTTCAATAGTTACAATGTAAATCCCTTTCACCGGGAGCACATCTTTGAGATTGATATCGTTATTGCCTTCTATAGCGCTGTTATTTTCCTTGTAATATATGGACCGGCCCAGTACATCGGTAATACGAATGCTGTACGGAAGGCTGCTGTTATAGTTCATATTGATCCATGTATTCCGTTCGTCATAGTTGGAATAAACGAAGTTAATTTCAAACAGTGAACCCATATCCAGCTTGATGGGAACAGGCTTTGAAAAGCTCTCTTCTCCATCGATGCTTACTGATTTAAGACGGTAATACTGTACGCCGTTCAGCGGCTCGTAATCCCAGGCATCATAATTCTGCAAAACAGAGCTGTTGCCTTTGCTGCTAACCGAAGCAATAAAGCTGTATTCTTTCATGTCGGTGGAGCGCTCAACTACAAAGTGATCATTGTCCCTCTCAGAAGCAGTGGACCAGTATGTTTTCACCTTCGTTCCAATGAGTGATGCATCAAAATTCAGCAATTGAATCGGTAGTGGATTCGAAAGGTTGCCCAATGTCCATGGTCCGCTGATAGGGTCAGCTACCAGTGATACCGTGATCTGACCGGCAGCATTTACTCCACCAAGATTCTGCCATCCTCCGAACGGGCTTCCAGTTCCACCGGGAACCTGGTAACGCTGAGCTGTATAAACGAACGGACCTGCTGCAGGCTCTTCACCGGCAGGGGCAGCAGTGGGTTTATAGGAAAATACAAGTGATGCCGTAGTAGTAGCTCCAGATTTATTGACCTGCCAGAACCGGTCGATAACATCTGTAATACTCACATTAGCACCTGTTGCCTGGCTCTGCATATGAACTACGGTAATGCCGAACGGGCCATTGGATACCGGGTATGGTGTATTATCAGCCGGTGTTTTATAGGTTGCCACGTTTACTATACCAGCGTCACCCGTAGGAGTAATTTTAAAGGGAATATACGTAGTTGAGTTGGTTCCGAATGGAAATGTATAGGTACCTGGTGTGGCTCCGATATTCCAGGCCATGGTACTATAGTTACCCGGAGGCGTATCTTCACTCTTCACCCAGCCACTTGTTCTCACAACAGAACTGGGAGTTGTCCTGTTAATCGTAAGTAAATTCCTGTTTAATGTCAGCTCACCGGTCGACATGGTTAGAATAGAATCCACATTTACATCTTTCTCCATGATCACCTCACTTGAGTTCTGGTTAATAGTAAGCTCGGTAAAATTGGTTACGTTCGAACCGGTGATAAATTGATCATTCGCCGAACCCTGGAACAGCACTTCACTCCAGCCGCCTGAAAAATTTCCGTTATTCACCCAATATCCTCCGGCACTTCCTGAATCACCTTCCATTGTGATGAGTGATTTGCTGAAAGGACGCTGGAATTTTAAGGTAACATTGAAACGGTAATCGGAGGCAACGGCCACATTTCCAACCGTCCCCGGTATAGCAGGCCACACTCCGCCGCAAAGGGCTGAGGCAGCAATAGCGCTCGTATTATTAACCATGCACGACCTTCTGACACCCGTAGTTTGGGTTTGTGAAAGCTGAGCCGGTATGGTAACACCCGCCAAACTGTTTGTCAGGTTGCGGAAACAAAAGTCAAGTACAATATCATCTACACCATTCCATATAAAAGTATTGGGCAGGGCAATTAATGAAACCTGTCCGCGGTTTGCAGCCGTAGGTCCCGGAGCAGGAACTGCATTGGGATGCGTTGCCTGAGGGTTTCTCAAATCAAGTGTTGTGGGGCCGAATATGGTGGTAAATGCACCGGTAGGTGCCCAAGAGACCGGTATAGCAGGCCACGACCATCCAGGCGTTGAAAGGTTGGCTACACTTACTGTAAAATTAACAAATGAGTCGATGGTTGCATTACTTAAAGTCCTGAGATAGAAAACGAGTGAATCAATAATATCACCCTGTATCATACCCTGTGCATTCAATTCACTTTTGGTCATGATGATCTGCATTCTCATATTCCTTTTATTGGTTTGGAAAGGAGTATAAGGTGTCAGGGTAAATGCTCCATTACTTAGCTGGGCACTGTCGGTCTTATTGGAAATCACTTTCAATGCTCCGTTTCCGGAAGGAGTATTATAATTGATTCGTGCTGAATCGGCAATCCTGAGCGTAGCTGGCGTCGATAATCCCGTACCGGTTATTTCATTATACTTTGAGGAAGCAACAAAAACGGTATCAACATTCGAAATTCGAAGCACTTTGCAGGTAGCATCCACACCTGAACGGATCACAGGCTTATGGTAACCGGCAGCCGGTGTAAATGAATAATTGTAATCAATTCTTGCCACATCACTCAGGGTAGGAATATTTGGACACCAGTTTGATGGTGTGTTCCAGTCGTCGGTATAACCTAGCCACTGGCAAAGCCCCGCTATGCAAAGCGGAATAACGGCAATTGTATAATCCTCTGTTTCACCATGCATATAATTGGTGCAAGGTGTAATGGTTCCGGTGAACAATGAAATTTCCCTGATCCGTAAACGGTGATTTCCATAAACCAGTCCTGGAGTTCCCGGAGGTGGCACCTGGAAAGTGATCGTGAAATTCTGGCTGTTGGTATTCCCACCAACAGCATTGCACAATCCTCCTGTACATCCTGTAAAAATTGTTCCGGTGGATAGCTTTAACCCAATCCGTTCATAATACTGTATGCCCCCGTTAAAGAGGGTATCATCAAAATCACCGTCATTATTATAATCAATCCATGCCCCAAGATTTCCTGTAATCTGTCCATACTGAGCTTTCAGCGTGTAGGTATTGCCGGCATTCAGGGTAACTGTCTGATTGGGAATTGGCGGGAAAAGCTTATACCGTAATGTGGTTCCCAATGGCGGCGATATGCAGTTCCAGAAACAGTACAAAGTACCGTTTACCATGGCGCCTGTATTGGAAGGTAAAGCAAGCACAGAACTTCCCGTACTGATTTTTGTGCTGTTGGCACCGACCATGTATACACCCTGCACATAACAAGCAACACAGGCAGTCGATGATGAAGGAATGCAATAAGGATCAATCAGAACATTCCCGGGCATAGTTGCAACAGTTGGAGCAAAGTATGTTGCAGTGGCAAAAGAAGTTCCTACAACCACACTGTCAAATTCAGCATCCAGCAATCCATTAGGTGTGGCTCCCGGGGAAACATCATACGATAGCCAGAAATAGTTGGTATCATTGGTTAAGGTTAATAAACCGGCAGGATTTGAAAAAGCGATTTTTGTTCCTGTTGTTACCGGAGCAAATGCCACTCCAACCTGGTTTGTCGTAGGTGCTGTTACCCTGTATGTATTCGACTGGCCCGTATACCAGAGTTTTGCATTTAAAACGTCAACGGCAGGATTACTGCTTCCATTGGCATTAAATGTCATCCTGTAAAGATTTAAGGGAGTAGATGCCTGGTTGGTCACCACCATAATTCCGATGATAGCTTCATTCGTTGATGATTTGCTGACGATCTGAACACCTTGCTGCCACATGGTTGTAGATGAATAGGTCATTACGGAAGGCCAGGTGTCAATTGAAAAATCATCGATAAGGATATCTCTTCCCACCTTGCTGGTTCCTACAAAAAATATGTAGGTATGAGAAGTGTTGATTCCGGCTGGCAGAGCATACGTATACTGGTTCCAGCTATTGGCACCGGCAGCCGGAGCATAAGTAAAATACCTCTGCAGCACTCCCAACCGGGTGGCTGAAGCAAGCAATGGTGAATTTCCAACAAGAATTGTTATACTGTCGTTAAGATTGGAAGCATTGTCACGGTACATCCAGAACCTGACACTGGCCGCGCTGGCTCCTCTTCCGGACAAGTCGTAGGATTTTGTTACAAGATAAGCCTGCTCTCCTGCCGTTGATCCGATTGTATTGTAAAATGCATAGTTGGTACCGCTGTGACCCGCTGGTGAAGGGTTTGGAGGTACAGGCAGGGTATTGTTCCTGTCGAGCCAGCGGTTTGAATTTTCGACGCTTCCTGTTAGCCCATACCACATCCAGCCCAATGGCAATGAACCATTGTAAGAATCGAAATTCTCATTTACAACAACCTGGGCTTTTAGTTTCGGCGCTGCTGCGAAAAACAAACAACATAACAGGTATACTGCGATGTTGTTTTTATAAAAACTATTTGTAAAACTTTTCATGAATGGTTATTTAGTAGAGAAGATTCAAAGTTTACAGACACAAATTCTCCGGCCCGTAAATATAGGTAAATAAAATTGATTATCACAATATTACGTTAAAACTGGTAAAATGGTTATCAACAGGTTTAATCGATTGAAAAACAAAAAAATGAACACTCAAAAACCGGGTAGTCCTGCACCCTGAAATTCTTTACTATTGGGTCGTTTACTGATTTATTTCCCACAATTATTTTGCCACTTTATCCAAATGTGAATAAAATACCATTTTTAATTGGTAATGTGAACGTTTAATTGCCATTCGATCGCTGGCTGATAAATTCTGTAACAGCTGTTTCAAACACCTCACACTCAATTAGGAAAAATCCGTGGATTCCACTGTTTACCAGCTTTTTCAGGTGGTTTACTTAAATAACGGCTAGCTATACGTGAATGAAGGAGCCAATCATCAAAATCATAGAACGGGCTTTGCCTGTAAACAAAAAGCCAGAAAAAAAACTTTGAATAAATTCAATATATTTTTCCGGCTTTTTGTTTGCCTTCGGCTTGCATAATTTTGGTGGAGCCGGAGGGATTTGAACCCTCGTCCAGACAAGGAACCAATATGCTTTCTACATGCTTAGCACTTCATGAATTGTCGGGAATAACTTTGGTGAAATGCTTCCGGCTATTCCTTAGTCCTTATTTCTTGCTGATGCATCAGGACAGTGCACCAGCCAGCTCAGAAGGATGATACCCCGTAGCCTGCGCTTAATGAGCGGAAGCGCTGGCAGGGTAGCTCGTCAGTTCCGCCTGGCGGAAGTGATAAGGCCATTGATCTGAGATCAATTAAGCCGCAAGCGCGTAGTTGTTTTCGCCAGTTAAGACGAGTGAGAATTAGGATTTACGGGCCATATTCACAACGCCCGGCATGCTTACACATTAATTTCACCAGCTGTCGATTCCTGTCGGCCCCAATGATTAATGCTATTTGAAAGAACTTTTGTAAAGATAATAAATCTATAAACAGTGAACTGAGAGTTTAGTTAACTGACATGATATATGAAACATCCATTTCCCTTTTCATAGTCCAGGACTTAAGTCCTGGACTATGAAAAGGGCTAATCAATTTAGCTTCAATTGTCGTTATTTTTTTCCTTGCGGAATTTCCTTGACAATGTTGCCATCCTTATAAATCACCTTCTTTTCAAGGTTTCCATCCTTATCATAAAGCTTCCACTCCCCTGTTTCATTATCATTGATAAAATCACCTTCCGACTGCAATTTACCATCAGAATAATAGGATTTTGAAGGGCCGTTAATGGATCCGTTTGAATAAGTATATTCAATGGACAGGTGGCCGTCCTTCGTATACCACTTGGCATAACCATCACGAATCCCTTTCTTCCACAAGCCATCCTCCTGGATTACGCCGTCTTCATAATACTGCTTCTTTTCTCCTTCAAGCAGGCCGTCAGTATAGTGCTCCTCCAGCTTCTTCTGGCCGCTGTAGCCGTATAATGTCCGGTTCCCCTCCAGCTTCTCGCCTTTATAAATCTCTTCCGATTCAATATATCCATTATTATTTAGTGTAATGTAGACTCCGTTAAGCTGACCATTTTTGTATTCCATGATTTTATTCAGGCAGCCGTTTGAATGATACTTTCTCCATACACCGTTTTTCAAACCCTTGATTACATATCCATTTTCATTTCCCAAAGGATTTTTAATTTGAAGGTAAACAAGGTCGGGATTGGACGGATCAGGAGTACGGATCGTGTCAATTTGAGGCTGAGCCATGGCTGATCTGCATGCCAGGGCAAGTGTTACCAGTATAATTCTTCTCATAAATTTGGGTTTAAGACGTAATAACATTTTATTCCGGCGTGAACTTCGATAAGTTTTCCGAAATATTATTCCCGTTGATGAATTTTATCTGAAATACATTTCACTTACTTTTACTTTTTGTACGAATGATGGAGACAACACTTATTATAATTGCAGTAATTCTATGCATTGCCGGTCTTTTAGGATGCATTGTTCCTGCATTGCCGGGGCCGCCCATGAATTTTATAGCCATGCTTTTGGTTCAATGGGCTTTTTCCCCGTTCAGGTTACGCACTATCATTGCATGGTGCATTATTACTGTAATTGTTGTAATGCTTGATTACCTCATCCCGGTATGGACGGCCAGGAAATTCGGTGCAACAAGACAGGGAATAAATGGCGCAGTCATCGGCATGTTCATCGGTATGTTCTTTACACCGGTGGGTATGATCGGCGGACTCATCATCGGTTCAATCGCAGGTGATTTAATGGCCAGGCGTACATTAGGACAAGCAGCTACAGCCGCCGCCGGAAGTATTTTCGGCACCCTGCTTACGATAGGAATCAAGCTTATCTGCGCCGGCTGGATGACACTCCTGGTTATAATCCAGGTATGGCATCACTTTTCAGAACCGGCCGGTCATGTTTAAAAATCAGGCCGTAAGGCTGGCATCCATCGTGATCTTTGCATTCAGCACCTTTGATACCGGGCAGTTTATTTTTGCATCTTCAGCGCATTCTTTGAATTTCTCCGGAGTTGCACCATTCACTTTTGCCTTAACAGTAAGATGACTCGTCATTATAGTTCCGTTTTCAATAACAATTTCACAGCTTGTTTCAATTTTATCCGGGGTAAGTCCTGCCGCCCCTAATACAAAGCTCAGCTTCATGGAGAAGCATCCTGCATGGGCAGCTGCAATCAGCTCTTCAGGATTGGTGCCTGCACTTTCCTCAAATCTTGATGCCCAGGTATAGGAAGCATCCTTAACCGCACCGCTTGGTGTATTGATGGTACCTTTACCTTCTTTTCCGGATCCGCTCCAAACTGCTGTCGATGTTCTTTTCATTTTTATAATTTTTTTTAGCCAGCAAATTTAAGAAAACTTGTTTGTTACTGCCGGCTATTCTTTCTGAATTCATGTGTAAGCAATAAATCCTGAATTAAAACCGGATGCCCCCCTGCACTCGTTCAATTGTTTGCTTATGATTAAAAGTCTTTCTATTTTACAGAAAATTTTAGGTAAATTTATCATCCAAACCCCAATTTAGAACTTTATGAGGATTATTGAAATTCGTGCAATGCGTGGGCCTAATTACTGGTCTATCTGGCGCCATAAGCTCATTGTAATGAAGCTTGACCTGGAAGAAATGGAACAGAAACCTACCGATAAAATTCCTGGTTTTTCCGAGAGGCTTGAAAAAATGTTTCCCACCATGTTTGAACACCGGTGTTCGGAAGATTTTGCCGGAGGATTTTTTCACAGGGTAAAAGAAGGTACTTGGATGGGACATGTGATTGAACATATTGCACTGGAAATACAAACCCTTGCCGGGATGGATGTAGGATTTGGACGTACCCGTACTACAGGCGAAGACGGTGTTTACCATGTGGTATTTTCATACGAAGAAGAAAAAGTAGGTGTTTTTGCAGCACGGTCTGCAGTAAATATTGCACAGGCGCTTACCGATGGCAATCCTTACGCCCTGGACGAAGACATACAGAAGATGCGTGAAATCAGGGAGGACGAAAGGCTTGGGCCGAGCACAGGTTCTATTGTTGATGAAGCCAGGAGCAGGGGTATTCCCTGGGTCCGTCTCAACAAGCATTCACTGGTTCAGCTGGGTTACGGTGTCAACCAGCGTCGTATACAGGCTACCGTTGCATCCACCACCAGCAGCATTGCCGTTGAAATTGCCTGCGACAAGGAAGATACGAAGAACCTTCTGGAAGCCGCTTCCATCCCGGTACCGAAAGGTACGATCATCTATGACGAAGCCGACCTGAAAGAAGCTGTCAGTGACATAAAATACCCGGTGGTTCTTAAACCCATCAACGGGAACCACGGCCGGGGAGCTACCATCAATGTAAGGACGTGGGAAGAAGCCCAGGTTGCATTGGCTGCCGCTAAAAAAATCTCCCGCTCTGTCATCGTTGAAAAATACATTACCGGCTTCGATCATCGCATACTGGTTATCAACTACAGGTTTATTGCTGCAGCCAAGCGTACACCCGCCATGGTGACCGGTGACGGTAAGCTTACCATCCGCCAGCTTATCGATGAAGTGAATAAAGACCCACGCCGCGGGTACGGTCATGAAAAAGTACTTACGGCCATCAAGGTGGACGAGATGACGCTCAATATTCTAAAAGACAAAGGCCTGACCCTGGAAACGGTTTTGAAAAAGGATCAGGTTCTTTACCTGAAAGCAACGGCAAACCTTAGTACGGGCGGCACTTCAACCGACATAACCGACCTGGTGCATCCCTACAACATTTTTATGTGTGAAAGAATTGCCCGCCTTATTGGTCTGGATATCTGCGGAATCGACATCATGGCCCCTACTATAACGGAACCCATAAATGAAAACGGGGGAGCCGTGCTGGAGGTAAATGCCGCCCCGGGCTTCCGTATGCATATTGCACCGACAGACGGTTTACCCCGGAATGTTGCAGAGCCTGTCATCGACATGCTTTATCCTCCCGGAAGCAGCTTCAGAATACCTATTGTTGCTGTAACAGGCACCAATGGTAAAACTACCACCACCCGTCTGATCGCGCACATGGTTAAATACATGGGAAAGAAGGTCGGGTACACTACAACGGATGGTATATACGTACAAAACCATCTCCTCCAGCAGGGGGATTGCACCGGGCCCATCAGCGCTGAGTTCATACTGAAAGACCCAACCGTGGAATTCGCAGTTCTTGAATGTGCAAGAGGTGGTATTTTACGTGCAGGACTCGGGTTCCACAACTGCGATATCGGCATCGTTACCAATGTAGCCGCCGACCACCTCGGGCTCAAAGGAATCAATACCATTGAAGAATTGTCGAAGGTAAAGGCCGTAGTGGTTGAAAGCGTTTTGCCTGGTGGCTATGCAATCCTGAATGCCGATGATCCCCTCGTTGCCAACATGTCAAGAGGCCTGGATTGTAAAATTGCTTACTTCAGCCTTGATGAAAACAATCCCATCATCCGGAAGCACTGTGATGAAGGAGGCCTCGCGGCCGTTGCCGAAAACGGTTTTGTCACCATCTGCAAAGGAAACTGGAAAATGCGTGTCGATAAGATCGTCAACATCCCCCTCACCTTCTCGGGAAAAGCAATTTTTATGATTCAAAATATCCTGCCTGCTGTTCTGACGGGTTTTATTAATAATTTTAAAATAGACGATATTAAACTTGCGCTTGAAACCTTTATCCCATCCCCTGCCCAGACACCTGGAAGGATGAACCTTTTCCACTTCAAAAATTTCCAGGTGATGGTGGATTATGCACACAACCCTGCCGGTTTCCAGGCCATTGCAAAATTCCTCGAAAAAATCGATTCCAGTCCTAAAGTCGGTATTATTGCCGGAGTCGGCGACAGGCGCGATGAAGACATTATTTCCCTCGGTTCATTGGCGGCGAATATGTTTGATGAAATTATTATCAGGCAGGACAGGAACCTGAGGGGACGCAGCGAAAAAGAGATCATAGATTTCATGCTCGAAGGAATCAACAGCAGTAACATCTCCAGGAAAGTGACTGTTATTCCCAGCGAGCCTGAAGCGATTGACTATGCACTTAATAATGCCGTGAAAGGTTCATTCATCGTAGTATGCAGCGACGTTGTACCCGATGCCCTGGACCAGATAATGAAATACAAGGAAGAAGAGGATAACTTCGTTCTTCATGCGGAAGATATCCCGAATCTTCATTAACCGGCGCATGTAAATTGCAACTTTGTAATTGATTTTTATTCACCAATCATAACACTTACCACCTGTCCGGAATAATTTTATACCCGTTCATTTCCCAGACAGGTCTTTATTTTAATAATTCCTTATTGAAGTTTATTAATGATTGAATAAACAATTCAAAAAGTAATTTTAAAATGCTGGAACACCATTCTTCGCCCGTATTGAAGGATTTTATCCTATGGGCTTCCTTTGTCCTGTGCAGTCAGGTTGTAATGGCGCAGGAATACGGATATAAAAATTTTACGGTATCCGACGGACTTCCAAGCAGCATGGTGTATTGCATTTCAAAAGACAAAGATGGCCGGCTATGGTTTGGAACGCAAAACGGTGTAAGCATCTTTAACGGGAACACATTTAAAAATCTCACCAGGGAAGATGGTTTAAGGGAAACTGAAGTCTTTATTATTTTTCATGACTCTCAGGACAGGGCCTGGTTTTGCGCCTTTGGAAATTCTGTTTGGTATTATAAGGATAATAAAATAAGATCCATAAACGAACCAGCGGGGTATGGAACACTTTCACTTACTTACAAACGGAATATTTTTGAAGACAGAGAGGGGAATATATGGTACCTGGGCCGGGATGCGTTCCGTATCAGAGGGGATTCCATTATCAGAATAAAATCTGAAAAGGGCTACAATTGTTATGCACATCTTTATGAAAATAACGGTCAATTAAAAATACTGACTGATATGGGATTGAGAATGGTAATAAACGATTCCATTTCAAACAAATTAGTAGTATTGAGAAAAGTTGAGATGGCGTTTCGCGGTGCCACCCAAATCGGGGACGAATTTTATTTTTTCAGTGCAAACAGAATTTATATTTTCAGGTTCGATGAAAACGGAAATGTAATCGAAAATAAAAATTACACCTTTGATTATGATATCAACAGGATCAAAAGCCTGGATAATTTAAATATCTGGATCCTTACTGAAGGCAACGGAGCCTTTTTAATCAATTCTGCCACTCACGATACATCCCGTTTCCTGCAAAATAATTCGGTCAGTGACATTGTATTGGATAATGACAGCAATTACTGGTTCAGCACCATTGATAAAGGAATATTCAAAATCAATAAGTCGCTGGTCAGAATATTTAATAAGCAAGGAGGATTGGCTTCTGATGAAATAAATACAGTTACGGCAGACCCGAATAAAACAATCTGGGTCGGCACCAGTAAGGGAATCATCAACCTGATAAAGGATATGAAGATCTCTGAAAAGATATTTGGCTTTGACGAAGGACATAACCGTATTCTGGATATTAAATCAGATGACCATGGCAATGTATATGTTGCATCTGACAATGGGTTTTACCGTTACAGCGTATCCCAGAATAATGTAACTAAAATGAATAGTATTCCACGTACTTTCAAATGCATTTATGCCTATTCTGATTCTGTGATTTATGCTGGTTCTGCCACTTCATTTTACCGGATTGATACTAAAAATTTTGCTATTACAAAAGAATGGATGGGCAGGACTACGGCTATCACCGGTTTTAACAAAAACAAACTCCTTATAGGTAATCTTAATGGGATGTTTTTTGGAAGCGATGATTCTTCTGGTATTTTCCAGTTACCCGGGTATGAGCTTGATGAAAAAATAAACTACATCGTAATTGATAAAAACCAAAAAATCTGGGCAGCGACGCATAGTGCGGGAGTATTCGTATTTGATGGAATCCGTAAAATGCACTTTACTACTGAAAACGGGCTTCTGAGTAATGCCTGCAAGCATATTTTTATTGACACAGCAACCAACGATGTTTGGATCTCAACGAACCAGGGGC